>Ga0335070_10010718_pt1 | contig 10715 bp, 8 predicted proteins | sample Lox_Sample_13_FD_206722 | JGI IMG/M metagenome (GOLD analysis project Ga0335070, IMG submission 206722) | Soil microbial communities from Loxahatchee National Wildlife Refuge, Florida, United States - Lox_Sample_1.3 | ecosystem: Environmental > Terrestrial > Soil > Wetlands | place: USA: Florida...
ATGCTCGGCTGGCGCCTGCCCGGCCCGGTCGACACCCTGTTCAAGACCTTCGGCACCGCCGCCGCACCCTGCGCGCTGTTCGCCATGGGCGCGACGCTCGCCCAGTACCGCATCGCCGGCAACCTTACCGAATCGGCGACTCTCGTCGCGCTCAAGCTGATCGTGCACCCGCTGATCGTGTTCGGGCTCGCGACCTATGTCTTCGAGCTCGAGCCGTTGAACCGGCTGGTCGTGGTCGTGCTGGCCGGCATGCCCTCGGGCGTCAACTCGTTCCTGTTCGCCAGCCGCTACGACACCGGCGTCGCCACCGCGACCACGTCGATCTTCCTGTCGACCGGGCTCTCCATGGTGACGCTCACCGTCATCCTGGCGCTCTTCGCGGTGCGCTGAATCGAAACCGCGCGACCCCTGGGGGGGCCGCGCGGTTCGCGCAAGGTCTCTACCACCTCCCTGGCGGCGTCAGTTACCCTTGCCTTTTTGCCACTGATCGTAGGCGTAGCCGCCGATCGCGCCGACGCCCGCGCCGATCGCCGCGCCGCACGCGACGCAGCCGCCGGTCACCGCGGTGACGACGGCGCCGGCACCGGCGCCGACCGCGGCGCCCGTGCCCGTGCGCGCGCGGCAGTCTCAGAGCAGCCGGCCAGCGCAATCATCCCGACCACGGCGACCGGCACCGCAAGAGCGCGCATAGTTCATCTCCTTCGGCCATAACCTGTGATGGCCATCGACAAGAATCATGGCGCGGAACCGGTCGCGCGACAGTGACGGAGATCACAGGAGGGACACCAACAGAAGAAGAAATTCACAGGAGACGGGGAGGCGGGAGGAATGGCTTGCGCGCTTCGCGCGCATCCCATCTTCTCCCCGTCTCCCCGCCTCCTGTGAAATTTGGTTTTTTGCTTTTAAGCCGCGTACGGTTTGAAGTGGCGGCTGAGCTGCAGGCCCTGGCCCTGGTAGGACGAGCCGATGCCGGCGCTGTAGAGCTTCTCGGGCACGGTCATCAGCGGCTCGTAGCGCAGAAAACCGATGAGCTGGCCGTGCTCGAGCAGGAACGGCACCTCGTGGGAGCGCACCTCGAGCACCGCGCGGCTCGCGCCGGCCGAGCGGTCGTAGCCGAAGCCCGGATCGAAGAACCCGGCATAGTGGACGCGGAACTCGCCGACCATGGTGTCATAGGGGATCATCTCGGCGGCGTGGTCGGGCGGCACCGCCACGGTCTCGCGCGTCGCCAGGATGTAGAACTCGTTGGGATCGAGGATCAGGCCGCTGTCGGCGTCGGCGTGGAGCGGCTCCCAGAAATCCTTCGGGTCGTAGTGGCCGATCAGGTCGACGTCGATGACGTCGGTGTGCTTCTTGGCGCGGAAGCCGATCGGCGCGCCACGGGCAGCGCCCTTGAGGTCGAGGGTCAGGCCCACGCTGTCGCCCTGGATGATCGGCTCGCTGCCGGGCTCGCCGACGACCAGCGGCGTGCGCTCGTGCAGGCGCTTGAGCGTGATCTCGCCGAACGCAGGCGAGCCGCGCCGCAGCCTGAGCTGGTTGAGCCGCGAGCCGGTGCGTACCAGGATGCTGAAGGTGCGCGGCGCGATCTCGGCATAGAGCGGCCCGGCATAGCCGGCCTCGACCACGTCGAAGCGGCCGCCCTCGTCGGCGATCAGGCGGGTGAAGATGTCGAGCCGGCCGGTCGAGCTCTTGGGATTGGCAAAGCCGGCGTCGCGGGTCAGCTTCAGGCTCTCCAAAAGCGGCACGACGTAGACGCAGCCCTTTTCCAGCACCGCGCCCTTGGTCAGATCGATGGTGTGGGTCGACAGCTCGGCCAGGATCTTCGGCACCGTCCGGCCGCGGCGCGGCAGAAAGCTGGTGCGCACGCGGTAGGCGATCTCGCCCAGGCGCAGGTCGAGGCTGGCCGGCTGGAACTGGTCCTCGCGGATCGGCACGTCCGAGCGGATATCGCCCGCGGCGACCAGGTCGCGAATGGCCTGGATCGGCAGGATCCCGGTCGTGCCGCGTCGTCCGGGCTTCGCAGGGTCTTCGGCCGGCATGGCAAACAGGGTGTTGCGGATCTCGTTCATTCTACGCTCCTGCGCCCACGCGCGCGACCGCCGCGGCCCGCCCTGCCGGCGCGCCGCAACCGTATCAAAAAATCCTTTATGGACAAAGATTTAGTTATTGTGGAGCGATTCACAAGGGATGCGCCGATCGGTCCACAGGCGGCGCGGCCCAAATGGCTGAATTGCCTCCCGATCTGCGCTTGTCCCCAGAATTCACGGCATCGGGATATCTTCTTTCCACGGATCCGATGCACGCTGCTTCCGCCAAACTCCTCCGTCATGCCCGTGCTCGTCACGGGCATCCACGACTTCTCTTGCTGCAGCGGTATCGTCGGCGACGAAAAAGACGTGGGTAATCGGCCCAAAGCCGACCATGACGACCTTGTTTGCTAAGGGCGGAACTGCGAACTCGTTGGGATCGTGCGTGAAAAAATACGCTCCCCGGTGGCGCCGGGGAGCGAGTTTGGGGGGACATAGGGGAATGCGGGTAGGGATCGGCAAGGGAAGGGAAAGGGTCGGGTCTCCTTTGCCGTCGGTGGCGCCTGGGGTCGAGGGCTCCGGAGCGCCGCGGCGTCGGGGAGGGGGAACCAGCGGCCGCATCCGTCCTTGACCATGAGACGACTTTAGAGCCTGCCCCCGCCGCCGCGGAAATGCCGATGCGCTTCCGTTTCCATGCCTATCGGCTATCGAGCCGGCGGCCCTTGACCGGCGCGGCGGCGACGCCCTACCACCTCGGACCTGACCGAGGGAGCGCGGGCGCGCTGCCGCCATGGGAGTGGCCATGAGCTATCTCGACCGCATCGCCGAGTGCAATCGCTGGCACCCCGAGCGCTACCGGCCGTTCTCGGTCGCCGGCACGGTGGTGGGCCGCGTGCGTCACGATTTCGCCGAGCGGCTCGCCGCCTTCCCCGAGGTGTTCCACGTCAGCGAAGCCGCTGTGATCCTCGACCCGGCGCTCGACACCATCGAGAAGCGCAGCGCCGCGGTCGAGCGCGTGATGCGCGCGCTCGCCGCTGAGGGTGCCGTGCCGGGCTGGCGCAACGAGGTCTATCCGGTCGGCTGGCGCTTCGGCGCGCCGCCGTTCTTCACGATGGAGCGCGCCGCCTTCCCGGCGATGGGCCTGCGCGCCTTCGGCGTGCACCTCAACGGCTATGTGCGCGAGGGCGGGCGCCTCTTCATGTGGATCGGCCGGCGCGCCTACGACAAGCACACCTATCCCGGCATGCTCGACAACACCGTGGCGGGCGGCCAGCCCTACGGCCTCTCGCTGATCGACAACCTGATCAAGGAATGCAAAGAGGAAGCGGCGATCCCGCCCGAGCTGGCGCGTCAAGCCGTGCCCGTGAGCGCCATCACCTATTGCGCCGAGGAGGACGGCGGCCTCAAGCCCGACGTGCAGTTCTGCTACGACCTCGAGCTGCCGGCCGGCTTCACGCCGCACAACACCGACGGCGAGATCCACGAGTTCTATCGCTGGCCGATCGAGAAGGTCGCCGAGATCGTGCGCGACACCCAGGAGTTCAAGTTCAACTGCAATCTCGTGATCATCGACTTCCTGGTCCGCCACGGCCTGATCCCGCCGGACCACCCGGACTATCTGGATATCGTGAAGGGGCTGCGGCAATAGCGGATTGCCGGCGACAGCCAGCATTTCCTGCGTCGCACTTTCACTCGATCGTCATGGTCGGCTTTAGGCCGACCATCCACGACTTTTTTCGGCATCCGCAGGTGCGACGGCACGCGGAAGAAGTCGTGGATGCCCGTGACAAGCACGGGCACGGCGACCAGGGTAACGTGCGTCGAACGGAACGCGCCGCCTCAATCCGGGAACCCCGCCAGCGCGCGCACCTCGGCGGGCGTGCGGCCCTGGGCGCGCAGGTCGCGCAGGCTGACGGCGCGGTCGCGCTTGGCCAGGCGCTTGCCCGATTGATCGACCAGCAGGCGATGATGGTGATAGTCGGGCACGGCGAGGCCGAGGAGGGCCTGCAGCAGGCGATGGACATGCGTCGCCTCGAACAGGTCCTCGCCGCGCGTCACGAGCGTCACGCCCTGGAGGTGATCGTCGACCGTGACCGCCAGGTGATAACTGGCCGGCGTGTCGCGCCGCGCCAGCACGACGTCGCCGAACACGGCCGGGCGCGCCGCGACCTCGCCCGCCGCGCGATCGTGCCAGGTGAGCGGCCCGGCGAGCGCCGCTGCCTTGGCGACGTCGAGGCGGAGGGCGTGCGCCACGCCCGCGGCGAGGCGCTCGGCACGCAGGGCGGGGTCGAGGGCGCGGCAGGTGCCGGGATAGAGCGGCGAGCCGTCCGGCGCGTGGCGCGCGGCGTGGGGCACCGTATGGGGTGCCGCGCCGGCGCGCTCGATCTCGGCGCGGATGTCGGCGCGGGTGCAGAAGCACGGATAGAGCACGCCCATGCTGTCGAGCCGGTCGAGCGCCGCGCGGTAATCGGCGAAGTGCTCGGACTGGCGCCGCACCGGCTCCGGCCAGTCGAGGCCGAGCCAGGCCAGGTCCTCGAGGATCGCGGCGTCGAATTCCAGCCGCGCGCGCCCCAGATCGATATCCTCGATGCGCAAGAGGAACCGCCCGCCCTCGTCCTTCGCGGTGTGCCAGGCGAACAGCGCGGCATGGGCGTGGCCGAGATGCAAAAAGCCGGTCGGGCTGGGCGCGAAACGGGTTACGATCATGCCACGAGCTAAGCCGGGAGCGAGGGAATGCGCAAGCTGAGCCGCGAGGGGCTGCGCGAGGCGATGGCCGAGCTGGCGGCGCGCGACGCCGATTTTGCGCGCGCCCATGACGAGGTCGGCGTGCCGCCGCTGCGCCGCCGGCGCCAGGGCTTCGAGACGCTCTTGCGCGCGATCGTGGCGCAGCAGGTGTCGGTCGCGGCGGCCTCCGCGATCTGGGGCCGCGTGCAGGCGACGGTCGATCCGCTCGAGCCCCGGCGCTTCCTCAAGGCCGGCGACGCCGCGCTGCGCGCCGCGGGCCTCAGCCGCCAGAAGATCGCCTATGGCCGCGGCCTGGCGTCCGACATCGTCACCGGCCGCGTGCGCCTCGACCGGCTCGGCCGCATGAGCGACGAGGACGCCATCGCCGAGCTGGTCAAGATCAAGGGCATCGGCCGGTGGAGCGCCGAGGTCTATCTGCTGTTCGCCCATGGCCGCGCCGACATGTGGCCGGTCGACGATGTCGGGCTGATGGTCGGCATGCAGCGCATCAAGCGCCTGGACGAGCGGCCGAGGCGCGCCGAGATGCTGGTGCTCGGCGAGCCATGGCGGCCGTGGCGCGGCGCCGCCGCCCTGTTCCTCTGGCACTATCTCCGGAACGCGGCTATGTAGGGCGCTCGCGCGCAGCAGGAGCCCCGGCCATGATGAAACCGCTGACCCTCGAAGGCCCGAGCATGCGGCCAGCCTCGGGCGGGCAGCCGCGCGCCCTCGTCGTCCTGCTGCACGGCTGGGGCGCGGACGGCCAGGACCTGATCGGCCTGGCGCCCTATTTCGCCCAGGCCCTGCCCGACGCCGCCTTCGTCTCGCCCAACGGCCCGTTCCCGTGCGACACGGGCTTCGGCCGCCAGTGGTTCAGCCTGTCGGACCGCTCGCCCGAGGCGCTGCTCGCCGGCGTGCGCGCGGCCCAGGGCCTGGTCGACGGCTTCCTCGACGACATGCTCGACGCCCTCAACCTGACGCCCGACCGGCTGGCCCTGGTCGGCTTCTCCCAGGGCACGATGACCTCGCTGTTCGTCGCGGCGCGGCGGCCCGAACCGGTCGCCGCCGTGGTCGGTTATTCCGGCATGCTGATCGCCGGCGAGGACGACGCCGAGCTCCTGTCACGCCCGCCGGTCATGCTGGTGCACGGCGACGCCGATCCGGTGGTGCCGGCCGAGGCGATGACCGCCGCCCGGCACTATCTCGAGCAGACCGGCTTCTCCGTCGAGACGCATCTGCAGCGCGGCCTCGGCCATGGTATCGACCCCGAGGGCATCGCCCTCGGCGCGCGTTTCCTCGCGCGACATCTCGGCGTGGCGGGTTAGGGCGACGTAGAGACCTGCAACGCATCCTTCGAGACGCCCGCTGCGCGGGCTCCTCAGGATGAGGACCCAGTGCTGCACATAAAGTTCTTCCTCATGCTGAGGAGCGATCCGAAGGATCGCGTCTCGAAGCACGCACCACGTCGATGCAGGTCACGCAAACCCGATGCGCTTGGCGCTCTTGCGGATCAGCGCCTCGGCCTCGGGCGCGAAACGGAACGCCGACAGGAACTCGTCGCAGCCGTAGTTGGGCAACGCCTGGTGGATCGAGGCGACGATGGCGCGCGCCTCGTCGTCGCGGCCGGCCATGGCGAGGCAGTGCACGGCGATGCCCTTGATGTGCACGTGCGCGTTGGGCCGGGCGACGGCCTTGAGCGCCCAGTCGGCCGCCTCGTCGTACTGGCCGAGGCGGAAATGCGCCAGCGCGCGCGTCGCCAGCATGGCGAACAAGAGCGGATCGAACGGGCTCAGATGGCGCGAGCGGTCCGACGAGGCGATCGCGGCATGCGGATCGCCCGACTGCGAGCTGACGAAGGACAGCGTGTAATGGCCGAGCGCGAAGTTCGGGCTGAGATCGACCGCCGTCTGCAGCTCGACCACGGCCTGCTCGGGCTGACGCCGCAGCCACAGCGCGCGGCCCATCGACCAATGCGCCGCCGGGTCGCGGTCGTCGATCATCATGCTCTGGCCGGCGAACTCGAAGGCAAGCTCTGCCTCGCGCTCGCGGTCGGCCCAGTCCTGGAACGCGCTCTGGAAATGCGTGAAGGACAGGCCGGCATAGGCGCGCGCGAAGGTCGAATCGAGGCGCACCGCCGTCTCGAAGAACTGCTGCGCCTGCTCGTTGTCGGCGCGGTTGAAGCGGTACATGTGCCAGAGGCCGCGATGATAGGCCTCCCAGGCGTCGAGCGAGCTCGGCGGCTTCAGGATCGCGCGGTTGCGCTCGGCGGTCTCGATCTCGCTGGCGATCGAGGCGACGATGCGGTCGCCGATCTCGTCGAGAATGCCGAGCGCGTCGTCGAGCGCCTCGTCGTACTCGTCGGCCCAGACGATGTGCGCGGTGCGCGTCTCGGTCAGCTCGACCGAGATGGCGAGCCGCTGGCCCTCGCGGCGCAGCGTGCCGCTCGCGACATAGTCGACGTTGAGCGTGCGGCCTGCCTCCTCCGGACCGACGCCGCGGTCGCCGAGCGCGAACACCGTGCCCTGGGCGATGACGAACAGGCTGCGCAGCTTGGCCAGCCGCGTGATGATGTCGTGCGCCAGGCCGTCGGCGAGCCGGCCGCGCGCGGTGCTGCCGGGCGTCGTGTCGAGAAACGGCATGACCGCGATCGAGGCGCGCCGCGAGGCCGCCGGCACGACCGGGACATCGGGCGGCACGATCGCCGAAGATGCGGAAGGCAGGATGATGCCGCCCGGCGACGTCGCGAACCCCGGCGGCCGCGCCTTGGCCGCACGCCACGCGTCGCGCAGCGGCGACCAGTCGAAGCCTTCGGCCTCGTAGAGGCGCGCGGTCGCGGCCAGATGCTCGTCGCCCTCGCGGATGCGGCCGCGCCGCGCCAGCGCCGCCAGAAGATTTTCGTGGGCGCGCTGGTCGAACGGCGTCAGCGCGAGCAGCTTCTCGAGGCAGCGCAAGCCGGCCTCGCTATCGGGCGGCACGCGCTTGGCCAGATGCTCGAGGATCGTCGCCTGGCCGGCGCGGAAGCGGCGGCGCTGCGCGGTCAGCCAGCCGCCGAACTCGGGATTGCGGTCGATGTCGAGGCCCTCGAGGAACTCGCCGCCGAACAGCGCCGACAGCGCCTGCAGCCGCTCGACCGACAGCGGCTCGACGCCCGCCTCGAGCGCACGGCCGACCTCGCTCGCGTCGACCACGCAATCGGACAGGTCGAGGCTGACGCCGTCGCCCGCGCTTTCGACGCGCGGCCGGTCGGGCCCGTCGAACAGCCGGCGGATCTTCGATAGACACCAGCGCAGCTCGCCGCGCGGATCGTCCGGCACGTCCCACAAGAGCTCGCACAGATGGCTGCGCGCCACGGCGTGCGGCGCCAAGGCCAGATAGGCGATCACGGCGCGCACCTTGCGCGAGGCCGGCAGCTTGACCGGGATGCCGGCGCGCTCGATCGCCATCGGCCCGAGCATGCGCAGATGGAGCGCGGGCATGCCTGAAACCGGCGGACTGTCGGATTCCATGGGCAATTCCACGCCGGCTACCACGCCTGTCTCCATGCCGCGCCGCTAACGTCACGGTCGAGGGTCGCAATGACGGCGGGGCACTGGGCTTTCGCCAGTGCCGGCCAGCGCGACCGAACCGGACGAACAACAAGCGAACGGAAGGCGATCATGGTTACATCTACCGCTACTGTCAGTCAAACCCGCCCGTCGGCCCCGGCCGACCTTGATGCCGTAAAGGCGCGCCAGCACGGCGCCTGGTCCTCCGGCGACTACGCCATCGTCGGCACCACCCTACAGATCGTCGGCGAAAGCCTCTGTGAAGCCGTTGACATTCGGGCCGGCCAGAAGGTCCTGGACGTCGCCGCCGGCAACGGCAATGCCACGCTCGCCGCGGCGCGGCGCTGGGGCGAGGTGACCTCGACCGACTATGTGGCGTCGCTCCTCGAGCGGGGCCGCGAGCGCGCCGCGGCCGAGCGGCTCGACGTCGAGTTCCGCGAGGCCGACGCCGAGAACCTACCGTTCAAGGACGGCAGCTTCGACGTCGTGCTCTCCACCTTCGGCGTCATGTTCACGCCCGACCAGGAGCGCTGCGCCGCCGAGCTGCTGCGCGTCTGCCGCCCGGGCGGCAAGATCGGCCTGGCCAACTGGACGCCCGACGGCTTCATCGGCCAGCTGTTCAAGACGCTCGGCACGCACCTGCCGCCGCCGGCCGGCGTCAAATCGCCGGCGCTGTGGGGCACGCGCGCGCGCATCGCCGAGCTGTTCGGGTCGAACGCCGAGACGATCACCGCCGAGCCGCGCAGCTTCGTGTTCCGCTATCGCTCGCCCGAGCATTGGCTGAAGATCTTCTCGATGTACTACGGGCCGCTGCTCAAGGCGTTCGGCGCGCTCGAGCCCAGCAAGCAATTGGCGTTGAGCGCCGACATCATGGCGCTGATCGGCCGCTTCAACCGCGCCAAGGACGGCAGCGCGGTCATACCGAGCGAGTATCTCGAGGTCGTCGTCACCCGGCGGTGACGCCGGCCTTGCACCGCCCCCGCCCGGCGGACATAACGGGACGACGCCGGGCGGGGCCCCCCGAAACGAGGACGCATCGTGCCGATAGTTGAATCCGCGAGCGGCTGGCCGGTCGATTACATCGACGCCGGCCGCGGCATGCCGGTCGTGCTGGTCCACAGCGCCTCGACCGGCAATTGGCAATGGCGGCGGCTGATCGAGGATTTCGGCGACCGCCGGCGCGCGCTCGCCGTCAATCTCTACGGCTACGGCAAGACGCCGCCCTGGCCCGAGGGCCGGCCGCAGACGCTCGACGCCCAAGCCGAGCTGGTCGAGGCGGTCGCGGCCACGACCGAGGGCCCGCTCGCCCTCGTCGGCCATTCCTTCGGCGGCGCCGTCGCCATGAAGGCGGCGCTGCGCCTGGCCGACCGGCTGGCCGCGCTGGTGCTGATCGAGCCGAACCCGTTCTACCTCTTGGCCCGGCACGGCCGCATCGAGGCCTATGAGGAGATCGACCAGCTGCACCGCCTGACCAAGGCGCGCGGCGGGCCGGGCGGCTGGCCCCTTGCCGGCGCGGCGTTCGCCGATTATTGGGGCGGCGCGGGCGCGTGGGACGCCATGCCCGAGGAGCGCCGCCAGGCCTTCCTCGCCTCGTTCCGCAACACCTTCTACGAATGGGACGGCGTGATCCGCGGCACCCTGCCGGCCGAGGCGCTGGCGCCGCTGGCGTCGCGCACGCTGCTCATGATCGCCGAGGGCACCAAGCGGCCGATCCGCGAGATCGGCGAGATCCTGGTCGAGCGCCTGCCCGGCCTGCACCAGGCGCCGATCGCGCGCGGCGGCCATCTGGCGCCGCTCGGCAATCCGGGCGGCGTCAACCCGCAGGTCATCGGCTTCCTCGACCGCATGGCCGCGACCGAGCCGGTCGTCGCGTTCTGAGGCTGGCCAGCCGCGCGTCGCGTCATCGCAGGCCCGCTCCGGTCCGCCCATCGGCCGGATTGTCGCGTGGGCCCGTTTCGGGCTATAAATCAGGCCGCCGGCGGGCGTCTTTACTATATGTTGTGGTTTCCGCCGGTATTGTCACATGCCGGTCATCGAGCCGTCGTAATGTCGGGCGCGACCGGTCGAGACGGAGCGACGCACGACGAATGGACGGGTCCGGTTACACCCTGCCGATCGAACGGTGTCACGCCTTGGTGCTCAACGCCGATTTCCGGCCGCTGAGCTACTTCCCGCTGTCGCTCTGGCCCTGGCAGGAGGCGGTCAAGGCGGTGTTCCTCGGCAGGGTCAACATCGTCTCCGAATATAACCGCACGGTGCGTTCGCCGAGCTTCGAGTTCCGGCTGCCCAGCGTCATCGCGCTCAAGGAATACGTGCCGACCGCGCGCCGGCCGGCCTTCACCCGGTTCAACGTGTTCCTGCGCGACAAGTTCACCTGCCAGTATTGCGGCGAGGACGCGCCGGCCGAGCACCTGACCTTCGA
>Ga0335070_10010719_pt1 | contig 10715 bp, 12 predicted proteins | sample Lox_Sample_13_FD_206722 | JGI IMG/M metagenome (GOLD analysis project Ga0335070, IMG submission 206722) | Soil microbial communities from Loxahatchee National Wildlife Refuge, Florida, United States - Lox_Sample_1.3 | ecosystem: Environmental > Terrestrial > Soil > Wetlands | place: USA...
TTTCGTTCCGGGTGGGTGGAGTAGATCCGGCTGGCGGGTGGGGCGGCCATCTCTCCGGAGGCCACGGGGTCCCCAGCGTGCGGATCCGGGGTGGGGTGTCGGGGACGCGGTCGTTTGCGGACACCGAGGGGCCCCGCCCCGGGCCGCACTGCTGGGTCGTGGCCTCCGGAGTCTCGGCGCGCCGCGAGCGGGGGCGAGCAAGCGCCGAGCGACGCCACACCCGCCAGGCAAGACAGAAGCCTCCACGCAGTGGAATCACGAGAACCGGTGTTGGAGGGGTGGGTAGTGGGGAGGTAGACTCCACCTCCCTGGGAGGGCCATGCTCGAGGCGATCTCCGAACGGCTGCAGAAGGTATTCAGAACCCTGCGGGGCGAAGGGCATCTCACCGAGAAGCACATTGACGACGCCCTGGCCGAGATCCGGCGGGCGTTGCTCGCGGCGGACGTTGCCCTTCCTGTTGTGAAAGAATTCACAAACAGGGTTCGCGAGCGCGCTCTCGGCAAGGAGGTCCTCTCCTCGCTGACGCCGGCGCAGCAGGTGCTCAAGATCGTGCACGACGAGGTCACGCGCCTGCTCGGCGGCGAGGAGCGCCCGCTCAAGTTCAAGGGGTTCCCCGCGCCGGTGATGCTTGTCGGCCTGCAGGGCACCGGCAAGACGACCACGGCCGCCAAGGTCGGTCTGTTCATCAAGGGAAAGCTCGGCAAGCACGTGATGCTCGTCCCCGCAGACACGCAGCGCCCTGCGGCGCGCGAGCAACTGGAGCAACTCGGGGCGCAGGCCGGCCTCCCCGTGCTCGACACCCATTCCTGGCCCTCGCCCCCCGAGATCGCCCGCGCAGCGCTCGTGGAGGCGCGCCGCAAGGGCTTCGAGGTGATCCTCTTCGACACCGCCGGGCGTCTGCACGTGGACGAGGAGCTGATGGCGGAGCTCAGCGAGCTGCACAGGATCCTGTCGCCCAGCGAGGTGCTGTTCGTGGCCGACGCGATGACGGGGCAGGACGCGGTGCGCCAGGCGGAGGCGTTCGCGGCTCGCCTCCCGCTCACCGGCATCATCCTCACCAAGCTCGACGGCGACGCGCGCGGCGGGGCCGCGCTCTCGGTGGTCTCGGTCGCGGGCAAGCCGATCAGGCTCGCGGGGGTGGGGGAGAGGCTCGAGGATCTGGAGCTCTTCCACCCCGACCGCATGGCTGCGCGCATCCTTGGGCTCGGGGACATGGCGACGCTCTTCGAGAAGGCCCAAGCCGTCGTGGACGAGAAAAAGGCCACCGAACTCGAGCGCAAGCTGAAGAAGGAGGGGTTCGACCTCGAAGACCTGCGCGACCAGCTCAAGCAGATGCGGGGCGGCGGGTTCCTCGACCAGCTCGTGGACCTGATGCCGGGGGCAAAAGCCCTCAAGGCTCCACAGGTCGACGACCGGAAGCTGGTCCGCTTCGAGGCGATCATCTGCTCCATGACCCCCCGGGAGCGGCGGCACCCGGAGGTGATCAACGGGTCACGCCGCAAACGCATCGCCCGCGGCGCGGGGACGACGGTGGAGGAGGTCAACCGGCTCCTGCGCCAGTACGGCGAGATGAAGCGCCTGGTCAAGCGGCTTGGCAGCGGGGACCCGCGCAAAGTGCTCCGCTCGATGGGGTTGTAGAGGGGAAAGGCGCAATCTGTTACAATGCGCGCTCGCGGTCCGGCCGCGAGAAGGAAGGCAAGGAGAGAGTTCGATGCTGATGATTCGACTGCGGCGAATGGGTTCAAACAAGCGCCCCGTGTACCGAGTGGTGGTCTCCGATCGCAAGAAGACGCCGACCGCTGCGGTCATGGAAGAGGTGGGTTTCTACAGTCCTCGCAGCAATCCGGTCGAGTTTCGGCTCGACCGCGAGCGGATCGAGTACTGGGTGGCGCGCGGTGCCCAGCTGTCCCCCACGGTGAAGAGCTTGCTCGAACAGGCCAAGAGCTGAGACTGCTGCACAGTGCTGACCGGAGGCGCGCATGAAGGAACTCGTTGAGATGATCGCGAAGGCGCTCGTCGACCAACCCGACAAAGTGCAGGTGCGCGAGGTACAGGGCGAACAGACCACCGTGCTCGAGCTGCGAGTTGCAACCGAGGACCTCGGCAAGGTGATCGGCAAGCAGGGCAAGACCGCGCGGGCGATCCGCACGCTGCTGGCGGCGGGCGGCATGAAGGTACGCAAGCGCTTCGTGCTCGAGATCCTCGAGTAGATGGATCCTCGCCCCGAGGCCGCCTGGCTGGCGGTGGGGCGCGTTCGCCGGCCGCACGGGGTGCACGGGGAGGTTTCGGTCGAGACCGTGACCGATTTCCCGGAGCGCCTCGCCCCGGGTGTGGAGGTCGGCTTCGGTCACGAGTCCCCGGAGTTCCACAGGGTTGTCCACCGGGTGCGCTTCCACAAGGGGGCGTGGCTCGTCTCTTTCGTGGACGTTCGCGACCGCAACGAGGTCGAGGGGTGGCGCGACCTGTGGATGTTCCTCCCCGCCCAGGAGCGCTCGAGCCTCCCGGAGAACTATTACTACGAGCACGAGCTCGTCGGCTGCAGCTGTCGCCTCGCCAGCGGCACGACGCTGGGTGAGGTCAAGGAGCTGCAAACCGGCCCCGGAGGTGCGCTGCTCGTGGTGACGGCGGAGCGGGGAGAAGTGCTGGTCCCCTTCGTCTCCCCGATCGTGGTCGGGGTCGATCTTGCGGCGCGCACGGTAGTGCTCGACCCGCCGCGCGGTCTGTTTGACGGCGATGCGCTGTGACATCCTGACGCTGTTTCCCGCCGCGGTCGAGCCATACCTGGCCGTCGGGGTGCTGGGGCGTGCCGCGGCCCAGGGCGTGCTGGACCTCCGGGTCCACGACCTGCGCAAGTGGGCCGTCAACCGGCACGGGCAGGTTGACGACGAGCCGTTCGGCGGTGGGCCTGGAATGGTCCTCATGGCACCGGTCGTCGTCCCGGCGGTACGCGAGGTTACGGCGCTCGCGGTCGAGCCCCACGTCGTACTCCCCGACGCGCGCGGCCGCCGTTTCGACGACGCGGTCGCCCGCGAGCTGGCCTCCCACGCCCGTCTGCTGTTCGTGTGCGGCCGATACGAGGGGTTCGACGAGCGAATCCACGAGATCCTGCACGCCGACGAGATCTCGCTCGGCGATTTCGTGCTCTCCGGCGGGGAGCTCGCGGCGCTGGCGATGCTCGACGCGGCGGCCCGTCACCTTCCGGGAGTGGTCGGCGATCCCGGTTCGGTCGCCGCGGACTCCTTCACCTCGCTGCTCCTCGACAACCCGGTCTTCACGCGGCCCCGCGAGTTCGAGGGTCGGGCGGTGCCGGAGGTACTGGTCTCGGGGGACCACGAAGCCGTGCGGCGCTGGCGGCTCGCGTCGGCGGCCCGTCTGACCCTGCGGCGCCGCCCGGACCTGATCCGTGCCGCCTGGCCCTGCCTCCCGCCCGAGACCAGGGCAGTGCTCGCGCAGGTGGCCGCGGAGGAGGGGATCGCCCTCCCGGACCCGTCGGCGGTGCCGGGTGGCGACGCTTCCCCCGGCGCCTGAGGCCGTGTATAATCCGCCCTCCGCGCCACGTCCTTGGTGAGCGTGGTCAGGGCGGGAGGTTGACGATGGACTTACGCGAGCTGGAGAAGGAGCAGATGCGAACCGACAGGCCGGACTTCGGCCCGGGTGACACGGTGCGAGTGCACGTCAAGGTTCGTGAGGGCGAGAAGGAACGCATCCAGGTCTTCGAGGGCGTCGTGATCGGGCGCAAGGGCGGCGGGGTGCGTGAGAGCTTCACGGTGCGCAAGGTCTCCTACAGCGTCGGGGTCGAGAGGATCTTTCCGGTTCACTCGCCCAGCATTGACCGCATCGAGGTCGTTCGGCACGGCCGCGTCCGCAGGGCCAAGCTCTACTACCTGCGGAACCTCAGTGGCAAGGCCGCGCGCCTCGAGGAGGAATACGACCGGCAGTGAGGGCAGCGCCGCCTGACGGTGCGCTTGACCAAGAGCTCGAGGCCGAGTACGGGCTGATCGCGGGGGTGGACGAGGTCGGCCGAGGAGCGCTCGCGGGCCCCGTCACCGTTGCGGCAGTGATCCTCGATCCGACGAGGCCGTTGACCGGCCTGGACGACTCCAAACGCCTCTCCCCCCGCAAGAGGCAGAAGCTCGCCGCGTCGATCCTGGACAACGCCGTGTGCTGGGCTGTGGCCAACAGAGGCCCGTGCGACATCGACCGCCTCAACATCCTCGAGGCCACTCGCGCGGCGATGCTCGAGGCGGTGCTTGCCCTGCGCCGCGTGCCGGGGTTTGTCGTCACCGACGCCGTGTCCCTGCGTGGGCTTCCGGTGGCGCATCGGGCAGAGATCCACGCCGACGCGCGCTACCGATGCGTGGCGGCGGCCTCGATCCTCGCCAAGGTCGCCCGTGACGCGACCATGGTGCGACTGGCGGCCGACGTCCCGGGCTACGGATGGGAATCCAACAAGGGTTACCCCTCGCCTGCGCACCTCGAAGCGCTGCGGCGTCTCGGGCCTTCCGAGCAGCACCGGCGCAGCTTCAAGCCAGTCCGTGTGCTAGCATAAACGCGGGGAAAAACGACCTTCTCATGTCGACTGCGAAGCGAGAACTGATCATTCAGGAAGCGGAACAGCTCGCCGCGCGGGGCAAGCTGGACGCTGCCATCAAGCAGTACAAGCGCGCCGTCGACCTCGCGCCCCACGATACCAACGCCCTCAACCGCCTGGGCGACCTGCTGGTCAGGGTGCAGCGGATCCCCGAAGCCATCGATGTCTATCAGCGCATCGCCGATCATTTCGGCGAGGACGGGTTCTTCCTCAAGGCCATCGCGATCTACAAGAAGGTGAACCGCCTCGACCCGCGTCGCACGGAAACCTACGAGCACCTCGCGAACCTCTACTTCAAGCAGGGCCTTGTGGTGGAGGGGCGGCAGCAGCTCCTCACACTCGCGGACTGGTTCCTTCGCTCCAAGCAGCCCGACGAGGCCGTGCGTGTGTACCGCCGCCTGGTCGAACTCGAGCCGAGCAACTTCCAAGCGCGGGCCAAGCTCGTGGACCTCTCGGTTCAGCGGGGCGACGCGGCCGCGGTGGGCGAGGAGATCGACGCCCTCGGCCGCACGCTTCTGAGTCGCAACATGCTGGAAGAGGCGATGAAGCTCTACCACCGGGCTCTCGACCTGAACCCCGAGCACGGCGACTTCATCGCCCCGTGTGTGGACGCGCTGGTCTCCGCAGGGCGCCAGAGGCAGGCGGCGGAGCTCGCCAGGAAGGCACTCACGGCGACCAAGGGCGGCCTGGAGTTGAAGGTTTCCGCATCGCGCGCCTTCTTCGAGAGCGGGGACGTCGAAGCGGCACGCAGGCTGCTGGAGGAGGTGCTCCCGCAGAGCGGCGGCAGGGGCGACGTTGCCCAGCTCTACACCGAGGTGATGTCGCGCGCTGGGGAGCCGGTGGAAGCGAGGGACGTTCTTCTCCCGACCATCGACCGGCTGCTGGAGGCCAACGACCTCAGCCAGGCAGCCACTTTGGTCGAGAGGCTGCTGAAGCGGGACCCGCGCGACGCCGACGTGCTGGAGCGCGCTCTCAAGGTCTTCGATAAGCAGAACGACACCGACATGGTCGTCAGCATCGGGACCGCGCTCGCCGATGTCTACTTCTCCGGAGAGCGCACGGAGGAGGCGGCCAAGCTCTATCTCCGACTGACGCAGCTGGCTCCCTCGAACCCGCTGTTCGTGCAGCGCGTGAAGGAACTCGGCTTGACCCCGCCCGCGTCCGCGGCCCCCGAGCCGTCGCCCAAACCGGTGGTGGCGACTCCGCGGGACGAGGGCCTGGATCTGGTCGAGATCGACCTGTCACACGTGGAGGCAGGGCCGGCGGAGGCCCCGGTGCCTGCAGCCGCAGCCGAGCCGTCGCCGGTGTCCAACAGCGTGGAGGAGCTGTTCACCGAGGCCCAGGTGTTCGCGAAGTACGGCCTCACCGACAAAGCGGTCGCACACCTCGAGCGTCTGCTGGCGCTCGACGCGACGCACGCACCCGCGCAGGAACTCCTCGCTTCCCTGGGTGGCGCTCCAATCGGGACTGGAGTAGATCTCGGTCGGGCAGTTGCGAGCGCAGGCACGGCCCCGCCGCTCAGCGCGCGAGACGCCGAGGGCGCACGCGAAGCGCTCGAGGCCTTCGCGCAGCCTCCGGCACCGCCCCAGCCGCGGCAAGCGCCGTCGGCGGATCTCTCGCTGCCGGTGCCGGAAATCAATCTGGGTCAGCTGAGCGCTGCCGCCGAGCCCCCGGCGGCCGCCGCGCCGCTGCCCTCCTTCGAGGGTCTCGGTACTCCCGAGCCCCCGGCGGCCCGTACCGGCGACTTGCGGAGGACGCCGACCGGGGCGATTCACATGGAGAACCTTGAGGCCATGCTTGGCCTCCGTGAGCCGGGCGCCGCGGCGGCGAAGCCTCCGGTCCGGGCGGGCGCTCGGGGAGGCGAGCCGGAGGCCGCGGAGGTCGCAGACGAGGCGGTGGTGCTGGTGGAGGTGCCCGGCGTCCTGGCAGGGCCCGGGATGGATCAGCTGCGGGAGCTCGACTTCCTGATCCAGCAAGGGCTCCTGGATGACGCGGCCAAGCTGCTGGAAAAAGTGCGCGATGCGTTCCCCGACCACCCGGATGTGACGGCCCGCCAGGCGCTCCTCAAGGCAAGGGGATGGGACGAAGAGCACCGCGAGCCCGCAGCGGCGGCCTCCGCGGGCGCGCTGTTCAAGGAGGAGGAGCAGTTCTTCGACCTGGCCGCGGAGCTGGAGAAGGAACTCGCGGAGGAGGACATGGTGGCGGAGGCCACCGGGGCGGGGAAATCGAGCGACGTCTCCATCGAGCAGCTCTTCAAGGAGTTCCAGCGCGGCGTCGCGGAGCAGGTCCAGGAGGAGGACTACGACACGCACTTCAACCTCGGCCTCGCCTATCGCGAGATGGGGCTGCTGGACGAGGCAATCGGCGAGTTCCAGCTCTCGGCCAAGTCCCCCGAGTATCTGGTCGAGAGCGCCAGCATGATCGCCGCCTGCTTCATGGAGAAGGGGCTCCCCGAGCAGGGTGCGGAGTGGTACGCGCGGGCACTGACGGCACCGGGGGTCGCCCTCGAGATGGAGCTGGGCCTGCGCTACGAGCTCGGGCGGGCGCAGGAAGCGGCGGGAAACACCGCGGCCGCCCTCGCGAGCTTCAGCGAGGTCCTGGCGATCAACCCGGCTTTCCGCGACGTCATGGATCGGGTCTCCAAGCTTCGCTCAAACTGAAGAGACAGGTGTGAAGGCTTGAAGGCGTGGAGGCGTGACACTCCACGCCTCAGCGTTTGGGTGGGCGGGGTAGTGGACTAGCCCTCACGCCTTGACGGAGTGGCGGGGGGCTAGATCTCGCTTGCTACCAGGATCGCGGTCCCGGAGCGCATCAGGTGGTGGATCCGCCGGGCGTCGTCGTCCGCCATCGCGAGCGTGATCGCGGGCGGGTGGTCTTGGGCGAGGCCGCGGAGCCGGCTCCAGCCGTCCTTCACCGCCGCGATGAAGGTCTCGAAGAGGCTCTGCGGGGGCAGACGGTCGGTGATCCAGAGGTCCCATCCGTTGGCAAGCCGGCTGCGGTATGACGTCGGCGTTGCTGGGGGCGGTGTGGGCGTCGGCGTCGGTTCCGTTGGGGGCATGGGCGGCGTCGGCTCCGCTTCCTCCTCCTCGTCGTCCTTTGGGGCCGGGCGCAGCTCACTGGGGGCGATCACCTCCCGGTCGGTGTCGCCCGGACCGTTCCTGATTGTCCAGAGCGCCGGGATCGGCGGGTGGTCGGGGAGGTCACGGGTCAGCAACGGCTGCTGGCTGATGATCTCGATTCCAGTGAGTTGAACCGTGTCGAGGACCGCTCCCCGCGCCTTGATCTCGAGCACCCGGCGCTGAGGATCGAGGACGAGATACACGGAGGGTCGCTTGGCGAGTCCCGTCTCGAGCTCGAGCGCGGCCACGCGCGCCGGGTCAGGTGGCACGTCCCCGGCCCTGGCGCCTGCCGCCGCCAGGCTAATAGAGATACACGCGAGTGCCGATGGGCGCATGGCGGTACAGGAACTCCAGGTCCTCATCGCCGAGCCTGATGCAGCCGTGGGTGACACGACGGCCCAGAAGGCTCTTGAACAGGGTGCCGTGGATGATGTAGCCGTCCCCGATGTAAAGGGCATAGTCACCCAGGGAGGCGTCGTCGAAGCGCTCGTTGGGGTCCGTGGGAGGCAACAGGCCCTCTTCGACAAAGGCCCAGTCCGGCTTGGCCCACACGGGGTGCTTCACCTTCCTCTCCACCACACGCTCGCCCAATGGGGTGTCGAAGATCCACTGCTTCCCGTTTCGCGGGTCCTTGAGAACGATCCCGGTGCCGGTGGAGCAGACCGCAGTCCGGATGACCTTGCCGTCTTCCACCAGGTGCAGCCGGTTCTGGAACGTATCCACGACGATGTAGACGCCCTTTGGGTGGAGCTTCGATAGCTCCTTCTCGGCCTGCACCGCGTGCTTCCGCAGGTCGAATGCGTCCGTCGTGGCGACACTTGCCGTCGCCGTGGCGTCGAAAGGCGTGGCCACCAGCGGCCGCCCAAGTCGGGCCAGCACCGCAGCCGACCCGCAACAGACGAACGCGACCGCAGCGAAACCCAGTGCCATCGCCAACACCCAGCGAGAGCGCCGGCGTGGCTCGGGGAGCGGCGTGAGAACCTCAGGCTCAGCGTCCATAGGTCCCCACGATCGTCACGGGCGTTCCCACATGCACGTGCGCGAAAAGTCGGTCCATATCCTCATTGGTCAACGCGATGCACCCATTGGTCCAGTCCCGCCCCTCGCCCCCGTCACCGTGGATCTCGATCAGGCTGCCGATCCCGGCCGCAGCCGAGATCTGTCCGCGGCGCTGGCCGAGGGCAAATCGCATACGGTCCTCATCATTGGGGTAGTTGATGAGGAGCGCTTTGTAGAAACGTGTCTTCGAGGCTTCTTTGACCTGGACCACGCGGTACATGCCTTCCGGCGTGGCCCGGTCACCGGCGTGCTCCTTGCGCCGCAAGCCGTTGGCCCCGAGCTCGGCCGGGAAGTGGACAACCGCCTTGCCGTCGCGGTACAGGGTGACGCGTCGGCGCAGCTTGTCCACTAGGATCGCCGTTTCGCCCGCGCGCCGGCTCTCCTCGATGGTCATCTCCGCCCACGCTTGCCACTGGCGCAGGTTGGACGGCTCCCCGAAACGCGCGTGCAGAGACGCCCACTCGTGATGCACAACGGCAGCACCCTGCCGTGCCTCACGCAGCTCCTCGACGGCCGGCTGGTGGCGCCCGGCCTCCGCCAACCTCTCGGCCAGCTTCAGGCTCAAGAGGGCTTGCTGCATCGCGGCCGCTTCGCGGCGCCCCATTCCTGCTTCACCGATCTCAGCCTGGGCTCGTACCACTTCATCTCGCACGTCGGTGTGCAACGTAGTGTAAGCCCTGCGGGCACTGGACTCCACGGCCCGGGCAGCGGTGGTGGTGTCGTGGGCGGTCCGAACGACCCGCAGCCAGGCCGCCTCGGTCCTGCCGACGGACCCTTGCCACCAGGGAGCGGCGGCCTCGGCGGCCGTGGCCACCTCCGCGAGAGCCACCAGCTGCTCGATGAGCCTCGCCTTGGTCGGGGCACTCGGGCGCACGATTTGGATCGCTTTTCGGGCAGCCCGCCTGGCCCCGTCCACGTTGGGAACCTGATGACGGGCGCAGGCCACGGGGAGGGCCACAAATGCCAGGGCCATGAGCACCAGCGCCCCGAGAACCGGGGTCATCAGCGCCGCGACCGCGTGCATAGGAAAACGGCGGCGGTTGCCCGCCGCCGTTCCCTTGAAGCCCAAGCGGAGCAGCGTTACTTGCACTTGAACTTGGTCTTGATGCCCTCGAGGTCCTTGGCGACCGGGTCGACCTGCCCCTTCAGGGTGTCGGCCGCAGCCTTGGCACCAAAGAAGTCTTCCTTCGTGAACTTGGCGTCGAGATCGGCGACCTGGTTCTTCATCGCGTCCAGGTTGCCCTTGACCGCTGCGAGGTCCTTCTTCACTTCCTTGGCACCCCTCGCCCGCGGGCACTTCTCGACCGAGGCGAACAGCGTCTCGGCGTTGGCCAGAGCGGCCTTGGCTGCGTCAATGGCGGCTGTGGCATCGTTCTTTGCCTTCTCCTTGCCCGCAATGCCGGCATCCTTGGCGGCGTTGGCAGCGGTGGTGGCGTCGGCGATGAGCTGCTTGGCCTTGGTGTAGGACCGGAACAGGGCGAACTTGGCGTTCTGAGCCTCGAGCTCGGCATTGACCGCGTTCATCGCCTGCTGGGCCTTGTCCCACGCCTCGGCGGCATACTTGGGCGCCTCGGCCTGCTCGGCGGCGGTCAGCGCGGCCTTGACAGCATCGATCTCCTGTTGCGGCGGCTTTGCGCAGCCGACGGCCAGAACGGCCGCAACCAACAGCAACACACCAACGAAAACCTGACTCTTGCGCATCTCAGCTCTCCTTTCCTCACCCATTGAGGTTGGCATCTCGCGATGCCGGTTCGCATCGTACTCGCATGAAGTTCAATGTGCAACCTAGCACAAGATGTTCAGATTGCAAGCGTGCACCAACGGGAGATCACCGGCTGCCCGAGCGCGGTGGGAGCCCGCGTCGTTCGCTCCTCCTTCTTGTGGCGGTGGGCGTTCACCTCCGCCGGGGCAGACTCAGCCCCTGACCGGCGGTTTATAGTCCCCC
>Ga0335070_10010720_pt1 | contig 10714 bp, 9 predicted proteins | sample Lox_Sample_13_FD_206722 | JGI IMG/M metagenome (GOLD analysis project Ga0335070, IMG submission 206722) | Soil microbial communities from Loxahatchee National Wildlife Refuge, Florida, United States - Lox_Sample_1.3 | ecosystem: Environmental > Terrestrial > Soil > Wetlands | place: USA: Florida...
TTCGGGCCTGCCGGCGCTGCGCAAGTTATATGCGGTACGCAACAGCAGTGCGGGCGCGGAGCCGCTGAGTAAGCTCTATTCGTACACGGGCGGCGACGCGCTCCCGGAGACCGAGCGCGACTCGCGGTTGGCTTTGGCGACGCTGCCATTCTCCAGCGGCACGACGGGCTTGCCCAAGGGCGTGATGCTCACGCACCACAACATCGTCGCCAACGTTTACCAGACGCTGACTTCCGGCGAGACCGGCTGCATTGGCGAACACGACGTGGTGCTGTGTTTTTTGCCGCTGTACCACATCTACGGGCTTACGGTCGGACTGAACCTTGCCTTGATGCGCGGTTGTACGGTGGTGTTCATGCCGCGCTTCGAGTGCGAAACGTCGCTACGCATCGCGGTGGAGGAAGGAGTAACCGTGAACCTGTGCGTCCCTCCGGCGCTGCTGGCCTATTGCCACGCCGCGGACGCGGGGAAGTTTCCGAAGGAACACCGCATGCGCTGGGTGAAATGCGGGGCAGCGCCGCTCGCGCCCGATCTGGCGAAGCGTTTCAAGGAGTCTACCGGCATTCCCATTCGGCAGGGGTATGGAATGACGGAAGCGTCCCCGGTAACGCACATGGGATTTCTCGATCCCGAGTTCTACCGTGGGGATTCGGTCGGCGGGCCTGTCGCCCAGACCGAATGCCGCGTGCTGGACGAAAAGGGAAATGAAGTCGCGCAGGGGGAGCTGGGCGAGTTGGTCATGCGCGGGCCCCAGATCATGCTGGGCTATTGGAGGTCGCCGGAGGCCACAGATGCCGTACTGCGCGACGGATGGTACTGGTCGGGAGATATCGTGCGGGTTGATGAACAGGGCCTTTATTACGTGGTGGACCGCCGCAAGGAGATGATGAAGTACAAGGGGTTCTCCATTGCGCCAGCGGAGGTGGAGAGCGTGCTGCTGGAACACGCGGCAGTGCGCGATTGCGGCGTCATCTCTCGCGTCGATGGGGAGGGCGAGGAGATTCCGTGCGCGTTCGTGGTGCTGCGCGACGGGTTCCTGGAGACGGAAGAAACCTTGACGGGTCTGCAGCTCTTTGTGGCCGAGCGGCTGACGCATTATAAGATGCCGCGCGAGATTCATTTCGTGCAGAGCATTCCGCGAACTGCCTCGGGAAAAATTCTGCGGCGCGATCTGCGCAAGCTGTTTTGACTTACATTCTTCAGCGGCGGTTGTCGGTCTGGGGCTCGGGATGAATGAGGATGCGGAAGAGCTCGGGCATCTCCTGGCGGAGCCGGCTCTCCAGCGCAGTTTGAATGACGTGCACGCGGGAGAGCGGCAGATCATCCTGGAAGGTGCAATGGAGCGACAAATAAAGCCGTCCACCCACTCGCTTAACAGTCAGGTCATGGGTGTCGATAACTTCGGGGAAGCTCTTGCCGATGGCCTCGATGCCGGGCTCGAAAGTCGACGATTCCACGGGGCCGTCGCTGGTTTCGATGGTGGCGGGCTCGCTTTCGATGTGGGTGAGGATACTTGATATTTCCGGGATGTCCTGGCGCATTTCGGCCTCCAAACGGGTCACGCGGTCGTGGGCCTGGATGAGTGACATGCGCTCGTCGAGTTCGACATGCTGCTCGACCTGCAACTCGCTGTTGACACTCTGAATGCTGATGTCGTGAACGTTGAGGTTGTTGCGCGTGGCAACCGCGCGAATGCGGTCGAACAGGCTCTCTTCGAGGCTTGCGCGGGCCACCGCATTCACCACGACGTCGGCTTCGGGCAGCAATTCGCGAACCGCGGCCGCCGCGCCGTTCGCAACCTGCTCGGACTTCTGGAAGGTGACGTTCCTCGACATCGCGACCGAAATGTCGGCGAAATACTTGCTTCCTCCGCGGCGGATGCGCACCCGGTCCACGGCCAAAACGCCGTCCACGCGGGCTACTTTGTCAATGATCCTGGAGCGAACCCCGGTAGGCGCGCCGTCAAGCAGGGCGTCGATGGTTTGCCGTGCCAGTCGCCAGCTCACGTACACCACGAGGCAGGCCACCGCAAGCGCCGCTATGGGGTCGGCCTTGGCCAGCCACGGGACCGAATACTTCCGGCCCGCCAGCACCAGCACCAGTCCGAGTATGACCACGGAGCTGGACCACACGTCGGTGCTGAAGTGCAGGGCGTCGGCAAGCAGGGCCTGGCTGTCGTGCTTCTCGGCCACGCGCCGCAGGCGCCGGGAGCGCCAGGCGTCCACCACTATCGACACAGTCATCACCACGAACGCCCAAACGCTGGGTTCGATCTCGACTGGGTGGAAGAACAGGCGCTTCATGGCTTCATACACAATCCAGATACAAGTGGCCAGAAGCAGTGCGGTTTCAATGAACGCAGAAAAATTCTCGAACTTGCCATGTCCGTACTGGTGGGTGGCATCGGCCGGCCTGTCCGACACGCGAACGGAGAAGTAGGTCATGGCGGCGGCAACAAGGTCGAGACCGGAGTGTGCTGCTTCGGAAAGGATTCCCAGGCTACCCGTCGTAATTCCGACGACCACCTTGAGGCTGGTGATGGCGACCGCGGCGAAGACCGAGTTGAGCGCGACGGCCTGTTTTTCCCGTTGCCGCTCGCCGATGTCTAATGCGTTCTCCATGGGGAAGCTTCGTGCCCGGCCAGTAGTCTGGCATCTCCGATGACACGGGCATACTATGATACGATTTTCTTTAAGATCTTCGCCGCCTCAGGCGTCACATTCCCGGAGGATTACCTTGCATGCAGAGTAGGTCAATGGCGGTTATCGCGATTTCGTGTGTCCTAATTGGATCAGCAGCGGCCCAGACGACGAGCCCTTCCGGCACGCCGGTCCCACGCCTGCGCGGTGCGGAAAAACAGGCCAGCATCGCGGCGGCAACGGGAAACACTACCGCAAACGTTGGAAACCCCGACGCCGTGGGAATGGACCAGCCCGTGATCACCTTGAAGGACGGATGCAAGCCCATCGGCGACATAACGCCTGCGCAGGACTGTGTTAGCGAGGTGACTCGCGCACAGTTCGAGAAACTGGCCAACGCGCTGCAACCGGGCATGGCCGCGGAAGCCAAGAGAGGATTTGCCAATAACTACGGCAGACTGCTGGTGTACTCCGATGCGGCGCGTGCGCTTAATCTGGAGAACAACCCTGATGTCCAACTAATCCTGCAATTCCTGACAAACCAGGTCCTGGCGGAGGGGTTGAGGCGCCATTACGCGGAAGAGTTTGCGCACCCGAGCGATCAGCAAATCCAGGAATACTACGACAAGAACAGCGCCAAGTACCTGGAGGCGACCTTGGAGCGCATTATCATTCCTCGCAATCCCGGCTCCAGCGACAAGCCGGCGCCGAGCGAGGAAGAACAGAAGGCTGCCGCCGAGAAATTCCGGCAGCGGTGGGTTGCTGGCGAGGACCCTGTCAAACTCCAACAGGCCGCCTATCAGGCAGCCGGCGTGACCGGCGCCGGAACTCCCGAAATCAATTTAGGGGCGCGCCGGCGGGGCAGCTTGCCGGTCAACCAGGAGACGGTGTTCCAACTGAAAGCAGGCGAGATCTCGCCGGTGTTCGACGACCCTGCCGCATTCTACGTTTACAAGGTAGTGTCCATTCGCGAGATTCCGCTGAGCGAGGAGAAGGATTCCATCGTTAAGACGCTGCAGCAACAGAAGCTGCAAGACAAGCTGGAGCAGATTGGCAAGTCCGCAACCCCGGTGCTTAACGAGGAATACTTTGGGCCGGCCGCGGTATCCGGAGCAGGGGCGGCAACCCACCCGACGCCGAGCGGAACGCCGTCTGCGGGGAACCCTCCCAAATAATGCAATGACCCAATCGAGTCCGACGGTTCTGGTCACGGGGATCTCAGGCAACCTGGGTCAACGGCTACTGCCCCTGTTGTCCGGATACCGCGTGGTCGGAGTGGATCTGCGCGCCCCCGACATGCCCCATTCCATTGAGTTCCACGCCATGAACCTGGGGCATGAATCTTCCTGCCGCGAACTGATGCAATTGCTGCGGCAAACCGGCGCCCGCTCGGTGGTCCATCTCGCCTTTGTCATCGATCCGGTGCGGACCGGGGTTCTGGATGTCGAGCGGATGTGGCAGATCAATGTCGCCGGCACCGCGCGTGTCATGGAGGCCATCAGTGTGGTCAATCGCACGGGCGGGCAGATCAGGCAGTTCATTTTCCCCAGCAGCGTCTCCGCCTACGGCCCGGAAACACCCGGTCCCGTCAAAGAGGATTTTCCGCTGCGCGCGCACACCCTTCCCTACGCCATCCACAAGCGGGAGAGCGACGAGGTGGTGCGGTACCGAGCCGAAAGTCTGGGGGATTGCCGGACTTACATCCTGCGGCCGCACATCTTCACCGGCGCCAGCATGCAGAATTACCTGGTCGGAGCCTTGCGGGGGACGCCGCTGGGGAAGAGTTCGCGGGCGGCGCGCATGCGCGCGGAAGGCAAGCGGCTCCCGCTGATGCTGCCGCGCGGAAAGAAGTACCCCGAGCAGCGCTTTCAGTTCGTCCATGTTGATGACGTGGCGCGCCTGCTGGTTTACCTGCTGCAGCGGCCACACAGCGATCCGCCGGTAACCATTCTGAATGTGGCAGCTCACGGCGAGCCGCTGCCGATTCAGCGTTGCGCAGAGATCGCCCAGGCGACCATCGTTCGCGTCCCCACCCGGGCCGTGTGCCGGATGATTCTCCGTCTGCTGTGGAGATGGGAGATTTCGTCCATCCCGCCCGAGGCCCTGCCCTACATGATCGGGTCGTACACCATGGACACCACGCGGCTGCGGCAATTCCTTGGCCCGGACTACCCCCAGGTGATGCGTTATTCCGTGGAAGAAGCACTGCGCGACAGCTTCGTCGCCGCAAATTAGCGTTCAGCGGAAATCGGAGTCTCGCGCCCCGGGACTATTTCGCTCCGCGGTAGACACCCGCGATGCCGAAGGTGTACGGGTTCCAGGAGACCTCGCGAAAGCCTACGGTCTGCATGCGCTGCAGCATTTCCGCGGGAGGCGGGAAGCGCTGCACCGATTTTGGCAAATAGGCGTAAGGGCCACGCACTCCGGAGATCAGGGTGCCGACGGCCGGGAGCACCCTCCGGAAGTAAAGTCGATAGGCAGCCCCGACCAGTCCGTTCGGCTCGCCGAAATCCAGGATGCCGACTTCCCCGTTGTTGGCCAGCACCCGATAAATCTCGGCCAGGCCGTGATCATAGTTCGCCAGGTTGCGGAACCCGAAGGCGGCCGTCACCAGGTCGAACCCGCCTGAGTCAAACGGGAGCTTGAGCGCGTCGGCTTCGACCCAGCGCACGGAGCGGTTGCGGGTCTTTTCCGCCGCCCGCACCAGCATGGGATGCGAGAAGTCGGCCCCGATCAGCTCTGCCGAGGAAGCCTTCATCCGCCGACGGAGCGCGAAGGTCATGTCGCCCGTTCCACAGCACAGGTCGAGCACGCGCGCATCGGGCCGGGCGAGAATGGCGTCGAACATTCGCGCCGTGCGGTTCCACCAGAGGCGATCGACATTCATGGAGAGCACGTGATTCAGCAGGTCGTATCTGGGCGCAATGGAACTGAACATGTCGCGCACTGCCACGGCCGCCGAGGCTTCATCGTTCGCGCCCACCGGAGCCGCGCCCACGATGCGGTCCCGCGGCCCGCTCTCCTGCTGTCCGGATTGATCTTCTTTCAGCGTGCTCATTGCAATTGCGATCTTTGTCCAATTTCTTTCATGGCGGCGAGAATGGCGCTGGCCGGCACCGTGTTCACCACTTGCACACTTCCGATTCCGGTTGCCAGGATGAAGTGCGGCACTCCACCCATGGTCTTCTTGTCGGATTGCAACAACTTCAGGATGCGGCGGCCGGCCACCTTCACTTCCGGCAGAGACCCGTAGGAACACACGAGAGAAACAATCCGCTGGGCCGTGACCGTGCCGGTGATCTTCATTTCCTGACCAATCATTGCGGCGGCCACCATTCCCCAAGCCACCGCCTCGCCATGCAGAAAGTGCCTATACTGGGTCGCCGACTCCAAAGCGTGTCCGATGGTGTGGCCGAAGTTGAGGACCCTGCGCTCGCCTCCCTCGCGTTCGTCCGCACTCACCACCGCAGCCTTTATCTTTACGCACTCGACAATGAGCTGCTCCAACAGCTCGCCCTCGCGGCGCAGCAGTCCGTCGCGATGGGCTTCCATGAGGTCGAAAATCTCCGGATTGCGGATGACGCCGTACTTCATGGCCTCGAACAGGCCGGAGCGATACTCGCGCTCGGGCAGAGTGGACAGTACATCGGGATCGGCCAATACTGCCAGCGGCTGGTGAAAAGTCCCGACCAGGTTTTTGCCTGAGGTGAGGTTAACCCCGGTTTTGCCGCCGATGGCCGAGTCCACCTGCGCCACCAGCGTGGTCGGCACCTGAATGACCGGAATCCCTCGCATGAAGATCGATGCCAGGAAACCGCCAACGTCGCCGACTACGCCTCCACCGAAGGCGACCACAACCGAGCGGCGATCGGCGCCGAGACGCACCATGCTGGCCGCGAGCTTTTCGACGGAGGCAAAACGCTTGGCGCTCTCTCCGTCGGGCATCGTCAGGATTTCAACCGCGCGACCGTCGTGCCCGAAGCTCGCGCTTAGGGGATCCTTCCACAAGTTCAGGATTGGGTCTGACGAAACAATGAATACTTTCGAATGGGACGGAATCAGCTCTTGCAATGCGTTTGAGGCCGAGCGCATGAGTCCGCGCTCCACCAGCACGTCATACGATCGCGACAAAGTATGAACAGGAATGCGAGCCAAACTTCTAGTGTAACGGAACGCTGCTCATCCAACCTGCTTCGCCGGCAAAGCTTGTTCTCAGACGGGAATCACCGTCGTTCTGGACCGTCCTGAGGCTGTTTTGCGTGGTACCATCAGCATGGGAAAGGCTGATTTTGGCCTTGCTCATCCATTCCCATGAAGTCATCCGGGGTCCATACCGACTTCATCGTGGTGGGCGCAGGCATTGCCGGATTACGCGCCTCGGTGGAGCTTGCCGCCGCCGGACGGGTGCTGTGCCTGGCCAAACGCGAGCTCACCGAATCCAACACCCAATATGCGCAGGGCGGCATCGCCGCAGCTTTGAGCGATGATGACGAAGTCAGCCTGCATCTGGACGACACCCTGAAAGCCGGTGACGGGCTGTGCAACCCTGATGCGGCGCGCGTTCTGGTTGAGGAAGGCCCGGCGCGCATCGAAGAACTGATCGAGTGGGGCACGGAGTTCGATCGCGCGGGCACCAAGATTGCGTTTACTCGCGAAGGCGCTCACAGCCGCAGCCGCGTGCTGCATGCGCATGGCGACTCCACCGGCCGCGAGATCGGGCGCGCCCTCTACCTCAAGGCACGGGCGCAAAAACCAATCGCGTTCGGTGAATTCGAGTTCACCACGGAGCTGGTGGTAGGCGACGGCCGAGTCATCGGCGTGCGCATGCTCGACAAAGCCGGGCAACTTCATGAGGTTCATGCCAGCGCGGTGCTGCTGGCAACCGGCGGTTTGGGACAGGTGTACAGCGACACCACGAATCCCTCCGTGGCGACCGGCGACGGCGTGGCGATGGCCTTCCGCGCCGGCGCGGAAATCAGCGACATGGAGTTTGTGCAGTTCCACCCGACTGCCCTGTACCTGAAGGGCGCCCCGCGCTTCCTGCTGTCGGAGGCCCTGCGCGGGGAAGGCGCCTATCTGCGCAACCTCGAACTGCAGCGGTTCATGCACAAGTACCACGAAATGGGGGAACTCGCCCCGCGCGATGTCGTCGCCCGGGCCATTGCTCATGAACTGGAAATCACCAAGCGGCCGGACGCGGCCGTGTACCTCGACTTGACCCACCTCAATCCGGAGACAGTCCGCAACCGCTTCCCTACGATTTATTCCACCTGCATGCAGTACAACATTGACATTACCGAGGAGCTTGTCCCGATTCGTCCCGCGGCCCACTATGCCATGGGCGGGGTGCGTACGGATCTTGACGGGCGCACGTCAATGGCCGGGCTGTATGCGGCGGGAGAAGTTGCCTGCACGGGTGTACATGGCGCCAATCGTCTGGCCAGCAATTCCCTGTTGGAAGGCCTGGTGTATGGAGCACGGGCAGCGCGGGCGATGCGAAACGAAGTGCAGGCGCCGCTTCTTTCGTCCACGGCTATACCCAAACCGCCAGCCCAGGGGAACGGGAATTCCACTGAGGTCGAGCGCCTTATTCAAAAGGTCCAGTCCATCCTGTGGCAGCACGTGGCGGTGGTTCGGGATGGCAAGTCACTGCGGCTGGCGCTGGCCGGATTGTCGGCGCTGCAGTCGGGCAACCCTGCTCCGTGTGGACGGCGCGCGTACGAGGCGGGAAACATTCTCCACGCAGGAATGCTGATTACGCGTTCCGCGCTGGCCCGCGAAGAAAGCCGCGGCGCGCACTACCGGATCGACTTTCCCATCAAGAATGATCGCAAGTTCGCCAAGCACTCGGTGGTGCGCGGCGAGAGAGTCACATTCGAGTAGATGAGCCCCAATTCCTCGGGCTCATGCAGCCGCTTTGGCTTTTCTGGGGAATATCAGCGACAGAACCACCGAGATCAGCAGCACTCCCGCGACCACCCCGAGCGCCACTCCGATGGGAATGCGCACGTAATGCGACGCCAGCATCTTGACGCCGATGAAGATCAGGATGACGGACAGCCCGTAGTGCAGCAGGTGGAACACCTCGATCATCCCAGCTAAGGCGAAATACAGGGAACGCAGGCCCAGAATCGCAAACACGTTGGATGTAAATACGATGAACGGTTCGCGGGAGATGGCGAGCACCGCGGGGATTGAGTCGGTGGCAAACAGCACGTCGGTCGTCTCGATCATGACCAGCACCACCGCCAGCGGAGTGGCGAAACGAATTCCCTTGTGCAAGACGAAGAATTTGTCCCCTTCATAGTCCCCGGTTACCCGGAACAGCTTGCGGAACCAGCGCAGCACGATGTTGCGTCCCGGGTCGATTTCCGCGTCAGCTTGCCGGAACAGCTTGATGCCGCTGTAGATAAGGATCGCGCCGAAGACGTAGATGACCCAGGCGAAGGCATTCAGAAGCTTGATTCCCACCAAGATGAAGATGCCGCGCATGACCAGCGCGCCCACTACACCCCAGAACAACACTTCATGCTGAAATTTACGTGGCACGGCAAAATAGCGAAAGATGACCAGGAACACGAAGAGATTGTCCACGCTCAGCGACTCTTCGATGAGGTAGGCGGTGACAAACTCCAGAGCCAGCTCCGAGTTGGGTTTTGTTGGACCGCCGGTGAGAGTATGGCCGAAGTAGTAGATCAGCACCGCAAACGCGCCCGCTAACGCGACCCAGACCATCGTCCATCCGATGGCCTCGGGGAATGCGATCACGTGCTTGCGGCGATGAAAGACGCCCAGGTCGAGCGCCAGCATCAGCAACACGAAGAGATTAAACAGTAACCAGAAGATCCAGTTGGCGGGCATCGGATGAAAAGCGAATTCTCATTGTAACTGCCGCGGTTCCCAAGCTGGGTCGCAACTACTACTTTTCGCCCGCTCGGCAGTATGCGGCAAATACCCGGCAGGCCATACAATGAGTGTGGCGGCGACCTCGGACGTTCCACCATGCTTGGTTTGTTGTGAATTACGATCGCTTGCCTGGGAAAGGAATCCACATGGCCCGACAGCCCGGTCTTTATGCCACCTTCAGCACTTCGGAAGGCACCATCGTATGCCGTCTCTTCGAGCAGGATGCTCCCTTAACCGTCAAGAATTTCGTGGAACTTGCCGAAGGCTCGCGAGAGTGGACCCATCCGCGCACCCGGGAGAAGAGCTCTTCTCGACTTTACGACGGCACCGTCTTTCATCGAGTCATTCCCAATTTCATGATTCAGGGCGGCGATCCGGAGGGTACGGGCATGGGTGGTCCCGGCTACAAGTTCCAGGATGAGACCAAAGGATCGCCCCACAAGTTCGACAAGGCGGGGAAACTGGCCATGGCGAATTCGGGTCCGAACACAAATGGATCTCAGTTCTTCATCACGGTGGCACCGACCCCGTGGCTGACCGGCAACCACACGATCTTCGGTGAGGTAATCGAGGGACAGGAGGTAGCGGACAAGATCACCGCTGTGCCCCGGAGCCGCCAGGACCGTCCACTCAAGGATGTGGAGTTAACTTCGGTCAAGATCGAGCGGGTCTAAAATCGCGCCCATGCACGCAAAAGGCCGCATTGGCGGCCTTCTTTCATGGAACGAATTTGTCGCTATAGCTCTTGTGGTGCCGGCGTCGCATGCGATGAGCGGTCAGCGAGCAAGGCCCTGGACCGCGTCAGCACAAGCAGAGAAACGGTTTCGGCGAACTACGCCACCAACTGATGATGCCTGGCGGCAAGGTACTTATCTTCACATTCGGCCGAACAGAAGCACGCTGCGTGGGGATCGTTGGCCCGCGTTTCCTCCCACTCGTCCAGAATGAAGATAGTGTTCCGGATGTCGGTGCCCGGCTTGTCCAGTTCAATCACCAGCCGCCAGCCGCGAGGCTCGCCTTCCCGCTTGCCGCATACCTTGCACAAAAATTCCATGATTGGAGCCTCCCTTCCGATGAAATTGTTGGATGTACTCATGCTATTCCCGCTTTCCGGAAAATGTCTGTGATTTATGGCTGGCTTGTGTGTGCGCCAGCCTCACGTCTAGTGG
>Ga0335070_10010721_pt1 | contig 10714 bp, 7 predicted proteins | sample Lox_Sample_13_FD_206722 | JGI IMG/M metagenome (GOLD analysis project Ga0335070, IMG submission 206722) | Soil microbial communities from Loxahatchee National Wildlife Refuge, Florida, United States - Lox_Sample_1.3 | ecosystem: Environmental > Terrestrial > Soil > Wetlands | place: USA: Florida...
CGAGGGAAATATTCTGGAGAATACCTGGGGTGGATTTTCGCAGGCGGGAACCGCCATTCTACTGGGCCCGAAAAATCAGGCGATCGGTCCGCTAAATGTCTGCCCGATTTGCCAGGTGACGGACGTGACCATCCGCTATTGCATTATTCGCCATGTAGGAGGGGGTTTCCAGTTAGGAAACGGACTGTCGAGCAATCGTGGGGCGGCCAAAGACGGTGGACGCTACAGCATTCACGACGTCATCGTCGACGATGTCCAGCCTGAACTCCTGAATGGCCGAGGGGTCTTTGCCCAGATCTCCACCGCTGCCGGGATTACTGAAGTGGTTCCGCTGCATGACGTGAGCTTTGACCACATCACTGCTTTCGCGCCCCGTGTCCTGTTCAATATCGGCGGGCCACTCAGTGGCACGAAAATGAGTCATCTATCGATTACGAACAGCATTTTCCGAGGGGCCGAAAAGACGGTCACAACTACCGGCGGCGGTATTGAGAAGAATTGTTCTGCCGGGCCAGTTTCTAAGTCCCTCGACTTGGCATTGAATTCCTGTTTTACCTCGTACAATTTTCGGAATAATGTCATCATTGGCGGGGGAAGCGGCTTGCCGAAGGGAACCTCCACTCCGTCGAAACTGACGGATGTTGGTTTCGTGAACCCGAAGGACGGCAGCGGAGGCGAGTATCGGCTCGCGGCCACCAGCAAGTTCAAACGCACAGGTTCGGACGGAAAAGATGTGGGCGCCGACATCGACGCCGTCGAACGCGCGACCGCAGGTGTGCGTTAAACCAGCCGTAACAGATTTAAGTTAGCGTTGAATCTATGAAGCAACTCCTTCGCAAGGGGCTGAACCAGATTGTGGTCGACGAGGTTCCCGACCCGGCGGTCATGCCCCATCACGTCATTGTGCGACCGCACTTTTCCCTGATCAGCAGCGGCACCGAGACGGCAAGCATCCATCGTGGCGGCGCAGTAGGAGCCGTCGCAGAGAATCCGTCGTATATCGGAAAGATTCTTGATGTGATGAAGAACGAAGGCCCGCTGCGTACGATGCGCGAAGTGCTGGCCAAGCTTAGCGAGTATGCGGTGCTGGGATATTCGGGTGCCGGCGTGGTCGTCGATAAACACAGCAGTGTTCCTGATCTCGAGATCGGGGATCGTGTTGCCTATGGCGGCGAAGGCACGGGGCACGCGGAATTGATCCTCGTCGGGCGCAACCTGGTGGCGAAGGTCCCGGAGAATGTTTCCTTCGAACATGCCTGCTTTACAACGCTGGGGAGCATCGCGCTGAATGCGGTTCGCATTGCCAACATCTCTCTTGGCGAAAAAGTGGCAGTCATCGGACTGGGCCTCGTCGGCCAACTGATTGCGCAATTGGCTCACCTGCAGGGTGCGTATGTGATCGCCACCGATTTGCGATCGGATCGTGTGAGTCTGGCGCTACGTGCGGGAGCTGATGCTGCCCTGGTCGGCGGGTTGGAATTCCCGCAACAGGTCAAGAACCTGACAGACGGGATCGGCGTGGATTGCGCAATTATTGCGGCGGCCGCGAAATCCGATGCGCCCTGCCGGTTGGCAGTGGAGATCTGCCGCGACCGGGGACGGATTGTCGACGTCGGCGCCGTGGAACTCAGCTTTCCATGGTACGAGACTTACCTGAAAGAGATCCAGGTTTACATGGCGCGGGCGTACGGACCAGGGAGCTATGACGCGAGCTACGAGCGGCATGGGCGCGACTATCCGCTGCCCTATGTGCGTTGGACCGAAAGGCGCAACATGGAGGAATTTCTGCGTCTCTCGTCGCAAGGGCGATTGCGAATCGACGATCTGATCACCCACCGGTTCCCCCTGGAAGAAGCTCCCAGAGCCTATGAAGTGATCATGGACTCGAGCCAGAACAGCCTGGCGGTTCTGCTCAAGTATCCGGCAGCGCAGAATGGCGGTGCTCCGACCTTGCCCGAACCTGCAGCCAGAGTGCAGGTCAATCCGGTTGAGAGCAAGGGTACAGAGTTGGGGGTAGCGCTGGCGGGCGCGGGAAATCTTGCGCGCTGGGTCCATTTGCCTAATTTGAAGAAGACGCCCGGAGTGCGGCTGCGAGCGATTCAATCCGCCAGCGGTTCGCGGGCGAAGAGTTACGCTCTGCGATTTGGCTCGGAATATTGCACCTCGGATTACGAGGAGATCCTCAGCAACCCAGACATTCAGGTTGTAGTGATCGTGAGCCGGAACCAGTATCACGCGGATCAGGTCTTGGCGGCGCTGCACGCGGGAAAGCATGTGTTCGTCGAGAAACCAATGGCGTTGACCGAAGATGAATGCCGGAGCATCGCCCAGGCCGTGCAGGAATCGGGAAAGCAACTGACGGTAGGTTTCAATCGTCGTTATGCTCCGAGTTATGTTCGTCTCAAAAATGAGCTCAGGAAGCGCACCGCGCCCGCCGTGCTGAGCTGCCGCATTAACTCGCCCGGAATTTCGGGATCGTACTGGATGGCGGATCCCGCGTTTGGCGGCGCCATTCTGGGTGAGGCCTGTCATTTTGTCGACCTGATGTGCTGGTTGCTGGATGCGGAGCCGGTAGACGTTTTTGCTGCCTCGTTTCCAAGCGAAATGAAGGATCCGATCGGGCAGAACAATCTCGTGGCCAGTTTTACGTTTGCCGATGGCTCGATCGGAAATCTTACCTATTGCACGGTCGGCAGCCGCACTTCTGGCGGCGAGCGCGTGGAAGCCTTTGCGACGGGCGTAGGAGCGTCGGCGGAAAACTTCCGCGAGTCGGTGGTACGGACCGGTATCGCAAGCAAACGGTCGAGTTGGTTTGCGGAAAAAGGCTACGAAGCGCAGATGAAGGCGTTCTTCTCCGCGCTCCAAAAAGGCCAACCCGCGGAGATTACAGTGCGCGACGGCGTGCGCGCGACGCTTGGATGCTTACGCATGCTGCAATCTGCACGGGAGCATACCGTGTGTTCTCTGGATCTCGATCGATTCCTGGCGCCGCCTGACGCACAATGAGGGTACTTCTTCTCGGGCCATATCCCCCGCCGCATGGCGGAGTGCAGACCAACCTGGTCGCAATCCGATCGTTTCTGTTGAAGAACAGCGTGCCCTGCTCCGTCATCAATATCACACGGCACAGAAAGCCGGATGCCGATGAGGTCTATTACCCCAAGGGCCCGGCACAAGTCGTGCAGTTGCTCGCGCTACTGAAATATGACCTGATCCATCTGCACATTGGCGGAATGCTTAGCAATCGCCTCCTCGCTTTGAGTCTGGTGTGCGCCCGATGGCCAGGGAAGAAATCTGTGATGACGTTTCACTCTGGCGGATTTCCGTCGACACCGGAGGGACAGTCGCTTGGGCCCGCATCGTTCACGGGCTTCGTTTTGCGCAGCTTCGATGGTCTGATCGGCGTAAATGAAGAAATCATCCGGTTTTTGCAAAGGATGGGGGTTCGACCGGAGCGCGCCCGGTTGATCTCGCCCTATGCCTTTCTAGCGGGATCGTCTTCTGAGCGGACGTTGCCGCCTGCTCTTGCTGAGTTCTTTGCTGCGCATGATCCCGTGCTGACCTCGGTGGGGCTGCTGGAGCCGGAATATGATCTGCCCCTTCAGATCGCGGCGCTCACGCCGGTTCGTGAGAAGTTTCCCCGGGCCGGACTCCTGTTGATCGGGTCGGGGAGTCTGGAGTCGAATCTGAGGGAGAGGATTGCTGCCAGTCATTCTGGCCATCACATCCTGCTCGCTGGAGATGTTCCGCACGCTGCGACCATGGAGGCGATGGTTCGATCTCGCGTGATGCTGCGCACGACACTCTATGATGGCGATGCTCTCTCGGTGCGCGAGGCGCTGCAACTGCGGACCCCGGTAATCGCCAGTGATAATGGCATGCGGCCAGCGGGCGTGCGATTAGTCCCGATGTCAGATTTGGAGGCGCTGGTGACGGCGATAGAGATGGAATTACAGAAGACCGCAGGCCCTAAGGCGGTCGCCCTAGAAGATGCCGCGAACATTCGAGCAGTGGTCGATTTTTATCAGGAACTGATAGCCGAGCAAAAGTAACGCCGCCGTTCTCGGCGGCTAGCCTGCCCTGAGCGAAGCCGAAGGGTCCGGCGGGCAGTTGCCCGCCGCCCTCACCAAAGTCTCGACAGACTCATATCCAAGACAGATCGCGCGTGACGAGCAAGCGTCCGAGCGGCGTCCTCGCTTTCAGGTAAAGCTTCATCTCGAAGTACTTGAGATACATGGCGCGCATGCGCTGAAGGCCGGGACGGTTGACCTTATCGCGATTCTTGGTGGCGAGCTCGTAGCCGTTTTCTTCCAGGGTGCGACCGACCAGGCCTTCGAACTTTTCCAGTTCCTCGGACGGGAAACCGTTTTTCCAACGGCCCAGGGGATTGAAATCCTGCTTCGCTCCGTCTGCGAAAGAGCTGTTAGGCGCGCTGACTGAGCCGATTCCCACCTCGCGAATGCGCTCGTAGTCCAACTCCTGGCCAATGAACTGGCCGAGCCTGGCGAGAGTCTCGTGAGGCTTGCTGATCAGGTCTTCGAAATGAATTTCAACGTAGTCGTCGCCCAGGTCGCGGCCGTCGCGGCGTCCTTTGTTGACCATCCAGTCCCAGTACAACCCGCAGACCATTTTCGAGGGCGTGCGGTCCCATGGAAGGCGGTGAATGTATCCCAGCTTGTCGGTAGAAAGTGCGACATCACGGCCATCGCGGATGATGTGAATAATGAGAGCTTCGGGAATAGTTTCCTTAATTCGATGCAGATGCAGCAGATGCTCGGGGGTGGTGTCGGCCCAGCGTTGTACCCCCTGCTTGCGGCACATCTCGGACATGATGATGCGCAGGAAGTCTCCGCCGTTGCGGCATTCGCTCATGACCTTGGCCGCGATTTCTTCTTTATCCAATCCTGAAAGTGTGTAGAGGCGGCTGTTGTACCAGGCTTCGAGCAAGCGCCGCTTATTTGCGGCGACTGAGAGATCGCCGAAGCGCGGCTCCAGAAGATTGATCACGTTGGACTCGACGCGGTATACGGCAAAATTCCCGGCCGAGAGAAGCATGTGGTAGAGCAGCGTGGTTCCGGAGCGTCCGCAGCCTACCACGAATACCGGAGCCAGACTGCGGTTGGTCATTTGCGATTGCGCTTCGGACATAGCGGCGGTAGTCATCGGGAGAGAATCAATCTCCTTTCAATGCGAAGCCGCAGAAACTGGAGCGCTCTGGGCTGTGGGGAACTTCCGGAATTCGCGGGCTTCGAGGCTTGGAATGCTCCGTGCGGCACCCCAATTCGATTTCGCTTCCAGGAAGTTTCGATGCCACATTTCCAGCGCGAGCATTCGCCAAAGGAGTCCGGAGCGGTTGCGGCGCCCCTGCACATGTTCGTCAATCAGAGCTTTGACGGCGACGGGTTTGAAGTACCCGCGTTGCAGGGTGCGCGGCTCCAGCAGGACGTTCCAGAAGCGGGCTTTCAGTTCGCCGCGCATCCACTCGACAAGCGGAAGCTGGAATCCCTGCTTTCTCCGGTGAATCACTTCTGCCGGAATGCCAACGCGCTCGGCCAGCCTTTTCAAAATCTGCTTGCGGGCGCCGGCGCGGAACTTCCATTCCACGGGGAGTGAAGTCACCCATTCCACGAATTCGTGGTCGAGCATGGGTACGCGCACTTCCAGAGAAGTAGCCATGCTCATGCGATCGACCTTGGTCAGAATGTCGCCGTTCAGATAAGTCTTGGTGTCGAGATAGAGCAGGCGGCTGAGCCGATCCTTTGCCGGAGCCTCGTCGTAGAGTCGCTGCCATTGCGAGAGCGGGTCCCGAAGACTCTCGGCATTATGCAGGAACTCCGCCGTGAACAGCCCGCGCTCACGGTGCAGAGCCGGAAAGAACGACATCGCATCCAGGTAGCGATCCCGCTCGTTCAGACAGGCATTCCAGGCGAGATTCTTGCCATACGTGCCGGCGGGAATCAGGCCGTGGATTCGCTCGCGGTAAATCGGACCGAGCCAGCGCGGCAGCGCATCGAACTTGCGCCGCTCCATGGCGGTCAGATAGCGATCATACCCGGCGAACAGTTCGTCGCCTCCGTCTCCCGACAACGCGACGGTGACTTGCCGGCGGGCCATGCGGCAAACGTAGTACGTGGGCAGCATGGAAGAGTCCCCAAACGGCTCTTCTAACATTGCTGAAAGATAGGTCAGCGCCTCTTCCAGGTCGGGATCAAGCACGAGCTCGTGGTGATCGGTTCCGAACCGCTCTGCCACCTGACGCGCGTATTCTGCTTCGTTGAACTTCTCTTCCTTGAATCCGATCGAAAACGTCTGCACGGGTTTCGAGCTCTCGCGAGCCATGAGGGCGACGACGATCGATGAATCGACTCCACCACTAAGCAATGCACCCAAAGGCACGTCGCTGATCAGGCGTATGCGAACGGCTTCCTGAAGACGCTTTTCCAATTGCTCCAGGCATTCCTCTTCGCTGATCGCGGGATGCGTGCCGTACTCGGGCACATCCCAGTATTGGCGGACCCTGATTTCGCCGTTGCGAAACTCTGCCAGATGCCCGGCGGACAGCTTTTGAATCTTGCGGAAAGCGGAAAAAGGATCAGAAATATACCCGAAATATAAATACTGCAGAAGGCCTTCGGGATCGACCTCGGCCAGGCCGGGCTGCACCGCCAAGATCGTCTTGATTTCCGATCCGAAGTACAGTCTGCCTTCGTGGAGGGCGTAGTAAAGCGGCTTCTTGCCAAGACGATCGCGAGCCAGCAGCAGATTGCGTTGCCGCTCGTCATAGAGCGCGATCGCAAACATGCCACGCAATTTCTTGACGCAATCGGCTCCACTTTCTTCGTAGAGATGGACAATCACCTCGGTATCGCTGTGGGTATAGAAGTGGTGGCCGCGGGCTTCGAGTTCTCGGCGCAATTCCGGAAAGTTGTAGATCTCTCCGTTGAAGACGACCCAGATGGACTGATCTTCGTTATGGATAGGCTGCTTGCCGCCGGAGAGATCGATGATGCTCAGGCGCCGCATCCCCAGCCCAACCGGGCCGCGGGCGTAGACGCCTTCGTCATCTGGGCCGCGGTGAACGATCGTCTGGCACATACGATGCACGGAATCGGCATCGATGACGTCGCCCGGGCCGCCGAACATTCCTGCTATCCCGCACACTGGCTGATCTCGCTTTCATCGTGGAATTCCAACGTTTCGTCGGCTGCAGGTCTGCGCCCCTGCACCGCGATCGGCTGTTCAATGACTCGGAGATCTTCCAGTCCGCAGGCCTCAAACCAGCGGAAAACTTCTTCGTAGGTATGCTTCGACTGATACCACGGGGAGTACCAATCAAACGTGTCGAGGATTCTCCAGTTGCGGTCGGCGTGGTGCGCCATGGGAATCATGTAGGCCAGAGCTCCGCTGGCGGGTTTGCCGACAAGAGGAATCTTCTTAAGAACCTGATGAATTCCGTAGAGAGGGACGACTCCCCAGCACAGCTTGTGCAAGAGACGAGGCGACATGCGCCTCGTCACTTTGCGATAGAGATCGCTCATCTTGTACCACTTGTTGTAGGCGCTGTAGAGCCAGATGGCGACCCTTCCGCCGGGTTTCAGCAAAACTGGCAGCGATTTGAAGGCACGCTCGCAATCGGGAGTGTGATGAAGCACACCGATGCTATAGATGTAATCAAAGCTGGCCGGAGCGAATGGGAGTTGGAAGACATCGGCCTGGAAAATGGTAGCCTCACGGCCGGCAAGGTTTCTCGCCGCGACTTCGGCGGCCAGGCTCAGATCGATGCCAACAACGTGTGCTCCCCAGCGCGTGGCTACATCTGAGAAGCGGCCCATCCCGCAGCCCACATCCAGAACCAACTTGCCGGCAAGATCCTCTGGGCGAAAACCGGTGCGCCGCCGGAAGGCGCCCTCGGAACGGTTGCTCTCCGCTGTATCCAGTTGCGTTTTGGCATGCAGGTGCCACTGGAAGCCAAAGCTGCCGGCGTATTGCTGGGCATCGACGAAGCGGAATATCCCATTCACGAACGGATATTTGCGATCGCATCCGACGCAGACCAGTTCGCTGTCGCGCTCTTCGAGGCGGTCGCGGCAGGTGAGACATCGAAGCACTGACACGACTCGGTCAGCGAGCAAGGGTTGTTTCTGGGCTAAGGATCCTGTCATAACGCGTCTTGTTGAAGATGGTCTTTCCATCCGGTTTCTTTGCGGGCAAGGGCTGACTCGCAATCCGCACCATGGCGCACGTGTAGCCCACCATGAAGTAAGGGTACAAGTTGTATTCCGTCGAAGCGAAAAAGGCGGAAATCAGATACGCCACCAGACCCGCCCAGAGCGCTTGCGTGAATAATCGGACTTCAGCGTCTTGCTCGTACCAAGGAGATTTTCGCACTTGCGAGATATTCTTAAAGGCGGCACCCACAGTAAGAAGGAACAGTATCAAGCCGGGAAAACCCGTTTCGGCAGCCAATTCGCTGTAGCTGTTGTGTGCGACATACCAAGTGCTATCGACCAACGGAAAGCATCCCGGCCCGACCCCGAACAGTGGGTGAGTCACTGCCGTGTTCAGGCTCTTTTTCAGCAGAGCCGTCCTGGCCTCGCGCGACCCCTTGTCCCCAGACCCCTCGATGTTACCCATCACAATGCTTTCAACGCGCGCCCGGTAATGGGCACTGGTCAACGCCAGACCTAATCCAAACACCAGAGTGCCGGCAACTGTGGCCACCAGATAGCGGCGTTTCCCTTTGATCCCGTACTCCCACATGCAGACTCCCAGACTCAGCAGGAAGGCAAGCAGACCGCTGCGGGAATACGTGAGAACGATCGCAATGGCCATAAAGATGAGGGCAACACACCAGATCGCCTTCTTGATTCCCTTGGCGTTCAGCATGAACACCATGGCAAGGGGAAAAGTAATGGCGATGTTAATGGCAAGGTCGTTCGGGTTCTCGAGGATGCTCTTTTGCACACCCAGCAGGCGGCCATTCTTTGTGGGGTGCAACACGACGGAGAAAAACACCACCAGCGAAACCGCGCTTGCCTGTATCCAGAGCAGCTTTCGCAGTTCTCCTAGCGTCACGACTGCCATGCTGATGAGCATGGCCACAACCACAGCTTTCGAGAATTTCTCCGATATGGTTGAGAACGCGCCGCCTGGCCAAAGCGCGAATGGCACGCACAACATCATCTGAAACAACAGCAGCCAAAGATACTGGACTGCCCGGGGAATCTTGAACTTGCCTCCGCTCAGCATGCCGACCAGCAGCGCGAGAATCGCAAAGATCCCGGTGATCTTCGCCATCGGGATATGGCCGATCCCGGGGATGAAGTCCTCCGGCCGGTAGTAGTAGAGCCAGGCGAATGCCGCTAAGGCTCCATAGACAAAAGGCCGGCGAACTTGCGCAGGGGCGGAAGACTGCAGGCGGCCAGACCATGTCCGCTTCGGCGCGCTCCCAACCCTCGATGTTTTTTCCGCAATCATCAATGCAACCTATTGTTTCTATCGCCGGGCGATTTATGTCACCGCCACACCGTGCGTTTTCCGGAAACAAAATTAGCCAGCGCCACCATTGCCGCCCCATTCAACAGGACAAAGGTCCCGGCCGCATCGGCTGCCCGCGCCAAAATCCCGCGTTTCGCCAGCCGGGCCAAGGAAATCAGACTGAGTGCGTAGAAAATCGCCTGCACCAGAAAAATCACCTTGAACACCGGCGCCCTTAATAGCGGCGACACGACCAGCAAAACGGCTAAGGCGACCGGAACCGCCAGGCGCAAAAGCTTGTGGCTCACGAACTCGAAGAGAATCGGATTTTCCCGCCGCAGCAGCCAGGGAGCGAGTTGCACCAACTGATAGTTCCCGCTCAACGTGCGCACCTTTCTAGAAAATTCGCGCTCAGCACCCAAGTCTGGCGTGTCCCAGGCAATCGCCCTCTCGTCGAAGACCACGCGCTTGCCTTGACGCACGATGTGCATGGGTAAATAGACGTCATCAAGTATCGTTCCAGCCGGCACGTGGGTCAGCAACTCGCGGCGGGCGGCATACAATGCGCCGGTCGCGCCCACAACCGATCCGGACGCCGATTCCAACTCGCGAATCTGCTTCTCGATTCGCCAATACAGGCCAAGTCCCTTCGCGGTTTCTCCACCTTGCGGATCACCAAGCATCAGTTCGCCACTCACGCAACCCACGTCAGGGTCGGCAAAGTTTTCGGCCAGAAGGCGCACCGCCGAAGGCTCGATTCTTTGCCGGGCGTCGGTGAAGACAACGATCTCGCCCTGCGCCACTTCCAAAGCGTCATTCAGCCCGCCGGCCTTGCCCTTCGGCAGTTGATTCAAAACCGCAAAAACTCTGGCATCCCGGGCATACTGCCGCAGGATCTCGTCGGTGCGGTCGCTCGAGGAATCGGAGACGACGATGATCTGAAGCTGGTCTTCCGGGTAGTCCAGCGAGAGCAGATTCCGCAGCTTCGATTCGAGAACCTTCTCCTCGTTGCGGACGACCATTACGACTGAAACGCTCGGAGTAACGCTACCGCGCATGACAGGACGAGCACGCCACAGTACCCGGAAACGCAACCAGGCTGCATAGCCGGCGTACGTGTAGGCGACAAGGGCCGCGGCCAGCCAAAAGATCCAGGTCATGCGCGCTCCTTGAAGCGTGCCGCTGGGCGCCAGTAAGCCCTCTTGCGGCCGGAGGAAAATGTCATCTCGCTCCTCGC
>Ga0335070_10010722_pt1 | contig 10713 bp, 7 predicted proteins | sample Lox_Sample_13_FD_206722 | JGI IMG/M metagenome (GOLD analysis project Ga0335070, IMG submission 206722) | Soil microbial communities from Loxahatchee National Wildlife Refuge, Florida, United States - Lox_Sample_1.3 | ecosystem: Environmental > Terrestrial > Soil > Wetlands | place: USA: Florida...
GGCATGTTGCCCGGACCCTGCGCGCGCAACCTGCGCCGGCCGTCGATGAACTCCGCGATCATCGCCTGCGGAAAGACGCCGCCGCGGCGCGCACTGATCTGCCTCAGATCCGCCGGCGCGACGCGCAGGTCCCCGGCGATCGGGCCGTTGCCCTTGCCTTCGCTGCCGTGGCACGAGGCGCGGCACCGCAGGTACGCCTCGCGCGCTGCGGCAGCGACTTTCTCCTCGGAGGTCTGCGCCTACACAGGCGCAACGCTGCACAGCGCGGCGGGCGCGCTACAGAAGGCCAACGAACGCCGGCAGTTCATCCCAGTTCTCCTCTCATCGTCGAACTCTCGGGGCTGCGGCCTTGGTCCGTGCGGCATGGATCATGGTCCTCCGTGGACCACGTGCTCTGCAAGGCCGCCATTCCGTGGTCGCTCGCGGGAAGACCGCGCGGCGCGCTCAGGCACCCCCGCGCCTCTCGGGGGCTCGGCTCGGGCTGGCATCGCTCGGCGTCGGCCGGCGCTTTTGGTCGGCCTTGCGGGAGCGCATCTTCGGCTCCGCGGGCGGACGGCTCGCCGCGGCCTCGCGCAACTCGGCCAGCGCCGCCTCCACGTCGTGTGCGAGCGCGGCGAGATCGGGCACCACGTCGCGGTCGGCCACGATGCCCCAGCACATCCTTCCGTCGTAGCTCATCACCGTGGTACCGAGGCCCTGCCGCTCGAACAGTGGGCCCAACGGGAAGAGCTCGAGCAGGCGCGCGCCCAGCACATAGAGTGGGTACTGCGGGCCGGGCACGTTGCTCACGATCTGGTTGTAGGGCTGCACGCGCTCCGCGAGGCGCACGCCGAGACCGGTGAGCCACGCGCGGTCGACGAGCTGCGCCAGGAGGTCGATGCCCTCGGCGGTGCGCGAGCCCTTGAGTCGCGACGTCTCGCCGCACACCCTCTCGAAACGCGCCAGCGGATCGGGCGTGGCCACCGGCAGCGACAGGAAGAACGCCGAGACCCGGTTCGCCCCACCCGGATCTCCCGAGGACCAGCGCTCGTTCACCGGCACGACCACCCGGTAGTCGATCTCGTCCAGCCGCTCGCCGCGGCGCTCGAGAAGGCGCCGCGTCGCCCCGGCCACGATCGCGAGCACGACGTCGTTCACCGTGCCGCCGAGCTGCCGGCCGAGCGCCTTGAAGTCGGCCAGCTCGAACGCGCGCCAGTCGACCCGGCGGTGCGGTCCGATCGGGCGCTCGAGCGCGGTGGGCGAGAGCCGGTGGAAGCCGTCGCGCAGCGCCTCGGCCACCGCGCCGGCGTGCCCGAGCGCCCGGCGCAGCGTCTGCCGCGGAGCGCGCAGCGCGCCTGCCGCGGCGCGCGCGAGGGCGAAGGGCGTGCTCGCCCTGTCGAGCGCCTCGTCGAGTGCCAGGCGCAGGGGCGAGGGTGGCTTGCGGGGAACCCATCCCTCGGCCGGCGGGATCGACGCGTCGGGCTCGGTCCGGAACAGCACCGTCACTAGGTTCGCACCGGCGACGCCGTCCATCATGCAGTGGTGCACCTTGATCAGCAGGGCGAAGCGTTCGCGCTCGAGCCCCTCGACGAGCCACATCTCCCACAGCGGCCGATCGCGGTCGAGCGGCTGCGACAGCACCAGCCCGACCAGGCGCTTCAGCTCATCCTCGCTCCCGGGGGCAGGCAGAGCCGTGTGGCGCAGGTGGTAGTCGAGGTCGAAGTGCGGATCGTCGACCCACACCGGCCGTCCGGAGAGCGGCGCAAACACGAGCTTCTGGCGATAGTGCGGGAGCTTCCCGAGCATCGACTCGCCGTACCGGCGGAGCCGCGCCGCGTCGACCCCGCTGGTGGCCGAGCGCAGCGGGCCCAGCTCGAAGATCGCGAGCAGCGCCACGTGCATGTGGGTGGCCCGATGCTCGAACAGGACGAACGACGCGTCCTGCCACGAGAGCCACTCGTATCGGGGACGTTGCGAGGAATCCATCGCGAACCCTCCGGCGCGTCCCGAATCCGCGAAAGGAACTTGGCCACGACCTCGGGGGGAGCGCGCTCGCTTGCCTGCCAGCGGTGAGATCTCCATCACGCTACGAGACCGGGCAGGCCCGGGCGGTCCAGATGTGCTTCGCGTATCCGGCGACCGTGGGGTCGCTCGGGAACTTCCCGGAGGCGGCCACGTTCAGGATCACCCTGCCGCTCCACGCCTGAGGATCTGCGTAGAGTTCCACGAGTCGTGCGTCCGCCTCGAGATGGGAGCGCAGGTCTGCGAGGTGCATGCAGGGGTCCCGGTGCGTGAGCAGCACGTTGCGCAGCGGGGCAAACACGCCTGGCTCGTTTCGGCTGAAATGGTCGGAGAGCACGAGACCGAGGTTGATCGGCGCACTCCCAAGCGGGTCACCAGGCCGACTGGACGTGCGGGTAGGAGCGAATCCCGTCGTCCGGCGTGATGACGACGATCAAGGGGCTTCCGGCTTGCCGCATCGCTGTCGCAGCAGCAGGACCTCGTCTGCGAGCGCTTCCACGCGGATCTCGCTCGTTCGCTGCCCGGAGGCGCCAGCCTGGCTCGAGAAGATCGAACTCCACGCCGGCATGGACGGAGCCCCGTGCCCCTTCACGGGGCGTCGACCGTCGATCACCCCAATCAATTCGCTCCGACTCAGCGTGCTGCAAGTGAGATCGCTTGGCGGTGGTTGCAATCCACCTGCGGCAGGACCATCGCCGCGGCCGCTGAGCCCATGGCAGTCGGCGCAGTAGCGGATGAAGAGAGATCGCGCTCCGGGATCTTCATGGGATTGCGCGTGTAGGCGCGCGGCGGGAAGGCAGAGACCCGCTCCGACGAGCGCGAGTCCAACCGCGACGACCAGCGACCGCATCCCCTACCTCCAAGTAAGACCGAATGAACGGCTCCTCGCAACGCCGCGCGCGCTACGCGGTCGCGCGCCGGCCGCGCCCTGACGGATGGTACTCCTGGGTCTGGATGCATCCAGGGCGGGCACGATCTTCCGGTACGGATAGCTCCATTCGCGTAGGAGGAAAGCTAGAGGCGAGGACGCGGTCGCTTCAGCGTGGGCGCTCGGCGACCTCGCGACGACGTGCCGTCTCTTCAAGAGCTGAAGCAGGGCACGTGCAGGGGATACTCGAGCACGTACCAATCGAGCACACCGGCGCCGTTCCACTCCACACCTTGCGCGAACTCGGTGCCCATGGACATGATCTGCTACCGCGTGGGCGCGCCGGGGCACGGACCGAAGGCGCTCGCGCTGAACAGGTCGCCGCTGCCACATCACGAGCTTGCCCGTTCGGGGCCGGGCATTCGAGCGGGCCTCGTCGTTTCGACCTCCGCGACTCGGTCGCGCTTCGACAGCCGCTCGACGACGACGAACAGCACCGGAACGAGGAAGACGGCGATGCCGGTCGCAAAGGCCATGCCGACGATGGTCACCGTACCGATGACCTGCCGTGCTACGCCGCCGGCGCCAAGGGCCTTCCAGAGTGGCGCGAGCCCGAGTATGAAGGCGAACGACGTCATGAGGATCGGACGCAGGCGGAGCTGCGCGCCCTTCAAGGCGGCGTCGACGAGCGACGCGCCCTTTTCGTGCTCCGCCTTGGCGAACTCGACGATCAAAATCGCGTTCTTCGCCGCGAGGCCGATCAGCATGAGGAGCCCGACCTGCGCGTAGACGTTGTTCTCGAGGCCGCGCGTCCAGAGGCCGAAGAAAGCGCCCGCGACGGCAACCGGCGTGCTCAAGAGCACGCTCCACGGCAGCGACCAGCTCCCGTAGAGCGCCGCGAGGATGAGGAAGACGATCAGCAGCGACAGGGCGAAGACGGCCGCGCCGCTCCCCGCGATCGACTCCTGGTAGCTCATGCCGTTCCACGCGTACCCCATGTCACGGGGAAGGACCCGATCCGCGACGGCTGCCACGGCGGCCATCGCCTGACCCGAGCTGTAGCCCGGGGCGGGAATCGCGATGACTTCGATGGCCCGAAACTCGTTGAAGCGGGTCGAGTACTCAGGGCCCGACGACTTCTCGAGCGATACCAGGGTCGACAGCGGCATCATGTCGCCGCCCGCGTTGCGAACGTAGAAGAGGGCCAGATCCCCTGGATCCATCCGGTACGCGGCCTCGGCCTCGAGGTACACGCGCCAGACGCGCCCGAAGCGGTTGAACTGGTTCACGTAGGCGCCGCCGAGCAGCGCCTGGAGCGTCGTATAGACGTCCTGGATCGGCACGCCGAGCTTGTGGACCCGGTCCTCGTCGACGCGCGCGAAGAGCTGCGGCACGGCGGGCGCGTACGTCGTCGTCAGGAACGCGATCTCGGGTCGCTCGTGCAGTGCGGCCATGAACCGCTGCGTGTTCTGCCAGAGGTAGTCGACCGTCGTGCCGGCGCGGTCCTGGATGAACAGGTCGACGCCACCGGCCTGGCCGACGCCGGGAATGGCGGGCGGCAGGAACGCGAACACCTGTGCGTCCGGCAGCATGAGCAGCTTCCGGTTCAAGGAGGCGACGATCGCGTCCGACTGGAGTTCGCGCGTCGCCCGCTCCTCGTAGGGTGCCAGCTGGACGAAGTAGACCCCGTTCCGCGGGCTCGCCGTCTGCGACAGCAAGCTGTACCCGGCGATCGAGTTGGCGTAGTGCACGCCGGGCTCGGCCTGCAGGATCTCGTCGATCTTGCGCATGACCGCATTCGTCCGCTGCATCGCCGCTGCCTCAGGGAGCTGCACGTTCATGAGGAACCAGCCCTGGTCCTCCTGCGGCATGAAGGAGGTCGGCATGATCTTCCCGAGACCGCCCGCGAGCGCCGTGAAGGCTCCGAGGATGACAAGGGCGATCCCGAGCTTGCGAATCAGGAACCCGCACGCGCGCACGTAGCTGCTCTGCGTCGCCGCGAAGGCGCGATCGAAGCCGGCGAAGAACCGTCCGACGAGTCCACGGCGCGCGCCCTGCGGCCGCGGCCGGAGGATGAGCGCCCCGAGCGCGGGGCTCAGCGTGAGCGCGTTGAACGCGGAGATGAGGACCGAGAAGGCGATGGTGAGCGCGAACTGCCGATACAGCGATCCGGTGATGCCGGCGATGAAGGCGGCGGGGATGAACACGCTGGAGAGGACGAGGGCGATGCCGACGAGCGCGCCGCTCACCTCATCCATCGCCTGGAGCGCCGCATCGCGCGGCGACAGCCCGTGCTCGATCTTCCCCTCGATTGCCTCCACGACCACGATCGCGTCGTCGACGACGAGGCCGACCGCGAGCACGAGCCCGAGGAGCGACAGCGTGTTGACCGAGAACCCCATCATGGGGAAGAACACGAAGGTGCCGACGAGAGACACAGGGATCGTCAGGATGGGGATGAGCGTCGCCCGCCAGCTCTGCAGGAAGACGAAGACGACGAGGATGACGAGCGCGATCGCCTCGAGCAGCGTGATGACGATTTCCTTCGCACCCTCCGTCACCGGGACGGTCGTGTCGAGCGTCAGGACGACGTTCATGTCCGACGGCATCTTTTCCGTCAGCCGCGCCATGGTCGCCTTCGCCCGGTTCGCGGCCTCGAGCGCGTTGGATCCGGGCACCTGATAGAGGGCCACGATCGTCGCCGGGTCGCCGTTGCCGTACGCCTCTTGCGTGTAGTTCTCGGAACCGAGCTCGAGGCGGGCGACGTCGCGTAGGCGCACGAACGATCCGTCGGCATTCGCGCGCACGATGATGTCCCCGAACTCGTCGGCGTTCATCAGGCGGCCTCGCGCCCGTACCGTGTACGTGAGCTGGCGGCCGGGAGGAGCCGGCTCGCCGCCCAGCGTACCCGCGGGATTCACGATGTTCTGCGCCGAGATCGCGTTCACGAGATCGGCGACCGTCAAGCCCAGGTTCGCGATCGCATCCGGCGACACCCAGACGCGCATGGAATAGTTCGCCGCGCCGAAGATCTTCACCTGCCCGATGCCGGGCACGCGGGCGAGCTCGTCCTTGACGTTGATGACGATGTAGTTCGAGAGGAAGTTCTGGTCCCACGTCTTGTTCGGCGAGCTGACCGTGAAGAGCAGCAGCGGGATGCCCGCCGTCTGGATGGTCGTGAGGCCGTAGTCGTTCACGGCGCTCGGCAGGTTCGCCTGCGCCTGCGCCAGGCGGTTCTGGACCTGGACCTGGTCGATGTCGATGTCCGTGCCGGTCTCGAACGAGACCTGGAGCGTCATCGTCCCGTCGTTGCCCGAGATCGCCTGCATGTAGATCATGCGCTTCGCGCCGTTCACCTGCGCGTCGATCGGCGTGGCGACCGACTGCTCGACGGTGAGCGCGTCGGCGCCGGTGTAGACCGCAGTCGTCTCGATCTGCGGCGGGGCGATCTCAGGGAACTGCGCGACCGGCAGCCGGAACACCATGACGGCGCCACCGACCAGGAACAGGATCGCGATGACGATCGCGACGATCGGGCGGTCGATGAAGAACCTGGACACGGGCGGTCTATCCCTCTCCGGGCGGCGGGGAGGGGGCCGCCGCGGGGGCGGGCGCGGCGGACGGGTCGGGCTTCGCGCTGACGGCGATCCCGTCCTTCACCTTCTGCAGGCCCTCCGTCACGACGCGCTCGCCGGGCCTCAGGCCCGCGTCGATGACCCACAACCCGTCCTGCTGCACGCCGGCTGTCACAGTGCGCAGCGTGACCTTGTCGTCGGAGCCGACGACCGCGACCTGATCCACTCCCTGGAGCTCCTGCACCGCGCGTTCCGGCACCACCACCGCACTTCGGAGGGTGTCCACCACGGCGCGTACCCTGGCGTACTGGCCCGGTCGGAGGGTCGCATCGGGGTTCGGAAACAGGGCCTGCATCCGAATGGTCCCCCTCTCGCGATCCACCGCTCGATCCGCAGCGTAGAACTGGCCGGGATGGGGGTAGGCGCTTCCGTCGGCCAGGATCACGTGGAACACCGGTTCGTCCTCGAGCTGGCCGCCCTCGTGCTCTTTGATCCGGTCGGCGACGCGGATGTACTCGCGTTCGGTGATGGGGAACGTGACCTTCATGGGGTCGACCTGGGAAACGGTGGTGAGCACGGTCGACGGGGTCACGAGGTCGCCGAGTTGGACCGGCGCGATTCCCGCGATGCCGTCGATCGGCGAATAGACCCGGGTCCAATCGAGGTCGAGCCGGGCATTCGTCACGGCGGCCTCGGCGGCCTTGACCTGCGCCTCACCCGCGCGCGAGGCCTGGACGGCGTTGTCGAGCTCCTCCCTGCTCACGGCGCCCTCACCGACGAGCGGTTGGTACCGCGCGACGTCGAGCTGGTGCTTGCGCAGCGTGGCCTGTGCCTCCGCGAGCTCGCCGAGCGCCTTGTCGAGCGCGGCCCTGTACGGTCGGTCGTCGATCTCGAAGAGCAGCTGGCCCGCCGTTACTTGGGAGCCGTCCTGGTACCGCTGCTCGAGCAGGTACCCCTGCACGCGCGGCATCACCTGCGCGTTCACGAAGCCCTCCATCGTTCCCACCCACTCGGCATGGAGGGGGACGTCCTGCTGGACGACAGGCGTCACGAGGACCTCGGGCGGCGGCGGGGGCGGCGGCTGGGACCGGCTGCAGCCGGAAACCGCGACCACGGCGGCCACGGCGGGCAGCACGGCGGCGAGCGACGGACTGAAGCGGCGCACGGCGGGAGAGATTGCGCGGGGCATGCGGGTCGCTCGCGGCCTGTGTTCGCTACTTGACATGCGTCTGTGCTCGCCCGACCAGTGCACCGCACGATGCCCGGTCGCGTCGGTCACGCAGACGGGCACGCCCGCGATGATAGGCGGGCCGGCCCGCCGCTGCCGCGGCGTCGCGGATGCGCGGCGCGATGTGCGCCGCCACGCTGCGCGCGCCCACCATCCGGCCGGTGCGCATAGCGCCGAGCAGGCAGGCGAGCGAACCTCAGTGTTCTCGGGCCGTCGTGCCGGTCCATGGGGAGAACGCAAGATGACGCGATCGCGAACTCGGGTAGCCTCGCTGCTCGCACTCGGATTCCTGGCGGCGCCCGCCTCGGCGGAGATCCCGGACGCGCCGACCCTCCTCGCCGCAGTGGGTCTGACGCCGGACCAGGTCGAGCAGGTGATGTCCGGCCAGATCGTGCGCGGTGCGATCCAGCCCGCCAGCGAGCGCGAGCTCGTGAGCGCGGCGGCCTTCCTGGTGCACACGACGCCCAGCCAGTTCGCCGCTGACCTGAAGGCGGGCCTCGGGACCAAGATCGATCCGGACACGCTGGCCTCCGGCGTGTTCAAGGGCGCCGGCAGCGCTGCCGACCTCGCCAAGCTCACCCTCGAACCCGGAGCGCAGAAACGCGCAGCTGCCTACACCGAGGCCACGCCCGGCGGCGATCTGAATCTCTCGACGCAGGAGATCGCGTCCTTCAACAAGCTCGCGGGGAGCGACGTCCCGACGGTGACGGCGGCCGTGCGCAGCGCGCTTCTCGCGCGCCAGACCGCGTATCGCCAGCAGGGTCTGGCCGGCATCGCGCCGTACGCGCTCAAGAGCGGAAGCCGCTCGCCCGCCGACGAGCTCCGCACCGCGACGCAGGCGGCGAAGGGGCTCCAGCGCTACGTCCCTGCCGCCTATCAGATGCTGCTCGACTACCCGAACTCGAAGCCGGCCGGCACCGAGGAGGTGTTCCGCTGGGCGCAGATCAACGCCCACGGCACGCCGACCCTCACGTTGACGCACGCCGCCTTCATTCCCGACGGGAACGCCTGGGTCGTCGTGCAGCGCATGTACTACGTGAGCACGGGCTTCAACTCAGTGCAGGCGATCGCCGCGCTGCTGCCGGTGCAGGGCGGCACCGTGATCACCTACGCCAACCGAACCTCCACCGATCAGGTCGCCGGCTTTGGTGGCGGCACCAAGCGCTCGATCGGCGGCAAGCTGCTCGCGTCGCAGCTCGAGACGCTCTTCAAGAAGGCGCAGTCCGCAACGAAGAAATAGAACGGGCGTCGGCAGATCGCTACGGCGAACCCGCGACGGGCGACACCTTCCTGAGGGGTCTCCGAGCGCTCGTGCAGCGAAGTTGCGAACTCAAGAAGCCCCTCAGCCTCGGCCCTTGAGCTGCTCTTTGGCCTTCTCTCGTTCCTCGCGGGCTTCCATCATCAGGCGGTAGGCGACGTAGTACTTGTAGATGTTGGAGACGTAGGTCACCGGCTCCGGCCCGATCTTCTCGGCGGCGACGTACTCCACGTTGTGGAACCAGATGTTCGGGTCCAGCCCGCGCCGGGCCGCTTCCTTGCGTAGCTGGGCAATGCGGCCCGCGCCCGCGTTGTAGGAAGCGAACGTGAACAGCGCCTTGTCCAGCTTGGTCATCGGCTCGTCACCGTAGTATTTGTCGATCATCCATCGCATGTACTTGACGCCGGCGTGAATGTTCGGATCCACCTGGGTGATGTCGCCCACCTTCAGCTCCTTGCCGGTGGCGGGCATGACCTGCATCACTCCGATTGCCCCTACCTTGCTGCGGGTGGACTGATCGAGTTTGGATTCCTGGTATCCCTGGGCAACCATCAGCAACCAGTCCACGTCGTACTCGTCTCCGTATTTCTGGAAGAAAGGAATCAGGTCGAGGAACTTCTTCCGCTCCGACTCGGAGGCAGCGTCCTTCACGTACTTTGCGCTCGTCAGGTAACGCTTCAGGAGGGTATTCCCAAGGACCTTGCCCTTTCCGTGGCGAGCCAAGAAATCGTCGAGCGCGGCCTTGAGTTGCGGGCTGCCCTTGCGGATCGCCCATGCGATGTCGCCTTCGGTGGCGACGGCGACGTCGTCGTGCACCGTGACCGCGGGGAACACCTGCTTCCAGAAGTCGGCCACGTGCTTGTCCACGACGGTGAGCGGAATCAGTCCGGCGTTCACCATCTCGATCAGATCCTCGTCCTCCATCTCCTGCGGTGCCTCCTTGATGATCACCGCAGGCTTCTTCTCGCTGGCGAAACGCCGGTTGAGAGCCAGCAGACTCTCGGAATAGGCGGACGCATTGCGAACGAAGACCGTCTGCCCCGCCAGGTCGTCCACGCTGTTGACCGCGGGTGACGCGGGACCGGACACCACCAACTCGCTGACGTGGGGATATATCGACGAGGAGAAGTCCACGAGCTTCCGCCGCTCTTCGGTAATCGTGAGGTTGCACGCCGCGACATCGCCCTTGCCGTCGGCCACTGCCTGCAGCATGTCGCCGCGGCCAATCGGGATCATCACCACCCGCACCTTGAGGTGCTTGTGCTCGAGCTTTCTCCGCTGTGCCAGCTTGTGGTTCAGGTCCTTCTCGAACTCGTGAAAGGCGTCAGCGGCCGCGCCTCGCTGGACGCCCTTGGTGATGAAAAAGAAGGTCTTGCTGTAGCAGCTCAGGACTCGAATGGAGTGCCGCTTGATCATCCCGTCGAGATCGCCGGTCCACGGCTTCATCGTCTCTTCGGGCGCGAGAGTGAGCTTGCCCGTGTCTGGCTCCGCCGTCACGGGCGTCTGGGGCGGCCGCGGGGGTTCGGTGAGGCCGCGATCCTCTCCCTTGTCAGCGGAGGCTGCTTGCTGCGGTTGAACGGCTGTCCCCTGCTCCTGAGGAGAGGTCGCGGAAGCGGGCTTGTCGCAGCCGATCACTCCGGCAAACAGCGCAGCGGAGAGAACTGCGCCGAGCGCCACGAGCTTCGTCTCTCTCACGACCCACCACCTTTCCTCGGCACCTCCATCGCATCCCGCTCGAGACACGGCATGGTGAGCCCGCGTCACCCGAATGTGCGGTCAGGTT
>Ga0335070_10010724_pt1 | contig 10713 bp, 11 predicted proteins | sample Lox_Sample_13_FD_206722 | JGI IMG/M metagenome (GOLD analysis project Ga0335070, IMG submission 206722) | Soil microbial communities from Loxahatchee National Wildlife Refuge, Florida, United States - Lox_Sample_1.3 | ecosystem: Environmental > Terrestrial > Soil > Wetlands | place: USA...
CCTTCTTGTGCGTATCCCGCTCGGCATGTTCATTTGCATAACCGGCGTCTCAGGTTCCGGCAAGAGCACCTTGGTGGAAGATACTCTCTACCGCGCACTCGCCCGCGCCTTCCGCATTGAATCGCGGCCAATGGGCCGCTTCAAGGCCATCAAAGGCATCGAACATCTCCAGGGCATTCGGCTCATCGACCAACAACCGATCGGCCGCACCCCACGCTCCAATCCCATCACCTATCTGAAAGCCTTCGACGAAATCCGCCAGTTGTTTTCCGGCGAACGGCAGGCGATCCGGCAAGGGCTGACGGCGGGCCACTTCTCCTTCAACACACCCGGCGGACGGTGTGACCGATGCGAAGGGGCCGGCGTCGAGAAGCTGGAGATGTATTTTTTCGAAGACATCTACGCGCCCTGTGAACTGTGCGAGGGGAAACGGTTCAAGCCGGCGGTCCTGGCGATCCACTACCAGGGAAAGTCCATAGCGGACGTGCTTGCGATGACCGTGGACGAGGCCATGACATTCTTTTCCAGCACCCCAAAACTGCAAGAGCGACTACATTTACTGTCCTCTATCGGCCTCGGCTACCTGCGCCTAGGCCAGTCGGCGACGACACTCTCCGGCGGCGAAGCCCAGCGGCTGAAAGTCGCGGCGGAGTTGAAAGACGGAACGGCGAAGGATTGGCTCTATATCATGGACGAACCGACGACCGGACTGCACTTCGACGACGTCAAGAAATTATTGGCCGTCCTGCACAAGCTCGTGAACGCCGGCAATACTCTCGTAGTGGTGGAACACAATCTGGACGTGATCAAGTCGGCCGACTGGATCATCGATCTCGGCCCGGCAGGAGGGGCGGCCGGCGGACAGATCGTCGCGGAAGGTCGGCCGGAACAGGTGGCCAAAGTGGCGGCATCCCATACGGGACGGTTTCTGGCTGGAGCTTTGCAAGACAGCACATAATCCAAGCAGCCGCGTATGGTACCGTGCCTGGGTCATGTCCGCTATTCCTGATCCGATTTGCTGCTCCCCGGGTTCACCTGCTCGCCGGCCAGCTTCTTGTGCAGATACTTCCTGCTGTACGTCGTGACGGCGAAGGCCAATCCAATGGCGATTGGGACAAAGACGGCTGATGCCAGGTTCGGGTTTCCGAGCCAGCCCAAATCCGAGAGCCCCTTGAAAATGTACCCGGCGAGGCCGGACAAATAATAGGCGATCACGATGACTGACAAACCCTCGACCGTGTGCTGCAGGATCACTTGGCTCTTGGTGGTTTTGTCCACGCTCTGAAGCAGCGTCAGGTTCTGCGCCTCGACAATCAAATCAACGCGGGTGCGGATGATGCTGATAATTCCTTCAAACCCAGTTCGCAATGTCTCGACCCGCTTCAAGAGCTGCTGATAGCCCTCGGCGACACCGGTAATCCCCTTGAGGACATAATCGGAGACGGGGCGATAAGCCTCCAGCGGTTTCTCTCCCAACGACGCCAGCGTCGAATGTACGATCTTGTCATACGGCACCGCGGCCGACAATTCGAAGTGGAGCTTGCCGGCTATGCGGTTCGTTTTGAGTAAATCCTGCGTGAGACTGTTCAACCATCGTTGCAGCGCCTGCGAATCGGCATGGCCGATATGGTTGGTGATGATTTCGCGCTGCTGCAGATGGACCTGCTCGAATTTATAGACCTGATCGATCGCAGCGGAAAACAGCGGCTTCTGCATCAACAACAGATGATAATACGTCTCGATCCGCACGAGGATATCGACGATATCTTTCAGGTGCGATGGATTCGCACGAGGGGACCCGACGGTCACCCAATACCGTTCCCTCCCCTTTTCGTCCGGCGTAAAACTGGTGAGCACGCTCGTGTGTTCATCGAGAATACGGCTCCCGTACAAGACCCGGCCGGGAAGCAGCGAACGCAGGCGCTCATGCGAGGGAGGCATGTCCTGCGTTAAGACAATATCCAAGCTGCAGACGTCCGCCCCCAAGGCCGTACCGGGAAATCGATAAGCCGGGAACGCCAGCGGACCGAATGCGACGCCGCCAGCACCAGGTGGAGGGAGATGCCACAACTGGTAATTGTAATATTCTGTATGGGCCTGCCAGATGATGATTAGGCGGTCGCCGCTCTCCGCTTCCTTGACGCCATATCCGAAGGTATCTCGCAAGACGACGGTCTCTGAAGCAATCTTGAGGACCTCCAGGAACGACTGGAATTCCGAGCGGCTCTGCGGACGCTGAGTCGGCGGGTCCGCCATGCGAAACGCTTTGTAATGCACATGCGCGGGAGCGCGCAGCCAATCGATCAGAGGAATTTGTGGCTGCTCGTGCAACTTTCTTAACAGCACCTCGGTTGCCGGACGTGCCAGTGGCGGCTGATCCACATTCGCTCCTTCTCGTTACAATCCCGGTCGCTTCTCAGCGGTCACGCGCACATCAAGCGCTTGATCCGCTCGTCTCACGTCGAGTTGCAGGGTCTCTCCCGCTTCAACCCGGCACAACCCCTTCGCTTCTCGCTCGGTCTTGACACCTGACAGCGGCTCGCCGTTGCACGCCACGACCCGATCGCCGACCCTGAGCCCAGCCTTTTCAGCCGGTAGCCCCCCCCGCAACTCCCGCACCAGATAGAACCGTCCCCCCCGCTCTTCCTGCAACTCCCAGTGGACACCGATCCGTCCGGAGCCCAACAGCCCGGTCTGCGCACCGAACAGGGTGAGTATCCGATGCACGATCAGGCGCGCGGAGCTTTCCGGATTGTCGTTCGTCGGATCGGTGAGATGTCCTTGCCCGCTGAACAGGAGCAGGCCGGTTTCCACATCGATGATCCGCAAGGCCAACGACACGCTGTTGGTGCTCTCTGGTTGCCGCCGTTCCCATTGCTGGACCTCCCCGACGATGACGGCTTCTGCACCGACAAGTTTGCCGACTTTCAGCGCATTCGCGTCATCGGCGTGGGTCAGCTGGATGACCTGCTCACGCAACAGGTCGTCCAGCTGAGCCCGTTCGACCATGTGCACATCGAGATCCAGCATCAAGGTGGTGACGATGCCTGCCACTCGTGATCCGGTTCCTTGCGCACCAGCAGCATCGTCAAACAACATCACCGCCATTGTCCGGTACCGGCCGATCGTATCTCGATCGATCGGCCCTCTTCCCGAGACCACCGGCTCAGGTCTCGCCCACGATCCCCCTCCGCCGGCGGGCGCGCCGACCGCGACGCAGGCGCGCCTCCTTTGCGCAATAGCAGTCGGCACCCCCCAGGCACAGAGTTCGTTGTCGATGAGCACGATATGCTGTGGCTGTTCGCGCTGATCGGACAGGAAATTCGTGATCGGATAGAACAAGCAGCCGCCGATCCACATCGACAGTGGGCAATAGGCCAGCTCATACCACCATTGTTTCCTGGTTGTCAGGGAATACTCCCAGATCAGCACCCGTCCATCGTCCTTGAGCACGCGGTCCGGATGCCCGATGTGATCCAGCACCTGCGCCTTGGTCATGGGCACGGCCAGCCGATCCAGCTTCGCTTCGGATTTCATGAAGGCATAGCCGACACCGCACCCGGACATCAGCGCCCACATCACGATCATGACCGTGAAATTCAGGATTGACCGTGCGCACACCCCACACCTCTCAGCTGTCGGCATGCGGGGAGCGTAGCACTCCATCGGGAACGGCTGCAATGGAGATCGTGCGGGAAATCAGTTGGAGGAAGGATCAAACGGCATATCCGCGTAAGGCCGGTAGGCCTCATCCAGCGTACGCAGCAACTCACCCCAGACCGTTGCGGGGTCTGCTGCAAATACCCACTTGGGATCAGCGGGCACCAGAATCCACGAACCAATTTTCAGCTCGCTTTCCAATTGGCCAGGCCCCCACCCCGAATAGCCCAGGTACGCGCGGAAGGATTCCTTGCTGCCGGCATCGGTCAGGATCCGCTCCACCATGCTCATATCACCGCCGAGACAAACTCCGTCGAATACGGGATGCGCATTCTCTGGAAACCGGCTGCCCCGATAGAGCAGCATGACTTGGTTTGTCTGCACCGGGCCGCCGGCGTAAAGTACGTGGCCGGCTCCTTCGATGATCGGCACCTGCGGCAGCGCTTCGGAAATAGACATGGCCGTCGGACGGTTGACCACCATACCCAAAGCGCCTTCCGGCCCATGTTCGCACAGCAGCACCACCGTCTGGCGGAAGTTTGGGTCGCGCAGGCTAGGGGCGGCGATCAGAAAGAGGCCTTTGCCGAGTTTCAGTTCCATGCTGAAATCCTACCGTGCCTGCCTCCAGCACGCAAGCGTGACCACCCGAACCGCCGCACCTCGGGCGCGGGAGTTACATCTGATAGAGAGAACCACGGCGATCGCGCAACAGATCATTATACCGATTCAGATGCTTGTTGCGCGCTTCGGTTGCATCGATGTCGAGAACGGCAAGATCTTCGCCGTCGCGGGACGCCCGATACTGGATGAGGCCCTTGGGAGTCACGATTTCACTGTTCCCAATGTAGGTCAACCGGTCTTTCCCTCCACGGGCCTCGCTGCCGATGCGATTACAGGTAATCGCGAACACTCGATTCTCAAGACAGCGCACCGGCATCGAATCCGGACAGTTCGGCAGCACGAGGTTGGACGGATGGCAGATGATATCTGCCCCCTGCAGGGCCAAGGAACGGGCCGCTTCGGGGTAATACCAATCGAAACAAATCATCACGCCGATCTTCGCCAAGCCAATATCCCATACCTGGAATCCGGTATCGCCCGGCGTGAAGAAGAGCGTTTCTTCATAAAAGAGGTGCGTCTTGCGATAGCAGCCGAGAAACCCGGACGGTCCCACCACGACAGCGGAGTTGTAGCAGTGTGAACCGGATCGCTCCGGAAGACCAGCAACAATGTGCATCCGGCGACGGTTGGCCACGTCCATCAAGCGGCGGACCGTCGGACCGTTAGGTACCGGTTCGGCCAACCGCTGCGTCTCCTCCTGTGACACGAATTGGTAGCCCGACGCAAAAAGTTCTGGCAGCACGATGAGATCGGCCTCCGTCTGCTCCAGCCTTGCCGTTACCCGATCAAGGTTCTTGGCCGTTTCGCCGAACAGCGGATCGTATTGATAGAATCCCACGCGCATGATGTACGTCACTTCATATGAGAACGGGCAGGGTAAAGCCCCTGCCCGTTCCACGAGTACCAGCCGTCAGCTCACAGCGGTCGGCTCTAAATTGCTCGCCTCTACTTCACTTCGGCCAAATGCGTCGCGGCACCTTCCGCGTGGTCCTTGCAGGCATCTGCATGCCCGGCCTTGCCATGCGAGACCGCTTCTTTCAAATGTTTCACGCCCTCGTCCAAATGTGGGTTTTTCACGCCGGCGGCCTGCGCGTGCTTGAGCGCTTCCTCCGCATGCTGGACGCAGGCATCCGCATGCCCTTCTTTCGCATGCGACGCAGCGCCTCGCGCATGCTCCACGGCTTCTTCGACATGTTTGTTCCCGGCGAGCGCCACGCCGCTCAGCATGGGCATACCGACGAGCGCCCCGACCGCAGCCAGAACCAACGCCCCCTGACCGATCTTGATTCTCATCGCCGCCTCCTCCATGGTTAGAACTCAATTCACGAGCGATATCCGTCGTCCGCTCACCTTACACAGCGATCCAAAACCTGTCAAGAAGGCCTCACAGCCTGGTCGAACCCAAGCATCTTTTGAAGTCCGCGAAAGTCTTTCTCCACCGGGCACGCGAAGTCCCGGCTCCATTCCCACCAGGATCCCGGATAATTTCTGACCGTCTGATACCCCACGAGTTTGAGAATGAAATACAGCCACGACGATCGCACACCGCCAGTGCAATAACAGATCAGCTCCTGATCGCCCCTGATGCCTTTGTCTTCCAACAGCTCCTTGATCAGATCTATATCCTTGATCGTCGCATCCTTGTTCAAGAATCCGTTCCAGGCCACGTGAATCGCCGACGGGATGTGCCCTGGCCTCGGAATGCCCGACACTTCCTTCCCCAAGTATTCTTCCAAACTCCGCGCATCCAAGATGGCGGTTTGGTCATGAGGCGATCGCACGAGCAGCTTCAATTCGTCCTTGGATATCGCAAGAGCTTTGATTAGCTGAGCCTTGAAATTGCCGGCGGCCGGCGATGCCAGGCCGTGCTCAAACGGCCGCCTCTCCGCCGTCCACTTGACCCAGCCGCCGTCCAGGATCCGCAGATGCTGGTGGCCCAAATACTCCAGCATCCAAAACATCCGCCCTTCATCGCCCCAATTATCGAAAGGATTGGAGTAGATCACCACCTCGCTCTCATTACTGATGCCGAGCGTGCGCAGACGCCATTCGATCTGGCCAACATCCGGATTCAACAATCCCTTCGGTATGGCAACGGGGTCGCTGTATTCATGCCACGTGGTGTGCACGGCGCCGGGAATATGGCCGCCGAATTCATAGGCTGCTCGGCCACGCACATCGATCACCACGAGACCCGGCGTGCCCAATTGACGTTGCAACGTTTCAGTATCGATCAACAGCGGATGATTCATGACGGGTCCTCATTCCAATACGGCAACAACTCTCGTGGGCGTGAGCCACACTCATACGTTCAAGAGCGCGTTGATATGGGCATCGACGGACGCAGCGAGCGCGGTCAGATTGTAGCCGCCTTCGAGCGAGGACAGGATGCGGCCTTCTGCATGCCGCCTGGCGATCCCGGCGACGATGCCCGTCAGATCGGCATAACCGGCTTCCGTCAATTCCATGCTCGCCAGCGGGTCGTCCTTGTGCGCATCGAATCCAGCGGAAATGATGACGAACTCCGGCTTGAACTCATCAGCCGCCGGCACGAGCGATTTGAGGAAAACCGCCTGGTACGCCTCATCACCCTCTCCCGCCTCCATCGGCACATTGATGGTGAATCCCTCTCCGTCTCCCTTCCCTCGCTCGGTCACCCAACCGCTACCGGGATAATGGGGATATTGGTGGGTACTGAAAAACAACACGGAGGGATCGTCCTCGAAGCTATGCTGGGTCCCATTACCGTGATGCACATCCCAATCGACAATCAGGACCCGGGAGAGTCCATGCTTCTTTTGCACATACCGTGCGGCGATGGCCACGTTATTGTAGAGACAGAACCCCATGGCCCGCCCCGCCTCGGCATGGTGCCCCGGAGGCCGCACGGCGCAAAACACCTGATCGACCTGCCCAGCCATGATGGCATCAACCCCGGCCAGCGCACCACCCGCCGCCAGATAGGCGGCGTTCAACGAACCGGGAGACATAGAGGTATCGGGATCGAGCGAGACACGGCCGCTCGTCGGCGCATGCTGCTTCAGCGAGGCAACATAGTTTGGCGTATGCACCTGCGTGATCCACTCATCCTCAGCTTTGCGCGGCTCAATCCTGGTCACCCTCGCCAGGGTCCCGCTCTGTTCCAGCTGCTGCATGATCGCCCGCAGCCGGTTCGGAGACTCCGGATGCCCGGCTCCCATATCGTGCTCAAGATAGGCTGGATGATAGACGAGCCCAGTCCGTCCCATAGACTTCACCCCATGAAACCTTTACCGCTGGGAAAGCGGGACTTGCAAGAAAGGCGCGACGGGCTAAAGACCCTGTCCCAGCAAGTCCCGCCCCTCGCGCACGTCTCGCCTGTCCCGCGCAGATTAGCATGCAGGAAAGAGCGTAGACAACGTGCATGCCCCGCTGCTATCGTCTGTGCTCACCACACGGAGTGCCCGATGTCCAATCCAAGAATCGAACCGCTCAAAAAAATCCTCGCCATGGACCCCAACGACGATGTGGCCTGGTTCGGCCTCGGCAAGGCCTACATGGACGATGGGAATTTTGAAGCAGCCGCTACGGCATTGCGCCACTGCGTCACGGTCAAGCCTACCTATTCCGCCGCCTACTTCGCACTCGCACAATCCCTCCATCGGCTCAACCGTGTGGACGAATGCCGTACTGTCTGTGCCACTGGCATCGATGTTTCTATGAAAAACGGCGACGCGATGGTAACGAAAAATTTAGAAGCACTAAAGAGTTCGCTGCCGTCGTGAAATCACGCCCTCGGTCCTCATCCCCCTTCCGTCTACCGCGATGGGCCCTGGAGCTTTTCCAGAGCTGGCGCCGAGTGTTTTCCACGGAACAAGACCGCATGCGCCTCGCGATCGAATTGTCGGCGATCAATGTGGCCAAAGGCACCGGTGGGCCGTTCGGCGCAGCTGTATTCGAGCGTCGGTCCGGCCGTCTCATCGCGATCGGCGTGAACGTGGTCAAAGCGACCCACTGTTCGCACGCTCATGCCGAGATGATCGCGCTCGCCAACGCACAGCAAGTCGTCGGCACTTTCGACCTTGGTGCCACCGGCCTACCGGAACACGAACTGGTGACCAGCTGCGAACCCTGCGCCATGTGCTACGGCGCGATCCCCTGGTCGGGTGTCCGGCGCGTGCTCTGCGGGGCCCGCGCCAACGACGCGGAAGCGATTGGTTTCGATGAAGGGGCAAAACCAAAAAAATGGGTGGCGGAACTGAATAACCGAGGGATCTCCGTCGTCCGCGATCTCTGCCGAAAAGAAGCCGTCGCCGTCCTTCAACACTACAAAGCAGGCGGCGGGGTAATCTACAGCACCCGCCGGACACGGCAAGCACCGCGTAACTCCTGATCTCGCTACAGGGTTTCCCGACAGACATCAGTCATCTGTTCACTCAATCCCGCAATTGCGCCGGGGTTTTGAATCAAGAGCCTCACACGCGGTTGGGTGCGCTGATGCTTCGCCCGTTCGACCAGTTCGACGTTTGCCAATCTCGTTCCCGCCTTCGACGGCAGCGGCTCAACATCCCACAACACAATCAGGACGGCACTGAGGTGGCACAGTTTTGTCAACAGCAGGGTGACGGCGCCGGATAACGTCTTCAGATCGAGCCAAATTTCTTCCCGCCGACTGTTCACCCCGCTCCGCAGATCGGCACGAGGGATGGAAATGGTCAGGACCACCGGATCGCTGTAGTCGGCCAGCTGTTTGGCTTTCTGTTGAATGCGCGCGAGAATCCGATGGATGAGGATCACACCGCGATCCTCTTCTTCGCTCCGTTCATCCCCTCTCGCCATGACGCGCAGTGGCACCCGCCGGAGCGCCGATGATCCCACCATCGCCGTTATCTCGACGAAGAACCGTTCACGGCCCAAGCAACACTCTAGATCAGCAGTGCGCGCCTGCGATTCCGGCAGAAACGTGACCCGAACTCCCGCGCAAATCAGTTGGGTAGCCAGCTCCAATTCCGCGAGCGCCGACTCGCGCACGCCGGGATCGTAGTGCATGAGTCTGTGAATGAGGCGCCCCAGGCGAAGATGGCTCGACTGATCGGCGCAGTGGCGATGCAGCGCGCTCCATCGATCGTGAAGCTCGCGGGAGAGCCCCTCCTCTTCCCGCTTCCAGGACGGCACCTGTTCAGGGAACGCTCCTCGCAGATGCGCAACCAGCCTCACCGTCCTTTTGGGGCGAAACCGTCCCATTGTTCACGCCATCGCCGAATCACCCTCGTCGTTCGAGGAGGAGCCCAAAACGTCCGGCTGCCGCTTGACAATTTCCTCATACATGTCGTCAAGCCAGCGGCCCGCACACCCAAGTACTTCCCGCACCAGCGGCTCCGGCTGGCCGGTCCGTTTGATGGTCCATTGCGACACATATTCCATGAGGGCATCCCGCTCAAATTGCCGGGTAGATTGCGTGGCTAACGTCACAAGTTCGCCCAATCCGGTTTTCACAATCTCGGCGACCGTGTCCCGCCCGTAGGAGGTGCTGGCAGTCACATATTGAATGGCACGATTGATCTCTTGGTCGGTCATGGCAGCTTGTACCGAACAATTGTCACATTCCCTGCGCCTCCGTCAATGTATCCGCCCACGTGGGGCCCGTAGCCTCCAATTATTCTCCTCTCTACACATGACCGATGGTATGATTGGGCCCTTATCCGATAAATACCTCAAGGAGTATCCAATGGCCGGAACGACCCGTACGAAACCCGCCACGAGACGACGCCGTGCGACATTTCCAGACCGGTGGGACCTGTCCCGACTGGTCAAGGACCCGGACGTCGGCCTCGATTCCTTGTTGGCCGATCTCGAATCGACGGTCACCAAGATCGAAATCGCGCGGCCGACGCTGTCTCCATCCATGTCAAGCCGGGATTTCCTCACGCTGCTACGACTCAGCGAAGAAATTGCCCAAGGCTCCTCGCGTCTTGGTGCCTATGCCTATCTGCGGTTTTCCGAAAACACGAAAGACGCGGATGCGAGGTCGCTGAAAACACGCGTTGAGGAACGGCTGACAGCCCTGAACAATCGGCTGCTCTTCTTTGAGCTCTGGTGGCAAAGTGTCGATGAGACCAATGCGACGCGCCTGATGGCTGACGCGGGCGACCTGCGGTATCACCTGGAAACGATCCGGCGCTTCAAGCCCCACACCCTATCAGAACCGGAAGAAAAGATCGTCAATCTGAAAAACGTCACCGGACGGAGCGCAGTCCACACGCTCTACGACATTGTGACGAACGGATTCATCTTCACAATCACCGCTGGCGGCAAGAAAAAGACCGTCAATCGTGAAGAACTGATGACCTACGTGCGAAGCCCGAAGCCCTCCGTGAGGCAGGCCGCCTATCAAGAACTCTATCGCGTCTTTGCTACCCAACGCGACTTGCTGGGGGAAATCTATAAGACACT
>Ga0335070_10010725_pt1 | contig 10713 bp, 10 predicted proteins | sample Lox_Sample_13_FD_206722 | JGI IMG/M metagenome (GOLD analysis project Ga0335070, IMG submission 206722) | Soil microbial communities from Loxahatchee National Wildlife Refuge, Florida, United States - Lox_Sample_1.3 | ecosystem: Environmental > Terrestrial > Soil > Wetlands | place: USA...
CAGCGACATGGTGGAGAAGCAGACCGCGAGCAGGCCGCTCACCAGATGCATGGCCGAATAGTAGAAGAGGATGTAGTTGCCGCAGAACAGGAACAGACCCTGCAGCGCCATCCAGAAGTGCGCGCGCGCCGGAAAGCGCAGGCTGCGGCGGGTGACGGCGCAGACAGCCCAGAGCATGACGGCCGCCATCAGGAACCGGTAGGCGATGGAGACCGTCGGCGGCACCGCGCCGACCTGCTCCTTGATGCCGTACCAGGACGAGCCCCAGATCGCGACGGTGACGGCATAGAGCGCCCAGGTCGGAGGCGAGCGGGTGGGCATTCGTTTTCCCTGACTCTTTGATTTTGCGGCACGCTAAAGAAGCCGCGGGGCACCCGCAACCCGGCCGCATGCATGCCGGGCATGCGGGGCGGGACGACCTCCGGGCGGTTGGCACTTTGCGCCGCCGTCCGCCGCGTTTATGCTCGCCTCCATGCGCGGGCGCGGCGGGTGGATCTGGCTGCTGGTGGTGGCGATCGTGGTGGGCGTGGTCGCCATGGCGGCGCATGTCGCCCCGGGCGCACTCGACGACGACAACCGGCGCCTGCAGCTCATCTATCTCTGCGTCGTGGTGGCGGTCCTCAGCGCCGGCCTGGCAGCGCGGTTGCAGGCCCGGCCCGGCACGACGGTCTCCCAGTTCGGCGCCTGGGGCGTGGTGTTCGCCGCCCTGGTCCTGATCTACAGCTACCGCGACACCTTCATCTCGATGCGGGACCGGATCGAGGCCGAGCTCGTTCCGGCGAGAGGCCAGGAGACCGGGCCCAGCGCCATCGCCTTCGCCCTCGAAGCCGACGGCCACTACCACGTCTATGCGACCGTCGACGGGGCGATGATCCCGTTCCTGGTGGACAGCGGATCCAGCGACGTCGTGCTCTCGCCGGCCGATGCCCGGACCTTGGGCATGGCCCCCGAGACGCTCGACTACTCGATGCGGGCGCAGACCGCGAACGGCGAGGTCCGCGGCGCGCCGTTCACCATCCACACGCTCAAGGTCGGCCCGATCGCGATGCATGATGTGCCGGCGACCGTCAACCAGGCGGAGATGCCGGTCTCCCTGCTCGGCATGGAGTTCCTGCGGCGCCTGAAATCCTGGGGCGTCACCGACGGAAGGCTGACGTTCCAGCAGTAGCCCCGCTCAGCGCCGGAACAGCGCCACGATCTCCACATGGGGCGACCAGACGAACTGGTCGACCGCGACGAGGTCGCGAAGCTTGAAGCCGCCATCGACCAGAATCCGTGCGTCGCGGGCGAAGCTCGCGGGATTGCAGGAGATCGCGACCACGCGCTTCAGCCGCGAGCGCACCAGCATCTCGGCCTGGGCCTTCGCACCGGCACGCGGCGGATCGAAGACCACGCAGTCGAACGGCTTCAGCATCTCCGGCGGCAGCGGCGAGGAATCGAGGTTGCGGGCCTGCGCCGTGACGCGGCCGGAGAGGCCGGAGCGGTGTACCGCCGCGGTGATCGCCGCCACCGCCGGCTTCGACGCCTCGAAGGCCGCGACCTTGCCGAGCTTCGCCAGCGGGAAGGTGAAGGTGCCGCAACCGGAATAGAGATCGGCGATCGCCTTCGACTTGCCGACGAATCGGGTCGTCGCTTCGACCAGCGCCGCCTCGCCCGCGGCGCTGGGCTGCAGGAAGGAATCCGGCGGCAGGTCGACCGCGATCCCGGCGAAGCTCACCCGCGGGAGCACGTGCTGCACCAGCGGTTCCGACTCGGTCCTGCCCTGCTGCCAGCAGAGCCGCGCGATCGCGGGTCCAGTCGTCGTCCCGGTCGTCCCGCGGGCCGCGACCTCGGTCAAGGCGCGTCGACGCTCCAGCGCATGCGCGGCCGTCACCAGCAGATCGAGGCCGGTCTCGGTTTCGGTCGCGGTGATCGTCGCCTTCTGCCCGCCGCCGAGCGCCGCAAAGGCCACGTCCCGCAGCAGCGGCAGCTGTGCGGCGAGGCTCGGGGTGAGGACATGGCATTCGGCGATGGAGACAATCGCCTCGCTTTCGGGAGCATGGAAGCCGAACAGCAGCCCCTCCCTGGCTCGCTCCGCGGCGAAGCGCGCGCGGCGCCGCGTGGCCGGCGCGGTCGCGATCAGCGGCGCCTCCGGCGGCAGATCGAGGCCGCGCTGCCGGAGCGCCGTCTCCACCAGGCCGCGCTTCCAGGCGCGATACACATCGTCGTCGAGATGCTGCAGCATGCAGCCGCCGCACGTCCCAAAATGCGGACAGGGTGCCGCGATCCGCTGCGGGCTGGGACTCACGATCTCGATCAGCCGTGCGGTCCAGCCGTCGCCACGCCGCCCGACGATCTCGCAGCGCACCCGCTCGCCGGGCAGCGCGAAGGGCACGAAGATCCGCGCCTCGCCGACCATGGCGATGCCGTCGCCCTGCGCCCCCAGCGACCGGATCTCGACCGGTTCCTTGAGGTTCGGCGTCATGGCGCCCGCCGCGCCGCGATCAGGAACTCGCGATTGCCCTCGGGCCCCTGGATCGGGCTCTCGGTGACGCCGAGCACTGCCCAGTTCGGCCGCGCGGCGAGCCAAGCGGCAATGCGCGCGCAGACCTCGGCATGCAAGGCGGGATCGCGGACCACGCCGCCCTTCCCCACCCGCTCCGGCCCGACCTCGAATTGCGGCTTGATCAGCGCCACGGCGAAGGCGCCGGGCTTGGTCAGCGCCAGCGCCGCGGGGAGCACGGTCTCGAGGCCGATGAAGCTCGCATCGCAGACCACGACATCCACCGGCTCCGGAATCTCGTTCGTGCCGAGATGCCGCGCGTTGGTGCGCTCCAGCACCACGACCCGGGGATCGTTGCGCAGCTTCCAGGCGAGCTGGCCGTGGCCGACGTCGACGGCATAGACCTTGGCGGCGCCGCGGGTGAGGAGCACGTCGGTGAAACCGCCGGTCGAGGCGCCGACGTCGATCGCGACCTTGCCGGCAGGATCGAGGCCGAAATGATCGAGCCCATGCACCAGCTTCAGCCCGCCGCGCGAGACCCAGGGATGATCGCTGCCTTTCAGCGTGAGATCGGCATCGGCGGCGACGAGCTCGCCGGCCTTCTCGATGCGCCGCGTGCCGGAATAGACCTGCCCTGCCAGGATCAGCGCCTGGCCGCGCGCCCGGGTCGGTGCCAGGCCGCGATCGACCAGCAGCTTGTCGGCGCGCTCCTTAGGCACGGGAGACGACGGCGGCTCCGGGCGCCTCGACGATCCGCCGCCGCGACAGCCGGTGGAAGCGCAAAGTGAGGAGCGTGGCGGAGGCTGCAAGGCCGATGAAGATGCCGAGCCAAACGCCTCGGGCGCCCAGCGCCAGCGGGAAGGTCAGCAGAACGCTCGAACCGAAGCCGATCACCCAATAGCCGATGAAGCAGATCACCATCGAGACATGCGTGTCCTTGAGTCCGCGCAGGGCGCCGATGGCCGCCGACTGCACGCCATCCACCACTTGGAACAGCGCACCGATGGGGATGATCAGCAGGGCTATGGCGAGCGCGCCCTGGTTTGCCGGGTCGTCGATGTCGAAATAGAGACCGATCAGGAAACGCGGTGCCAGGATCATCAGCGTGCCGGTGCCGAGCATCCAGGCGATCGCCAGCAGAGTCGCGATGAAGCCGGCGCGCCGGGCGCCTGGCGCATCGCCCGCCCCGGCGCAGAAACCGACCCGCACCGTCGCCGCCTGGCTGAGCCCGTACGGGATCATGTAGGAGACCGAGGAAATGCTGATCACCACGCCGTGGGCAGCCAGCGTATTGGTGCCGAAGCGCGCCATGATCAGCGTCGAGACCAGGAAGAGCCCGGTCTCGAACGCGTAGCTGCCGCTGATCGGCCAGCCGACATGGAAGAGATCCTTCAAGACGCGGAGGTCGGCGTGCAGCAACCGGGCGAACACGCGATAGGAGGCCAGCAACGGCTGGCGCCGCGCATAGACCAGCATGATCAGAAGCTGCACCCAGCTCGCCAGCGACCAGGAGATGCCGACGCCGGTCACGCCGAGCTTCGGCGCGCCGAGGTTGCCGTAGAGGAACAGCCAGTTGCTGCCCATCGCCACCGCCAGCGAAATCAGCGAGATCACCACCACGATCCGCGTCCTGTGCAGCACGGTCGCGAAGTTCCTGAGTGCCGTGTACCACAGCAAGGCCGGCACGCCGGCAAGGCCCGCGTAGATCATGCCGCCGGTCATCTTCACCAGGCTGGGATCGTAGCCCGCCGCATCGAGGATGGTCGGGATGGCGGCGGTGATCGCAGCCACCGGAACCGCCAGCAGGGTCGCCAGCCACAATCCCTGGCGCGCGACGCGGGTCAGCAGCGCCGGGTCCTGGGCGCCGTCGGCATGGGCCCCCAGGGCGGCCACGCTGGAGAGCACGCCCATCGCCAGGAGCTGCGGCGTGAAGAGGAGATGCGCGCCGAGCTGCTCGGCCGCGAGAGCGTCCTTGCCGAGCCTGCCCGCCATCACCGCGTCGGCGACGACGATGCCGATCTCAGCCAGGAAGGCGAGCGCGATCGGCGCGGCGAGCTTGACCGTCGCCGCGATTTCGGCAGCCCATTTCGCCCGGTTCCCCTCGGCGGAACCGGTGATGGTGGATCGCTCCGCCATTCCAGCTTCCGTTCAGCTCTTTCGCGAGATCACGAACTCGGTCATCCAGCGCAAGGGATCCGCCTTGGCGCCGAACATGTCGAGATGGGCGTTGGCCTGGTCGCCGAGGAGCCGCGCCTGATCGCGCGCGCGCTCGAGGCCCAGGATCGAGACGAAGGTCGCCTTGCCGGCGGCGGCGTCGGCGCCGACCGGCTTGCCGGTGACGTCGGCATTGCCCTCGGCGTCGAGGAGATCGTCGACGATCTGGAAGGCGAGGCCGAGGTCGTGGGCATAGGCGTTGAGGTTGTGCCGCGCCTGCGGTCCGGCATGGCCGAGGATCGCGCCGGCCTCGCACGAGAAGGCGATGATGGCGCCGGTCTTCATCCGCTGCAGGCGGGTGATCGCGCCGATGTCGAGCGTCATGTTCTCGGCGAGGAGATCGATCATCTGCCCGCCCACCATGCCGGCGGCGCCCGCCGCGACCGCGAGCGCATGCACGAGGTCCGCGCGCACGCCGCCGTCGGGATGGGTCTCGGGATGCGACAGCACCTCGAAGGCGAGGGTCAGCAGGCCGTCGCCGGCGAGGATTGCGGTCGCCTCGTCGAACTCCTTGTGCGCGGTCGGCCGGCCGCGGCGGAGATCGCTGTCGTCCATGGCCGGGAGGTCGTCATGCACCAGGCTGTAGCAGTGCAGCATCTCGACCGCGGCGGCGGCGCGGAGCGCGTAGCCGGGATTGACGTTGAAGAGCCCGGCGCTGTTGATGACGAGATAGGGCCGGATGCGCTTGCCGCCGCCCATGGTCGCGTAGCGCATCGCCTCGACGACCCGGCTCTCGGTTCCTGCGACCGAGGGTATGAGCTCATCCAGCACCCTATTGGCCGAGCTCGCGGCCTCGTTCAACGCGCGTTCGATCTGCACGCTTCTGTCCCCTGCTCCAGGTCTTGCCTATTCAAGATCGGCCGGCTGGGTACCGACCGCGCCATCCGCGCCGAGCACGATCTTCTCGACCTTCATCTGCGCCTCGCGCAGCTTGGACTCGCAGTGGCGCTTCAGGAGCGCCCCGCGCTCGTAGGAGCGGATCGCGTCGTCGAGCTTGGCCTCGCCCTTCTCCAGCCGCTTCACCAGATCCTGGAGCTCGGCCAGGGCCTCCTCGAAGCTCAATGCCGCGATGTCCGCCGGCATACTGGCCCCGGCGTTGGTAGTCTCCGCCATCTTGATCTCCAGGAAACGTGCGCAACCCTTGCCGCCGCGCGTCGGCAGGGATGATCAATTCATGATTCGGGGCCGCATTCTATCGGCAGGCATCGGCTCGGACAAGCCGCGCAACCTGCAGGAATCGCTGAGAAATTCCCAGCTAGGCTGCCATCAGTGCGGCGAGATGGGCGGCGGCACTCTCGGCGAGCGCGACGAGGTCGTAGCCGCCTTCGAGGGTCGAGACCACGCGGCCACCGCAGCAGCGCTCGGCCAGGGCGCAGAGCTCGGCCGTCGCCCAGGCGTAGTCCTCGGTCTCGAACTCGAGCGCCGCCAGCGGGTCGCGGCGATGCGCGTCGAAGCCGGCGGAGATCATCACCAGCTCGGGGCGGAATGCCTCCATGGCCGGCAGCACAATGGTCTCCATCGCGTTGCGGAACTCCTCGGAGCCCGAACCCGGGGCCAGCGGCGCGTTGCAGATGTTGCCGAGGCCGCGCTCGCTTCTGGCCCCCGTTCCGGGATAGAGCGGCATCTGGTGGGTCGAGGCGTAGAACAGGCCCGCATCATGATCGAAGAGATGCTGGGTGCCGTTGCCGTGATGGACGTCGAAATCCATGACGGCGACCCTTGCCAATCCGTGCACCGCGCGCGCCTCGGCAGCACCGATCGCGACATTGTTGAACACGCAGAACCCCATGGCGATGTCGCGCTCGGCATGGTGTCCCGGCGGACGCACGGCGCAAAAGGCATTCTTGAACTCGCCCGTGATGACGGCGCCGACCGCGGCGGTGACCGCACCCGCGGCGCGCAACGCGGCCTCGCCGGAGCCCGGCGACATCACGGTGTCACCGTCGAGATGGGCCCAGCCGCTGTCGGGCACCGCGGCCAGGGCGAGGCGCACGTATTCGGCATCATGCATGCGCTCGATCTGCGCGAGCTCGGCGAGCGGCGCCTCGCGCCATTTGACCGCGTCGAACTCCGGACCCTTCACCGCCTGCAGGATCGCGGACAAACGCTGCATGCGCTCCGGATGGCCGGGGCCGGTGTCGTGCTGCAGGCAGGCGGCGTGGGTGTAGAGCGCGGTGGTCATTGCGAATCGCCGCTCTGGTCGTTCTGCTGCCCGCCCTGCTGATCATCCTGATTGTTCTGCTGGTCGCCACCCTGCTGATCATTGTCCTGCTGGTTGCCGCCCGGCTGACTTCCGCTGGAGGGCTTCGGCGTGAGGTCGCCGGCGCTGGCGAGGCGATGGAGCACGGCCTTCAGATTGGCTTCCGACCAGTTGACCGTGTCGGGCGATGACGGATCCCATTCGGCCGTCGCGAGAGTCTGCCCGACGCAGCCGATCTCGACTTTCTCGGAATTGCCGTCGTTCGACGCCGCGAAGCTCGGATTGCTGCAAGTTCCGGCCGAGAGGCTCGCGAGAGAGAGACGACTGATCCGCATCACCCGGCCCATGACCGTCTCGGATCCGGCGGCGGAACCATCGACCTGATCGACGCGCCAGAGTCCTTCAAGCGAGGCGACCGGATCCGGCATCGATACGGCATCGCCACGGCCCGCATTCTGGCCCTGATCCTGCTGGCTTTGATCCCGCTGGCTTTGATCCTGCTGGCTCTGATCCTGCGAGAATGCGGGCGCCGCGATCAGCGTCGCGGAGATCAACATCGCAAAGCCACAAATCCGCGCCGTCATCGCCCTTCCCGCCATTTGCGCAATCCGAATCCCAGCAGCAGCAGCCATCCCGCCAGCATCGAGAGACCGCCGAGCGGCGTCACGAACACGACCCAATGCCAGCCGAGGATCGCCAGAACATAGAGGCTCGCAGAGAATAGCAAGGCGCCCAGGCAAAAGCACGATCCGACCCAGTCCCGCAGCCGCGGCCAATCGCGCGGCAAGGCGGCAAGCGCCAGCAGCGCCGCCGCATGCCAGAGCTGATACTGCGCGCCGGTCCTGACCCATTCGGTCGCTGGCGCGCCGATCTGGTTCACCGCGCCATGGGCGGCCCAGGCGCCGAAGGCGACGCCGCAGAAGCCGTGGAAGCCGGCGGCCGCCATCCATTTGCTCATTGGCGCTTTCCCATGGGCATCTTGCCATCACCCAACGCCGGTGCGATCCGGGCGAAGCCGTGGCACTATCGCGGGCCTTTTGTCAAACGCGGGCAGGGAGCAAGCACGGTGGGTGAATCGACAATCCTCGTCGAGCGAGAAGGAGCGATCCGGCGCGTCACGCTCAATCGGCCGGACAAGCTCAACAGCTTCACGCGCGCCATGCTGAGCGAGCTCGGCGATGCCCTGAACGACATCGCCGGCGATCAGGAGGCACGGGCGCTGGTGATCACCGGCGCCGGCCGCGCCTTTTCGGCCGGGCAGGATCTGCGCGAGGCCGAGGCCGTCGAAGACGGCGCCGCGGTGCGCGCCGTGGTCGAGCGGCACTACAATCCGGTGATTCGCACTTTGCGCAGCCTGCCCATTCCGGTGCTCGCCGCGGTCAACGGCATCGCCGCCGGCGCCGGTGCCAGCCTCGCCCTGGCCTGCGATCTCGCGATCGCCGCGCAACCGGCGAGCTTCGTCTTCGCCTTCAGCCGGATCGGCCTCGTGCCCGACGCGGGCGGCAGCTATTTCCTGCCGCGCCTCGTCGGCCAGGCACGCGCGCTCGGCCTCGCGCTCCTCGCCGAGCCGATCGATGCCGCGACGGCGACAGATTGGGGCCTGATCTGGAAGACGGTGCCGGAGGCCGAGTTCGCCGCGACGATTGCAGCGACCGCCGCGCGGCTCGCCCGGCTGCCGACCGCCGCGATCGGCCTGATGAAGCGGGCCATCAATGCCGGCGGACATCACTCGCTGGAGCAGCAACTGGCGCTGGAAGCCGGGCTGCAGGCCGAGGCCGCGGAGACCGAGGATTTCCAGGAGGGCGTGCGCGCCTTCCTGGAAAAGCGCGCGCCGCGGTTCATCGGCCGGTAGTCGATCGGCCTGACGCCGTTGCATCAAATTTCGATTCAATTTTTCTAAATCAATCACTGATTTACTTCCTGGTCTTTAAGTCAAGAGGGAGCATACATTAACCGTTCCTTCATGCCGCAGTGGCAGGATCACATTATAGGGCAGGGCTTCTTCCACGAATGGGTCCGCACGAATTTGGCGGGAAAGGACGATAGTCGGCTTCTCCCCATGATCGTCTCGGCGGCATTGCGGCTGGTTCCCGGCACGACGCGAAGGGTCGTGCGCATGGTTCTGCGCGTCCTGCCGTTGCTGGTGCTGATCGGCGGCGCCGGCCTCTCCTGGTATCTCGCCGGCGTGATGCGCAGCGAGATCGAGCGCACTGCCGAGGAGCGCTTCGTGCACCAGATCGATCTGGTGAAGAAGCGCGTGGCGGAGCGCCTGGCGCATCTGACGCTGATCTCCGAGCTGGGCCTCGGCATGGTGCAGATCGTCAATAACACCAGCCCCGACCAGTGGAGCTCGTTCACCGAGAACCTCGACTGGAAATCGCTGACCGGCCTCATGGGCATCGGCTATGCGGAGCGGGCCAAGCCTTACGCGGTCAGCCTGCTCTCGCGGCTCTACTCCTACTCACCCGACATTTCGATCGAATCCCTGGGCGACCCGCAGCCGGACCGCATCTATCCGGTGACGCTGTTCGAGCCCGCCTCGGCCGCACCGAGCTTCCTCGGCCTCGACCTCGCCTCGGACCGGCGCCTGCGCGGCGCCGCCGACCGGGCGATGACCAGCGGTCGCGTGACGCTTTCGAAGATGATGCAGCCGGGGACCGGAGACATTGCCGGAGCCGCCTTCGTGCTCTCGCCGGTCTATACGCCCGGCAATCCGCCCAGCGGCGCGGAGGAGCGGCGCACCCGCCTGGTGGGTTGGGTGGTGCTGCCGGTGCATTTCAACCAGCTGGTCGACGAGGCGGTCGCCGAGAGCGCCAACGCGCTCGACATCGAGGTCTACATGGGCGCCCCGATGCCGGAGAACCTGCTCTACGACAGCGGCGGCCCGGTGGCGAAGTCGGCTCCCGGCTCGGCGCTCGACCTCGATGCGGTGCCGGCTTACCAGCGGAACGACATCCTCGAATTTGCCGACCAGATGCTCACCTTTCAGTTCCGCAGCCGGCCCAACTTCCTGCTGGAGCGCGACACCCGCCTACCCGCGGTCATGCTGACCGCGGGCCTTGCCGCGAGCCTGCTCGCGGCCGGCATCATCTGGTCCTTGAGCCGCGCCCAGACCCGTGCCGAGAGCCTCGCCGCGGCCATGACCCAGGATCTGCGCGCGGCGAAGGAACTCGCCGAATCCGCGAACGTCGCCAAGACCCAGTTCCTCGCCACCATGAGCCACGAGATCCGCACGCCGATGAACGGCGTGCTCGGCATGGCGGGGCTGTTGGCGGATACCAGGCTCGACGCCCAGCAGCATCACTTCGTCGAGGTACTGCAGCAGTCCGGTGAATCGCTGCTTTCCATCATCAATGACATCCTGGATTTCGCCAAGGTCGAGGCCGGCAGGCTGGAGCTCGAGAACATCGAGTTCGAGCTCGTCTCGGTGGTGGACAGCACGGTCGATCTGGTCTCGAGCCGGGCGCACACCAAGGGCATCGAGGTCGCGAGCTTCATCTCGCCGGAAGTGCCCACCATGCTGAAGGGCGATCCGGGCCGGCTGCGGCAGGTGTTGATCAACCTGCTCTCGAACGCGGTGAAATTCACCGAGACCGGCGGTGTCAGCCTGACCGTCGAGCTGGCCGATGCGGCGCCGGATGAAATCAAGCTCCACTTCTCGGTGCGCGACACCGGCATCGGCGTGCCGGAAGACGCGCGGCCGAAGCTGTTCTCCCCGTTCAGCCAGGTCGATGCCTCGATGACGCGGCGCTTCGGCGGGACCGGCCTCGGCCTCGCCATCTGCAAGCAGATCGTCGATCTGATGCAGGGCGAGATC
>Ga0335070_10010726_pt1 | contig 10712 bp, 10 predicted proteins | sample Lox_Sample_13_FD_206722 | JGI IMG/M metagenome (GOLD analysis project Ga0335070, IMG submission 206722) | Soil microbial communities from Loxahatchee National Wildlife Refuge, Florida, United States - Lox_Sample_1.3 | ecosystem: Environmental > Terrestrial > Soil > Wetlands | place: USA...
TGGAGATCTACATCGAACTTTGTCGTCACTGGAACTGCAGAGGATGTTGGACCGAGCGGACTAAAGAACGTTTCATTATACTATTATCATAGTTTTGATAATGTCACCTGGTCTGGCCCCTGGTACGTCGGTGTTGATGTAAATCCTTGGGTGGGCTGTAGCTGGAGTTTTACGTCCCCCAATGCAACAGGCAATTACCGTTTCTTCTCGAGGGCAACGGATAACAGTAGTAATATCGAGGATGCCCCGGTGGTCAATGACACGGGTAGTGGGTACGATAACCATGCTCCCACCTGTCTTATCTCGTATAATCGCTCTGCATCGTACTTCAAAGCCAACATAAGGTTGAAAATTTATGCCAACTTTACCGAGGATTATTCTGGGATCAATGAATCAAGCATAGTGATCAAAATTTCAACAATGGGTAATGGAGGCTTGGAGAATGCATCGATGAATAGGACCGATAACACTCATTGGTTTTCCGAGTGGATTATTCCTTCAGGTTCAGATGATGATGGGCTTTTTAGTATCCACATTTACGCAAACGATTACGCGGGTAATAGCCTAGCGCCTTATCCGACTGTAGATGTTTCAAAACAAATTGATAACACGCCTCCAATTATTTCCTCAGTCGTGGTAGACAATATTTCTACGAATTCTGTAACAATCACATGGATGACAAATGAACATACAGCAAGCTGTATCGAATACGGACCTACTCCATCGTATGGTTATTGGTCAAATGACTCCGGCTATACCCTCATTCATTCCTGGCCGCTTTTTGGTCTGTCCCCAATTACTAGCTATCATTACCGCGTGATATCGTACGATTTTGCTGCCAATCAAAACAAATCTATTGACAGGAGTTTCACGACACTCACACAGCCATCAGGTCGAATACCATCCTTCTCTGTAGTCGAAAATAAATCTCCAACAAACCCGACCATCGATGGTCCACAAACAGGTCACGTGGCTGTTGATTATCTCTATACGGTGAAATCAATTGACGTAGACAATGACCATCTTCAATATATCATTAATTGGGGAGATGCTACCTTGGAATCGAGCGGATTCTTACCGAATAGTGCAAATTATTCACAGAATCATAGATGGATGAAGGCAGGAAAATATCTCATCACGGTCACTGTGAGTGATAATCATACAAATTCCTCTTCTTCACAAATAATGTGGATCGATGCGGTCAACATTGATAATTTCGGATATCTCATCGACAATGACAGTGATGGCCTCTACAACGTCTTTTACTCTTATGAATCTCATTTATTCTCAACAATACAAATGGCACATGGAAAATATCTGATAGATATTAATGGAGACCAAAAATGGGAATATGATTACAACCTTTCGAGTGGAACGATTTCGTCTATCGTACAGCAAACTTCAGTGAGTGAAGAAAAGCCTACGTATCTCTATTTTATGATTACTGGTCTTGTCATTATTTTTGTTATAGTTGCATTGATATTCATTTCTCGCAGGCGGCATCCAAGATAAAAAGAACTGATGGGTTTTTTTAGTTTATTTAGCTTTGATTGAATATACTGCCTAGCCGAACTTGATTTTTTTGGGATTCCTCGATGCTATGCATCAGTTTTTCTAGGATGGAAAGAGAAGGTTCTGATCCTGAAAAATCCTTGAAAAGAATCACAGCTTTTTTCATTCTGATGAGTGTCGAACTATAGTTCTTTGTCCACAGGTTTTCGGTGATTGTCTGCGAGGCATTTGGTTCATTTAACCACAGTTGTTCTGTGAGAAAAGCCTGTTCTTGCATACCTCGATCCTGATTAGTGAGGAAAGGAGTGATATTAGAACCACTGTGGATCATTTGATGCGCAATGAGCTCGTTTACTTCATTTTCAAACAAAAACACAGACTCAATCCCTTTACACGATGAGGATAAGGTTCCATGACCATATTTATGGAGAAGCTCTAATGAAAGCTCTGCTGCCTCACCGGACTGATAGGGGCTGTACTGATCGTCATCGCAGATGTGAATCGGAACATATATTGATGAGCATGGATGATTCGCGGCAAACCATCCGCTACTAAGGAGGTTTGCGTGGTCCTTTGGTACCCGATAAACCATCGCGCCTTCGTCGATATTTGCGTCCTCGCAGAGAGGTCGTAGACCATCGAGATCAGAGGAATGTAACCGAGACCAGCCCATCATATCCTGTAAGGTAATATGTCCTGTCAAAGGTTGTATATGATTGAGGAGTTCCTGTTCCCATGCATAAACAGCAGTGCATAATGATATTTTTGCAGACGTGCTGTTAATGGCTAGCAGAGTAACGCTATAGGTGCCGATGGTTCTTCGTTCCCCTAGCGATAGTACCACTTTTTCACCTGTTCCATACGGTCGAAAGGCAAATGATGGTACAGCTTTGGCGACCACCGAGGTTTGATTGACGGAAAGGATTTTGATACCCCAGAGTGAATCGAGGTGATCAACGCGACCTTGCCGTACCCAAGTCTCCTTCGTCGTATCGTAGGAAGGCGAAACCGGAAGGGAAATCAACAGCTGAGTCCGCCAAAGGTCTTTCGGGTAATTCGACATGACAAGAATATCAGAGACTTCCTTGACAACGTAATGCAATATATCTGCTTCGATGACCACAGCTTTATTTGGACCAACTACAAATAAGTTCTCCGTCACCCCGGTCGCATGCAGACGGTCAACGGCATCGGAAGTCAGCAGGGAAACTGCCTCATCAACGGTGTCTGCTGTTTGATACGCATACCGCATCCAATCAAAATCATCCCAGGCGTTCTTCGTCGGATTTCTCCAATTCGACAGCGTGTCCGCATCACCGAACGCAAGCCCCGCATCAGTGAAAACCATTCCTGCTTTCGTGATATTTGGGAAAACATCGCCTTGTGATGAGACGCCGTAAAACGTATGCCGAATCACGAAGTCCCAAGGTCTTCCATTCCTCCAGGGATAATGGTAGGTGTATGATGTTCCTTGAGGGACTCGACAGAGCACCTGAAGCCCTTCCCTACTCGGATCCCGGACTTTGAGAAAAAGACTGTACTCTCCAGCTGAAGCCGGAGGCGTAATGATGATATCCTTACAGGCGATTACATTATGATAACTAATCACAGAAACAAAGAGAACCAGGATGACGAAACACCATACTGTCTTCTCCCATTTTTTCATATGGGAATAAAATATAGAGAAAATATATAAAAGTTTGCTCAGAAGGGAAGCTTATTCAGTTGGTTCCTCTTTTTTCTTTTTTGTTGTTTTCTTTGCTGTGGTTTTTTTCCTTGTCGTCTTTGCCTTCTTCTTTGGCTTTTCTTCATCCTCAGCGGTGAGTTCCTCTTCTGCCGGTACTTCTGATTCTTCCGCTGAAGGGACAACTTCTGCAGGTTTTTCTTCCCTGATCTCCTCTTCTACAGGTACTTCTGATTCCTCTGGTACTTGCGGCACCTGTTCTTTGGGTTGCTCTGGCTCTTCGATTTTTTCAGGCGGTACTTCGTCCTCGATGATGACGGTTGGGAGTCTGATGATTTCTGTTTTGTTCACCTCGATGCGTTTTACCGGATAATAAATCTTGCAGTTTTTATAGATCTCACTGCCGATTTTCCCATCGAGGCAGTCGCGGATGAAAGAGTTGAGTGTTTTTGCCTTGCCTTCTTTACTGATGACGTCTTTCATAACGTTTCTAATCAGTTTCTTCTGAGAGCTTTGAATCCGTTTCTCAGCAATGGCAAAGGGTTTGACTCGAAGGAGTGCGCCGTCTCGGGTTTCAATGTCAAAGACACCATCCACCCTAGATTTTCGTCGCCTGATCATCCTACGGAGATAATCCGAGGTCAGAAGGGTTCCCTTGAGCTGACTATGTGCGGTGTTCTGTTCGACTTTATCAACCGCGAAACGCAACTTAATATGGGATTTACGGAAATCATTCGTCAGGTCTTGAAGTGACACTTCGGTGACTCTCCCAATGAGGCTATCTGGGGTTTCAGCGAGGGTTTCTGCAACAGGAACGTTGTTGAATAACGATGGTGCGAGTATCTGGTACCAGTTTTTTGCTTTCCACCGATCTTTGACTTTTCTTGTCGCCGTCCGTGCGCGTGCTTTTGCCATACATCTCACTTAGATTTTCTTCCCTTATAGTAAGGGATTTTTGCTGTAATGGAGTACTTATACTTAAATGCTACTGGTACGAGACGGAGGTAAAAATACAGGAGGCATAGGGACGTATGGGTGTACCAAAACCTATTTCTATAAAGAGGATATTTTGAATGTTGTTGAACATGCAGGTAACCTCCTTAATCCTCTTTTCAATTGCAAAACTCGGCGGTCAATCAAAGTTGTATAAAGAGATCCTGAAACGACGATTACATACCGCAGATAAACTCAATATCGGCTGTGGAGAAAATTTTGTTGAAAATTGGGTAAATATCGGCTTAATCGACCTTCCGAAAGGCTTGTATTTTTTATCAAAAACAAAAAATTCAGCACCCTACGTTCATTTTGACATCACGCAGGAATTCCCGATCCGTCCGAACACGATACAGTTTATCTATGCGTCTCATTTTATCGAGCATTTGAATTTTCCCCAAGCCCTGATTTTCTTAAAAAATTGTTACACGGTGACGAGGTCTGATGGAGTGATTCGTCTGACATTTCCAGATTTGGAACTCTGGAACAAAAAATATATGGAAGACGATCTTGGGTTTTTTACCAAATATTATGACTACACAAAACACTCAAACAAATTGCCTGAACTCAGAACCAAAGGGGAAATCTTTATGTCACAGGTTCATGGATGGGATCATAAGTGGTGCTATGATTTCGATTCAATTAAGGATATTTTGGAGCGCGCTGGGTACTCGGAAGTCGTCAGAAAAAAAGCCTTTGACAGCTCATTACCAGACATCGAAAAATTAGAACCCGATAATCAACAACGACTCTTAGAAACCATCTACGTCGAGGCAAAAAAATCCGTTAACATTTCAGATTGATTGGATAAATCATCCTTCTTGGCCGTAGTCTTTAGAAAGCATCCAAAATCCTGAGATTCAGATTTTTTCCTTTCCGAAAAATTTCCTTACGAAGATCTTGATAACTCTCTTTTTCATCAAACATGTTTTTTGCAAAAATCTGATAAGTTTTCTGATCCTGTTGCAGTTTCTTCTTAACGTTCTCCCAGATCCCTGGTTTAAGATTCAGACGGTCAATCCACACCTCAGAAACACCGGATTCTTTAAATTTTTCAAGAATGTTGAAGACATCATCTCTAGTAGTCGTAGGATAGATTGGGCCAAAGAAGATAGTGGTCCTCACCCCAGCATCCGAAAGTTTCCGTAACGCATTCAGGCGTTCAGGAATCGGAGATGCGTACGGCTCAAGGAGTCTGCGTTCCTGGTCGTGTAGAGTACCAATGCTCATCATGACCTGAGAATCTGAAAACTGAGAAATCAAATCGATGTCCCGTGTGACGAATGCGGATTTTGTCTGGATATGGGTTGGAAAATCATGGTGTAACAGCTGCTCAAGACAAAAGCGCGTCAAAGAATAGGTATTCTCAGGAGGTTGATAAGGGTCAGTGACGGTAGACAAGCCCACGATTCCACGCTTCTTGGTCTTCAGCTCCTTTCCAAGTATTAGAGGAATATTTGTTTTCACCTCGATAACATCTCCCCAGCTCTCCCGCTGCATACGAAGTACATTTGGACCGTAACAGTACGCGCAGTTATGAACGCATCCTCGGTAGGGATTCAAGGAGTAGGTAAGACCAGGTAAGGTCGTAGAAGATAAAGCAGTTTTACACTGTATCTCTCTGATTTCCATGATTACCTCACGAGAAAATCCTCAAGCCTCCGCTGGTACAGCTGGTTCTTTAACACAGCACTGTTCCGTATCCATCGCTGCACTGGGATATCCATAATCTCGGATACGTACACCAACGATTCATGAAGGGTAGAAAATGTTCGATATGGATTGGTTAGTGCGCTGCGCACGCTTTCCCGTACATTCCACACTCCAATTGGCATGATATATCCAGGGTGCGCTTCTCGAAGGATAACAACACCAGCTTGCCTTCGTTCCTTGTTGAGCAACTCATTGACCGCCAGACGAGCGGCGTAGTAACATCCACCTATTTCTGCGTACGTCGTCCGACCGTCATAAAACTCATAGCTGTTGAATATCGAAATGCTTGTTCCATACTGATTCCATGTCGTATTCGGGTACCAAGCTTCAATCAATTCATACTGCCATTCCGAGGGCGTCATGAGAACAATCCATCGATTGTCATACTGGTTCAGATAGTACGCGCGGACTTCGTTGATAAACGGATACGTCTTGGTTTTCTTCATTAATTCTGCGCCAAGCGTTGAGTCTACCGCAGTAATGCTCCATCTCGTCGGAACAAATCGTCTGTTTTTCTTTAATCCAAATGCACCAACACTAAATGCCCGTTGAATCTTAGAGACGAGTACTCCATCTCGATAGATATTTAGGATTGCATCCCGAGCCTTCAGATCAGTGTCATAATATGCTTTTTCAATATGTTGCTCGTACTTCGGATTTGTGATATCCAAAGATTTGATTGGTGCTGACGGGCCATGGGGCTGGACTTCGTCATAAAAAGCAATCTTCCCGTATGGTTTCTTTTCAAAGAGGGCATCAGCGAAAACCGCGTTCTTCGACAGCGCAAGCTCACGGGTGAATTCAACAACATGAGAAGGACTTTCGACATCTGTGACATTGACCATAAATTTTCCTCTGACGAGTTGGCTGCGAAAATCAACAATGTCATCGATGCTTTTGTTGAGCCATCGTTCCGGAGTGTCGATCTCAGAAGTATCTCCCATCACCGGAGGAATCATTGGACCTATTGCGATTTTCGGGTATCCTATCCTTCCGACAAACACACTTGGTGGTGATGCTCCCTCCAAGCGGAGACTGTCAAGAAAAGGCTTCACTTTCACTTTGGAGTGATACCGGACGATTACTGGGCATCTGGCTTTTCCACAGAGAAATTTCGTCCCACGACACAATGCGCACACGCTAATTGATTCTTTTTTCTGTGTAGGAATAATCTTTTTTTGATTCTTCAAAATGTCTTGCACCATATCCCCCATGGTTTCTTTTTGTTTTTATAGTCTATGAGGAGAGTAGTGAAAGTATTTAATCCTATGCCTCCCTGACTTTCTTCTGTAAGGTTTGAATCCATGACGGCAGCCCTTCGACGGTCCGACAGGGACAACGCTTCGCGAACAGAGAACGATACCGGAGGTTCACTTCGACTCGATATTCGAGGTTCTTCTTTATCTGTTGGCAGAGACGGCCACCGCGCCAATCCCAATCCGTAAGAACGATGATCTTCCGATGCTTCTGTGCAATCGTATCGCAGAAATCAGCGACGGATTGGCCGGTATTAAAACGGATGATTTCTCCTGATAAATCCAAGATTCGCAGTGCAGCAACGTCTTTTTCTCCTTCCACAAGAACCGGTACGGTGAGGTTTTCTTCTCGGATCTCTGCGAGTGCGTTTTCGAGTTCTTCTAATGATTTTTGATCATCCATGCAATGACCTTTCAAGTTTTTGGAGCACTGTCTCGAAAGCTATCTGTTTGAGGATGACAGTTTTTTCTCTGTTTTTCAACCCGCTTGAAATCACGACATTTTTAGAGGCAAGTCCAAAGAAACCCGCTATTGTTTCGACGACCTCACTGTTGGCTTTGTTTTCTTTCGCGCTGGATTGAACCTTGATTTCGATGCTATTTCGCCAGGGATTGTACCCCGTTGGAAACATCGTCCGAGATGATCCTGGTGTCACATGGACACGTAGGAAGACTCCCTGAAACGATTGCCATGCCGCATCTTTTACAGAGGTCATGTGTCCAAAAAACAATCAAGTTATTTCGGGGTCAATTTCAGGATTGCCTCCGCGATATCCCCGTTGGTTTCTTTCAGTGCCCTACGTGCGTCTGCCTCGGATTTTCCTGTTTGCTCCATGATGAGCTTGATGTCTTCATTTATTGTTTCCTCAGAATCCGTTCCCCTGCTCTTTACGGTCGGCTCTCCGATGATCTGAAACGTCTTTTGGCCTTGGGCCTCCATCACTGAGACTTCAGCTTCGTCAAACACGTATTCTTTAGTGTTTGTCTGGATAATCACCTTTTCAACGTTATCGATGGTTTTCACGTTGATTCCGAAGCGTTTCATCATTTGATTCAGCTGCCGTGCATTCATTCGACCAGGCATCATACGAACAAATCCTCTTCTTAATCCGAAGCATATATAGAGTATTATTCGTTTAACATTTTTGGTATGATTCCTGAAGCGGAAGTCAAAGTACTCGATATAAATTCAGCGTTCTTTGGAGTACCAACATCGCAGCTCATGGAAAATGCAGGAAAGAATATCGCTACCTTTATAGAAACGACGATACCGCCAGCGAAAAAAAACATCCTCGTCCTCTGTGGGACTGGGAACAACGGAGGAGATGGATGCGTCGCTGCACGGTATCTAGCAGCACACTACAATGTCAGCGTCTACCTTGTTGATTCAACGATGAAGACGGAGATCGCCTCAAAAAATCTCCAGAAACTCAAAAACGAAAAGGTACAAATATTTTCCTCGGCGAAAGAGGTAGAATCCCTCCTAAAAAATACTGACATCATCATCGATGCACTCTTAGGAACAGGCCTGAACGGCGACCTCAAAGAACCCTATGCTTCACTGGTAAAAAAAATCAACGCCATCACTGACAAAACCATTATCTCGGTCGATGTGCCAACAGGATTTCGCTCCTCCCTATCGGTCCATCCGCAATATACCGTCACTTTCCATGATGTCAAGGAAGGAATGAACCAACAGAACAGCGGGATGATCCAGGTCGCGGACATCGGCATCCCGCAAGAAGCATCCACCTACGTCGGACCAGGCGAATTATCTGTGTATTATCCACGCCCTCTGAAAAAATCTCACAAGGGAGATAATGGCGTCGTACTGCTGATCGGAGGAGGTCCTTACATCGGTGCCCCGACACTCAGTGGGCTTGCCGCGCTGCGCACAGGTGTCGATCTTGCGTACATTGCGACTCCGAAACGCTCCTGGGAATCCATCGCAGGTTTTTCCCCAAACTTCATCGTGCGAGATCTTACTTCCGATATCCTCACAAAAGAAGACATCCCCCTTATCGAGGAATTTTTCCCTAAATGCACTGGAGTCATCATCGGCCCGGGTCTCGGGGATGCAAAAGAAACTGAAGAGGCGATTATTCCACTGGTCATTCGAATTCTTCAGCTGAAAAAACCTCTGGTGATTGACGCGGATGCCATCAAACCTATCGGAGACAACATAGCGGTTATACAGAATTCAACCACGGTGGTCACGCCACATGTTGGCGAATTCAAGAAACTCACCGGAATTACCCTTTCGCAGGATATCGACGTTCGCATGAAAGCAGTCCAAGAATGGGCAAGGAAAATCGGCATCACTATCTTCTTGAAAGGATACCTCGATGTTCTCAGTAACGGAACAGAAATTAAACTCAACAAGGTGCATAACGAGGCGATGACGGTCGGAGGAACAGGGGACGTCCTTGCCGGTATCATCGGTGCGCTCTTGTCGAAGGGAGTCGCGCCATTCAACGCTGCACGCATCGCAGCGTTTCTCAACGGCGAAGCAGGTAATGAGGCATTTCAGAAAAAGTCCTATGGATTACTTGCTACTGATATCGTCGAAGAAATCCCTAATGTGTTAAAGAAATACATCTAGTTTTTTTTGTTGCAGGTATTCTCTATTCCCAGATTGGTTTGATCTCGAGATTCGCGGCGAGCTGACCAGCTATTTGATACAAAACCCATGCAGTGAACGCAGGTTCCTGGCGGATGTCTTCAGCAAGTGTCGTCATAATTCTCCCTTTCATCTCCTGTTCGACCTTATCGGGATTTGCTGGCCATTCTGCGTATTGGTATTGCTTCATCCACTCAGCGGTTCGTTCAATAGACTCTGTTTTTTTGTCAGCAAGTTTCCGTACTGCTCTTTCTGTTTTCTTGACAAACTCGCCTGATGATTTCTTCTCCCACATGATGGCATCCTCATTTTCTGATATCCTTTAATCTGTTAAAAGGCTTTACATTCAACACGTTCATTTGAAAACATTTTTATAACCACCCCTTATCAGTCCATCCGATGAAAACAACAGGTTTGGTGATTGGGACACTCATCTTATTGATATTCTCTTCCTCGGCCACCGCGATTCTTTCCTCATCAAGCACACTGCAAGGATCTCTTAATAAGAACACCTCGGTTTTTTTTCTTGGACAGACATCGATTACTGGAACTTCGCTTGGTTTTCCCATGGAAAAGATCATCGATTCTCCAATCGTCACCGGGATGAATGCCTTCCCGATTCTCGGGGCAAGTACTATTGCGAATCTTGATTCTGTCATTGTCGCAGAAGACATCGACCTCACGACAACGCCTTCACTCGAGGAGCTCTTTCAGATCTATGCTGATCAAATCACGGAGTACACTAACGTAACTATAACGACAAACGATGGTCTCTTCCTCCTTGGCATAGATCAGGGAACAACCCGTATCTCATCGAAGTCTCCCTACTCGATCAACACCTTTCTACCCATTGAAATCACCCGTGATTATACGTCACGGTTTTTTATCACAGCATGCAAGGTCCCGATGACGATGCATTGCAGTGGGAATTTTT
>Ga0335070_10010727_pt1 | contig 10711 bp, 13 predicted proteins | sample Lox_Sample_13_FD_206722 | JGI IMG/M metagenome (GOLD analysis project Ga0335070, IMG submission 206722) | Soil microbial communities from Loxahatchee National Wildlife Refuge, Florida, United States - Lox_Sample_1.3 | ecosystem: Environmental > Terrestrial > Soil > Wetlands | place: USA...
TGAAATAGGAAAAAAGGATGATTATTGGTTATGCTGGTTCGTTGAGTTTCTTGCCAGTTTTCCTGGTCCATTCGTTCATGCTTATGGCGAACTGTTTTTCCACGTTTGCCCTATGTAAGCTGTTGTATGTGCAGAAGCATCTTACTTTGCCGTCTGGGGTCGCATAATGAATAGCGCACTTTTGAACCCTATCCAAATCCATGTTCCAGACATCTTGGAAGTGCATGATACCAATCATGACCATTCGGCGCATCAAATCCCCCATCGCCTCGTAGCTGCCCTTAGTCACCACGTCCTTAATCAAACCCCTTACAATGCCATGTTTAGTCATCGGCAACAATTTCAGCATCTTCATCTTAGCCATAGTCTTCTTACCCTTAGCACCAGTGTAGTACACGTCCCAGAACACTTCCGCAAACTTGTCCACGTCCACATATTGCATAATCGGCTTGTATGAACCATCATCATCGATAACCAGAAACGTAGCTGCACCACACATCGGGTGAATCGTGAACTCTGGATAAACCCTGTTCTTGAGCTGACCCATGCCCTTCGCAACGGGCGCAGGCCAGTTGACAGGACGCCAATCCCAACGAGAAACCGCGCCGTTCGTCTGTGTTTCTATCTCCTTAATCGTGTCAGGAATAGTAATGCGCAGCTTCCGCATCTCATCCTTCTGAAGCCTGCCCGCCATCGACACGGGCTGGATGTTGATGCATCGGACCACATCATGATTCTTAACGGCGTAATCAACGATAGCGCCTAAATCCTTGTCGTTCACGCCCTTGCACAAAGTAACCACGAGAACTACTGAGTCCAAGCCGAGTTTTCTTGCGTTGTCTATGACCTTCTGTTTCATGGGAATCAGGTCGGTTCTCGCGCGGGTCTGCTTGTAAATCTCCTCTCTCAAACCGTCAAACTGCAGATAAAGCGTGCTCAACCCCGCATCGAGCAGCTTCTTAAAATATTCAATGTCCTCTGCGATGCGAATTCCATTAGTGTTGACTTCAATATGGCTTATTCCCGCTTTCTTGGCTTCTCGTATCAGATCAGGTAAGTCATTCCTGATCGTCGGTTCGCCACCGCTGAACTGCAGAGCGTTACAAGCCCACGGGCTGTTGGCTCTCAAAACCTTAATCATGTCCACGATCTGGTCATACGAAGGCTCATAAACATAGTTGGAAGCGCCCGCATAAGCAAAGCAAACGGGACAAGCCATGTTGCATCTGTTCGTAACGTCAATGATGCCCAAAATCGTCGGCGTCTTATGCTGTGGACATATGCCGCAGTCGAACGGGCAGCCCTTAACCGTCTTAGTATGCGGGTTCTCCAAGCCATTGCCCACATAGCGGGCGTTAAACCAGTTATCATAAAACCATCGGAAAAGCTCAGCGTCACCCCAATAAATGTCCTCAAACTTGCCATGTTCAGGACACGTTTTCTCCAAGTAGATTACGCCGTTTTCCTCGTAGATTCGCATAGGAATCTTCGCTAGGCATTCGGGGCATATGCTCGTCGAATAAGTTTCAAACTTGCCAGAACCTTGGGTTTCAGCTTTTCCTTTTTCCAAAGACTTAGTCATACAACAACCCTTCTTCTAGTTTCACGCGTCACTGTGAATTATTGGAGTTATTAATGTCTTGAACCATATAAATCATGAAGTGAGCAGTCCCACACCTAGTGTGTGAGCGCAAATCCAAAACCACATGTCAAAAGTTGATGTTTCCCTGTTGTTCGGCGAAAAGTTAAACAACACACCAAACACTGTTTCTTAACAAAGAGAAGTGCCCTGCTGTGCGCGTGAAAATCAACATAAAAGGCATCGTTCAAGGCGTAGGCTTCCGTCCCTTCATCTATCGAACAGCCACAAAACATGGGTTGAAAGGCTACGTTAAGAATAGAGGCGACGCAGGTGTAGAGATCCTCCTCGAAGGACAAAAACAGAACGTGCAAAGCTTCCTGCTGGACTTGAAAGAGAAGAAGCCGCCGCTGGCACAGATCTACGAGATCAACACGGTAAAACTTTCAGGCAAAGACGAATACACCGCTTTCACGATTCATAAAAGCTCGAAAGAAGTAGAACACGCAGGCTCTGTCATCCCGCCCGACATCGCCATATGCGACGAATGCCTCACCGAACTCAGACAGCCAAAAGACCGAAGACACGACTACTTCTTCATCACCTGCACGAACTGTGGACCAAGATACACCATCATCGACCAGCTTCCATACGACCGCGAGAACACCACGATGCGAGACTTCTCCATGTGCAGCTATTGCCACAACCAATACACAGACCCGTCAGACAGACGTTTTCACGCACAAACCGTAGCCTGCCCAGTCTGCGGACCCAAAGTCTACTTGACAACGCGAAAAGGCGAACCCGTCAAGAGCAGAGACCCGATTCGAGAAGCAGGAAAACTCCTCACAGAAGGCAGAATACTCGCCATAAAAGGATACGGCGGCTTCCACGTGGCAACATCAACCACGAAAGACAAGCCTCTCGCTAGACTAAGAGAAGTTAAGCATCGAAGCCAGAAACCCTTCGCGATAATGGCAAGAAACTTGGAAACCATAAAGACCTTCGCGGAAGTGAGCAAGGTTGAAGCTGAACTTTTAAACTCTTACGCACGCCCCATAGTGCTGCTGAACAAAAACGATGATTATCATCTCTCAAGCTTGATTGCTCCTGAATTGAACAATGTCGGCGTGATGCTGCCGTACACGGGCTTGCATTACATGCTCTTCGACGCAGTAGAAGAACCGGCTTTCGTGATGACGAGCGCCAACCCACCCAATCAGCCTATAGTAACGGACAACGAAGAAGCCTTGAAGACACTTGGCGACACAGTGGACTATTTTCTTTTTCATAACCGTCAGATAGCCCACAGATGCGATGATTCAGTCGTTCGCATGCATGACGGCAAGAGGGTTTTCATAAGACGCTCACGAGGCTACGCGCCCGCACCCATAATGCTCAAGAGAAAAGCCAGACAGTGCGTGGTCGGCTTGGGCGGAGAACTGAACAACACTGCTTGCGTATTGCTTGAAAACAAAGCCTTCATGTCGCAGCATATAGGCGACGTAGAAAACGTTGAAACAAGAAGCTTCCTAGAAAACACGATAAGACATTTGATTCGCCTGACGAACAGCAAGGTTGAAGCCGTGGCGTGTGATCTGCACCCGAAATTTACAACCACACGACTTGCACACGAGTTAGCAGAGGAGAACGGTTGGCAGACGTTTCAAGTGCAGCACCACTACGCGCACATTGCCGCTTTGATGGCAGAGCACAACGTGAAAGAAATTGTTGGCGTGTGCTGTGATGGCTACGGCTATGGTGTTGACGGCGAAGCATGGGGCGGCGAAATTCTGCTCTGCGAACAAGAACGCTTTGGTTTCAAACGTCTAGGTCACCTCGAGAAACAGCCGTTGATAGGCGGAGACTCCACCACACGCTACCCCTTGCGAATGGCGGCTGGAATACTGAGCAAAAGAATGGATGTTGAGAGTTGGCTTCTGCAGAACAAGCAGCATTTCCCACATGGTGAAAACGAAGCTCAGATAATTCTTAAGCAGCTTAAGAAGGAAAGTGGAATAGTTGGGACCACGAGTTGTGGAAGAGTGTTAGACGCGGTTGCAGCCATCTTAGGCGTTTGTTATGAACGCACTTATGAAGGCGAACCAGCCATGAAGCTCGAGTCGACTGCGAGAAGAGGCAGAGACGTTCTGAAAATCAAACCCATCATAGAACAAAGCACCCTGAACACCACAGACATGCTGTGTGCAGTATTCGAAAACAAAAACAAGCATTCTCGTGCTGACTTGGCTTATTCGGCACACTCTTATCTAGCAAGAGGCTTGGCAACGTTAACCATGGAAAAAGCGTCAGAAGAGAACGTCAAAACCGTAGGTTTTTCAGGCGGAGCCGCATGCAACCAGATTCTAACCTCAATAATGCGAAAAATCGTGGAAAAAGCAGGCTTGCAGTTTCTTGTTCACGAGGCCTTGCCTGCTGGTGATGGCGGATTGTCGTTTGGTCAATCTGTAGCCATAGGCTTTTCCAAGTTTTAAGCCAAAACCAATTTATTAACGCATATTTTCTGGTTAATGATTGATAAGTATGTGCTTGGCGATTCCCGGCAAAGTGATGAGCGTAAACAAAGACAAGGCGCAGGTTGATTTCGGCGAAGGCGTTCTAAGAGAAGTCAATGTTACACTCGTGAACGCTAAGGTAGGCGATTATGTTTTGGTGCACGCCGGCTACGCTATTCAAGTTTTGGACGAAAAAGAAGCGTTGGAAACCCTGAGCTTATGGAACGAAATCCTCGATGCCGAGGCTGATACTCGGCAGAAATAAGAAAGGTGCAAGCTGAATAGAAAATGGTTGAAAAACTAAGGTTCAGAGACCCAGATTTGGCGAAACGCATAGCCGAAAAAATCAAGATGCTTGCACCGAAAAAGGACACCGTGAAAATCTGCCATGTATGCGGCACGCATGAATGGGCGATTACTCATTTTGGCATACGTAGCCTTCTGCCGTCAAACGTTGAGGTTATAGCTGGTCCTGGATGCCCTGTCTGCATAGTGCCCGCCTCTGAGATTGACGAAGCTGTGCAGATAGCCAAGAAAGGCGTAGCCGTTACGTGTTTTGGCGATGTTCTGCGGGTTCCCGGTTCGAAAGCATCGCTCTTGGATGCCAAAGCGGATGGAGCTGAAGTTCGCATCGTTTACAGCGTTGGCGACGCGGTTAAGATGGCGAAAAAAGAGCCTGACAAGGAGTTTGTGTTTTTCGCGGTTGGTTTCGAAACAACATCGCCGTCAACAGCTGTTGAAATATTGAGCAATCCGCCTGAGAACTTTAGTTTTCTGGTTTCGCATCGGCTGATACCGCCAGCCATGAAGTTGCTTGTCGAGATGAAAGACCTGAACCTCAACGGGCTTATAGCACCTGGCCATGCGAGCACGATTATCGGGTTGAAGCCTTACGAGGTTTTCCCAGAAAAGTATCATGTGCCTGTTGTGGTCGCAGGCTTCGAACCGTTGGACATTTTGTTCGCGATTTACATGATTCTGAAGCAGCTAAGCGAGAATAAGCCGCGTCTGGAGAATGAATACGTGCGTGCCGTGCACTGGGACGGCAATGTTAAAGCTCAGGAGTTGCTGCGTAAAGTTTTTGATGTTGAGGATGGTAAGTGGCGAGGACTAGGCAGCATTCCGTCTTCCAAGAATAAGCTTCACAAAGAGTATGCTGTTTATGATGCGCACTCAAAGTATGATGTGAAGGTTGAGCATGGCGTTGATTTGCAGCCTGGCTGTAAATGTCATTTGGTTGTGATTGGCAAGATTAAGCCGAGTGATTGTGCGCTTTTTATGAAGACTTGTACGCCGCAGAAGCCTGTTGGCGCGTGTATGGTGAGCAGTGAAGGAACATGCCGAATATGGGCAAAGACCATAAATAAGCTCGGTAACTAATTGCATGACGCGTTGTGTCTATGTCAGAGAAAGATGTGGCGAGAAAACTTAGCTTAATGACAGAGTTGTAAGTTTGGAGGTGAAAGTCGAAGAGTTAACCAAACGCGTCTAAAGCACATCCAAATATGCAAAAGAACTTTATAATTATCTGAACTCAAGCAACCAAATTTTTAGCCATAATCCCAATCAATGTAGCAAAGCTTTTATTTAAATAAATACAAATCGCTTTGCAAGGTCTTATCACATGACTTTAGAAACAAGCAAAACATTAGGCGGCGTGGGAGCAATACTGATCGTCATCGGCTTTTTAGGAATCTTCGCATACGGTGGTACAGCAATACTAAGCCTTATCGGCATAATACTTGTCCTGATAGCTTTAAAAGGAATGGCTGATCATTACAGTGATGCAAGTATATTCAACAATGCTCTTTACGGATTGATTACAATCATAGTGGGAGCAGTGGCTTTCGTTGGCACGTTGGCAGCAACGATTCTAATGATGCTTTCAAATGTTGACTTAGATTGGACTGACGCAGCGGCTGTTCAAGCATACTTCACGGATTTTAACAATCTTTGGGGTATCATCGGAGCTGTCTTCATAGCTTTAGTTGTATTGTTTGTATTTGCAATCATTTCAGCTATACTTTTCAGAAAGTCATTAACGAGTCTTTCTGCGAAGTCTGGGGAGAAAATCTTTGAAACTGCAGGATTATTGTGGTTGATAGGCGCTGTTCTGACGATTGTCGTGGTAGGTTTCATACTCATAGGAATTGCTTGGATATTAATAGCTGTAGGCTTCTTCTCTATTAAAACAACCGCACAGCCTCAACCTACTCCATCACCACAGCCACCCTCATAGAAAAAACGAATTTCCCAATTTTTCTTCTTTATTTTCAGAAGCCTAGATTAAGACTCCTGCAACACACGAGTTTTCTGATTTTATTAATAATATGTTTCTTAAGGCGAAGGCATTTATTGTGGAAACTTGTCAAAACAGCGCGAGTTTTCAATCCGCGGGAGAAAGCCCTCAAAAATTGGGAATTTGTTCACTCCAAACAGCTTAGCATATTCTGGGAACAGGGTCGCCTACTGGTCTTGCGATTATTCTTTTGCCGCCGACTACTGTTTGCATGGCTACGTCGTTGAAGTCTTTGGTTGCTTCGCCGATTATCTGTGCTTCTTTTCCTGCTTCAGTTTTTTGCAAAACTTCCAGAACCCTCTCAGCTTTTTCCTTCACCGTGGCAATAATCATTTTTCCCTCGTTGCCAATCTCAAGCGGGTCTAAACCCAGCATCTCACACGCAGCCTTCACATCATCCCTAATCGGAATCTTATCTTCTTGAACCAAAATGCCAACATGAGATTTCTCGCTGAACTCGTTCAAGGCGTCCGCCACGCCGCCTCTCGTCGGGTCTTTCATGTCCACGATACCGCCAGCCTTTTCCAACAAGTGTTGAACCATGCGGTTTAAGGGTTTAACGTCAGACTTTATGCCGCTGCCAAAGCTTAACCCTTCTTGCGCGGATAAGACGGCTAAACCGTGGTCGCCGATGGTTCCAGACAATATGATCCTGTCGCCTGCCTTGAGGTTTGAGTCCAAAAGCCAACGAGGCTTAAAGTTGCGTCTGAACTGTTTCACCACTTCCAAGTTTTTCTCTAACGCAGCCGTTCTTCTGCCGATTCCTGACATGTTTATTACGCAGCCACCCAAACTTCCTTTCTCAACGACCTTAGTGTCGCCCGTAACGATGCTAACGCCAGCCTCAACGCACGTTTCACGCATACTAGCCAATATTCGTTCAAAATCAGCCAAAGCCAAGCCTTCTTCCAGAACGAAACCGCAAGCCAAAGCATACGGTTCAGCGCCTATAGCAGAAAGATCGTTGACCGTGCCTGAAACTGAAAGGCGACCGATGTCTCCGCCTGGAAAGAAGATGGGTTTAACGACATGAGAATCACTTTTCAACGCTATGTCACCAACCACAGCAGCGTCATCCATGGCTTCAAGCGAGACTTCAGCAATGTTGTCTAAGCCTCCAAAATGTTTCACGATGTAGTTCTTAACCAGATCATGCATGACGGTTCCGCCTGCGCCATGCAACATGGTAATATGACCGTTCTTCTGAGTCAATCTTTCTCAACTCTAACGTTGAATATTTACCTCAATAGCTAAAAATAAACGCATCGAAGAAAGAATGAAGAATTCAAGATTCTACATGACTTTGAGCGGTAAGAGCATCTTGAGAAATCTTATAAGACAAAATGATGAGCTTAAAATGACTAAGAATGAAACCTGCTTCTCAGGCAAGAATAATCGAAATTACTGGAATTGCGGAGTATGAAAAATATCTTTACAGGTGCCTTGCGCCGATGCCCTTCAGAAAATATCGTAACAGACAAGAGTACTTGGAAAAAGCTATTCCAAACGGCTTTCATAAGAAGCTCTTGTTTCTGGATGAAAAAGTAATCGGTCAAATCGAGTATGCGCCTGCAGAAGCGTCAGGGTATCCGATAACAGGTAAGGACATAGTTGTAATGAATTGTATCTGGGTTCTGAGGAAAGCAAAAGGATGCGATTTTGGAAAGCTACTTGTAAAAGACATGGTAAACAGTGAAAGTGCTGCTTCAGGTTTCGCAACGATAGGCTTAGAGAATCATCCGAGCCCGTGGTTCAGAGAATGGCAGATGGAGAAATTAGGTTTCAAACCTGTAGACTCGATCAGAGTGTCCAGTAGAAGAAAGCACACGGACAGAACCTTCATGATATATCTTATGTGGATGCTTAAAAACGAGAAAGCAAGACCGCCAACATGGGACAAACAGAAGCTTTTGGAAGGTGAAACCTTCTGCATCGCACACCCACTCTACCATCCGCAAACTTGGAAAGGAAACCTACTTGAAATTAAATAACAAAGATGGAAAACTTTGACAAGAACAATTTTCTGAGTAAAAGCTAACTTGTCACAACACTTTTACAACTGCTAGCAAGGCGTAAATCAGTCCAAAATTGATTTGCTTCAGAGGAAAACCATATAAACAGCCATACCGCCTTTGAATTGCAAGTCGGAGAAGAATACTTTGCCAAAATGGGGATACTCCATAATCGAAGAAGAGCTTGACCTTGAAAAATCAGTCAAAGTCAGCGGACGCGAGGTTAAAGTATCCCATAAACTAGCATGCGAAGTGTGCAGAACGATAAAAGGAATGATGCTCAGCAAAGCCAAACAATACCTCAAAGAGGTAATGGCCAAGGAAAAGCCTGTTCCCATCAGAAGGTTCCGAAAGAAAGCTGGACACCGCCACGGATTAACTAAAGCATTTGCGGGCAGATACCCAGTAAAAACTGCAAAAATTATCTTAAAACTGCTTACCAGTGCAGAAGCCAACGCCGAAAACAAAGGATTAGACACTGATCGAATGCGCATCATCCATGCAGCAGCGTATCCAGGCATGAAAATCAAACGTTTCAGACCTAGAGCACAGGGAAGATCTTCACCGAAAATCGAAACCCTAACCCACATCGAACTGGTCCTCGAAGAGAGACCAGAAGCGAGGAGCGAAACGTAATGTCAATCGTGAAACACTTCGTCACAGAAGCCATAAAAAGAACGGAAATCGACGAATTTCTACAACGGAAACTTGAAAGAGCAGGCTACGGCGGAGTGAGCATATCTAAAACGCCGCTTGGAACTCACATAGTGATTTATGCCATGCGCCCTGGCTTAGTGATAGGACGTGGCGGAGAAACAATAAGGGAACTCGCAAGCATTCTGGAAGAAAAGTTCAAGGTTCCGAACCCACAGATTTCTGTTTCCGAAATCGAAATTCCAGAATTAAACGCCTACGTAGTCGCGTCAAAAGTTGCCTCAGCCCTGCAAAGAGGCGTGCATTTTAGACGGGCAGGGTTTTGGGCTTTAAACCAAGTCATGGAAGCTGGAGCCTTAGGTGCCGAAATAAGAATAAGTGGCAAATTGAGAACCGAAAGAGCAAGATACGAAAAGTTTCGTGCAGGATACCTGCCGAAATGCGGCGAACCTCCATTAAAATACCAACAAAAAGCCGTGATGCACGTTCAACTGAAACCAGGCATATTCGGCGTTAAAGTTCGAATAATGCCGCCTGACTCCGTTTTTCCAGACAAGATCAAGATAGCTGAAACATTGCCACCTGAAGAGGAGGCACCAACAGAAACAGTTGAACAAGAAGAAAAAACAGCGGAGAAGAAGGAAGAATCGGCAACAGAGGAAAAGCAGGTAGAAACAACCAAGGCTGGAGCAGAAACAGAGCAACCTGAAGAGACAGGTGAGGAAGAAGAGGAGGGCGCTGAGTAGGATGCCGATACTTCGAATTAAAGAAATACGAGACATGTCATCTGAAGATCGAACAAAGAAACTCGGCGAGCTTAGAACAGAGCTCGTCAGGTTAAACACAATGATCAAGGCAGGCGGCGCCGTGGAAAACCCAGCTAGAATAAAAGATTTGCACAGAGCGATTGCCAAAATGTTAACCATAGAGACCGAAAAGAAGCTGGGATTGAGAAGGGTGAAGAAAAAGAAAAGGAGAAGAAAAGTAGATGAAAGTGACGCCTGACATAGTTCGCTGTGAATTCATAGGTACCGAAGCCAAAGTCTCCAAAAGCAGACAACCCGATTATGTTGGAACATCTGGAAAAGTGATAGATGAGACGCGAAACACATTAACAATTTTAGATAACGGTAAAAAAAGAACAGTTGTAAAAGAATCAGTCATTTTTCATTTCAAATTTTTTGACGGAACGATCGTTGAAATTGACGGCAAACTTCTCACGGGAAGACCTGAAGATCGGCTGAAGAAGCAAATTAGGAGATTATGGTAATGTCGCTTGTTTTTAAGAAGCCTAAGAAAACCTGTAATGACCGAAACTGCCCCTTTCATGGCGAACTTGCCGTGAGGGGTCATGTGTTTGAGGGACTTGTTTCCAGCGCAAAAATGGACAAAACGGTCGTAGTGAAACGTGATTATCTTTACTATGTTCCCAAATTTATGAGGTACGAAAGAAGACACACCAGCATCTCCTCCCACAACCCGCCATGCATAGATGCAAAAGAAGGAGACCGAGTAAAAATAGCCGAATGTCGACCCATAAGCAAAACCGTGTCATTCGTCGTTGTCGAGAAACTGGAGGAAAAATAGAATGGCAGCAAAAGCAAAACAAAGAGCATTAACCGCAAAAGGAATGACTGGACACGGACCAAAG
>Ga0335070_10010728_pt1 | contig 10709 bp, 10 predicted proteins | sample Lox_Sample_13_FD_206722 | JGI IMG/M metagenome (GOLD analysis project Ga0335070, IMG submission 206722) | Soil microbial communities from Loxahatchee National Wildlife Refuge, Florida, United States - Lox_Sample_1.3 | ecosystem: Environmental > Terrestrial > Soil > Wetlands | place: USA...
CCGCACCTGGAAGTGCGCGAGCGCCTTGCGCTCCAGCCAGTTCATCGCGATCACGGCCACCGACACGCCGGCAAAAATGATGAGCACGTAAATCAGCGCCCAGACTTGATTGTTGAGCTGGCCGGGCGTGCCGGAGACCGAACCGTCGAGGAAGGACTTGAGCGAGTCGAGCATCAGCGGTCCACCTCGCCGAGAACGATGTCGAGCGTGCCGATGACCGCAACCACATCAGCAACCAACATGCCGCGCACCATGATGTCGAGCGCCTGCAGGTTCACGAACGACGGTGGACGCACGCGCACGCGATAGGGCTGCGTGGAGCCGTCGCTGACGATGAAGTATCCGAGTTCGCCCTTGGGCGCTTCGATCGAGTGATAAATCTCGCCCACCGCCGGCTTGATCACCTTCGGCACCTTGGCCATGATCGGGCCTTCAGGAATGCCGGCGACCGCCTGCTCGATGATCCGCAGCGACTGCCGCATCTCGATCATGCGCACGATATACCGGTCGTAGGTGTCGCCGTTCTCGCCGATCGGGATTTCAAAATCGAAGTCGGCATAATTGGCATAGGGTTGGGCGCGGCGGATGTCCCATTTCACGCCACTGGCACGCAGAACAGGGCCGGTCACACCGAGCGCAATAGCGTCTCTGGCGGAGATCACCCCGACGTTCTTGGTGCGCTCGATCCAGATGCGGTTGCCGGTGAGCAGTTCTTCGTACTCGTCGATCTTCGGCTTCACAAAGTCGACGAAGTTCTTCACGTCTTTCTCGAAGCCCGCATAAGTCTCGTACTGCAGCCCGCCGATGCGGAAGGCGTGCGTGGTCAGGCGCGCGCCGCAATACTTTTCGAAAATCTTGAGAATCTCTTCCCGGTCGCGGAAGGTGTAGAAAAGCGGCGTCATGGCGCCGATGTCGAGCGCATGCGTGCCCAGCCAGAGCTGATGGCTGGCAATGCGATTCAGTTCGGTAAGAATGACGCGCATGTAATTCGCGCGCGGCGGTGCTTCCACGGCAAGCAACTTCTCCACCGCCTGGCAATAGCCGAGCCCGTTCGAGACCGCCGCGACATAATCCATGCGGTCCACGTACGGATTGAACATCGTGTAGGTGCGGTTCTCGGCAATCTTCTCGACGCCGCGGTGCAGGTACCCGATCACGCACTCCGTGCCGAGGACTTTTTCGCCGTCGAGCTTCAAGATGACGCGCAGCACACCGTGCGTCGCCGGGTGCTGCGGGCCCATGTTGATGATGAGCTCGTTCGAATCGAGATAGGGGCGCTCGGGCGTTTCGAGATCCAGCGGCGAGATGGTGTTGGGGTCGGTCATTCCGTCGATCGTGAGTCTTTGGTCGCTAGTCTCCGTTGTTCGCTCTTAGCTCGCAGCTCATGGCTCGAAGCCCTTTCATTGCCCGCTCTCGATCCCTAGGTTGATCTGCACCCACTCTTTGTCCTGTTGCAGGATGCCGTAGTCCTTGCGCAGCGGGAAGCCTTTCCAGCCGTCGGGAAGCAGGATGCGCTTCAGATCGGGATGTCCCTCGAACTTAATCCCGAACATGTCATACACTTCGCGCTCCAGCCAGTTGGCAGTGGCCCAGATCAGTACTGCCGACGCGAGCGATTCACCGTCGGTTATCTGCGTCTTCACGCGGATGCGCTCGTTGCGGGGAAACGAATAGAGAATCCAAACGACATCGAACTGCTTCTCGCGCTTGGGGTAGTGGACAGCGGTGATGTCGACGCAATAATCGAACTGCTCCTCATCTCGCAAGAGCTTCAGAAAATCGGGGATCAGCGAGCGATCGACGGTGAAGTAGTTCTGTCCAAGATACGTTTGCGCGTCGAGCCCGGAGCCGTAGTGCCGCTTGTATTTCTCAACCATCGGCGATGACCACGGTGTGGGGACAGGGCCGGTCGGCTTCGCGGGAGCTGCGGGCTTGGGAGGCGCGCCAGCGGCCGGGGCAGCAGGTTTCGGAGGTGCTGCAGCCGCAGCTGGAGGGGCAGCCTGTGCCGCAGGGACAGCGGATTCCGCCGCCGGTTTCGCTTCGCCTTCTGGCACTGGACTTGGGGTTTTCGTCTCTTCGGCCATGCGTTCAGTCACTCAAACCAGTTCAAGCTAGTAGCTAAGAGCTAGAAGCTAGTAGCTGTCTTACACCCACTCCAGCGCGCCTTTCTTCCAGATCCATATGTAGCCCACGATCAGAATGCCGAGGAAGACCAGCATCTCGACCAGTCCTAACACGCCCAGCGCCTTGAACTTCACCGCCCAGGGGAACAAGAATATTGTCTCCACGTCGAAGACCACGAACAGGATGGCGATGATGTAGTAGCGGACGGTGTAGCGGCCGCGGGCGCTGTCGACCGGGTCGATGCCGCACTCGTAGGGCATGAGCTTGGTTTTGTTGGGACTTTGCGTGCGCACGATCCACGCCACAACCAGCGTCACCGGGATCAGAATCCCGACGACGGCAATAAACAAAAAAATAGGGACGTAGTTCTGCGGCATCAGTCCTCGTGCAGCCGACGAAAAACGGAACTGGCCATGCTAACGCCCGAAGGCAAAAGCTTCAAGGAGCAAAGATCACAGGAAGATGTGACGACGTCACAGAGTGAGATGGCTCGGTGAGGGCGGAGTGTTTCGCTCTCAGCGGGGCTCGAAACTCACGACCACTGTGGACTCGACTTCCACAGGTTCTCCATTGAGCCGGTACGGCTCCCAGCGCCATTGCCGCACGCCCTCAACAGCTGCCTTCGCGAGTGTCGCGTTTCCATTACTCACACGGACAGACTTGGCGGCGCCTTCTTTGTCAATAACAGGAATCGAGTCGAACTGGCTTCCCGTTGGGGCGGGATAACCCCATCTCTACCTGAACCGCTTGTTTATAATCAACTTTCCCAATCCACAAAGGACCCTCATTGGCACTCGACGAAAACATCTATGAAATCCGGCGCGAGAAGCTGAAAAAGATCGAGGCTCTCGGGCAACCGGCGTATCCGACCAAATACAACTTCAGCCACACCGTGCCGGAAATTCTGGCGAAGCACGGCGGCGAGACAGCGGAAGAACTCGAGGCCACACGCGTCAACGTGCGCGTGGCCGGACGCATCATGGCCATTCGCCTCATGGGGAAGGCCGGCTTTGCGCACCTGCAGCAGGACGGACAACGGCTACAGATTTACGTCAAGAAAGATGCGGTCGGCGAGCAGGGCTTCGAGCTCTGGAAACTGCTCGATCTCGGCGACCACATCGGGGTCCGCGGATATCTCTTTCGCACGCGCACGGGTGAGCTGTCGATTCATGTTGAGGAGCTGACGTTTCTCTCAAAAGACCTGCTGCCGCTGCCCGAAAAGTGGCACGGATTGCAGGATGTCGAGTTGCGCTATCGGCAACGCTACGTCGATCTGGTGATGAATCCGGAGGTGCGCGAAGTCTTTCTCAAGCGCAGCAAGCTGGTGCAGGCGTTCCGGCGGTATTTTGACTCGCACGGATTTATCGAAGTCGAAACACCGATGATGCATCCGATTGCCGGCGGGGCCGTGGCGCGTCCATTCAAGACGCACCACAATACGCTCGACATGGACCTATTCCTGCGTATCGCGCCCGAACTTTATCTGAAACGCTTGACAGTCGGCGGATTCGATCGCGTCTACGAGATCAACCGCAACTTCCGCAACGAGGGCATCGGCTGGCGCTGGAATCCCGAGTTCACCATGCTCGAGGCCTACCAGGCCTACACCGATTACCTCGGCATCATGAACACGACGCAAGGCTCGATCGAGCAGGCCGTAAGAGACGTGACCGGCGGCACAAAGACAAAGTGGGATGAGGACGAAATTGACTGGGCCAACTGGCGGCGTATGACCATGCGCGAGGCCATCGTTCATTTCTGGCCGGAGAAGGCTGGCGCCAAGCCGGCGCGGAACGACTTTGCCACTCAGGAATCGGTACAAGCGTTGGTGAGCCGCGTGCGCGGGGCAGGCATGGATCTGGCCTACGATCCGAACGAACCCGCGGGCAAGACGGTCGCAGCGATTTTCGAGGCGATTGCCGAAGAGCACCTCGTGCAGCCGACCATCATTTACGAATTCCCGACCGCAGTCTCCCCGCTCTCAAAGCAAAAGCCCGATGAACCCGACTGGACCGAGCGCTGGGAGATTTTTGCCGGCAAGATGGAAATCGCCAACGGGTTCAGCGAACTCAATGATCCGGAAGATCAGCGCCGCCGATTTGAGATGCAGCTGAAAGAACGCGAGCGCGGTGACGAAGAAGCCCACCAGATGGACGAAGACTACATCCGAGCGCTTTCGTACGGAATGCCTCCGGCCGGAGGTGTGGGCATCGGAATTGATCGTCTGGCGATGTTGATCACCGACTCACATACCATCCGCGACGTGATTCTGTTCCCGCAACTGCGGCCTGAAAAGCAGCTAACCGCAGAGAGCGAGGGCGAGTAGTAGCTCCCAGCTCTCAGGGGCCAGTTGCGTCACGAAGTGCGATGCGCCACAGTTGCCCGGCTTTCAAATCCGTTAGCCAGATGGAATCGAAACCGAAGTGCACAGAATCTCCGCCCGCGCCGAGCCATTGCCGAACAATCTGGTTCGATTTAGGGTCGACGCGCGTAAGCGGGACTCGAAATACAGTTGCCCACACAGAGTTGGCGCCGAAGGCGATCTCACCGCCATTGCCGGGAATACCAGCTGGAATCGTTGCCTCCGCCGTTTTCGTCTTGGCATTCACCCGGGTAATGCTGCCGTCGCCCTGATTCAGCGTCCAGATGGAACCGGCGCCGACGGCCAGAAAACGTGGTTTGGGACCGACCGGGATCGCAGGCAACACCGCGCCTGTGGCGGCATCCACGGGAGTAAGCTGATTGGACCGGTTCCCGGTCACCCAGACGATTCGTTCGGCGAACAGTGGATTGTGCGATCCAGGTGGAAGCGCGATTTTCTGTGCTATCGCGTTGCGTTCCGGATCGATTCGAAGCAGTTCGCTCTCGCCGTCTACGATCCACACGCTGCCGCCGCCAGCGGTAATGCCACCTTCATCGTCGCCGGGCCCGGCGGGTAATATGGCCGCCATCCTGTTCGTTTTCACATCGACCCGCGCGAGCGACGGCCGCTTTCCGCAGATCGGAACCCACAGGCTGCCGAAGCCTAGGGCGAGGCCGGAGCAGGGCGGATCGGCGAAGCGAACTCGCGCCACGATTCGGTTCGTCCTGGGATCGATGCGAAACACCGACTTGTGCTTTTCATTGGAGATCCAGACGGCGTCTTCCCCGATCGCCATCCAGTCGGGATCACCGCCAAGATTGATGACGGCTACCCTGGGAAGCATTGAGATGTTCCGTTGAACTTCTTTTACTCCGGGCGGGGCACTGGACTGTCCTTCTGCAAAGATCGCCACACATAGACAGGTGAACATCAGAAATGTGAGTTTCTTTCCGGTCATTTGCACGTCGTCCCTTGCCTCCGCGAATCTAGAATGGCAGCTTATGGGATTCGATCTCGATTCGTCCACCCGTCGCGCTCTCGGCTACAAACTCATCGACCACATCGACAACTTCTATTCTTCCCTGCCCGATCGTCCGGTGCAGTTGCCGGCTGATCAGCGCACTTATGGGACTTTGCACGATGCGATGCCCGAAAACGGTTCCGACCCCGCCCAGGTGCTCGACGAAATCTGCCGCGAGATGATCGACAAGGGTTTTCACGTACCCGCAGCGAACTACTTCGGGCTGATGAATCCGACGCCGACCTACATGGGCTTCCTAGGCGAGGCGCTCGTGGCCGGATTGAATCCGCAACTCGCCACGCTGGCGCGTTCACAACTGGCATCGAAGATTGAGGTCGAGACGTTGCGTTGGATCGGCGAGCGTGTCGGGTGGCCGGGCGCATTCAATGGCACCTTCACCAGCGGCGGCAACGAAGCCAACTTCAGCGGTCTGGCGCTCGCCTTAGCCTGGAAGTTTCCACAGACTGTCGAAGACGGTGTGGCAGCGCTTGGCGCGCAGCCAGTTGTGTATGCTTCGGCAGAGTCGCACCACTCGCTCGACAAGTCTGCCGGCCTGCTTGGCATCGGACGGAAAGCGTTGCGCAGAATCGCGGTCAATGCCGGACTGCAACTCGACCCTGCCGCATTGGAGTCTGCGATTCACGAAGACATTCATGCCGGAAAGAAGCCTTTCTGCGTGGTCGCGACTGCCGGCACAACCAGTTCCGGGATCATCGACGACCTGACAGCGATTGCCGAGGTCTGTCGCCAGCATGCACTGTGGCTCCATGTCGATGGAGCCTATGGCGCCTCGCTGATCTTCTCCGACAAGCACCGACATCTCATTCGCGGCATCGAGCTGGCAGATTCCATCACCATCGATCCACACAAATGGCTGGCGGTGCCGTTTGCGGCGGGAGTCATTCTCACGTCGAAGCCTGAAATTTTGGAACGCGCATTCGCTGTCTACGCGCCTTATATGCCGAAAGCGGCAGGTGCGGTCCTGCCCGATAACTCCAAAATCAGCACCCAGTGGACGCGCCGCATGAATGCCATGAAGCTCTGGCTCACGTTGAAGGTCCACGGCAGAAAGGCATACGAGGAGCACATCGACCGGCAGATGAAGCTGGCAGCGGCTTTCGCCGACTGGGCCCAAAGTTCCGAGCATTTCGAACTGGCGGCGCCGATGGTCGTGCCGATCCTGAACCTGCGCGTAAAAGGTGTTGCCAATCCTCAACAGCGAGCAGCCATGCATGCCGCCATCGTCGAGGAAGTCACGCGCGACGGGCAGCGCTGGATTTCGGAGACCATCGTGAACGGCGACAGCGTCATCCGGGTAATGGTGATCAGCTACCTGACCGAAGAACGGCACCTGCAGGCGCTACAGGATTCCTTATTGGCGGCCGCCCGGGCCAGCACCTAAAGAATCACTTGAACCATGCCGGCAGGTCCCGCATGCTTACGGCAGTTAGGCTCTTTCGTGGCAGCGCTACCGTAGCGTCCGGGGGGATGCTGGGTCGGTAGCGCTTTGCTGTCGGTTGTAAATTCTGTGCAGTGAAGGTCTAGTCGTTCTTCTTGGCTGCGGTTTTGGTGGAAGCCTTCTTGGCAGCCTTCTCCGAACCGAAATTCTTCGTCAGGTAATCGAGAAAACCGGCGCGGTCCGAGTCAGCGACTTCCGCGCCGAGACCGATCATCTTGTCGAGCTGATCGTTCCATTCTTTGCGCGTCTTGTGCTGTTCGGTGATACGGGCGGCATTGTGACACTGCGTGCATGCGGCCTTGACCTTCGCCTGCATCGGTCCGGGCGGCAGCGGCTTGGTTTGAGCGCTCGCCAGATTGAGCGCAGAAAACAGAAACGCTATAACGCAGAGCTTATGGAGCAAAGCTGATCCCCAGGGAGCACGGTTGTTCGCCGTTCAGAGTCACCCGGAAAGATGGGTGCTTTCCTTATCGTAGGTGTCGGGGGGAAAAAGGGTCAAGGGCCGCTCGTGGACTCGTTGTAGCGCAGGACCCACAAAGGCGCCCAACCACGATCCCCTCAGGCCGCGGCTGGGCGCTCTCCCAGGATGGACACATGAGAGGAGGTGCAGAGTGTCTCCTTGAATGTCTACTATATCGATAGACATTATTGTGTTCAAGTCTTTTCTTCCCCGGCTTACTTCCGGTCGAGCATGCGGATCGCTTCCAGCGTCGTGTTGCCCACAATTTCCAGGCTCCGCGGACTCAGCTTATCGAGAGTGTCCTCCGGAGTATGGTGAAAGACGTTGTTGTAACCGTAATCCAGATCGATGACATCCAGACTCGGCACTCCGCGCTTGACGAAAGGAAGGTGGTCGTCGTCGATTCCACCTTCTCGCGCGTAGAAGTGTGACTGCACACCGCCGCGCGCGGCGGCCTGGTACATCAAATCGCTCAGCCATGGAGTTGAATTGGCATCGTGTTCGATGTTCAGGTCGGCATCGGCGATCATGTCCATGACGAACAGAGCTTTGATCTTCTTCAACGTCCCGTCCTTCTCCCATTTCTCCGCGAGATGCCTTGTCCCGTAGAGGCTGTCCGTCTCGCTCCATTGCTTGACGGCTTCTTCCCCATCGGTCCAAACCAGCCACACGCTGTAGCCTTCGCGCTTCTTGCCGCGCAGGTGATTCGCGTATTCGAGCAGTATCGCCGTTGAGGACCCGCCATCATTGGCTCCGACATACCCGGTATTCCTCAGCGGATAATTCGTATCGTAGTGACCGAGAATGACGATGATGCCGTCTTTTGTACCGGGGTACTTGGCGATGATGTTCCGGACTGGAAACCTGCCCTCCACCGTGTCGGCAGTGAAGGCATCGTCTTCAACCTCATCACCCTTGAGGTGCGACGTGATGTAGGTCTCCAGTTTCTTATGGCTCTCGCTGCCAATGGGACGCGGTCCGAACGCAACTACATCCTTGATGTATTGGAAAGTGCGCTTGGAGTCGATCTGCGGCAACGGACCGGAATCGGGCGCGTAGGTCTCGGGAGCAGCCGGAGCAGGAGTCGCGGTCGAAGCCGCCGGCGCGGGACTGGAAGTGGAGGCTGCTGAGGTTCCCTTGCTGCACGCGATGTTGGTTAACGCTATCGTCAAGGTCAACGCAAGAGAACGCCCTAACCATAGTGGACACAGGGAAACACGGAAACCGCCCAGGAACTTCTTCGTGATCTTTCGTGCTCTTCCTGGTTTCATGGTTTCCCCTGTCCTCCTTCGTGCCCTCCGTGGTTATCAGCTCTTCTTCTCGGCGCGCTTCTTGCGCTGTCTCGGATGGAACATCCATGCGATCCCGATACTCAACACATACAGTGCGACCATGGGCGCGGCGAAGATGCACATGTTCAGGATGTCGGTGGTGGGCGTAAGGATTGCCGCGATAAAGAAGATCCCCAGAATCGAGTAGCGCAGGTTGCGCCACATCCAGCCGGCGGTCACGATCCCCATCAGCGACAGGAAGAAAACCAGGATCGGCATCTCGAAGATCACACCCATGCCGACGATAATGGTCACGAACAGCTTGCTGTATTCCTCGATGGTGACCATTGCCGTGAACTGCTTGTTGAACTCGATCAGGAATCGCAATGCCTGGGGATAAACCAGCCGATAGCCGAAAAATCCGCCCGCCAGGAACAGCGTCACCGTCGACGCCATGAAGGGCAGCACATAGCGCTTCTCGTTCCGATACAGGCCGGGCGCAATAAACAGCCACACCTGGTACAGGATGAAGGGCGAGGCGACAAACAGGCCCGCCACACCTGCAACTTTCAGGTACAGGTTGAAGGGATCGATCGGATTCAGGTAGACCAGCTTGTCGGGCAGGCCGTTGGCACGCAGGGCAGTCACAATCGGCCCCTGCATGAGGTCGACGAGTTTCTCCACCCGCCACCAACACAGACCACACCCGGCCGCAGCTGCGACGATGCAGTAGATGATTCTCCGGCGCAGCTCCTCGAGGTGATCGAGGAAGCTCATGGCCGGCATTTCTTCGTTCGCCGGTTCGTTGATGGATGCAGTGGCCTCAGGCATCAGGAGCCGCTTTCGGCGCGGGTGCGGATTCAGGTTCAGGAGCACGATCCGCCGCGACCGCCGTCGCAGCTTCCGCTGCGGCCAATCTCTCGGCTGTTGGCGGATTGAAAATCCGGCTGGCCAGCGAATTCAGCGGCGCCTGGATGGGAGGCAGGATCTGCGGCTTCACTTCGGTTTCGATGGCGTTGATCTCGGATTCGATCTGCGCCTTGAAATCGCTGGAGGCACGCTTGAATTCGCTCATGAAGCGGCCGATCTGGCGTCCGATCTCCGGCAGCTTCCTAGGTCCAAAGATGAGGAGCGCCAGGATGAACAGAAACACCATCTCGCCGAAGCCGAGTTCCATATTCGTATAATAATGCGTGACAGGCGCGACCGGCTAGTTCGCCTGCCGGCGGGACAATTCTGTTACAACAAGAGGCCCCAGGATCAGATCCTGGGACCTTTCTCGCTGGAATTCTTAGGATCACTCTGTTGCGAGGTTGTGAACATCGGTTAGCAACGAGTTGGCCTGACTGATCAAGTCGTTCACCGTCGCGTCGTCCAAGGGCTTCTTCTTGAACTCGGCGTTCTCCAGTAAATGTCTGATTTTGCCGGCGAGGGAATTCCGGCGGCTGGTGAACTTCGCCAGCTGTTGCTCAAGGGTGTTGTACGTCTTATCGCCCTTGTCGTTGCTCTTCAACGCCCGCGTGGAGATCACGAGACTGTCGAGCCCCAGCTGCCCGACCGGTGCGTTGATTTGCTTATATACGGCCGAAAGAGCGAGGAACGCAGGTTCATTGCTCAAGCCCGGCGGCAGAACGTCGCTGTCCAAATCTTCAACCAGAGCGCGCCCATCGTGCAGGTAATCATCCTGCAGGTCGGCGAGCACCAGCATTGTGGGACGGATATCGGTGTGATCTGACCAGGTATCCGCATCGACGCCTTTGCCCTGGACTCCGGGGCCGACAACCCCCAGCCACGTCGTGACGATATCCGACTGCACATCGCCGTGGTTCCAGGCAAACGACGGATTCTCCGTAACGCACGGGGAACTGCAATTCTGCGCGCCCGTGAAGAAGAAATAGTTGGAATCACCGAACAGCACGAATGTGGGAGTCCGCGCTGGGTCGTCCGTGACCATATGGAGCAGCTTCAGCTCGACCGGATCGGCCATGAATGCCGTCAGCGCATCGGTATTA
>Ga0335070_10010729_pt1 | contig 10708 bp, 10 predicted proteins | sample Lox_Sample_13_FD_206722 | JGI IMG/M metagenome (GOLD analysis project Ga0335070, IMG submission 206722) | Soil microbial communities from Loxahatchee National Wildlife Refuge, Florida, United States - Lox_Sample_1.3 | ecosystem: Environmental > Terrestrial > Soil > Wetlands | place: USA...
TTTGCACAAATTCGGAATCGGTACTCGGACTCGCAAGCTGAGTTCCGAAATGGGCACTTGCAAGTCTATGAAAATCAGTGCTGTCAGGCATGGAGACGCCTCAAAGCAGGCAGCGCGTGAGGGCACTGACCAAATACGGGCAGTTGAACAGCGCTGCGCGATTGCGTTCCCGTTAAGTAGATCAATCATTCTCAGATGCTAGTGCCGTTGCGTCCAGAGCCACAAATCACGAGCTACACCCTCGCCGTATAAAAAACGTCAAAGTTCAATCTCGCTATCGATCGCTGCCTCCATGCCGCCTAGACGACCGGACTCGCGCACGAAGCATTTCTCGCATCGTCTTCCGCAGTTTAGTTCGTGCCCGAGCCAACTGAGCTTTCACGGTTCCGGTGGGGACTCCAAGAGCCCGAGCTGTTTCGTAGATTGAAAGATGATCGACATACCGGAGCTGAAACGTTTTCCGCAACGTGGGTGATAGACGCGCCACTGACTTCATCAAACACGCTTTCAAATTAGATTTGTGACACTCATCTTCTGGATTCGGTCGGCCGTCCTCCAAAATCTCGCAGAATGAATACTCCTGACCTTCTCCGATTCTTGAATCGAGGGACAGCACTTTATAGCGTGACTGTTTGCGCAATCGCATTCTTGCGCAATTGATAAGAATGGTCGTCACCCACGTCGAAATCCGTGCGTCCCCTCTAAATTGATCCAGGTGCTTGTGTGCTGCTAATAGAGCGTCCTGCACCGCATCCTCAGCGTCCGCTTCGTTCCCCAACAGCTGATACGCCCGCCGGTAAAGAGATGGTAAGCCAGACGATAGAACGTGCAGCATTTGCGAAGATCGAAGGTCGCTCGAAGCCAGGTCGCCGCCCCAATCGCTCTTCATTATTACTGCGCTTGAATCTTGCACGTACCTCTCCTCTGTCTGATCAAAAAGCACGCCGTATTCCAATCGGCCGTCTCGACCTGTCGCCGGCTCCGATGCTACTTGGATCCCGACGGCGAAATCGGCAGTGGGACCATTAGAACCTCGGCTGAGTTTGCCGCCTTGAGAGAGCGCTTCGATTGCAGAGTTGCCTCGTCGATGTCATGTTTCAGAACATCGTGAAATGCACTAAGCACCTGATACTGCATCATCGCGATTTGATATCTCTGCTGTAAAAGGTATTCGGCCTGTTCGCGTGTAATTTGGTTTATCTGTTGAGCCTGCACGATTGCCGAGACTTCGGTCGAGGTCCTCTCGGCAATCAAGCTCATCGCGATCTCGTACGATTTGAGAACGTCTTGAGGGCCCAAGGGTATTTCTGGTTTGAGTGCGGTCAAATCGAGCGCTACAGCATTGGACTGCATGCTTGCGGTTGCAAGAATGCTCTCCGGCGGAGGTGCGTCTATCTGGATCTTCTTTTTCTTCGGCTGGGCTGCGGCAGTGTGCCAGACTCCGGCAAAAATCGCCACAAGAACGATAATCTGTCGAACTTTCATCAGAGTTCCCCTCGCAAGCTGCCCGCAGTCAGCTGGCCGGTCACCGTCGCAGAAGGCTGCTCCGACCCGATGCACGGCGATTCCTTGATCATTTTGGCTATGTTGCGAGCTAGATTGTGTGTCGCCCGCAAATTGCTGCCGAAAAAGCGAACGTTCCCGTTCACCGTGCGGTCGAGCACAACCTTTCCCTCGCGAGTAACGAGCTGGCTCCGGACGCTTAACTTTGTGGCTCCGCTGAAGGTGGTCACCGCTCGCCGCGTCTCGCTGCCCTGCGCGTACTTCACCACAGTCGTTTTTAGGATGAGCAAGTTTGAGACCTCGCCCGCCTTACGGTCTCCCTCCCGGAACACGCGCATGAATTGGTGCGTCTTGTTCAATTCTGTCAGGAGGTTTTCGTAGGTGGCGACTTGGAAAGAATGAGCGAGGCCGATCTCGCCGGGCTCGACCCTGTCTACTTGCAGGCTCCATCGCCTCGCTGAACCGCTGACTGCAGCCATGGATTCCGAAGCAGTTTCACTAGATAGTCGACCGGGGGCATCCGCGACGACCATGATTGCTGCCAGACAGATGCATAGCTTCGCATTACTTGTTTTCATGCGAGACCTCCGCAGTGCTGGCTTCCATCGAATCGTCGTCGCGAAGGCCCGGAGATGCGCCGCGAGCCACAAGTTCCCTCCTGACGTTTTCAGCTTTTCCCTTGCTAAGTTGGAAGATCGCGCCGTGGACGCCTCCATCATCGTCTGCATACTCCACGGTCAGGCTGTCGTATTTTTTGTGGGCAAACAGACTGACCGCTCGGCCGCCTCCGTAGGGAGCTGCCGCCTTGCCGACCTTCGCCAGCTTTCCGCCCACCTGCTTGCTCTCGCTGCCCAGAAATACACCCTGAACCGACGCGATCTTTACCTCAGCTTCGGGCTTAGCATCCTGCTCAAATCGCAGCGCATCGTCTTTAATTGTCAAATCCCCGTTACAGTTGTTTTTTGTGTTTGGAAAACCGAGCAGATGAGTAGCCCGGATGCTGAACGATGCCCTCGCCGAGGGAGCGGCGCTTTGAGCCCATGCCTCTATGCTGAAGCACAACAGCAATAGCCAGAGACTGCAGGCTACCTGTCTGCCGAAGAAGCTTTTCTTGTAGTTTTGGAAAACAAATAAACGACTCATTCTTCCTCCGAAACGTCAGTCAATCACCCGTGTAACTGTTGTAGAAAGTCTTGTCGCGGCAATGCCTCGCGCAGCCGACTGGCTATTTCGAACGCTTAGATTCCGTAGCGGGCCTTTGGCTTTCTATGGGCACCTGAAGCGACCGACCCAACACGTCGTTGTAAGTGATTGTGTTTTTCCCGACCAGTACCAGCAGCTCGCGACCTGTTTCATACTTTGCAGGGAGTTCGCCAAGTGGCGGTGTATACAGCACGACATAAACCGTGTCGCCCACTTTGACGGAAACGTCGTAGCCACTGGCATCAGCAGCACGGTCTCCAGCCACCTGATGCTGATTTACCTCAGTAATAAGGGCTATCTGATACTTCGAGGTCGACTGGCAGAAAACTGGAAATGTCAATAGAGACAGAGCGATTACAATAATGAGCCGCCGCATGATTTAGCACTCCCGCTGCTCCTTCTTTGTCCGGAATCCTTGACCAGAAACGACCAGACGCCAAATCAGGAGCTTGTTGTCATCATCCTCGTTGGATCGCAATCGGCATGCCAAGTCGCTGAGACCCGAGGTAGAGTCTTCGGCGGCCTTGAGATTTCATGTCTTTGCTCAGTGCCGGTTTCCTTGCGTTGTCGCCGCTCAACACTCAGGTTGCGACCACATCCGGTCATACATGCCTATCGCGGGGCAATCGTTGTGACACTCGATAGGCAGCGCACTGAGCAATAGCCTCGTTATTGGCTCTCATTCATTAAGTCGGCATTGGCATTGCACGTGCAATCTACTGTTCCGCGAGGCGGCAGGCATTGGTGGCCGAGACGGACTCCGCAGCCAACCAGTTCGGAGCTCCGAGAGCGTAGACCAGCGCGGTACATTTCCGTTGTTTGTGACCGGTGTCTGCGCCTCGTGCCATTAGTCGGGTTTCCAAGGAGAGCAACCGTGAGGACTGCTGACACACTACCGGGCGAATCGAACGCCCAGATCATCTCTTCGATCATTAACTTGGTTTGTCCCCAATGTGGGGGAAGAATGTCGGAATTCCAATGTGAAGGCAGATGCTGCCGAAACTGGCTTGCAGAATGGGAATGGGCGAACCACGCGGCGCGAAACTCCCGGCCTCGGCTCGCCGGCCATGCTGTGCGCTCGTTGCGCTGAGCTACGCTGGAAGCTCAGATGAGTCCTCAAGAGGTCTTTACTGTATTCCGGCGCGACGCTCCATATCTTTTCTTAGGCGCGGCCTTCGCCGCCGTGGGCATGGTATCCGCGGCTTTTGCCATCCTCCGCCGGCACCGCTCCTCACTCCTTGTCTTCTTCGCTTTGTTTGCCACTCTGTATGGACTTCGACTCTGGATTTCGTCACCCTTGCTTGCAATGGCAATGACGAACTCAGCCCTTTACCTCCGGGTTCGTGCAGGTTCCTCCTACATCATCCTCGTCCCCGCGTTTCTGTCTCTTATCTCACTCGGCCTGCCAGGACGAATTGAGCGGGTAGTTGGGTACGCCATGGTTAGTTTAGGTTGCGTGCTCGCCTTGTCCACCTTCCTGTTCGGAGATTCCGCCATTTATGGGCGGACGAACAGCTTCTTGGTCATCGGCGCGTCGACGTTCTTTCTCATTCGCTTCATGGCGGACAGTTCCGGCGTGAGAGAGGGCCCTCAGGCCGCCGATTTTGCTGTGATTCGCTGGGGTTTGCTGATCTTTGTTGCTTTCGTGGTTTGGCAACAATTGATGGGAATCTTTTCCACTTCTCTGTTCCAACTCGAACCCTTCGGGTTCGCGGCATTTCTCGGCACTCTGGGTTTTGTGGCTGCGCGTAGCACCCTACAGCGAGATCGACAATTAAAGGAGATCCAAAACGAACTGGAGGTAGCCCGTCGAATCCAGTTATCCATTCTGCCAGGCGAATTCCCTGTCTCGTTGAACTTCCGAGTAGCCGCTCGCTACGAGCCCATGCGTTCCGTGGCAGGCGATCTTTACGACTACATCATTGCGGATGACCATCAGGTGGGACTGCTGATCGCTGATGCGTCGGGGCATGGCGTACCCGCCGCGCTTATTGCATCAATGGTGAAGCTCGCTGCTGCTTCGCAACGCGCGGTCGCTGCAGAGCCCTCGCGGTTCTTGTCCGGCATGAATTCGGCTTTATTGCGCAACACGCAGGACCAATTCGTTACAGCAGCATATTTGCACTTGAACGCAGAGTCTGGGGAGCTACGGTACTCCGCCGCAGCACATCCCCCTCTGTTGCTCGTAAGGGATGGGCGCGTGATTCCGATTGAAGAGAACGGATTGATGCTTGCTGCCTTCGCTTTTGCATCCTACTCGACTGCCGTCCACAAGCTCGAAGCAGGTGATCGAATGGTGATGTATACAGACGGCATTTTGGAGGCTGCCAATGCAACAGGAGATTTCTTCGGGCACGATGCCCTGTGCGATCTCCTCACAAGGACTCGAGACCTATCTCCCGCGCTGGCATCGGACACCATCATTTCTTCAGTTCGGCAATGGTCGGAAAAACAGGATGACGATCTGACCGTTCTGATTTGCGACTACAGTCCAGGGTAGATAAGTCGTTGCTTTAGTCCTCCGATCACTCATTGCTGGGTCACGAGATTCGCAAACCACCTAGAAGCCGGGGTACCCAAACATAAGGAATCCAACATTGCTAACTCAAACCTTGTTGTTCTGCGTTTGGCTCAACAATTGCACTCTAAATAAGTCACAACAGAATTCAAGCTCGACGAACGAATGCACAGGAATAGAGGCATGGGCGACAAATCAAAGAAACACGAATCAAGTCCGGACAGCAACACTGAAGTCTCCGGTGTCAACGGCAAACCGAAGATCGGCAAAAAGGAGTACGAGGCCGAGATTTTCAAGCTACAAGTTGAGCTGGTCAAGCTCCAGGAGTGGGTCAAGGCGACGAACGCCCGCATTGTGATCATTTTCGAAGGACGAGACGCTGCCGGCAAAGGCGGCATGATCAAGCGCATCATGGAGCGTGTCAGCCCGCGCATCTTTCGGGTGGTAGCACTCCCGGCCCCGACCGAGAGGCAAAAGACGCAGCTCCATGCACAGCGCTACCTTGAACATATGCCCGCTGGCGGTGAAGTCGTCATCTTCGATCGCAGTTGGTATAACCGCGCCGGCGTCGAATACGTGATGGGCTTTTGTACCAACGGAGAGCATAGAGAATTTCTCAGGGACTGTCCCATCTTCGAAGGTTTTCTGGTCAGTCAGGGCATCATCCTGCTGAAGTATTGGCTCGAAGTATCGGAAGAAGAACAGCACAAGCGCTTCCTGGCGCGTATCGAAGATCCGTCCAAGCGCTGGAAGCTCAGTCCCATGGATTTGGAATCGCACCGTCGCTGGTATGACTACTCACGTGCTAGAGATGCAATGCTCGCAGCCACGGATACCATAGCTTCGCCTTGGTACATCGTTCCTTCGGACGACAAAAAGCGTGCCCGCGTTAACTGCATTGCGCACATCCTCAGCAGTATTCCTTACGAGGAGATCCCCTATACGCCACCAAAGCTTCCGCCACGGCAAAAGGCGAAAGGGTACATCGAACCGAAGCAAAAGCATCGCATCATCCCTCAGCTCCGGTAACGGCAACATGTCAATGCATCCGTGGTTTCGTCTCTTACCGGAATGGGTGGTTTCGTATCGTCGGGATTGGCTGCGCCCAGACATCGTGGCCGGCCTGACCACCGGGGCAGTGATCATTCCTAAGGCGATGGCGTACGCGATGATGGCCGGCTTGCCTGTACAGGTAGGGCTCTATACCGCCTTGGTACCGATGGTGATCTACGCGGTGCTCGGTACCTCGCGCGTACTCAGCGTCAGCACAAGCACCACCGTAGCGATACTGACCGCCGCCCAGTTGGCGCAGGCAGTGCCGAACGGCAATTCCGCAACTCTGCTGAGAGCCTCAGCGACTCTGGCGGTGCTAGTGGGAGTGGCACTTGTGCTCGCCTGCCTCCTTCGCTTGGGATTCGTGGCAGACTTTATCTCGGAGCCAGTGCTCGTCGGTTTTAAAGCAGGCATTGGGCTGGTCATTGTGATGGACCAGGCCCCCAAGATCCTTGGCATTCACTTCGCCAGAGGGACATTCGTTCAGAACGCACTCGCAACGGTTCAAAATCTTGCGAAAACGTCTTTAGCAACCCTGGCAGTCGGGGCCACAATAATTACATTTCTGCTGGCGATGGAGCATTTCCTGCCGAAAGTACCAGCGCCGCTGCTGGCAGTAACCGGTGCGATAGTTGGAGGGAGCTTCTTGCACCTCCAACATCGGGGCGTTGAACTGGTGGGCCACATACCGGCAGGCGTGCCTTCGCTGGTGAAGCCGGACCTTGCATTGATAACCGTGCTTTGGCCCGGCGCATTAGGCATTGCGTTAATGAGTTTTACCGAAACGGTGGCGGCGGGCCGAGCCTTCGCGCGAAATCATGAGACCGTGCCGCGCGCAGACAGAGAGCTTTTTGCAACTGGACTCGCCAATGTTGGAGGTGCGCTCTTGGGCGCAATGCCGGGCGGCGGCGGCACAACGCAAACGGCGGTCAACGTCCTCGCCGGAGCTCGAACGCAATTAGCGGAGATCGTAACCGCGGCGATGGCCTTGCTTACAATCCTGTTCTTCGCTCCAGTGCTTGGCATGATGCCTCAATCTGCGTTGGCAGCGATCGTCATTGTGTATTCATTGGGACTTATCAAGCCGATGGAGTTCCGTGAGATTTTTAGTATCCGCAGGACCGAGTTTTCATGGGCAATCGTGGCCTTCGCAGGTGTTGTGCTCGTCGGCACGATGAAGGGAATCGTCGTAGCGATCGTTGTTTCCCTGGTCACACTGGCACACCAGGTGGCCGACCCTCCAGTCTATGTCCTGGGACGCAAGCCCGGAACCAACGTGTTCCGGCCGCAATCGCCGGAACACCCCGACGATGAGAGCTTTCCCGGTCTCTTGCTGCTGAGGCCGGAAGGCCCAATTTTCTTTGCCAATGCGGTACACGTCGCACACAAGATTGAGCCGCTGGTCAGGGAAGCGCAACCGAAGGTGGTCGCCGTGGATGCTAGTGGGGTCCTTGATATGGAATACACTGCGCTGAAAATGTTCGCACAAATCGCCAAGAGGCAAAGCCAGCATGGCATTCAACTGTGGCTGATTGGCATGAATCCCGGGGTCTTGGAGGTCGTCCAACGATCAGCGCTGGGACGTATCCTGCGACGTGACGAAATGCATTTTAATCTTGAGATTGCGGTTCGACGCTACCTCAGTTGTGAAGCCGTAAGTGAGCAGTCTTGAGTTAGGTGCGTTCAAGCTGATGCGGTATTTCAGAGTAAGTCCGCGGATCCATGAGCGTGTGACTCTGGCCGAAGTCCGTTCACCGATTCTCTAGTTCGGTAATGTCCGGGAAAGCAGGATGACGATCTGCCGAACCTAATTTAAGAATGGGAGGGCGTGGTCCCATTGGCCGAGAGAGTAACAATGGTGTAATGCTCGATCCGGTCCAGAGTGAACGCGGCGACCGTTCCGTGTAGAGAGAGGCCCGACAGAGGAAGCGGGGCCCCGTCCGGAGAAAGTACTTTCAGCTCCCAGCCGCTCAGATCCTGAACCAGCCCGCTCAGGTCTAGCCGGACTTTCACGTTCTCCGCTGGGTGCTGATGATCGTAGTTGAGCAAGTGTAGGATCAACGTCCGACCTTCGGGTTTCCGCGATAACTGGCCAAGTACGTAACGGCGCGGCTCCAAGCTAAGGAGAGGCCCTCGGGCCGCGGCTTCGGCACGCGCCATAGTCTCCAACGCAGACTTTCCGGCCCTGATGATAAGGCCCCCATCAGCAGAGAATGCATCCAGCCGGGCCCTCTGCTCAGCGCTAAGCTTGGGCGGGTTAGATGGCATCACCACCACCTTAAATTGGTCGAGGGGGATTCCCTCGTCTAAGTGCGCAAGCACTTTGGTCTCGAAGAATACGCTCCGTTTCAGAAATTCGTCGGCCAATTGGTTGTGCGGCTCCGACGAGAGCAAGGCGATCCGTGCTACCGGTGCAGCCCGGTGATACAACTCCTGATGCTCGGCCAGGAAATGGTTGTATTGAGCAATGGCCGCCCATGCCTCCCGCGCCTCCGGCTCCCCCTTGATCAGCGCGGAGAGGAATCGGCCCTCGATGTTGCGCGAAGTTGCCGCGCCGAATGTATACGCCTCGGCGATAGAAAGCTTCTGCTCGGCCGGGCTAGGGATGCAGCGCTCTCGCGGACCACAGTGATAAAGGTCGTTCTCATACATCAGGGGCTGCCAGACCTGCTTCTCGCCGCTCAGGAACTTGATCTTGCGCGCGTTAGCTACCTGCCAATTACCGTTCCACACACCGGGAGTGTCCTTGCCGTCCTCCTCCCATATCGCCTCGTTGATATCATTCATCCCAAACCGGTCCGGCTCAATATGAATGTTCGCTTCTACTATGACCTTGGGCCGACCGGTCTCTCGCGCCTTCCGCTCCGCCATCCGTTGGGTGTCATCGAGCAACTGGGCCAAGCCGCCGTTGTAACCGATCATGTTGTCCCACACGATCGCGTCAACTCCCGCGTCTACCGCCAGTTCCGCCTTCCTCAGGAGATAGGCCCGCCACGCAGGCTTGCGCGCGTCGGCCAGTCGGCGCTTCCAGGAAATTTGCAGATCGGTCTTTGTCGGGCCACCGTAAAACATGGGGATGCCGTGCATCCACAGGCCGTACTTTTTCGTCTCCGGGTCATCGCGGTAGGCACTCTTTTGAAACATGTTAGAGGCAGATAGGTAAGCCGAGACTTGGATGCCGCTCTCATGGCAGCGTGCGATTACCTTTTTCAGGTTCTCACGGTTTTCCCTCTCGTCCTTCAATGACCAACCATTGCTCCAGGTAACCCATATCCAGTTGAAATTCGCCTGTTTGAGCAATCCCAGCATTTGCTCGAAATCACGGTCATAGATGTGGGCTAGCACGTCTTTCTGTTCGGCGCTGAACTTGCTACCCCACCACGTCCGCTCGGCCTTCCGACTCTCGATCTGTCCGCCGTCCAGCCGAATGAAACGGAAATTCCCCTGTTCTGCCCAAGCCGGCAGGTCCGCTGGCTTGGCGCGATACAGTTTCGGCGCCGGCTCAAAAGACTCTGCAGTGCAGAGCAGCAGGGAAGCGCCGAGCAGACTAATCAATCCAATGTCCCTTGCGACTCGGAGAAGTTGCATCTTCACCCCATTACATACGAAAGGCCACCAGCCTGGCGATCTCAACGGGCACGGCAGGGCCGACTCAACGTCCTTCATGAGCAACTTTCGCGATCATAACCCTAATTCAATCATGTACCGGCCACCGGAGTGTGAGCGAGATGAATGGAGACCGTCTATACCTGTAAAAGGAGCCCAACCGCTGTGAGAAGTCAAAGCGGTACACAGGTTCCTGATGATGCAGGCCTTATGCCAGAGCAGTAGTGTCAGAGGTCAGGGCGTGCACCCTGAAATGACAGGATTTTGTGAGATCTCCGTTTAGTGTGGCGTGGCGTCGATGACCTTATCTCGGCAGATGCCTGAGGTTGGGCACGGACTGTAACTTAAGCGGCAAGAGCAGGAGAGGCGGCGTGACGCGAGACATGCGTTGGCTGAGTTCTGCGACTTCGTGAAACGCGAAGATTCAAGCGTGCTGCCAGCGATGGAAGCGATTGCCGTGACCGCGACGGCTGCTGCTGCCGCCGAGTTTCTTGGCGCGACGAAGGCGGACTTCTGTCGTCTGCGCTCGCGACTGCACCAGTTGGGGAGATGCTTTGAAGCGAGTCAACAGGTGCCACTGCGATGAAGAGCCTGCACAAGTGGAACGAAAGTCCGGCACTGATTTCGGATTAACATACATGGCGTGGGGCATTCGTGAGGACACGAGTGCCCTGCTGTATTTTGCGCAAAACTCGCGCAAAGAATCCTTAGAAATTAGGCTGGATTTCGGGCTTTAGAGTCGCCGGGCAAGCTGTAAGATTGGCCATTGAAACCAAACAGTGGGAGTTGGTTGCGGGGGGTGGATTTGTTCCCCAGTGGACTACT
>Ga0335070_10010731_pt1 | contig 10708 bp, 9 predicted proteins | sample Lox_Sample_13_FD_206722 | JGI IMG/M metagenome (GOLD analysis project Ga0335070, IMG submission 206722) | Soil microbial communities from Loxahatchee National Wildlife Refuge, Florida, United States - Lox_Sample_1.3 | ecosystem: Environmental > Terrestrial > Soil > Wetlands | place: USA: Florida...
GGGCGCTCCCGAATACGGCAACTACATCATGCACTGGTACGACCAGTACGACGTCGGACTCAAAGACAAATGGGCGACTCCGCAGTTCGATGATGCGAGTTGGAAGATGGTCGACGTCCCCGGTGGCTTCGCCGACCTGGGCGTTCCCGATACGCCAGCCGTGGTCTGGTTCCGAAGAGAGATTACGCTTCCTGACCCGCTTCCCGCAGGGAAGGCCATGATCTTTCTGGGCTCGATCGAACGCATGGACACCGTGTTTATCAATGGCAACGAGGTCGGCGCCAGTGCCTGGGTGGAGAATCCCCGCGCGTACCCCATCCACGACGGAGTCTTGAAGCCCGGGAAAAATCTCGTGGCCATCCGGATTCTGAAGACTAAGCCGCAAGGCGGATTTCTCGGCAAACCCGAAGAGTTGCATCTGGTGCTGGGAGACAAGACGAGCATTCCGCTGGCAGGCCCGTGGAAAGCACAACTGAGCGTCGATGCGCGCCCGCCGCACCCCATGCCTCTCTCGTATGAGAACTGGCCGGTAATGCCGTCGGTACTCTACGAAGGCATGCTGGCGCCGATTGCGCCGCTCTCGCTGTCCGGCATCTTGTGGTATCAGGGCGAACAAAATTCTGATCGCGGATACCAATACCGCAAGCTTCTGCCCGTAACGATCGCGGATTGGCGAAAGCTCTTCGGTCAGGGAGATCTTCCTTTCTACATCGTGAGCCTGCCCTCATTTGGGCATCGCAGCGCGACCCCGAAGGATGACACCTGGGCGGAAACCCGCGAGTCGCAGGCGATCGTTGCGGCCACGGTTCCCGACTCATGTCTTGCGGTCACTATCGATGTGGGAGACCCAGACGATCTCCACCCCAAGGACAAGGAACCTGTTGGCGACCGGCTGGCGTACTGCGCGCTCGCGAAGCACTACGGCAAGCACGTGGTTTATGCGGGCCCGACTCTCGCTTCTGTAAAACGTCTTCCGAACTCCATCCAGTTGCGCTTTGCCCACACCAACGGCGGCCTGGTGGTGAAAGGGCCGAAGCTGGAAGAGTTTGAAATCGCTGGTGCCGATCACAAATGGTACTGGGCCGACGCGCGCATCAAGGGGAAAACCGTCGTGGTCTCTTCACCCTCGGTGCCTCATCCGACGGAAGTGAGGTATGCGTGGCAGGGAAATCCGGTGGCGACCTTGTACAACGGCGCAGGATTGCCGGCGGTCCCCTTCCGGACCGACACGTGGCCGGGCATCACTGAGAGTCACAGGCCGTACTGATCGTGCGAATGGCTAGATGCACCATCCGCCATCGATGACCAGAGTCTGCCCGGTGACAAACGCCGAGTCGTCCGACGCGAGATAGAGAGCGGTGGCGGCAATTTCGTTTGCCGTTCCCAGTCGGCCCATGGGCTGTCGTGCGATAAAGGCCGCTCTCGCCTTGTCGATGTCGCCCTGTGCGGCCATTCTTTCCGCGAGCGAAGGAGTGTCTACCGTCCCCGGGCAGATGGCATTGCAGCGGATGTTCTTGCCGACAAAGTCCATGGCAATCGACTTTGTAAGCCCAATGACAGCCGCTTTCGTAGCACCGTAGGCGCAGCGATTGGGAACTCCTTTAACACTCGACGCGATCGACGACATGTTGATGATGTTCCCTTTGCCCGCTTGAAGCATTCCGGGCAGAAAGGCGCGGCACATCCGAAACATGGAATCGACGTTCACGCGAAATGAGAACGCCCAGTCTTCGTCAGCGCAGTCGAGAATGCTTCCCTGGTGAACAAAACCGGCACAGTTGAACAGAACGTCGATGGTGCCTAACGACTTTGCCGCGCAGTTGATGGCATCCCCATCGCGGATGTCGAGGACCATCGTCTGGATCGCGCGATGTTGGGTTGAGAGTTGGGCCAGCGCGGCTTCGTTAATGTCAGTAGCCCAGACTGTTGCTCCGGCTTCTTGAAAGAGAACCGCGGTTGCGCGCCCGATTCCCTGGCCGGCACCGGTGATCAAGGCAGTCTTACCCGCCAGGCTGAACGCCATGGCACTCTCCTTTACATTTACATCATCTTGCGACAGCTCGAGCGTATTTCATTTCTGATCGATAGAAACTCTGGAAAAGAACTCTTTCGTGCCCTGATCCCCAGTCTTGTGCCGAAATAGCGCCCCGGCGGCGGCACCGTCATCCTGCTTGGTATGCCCGCCCGCCGAGGTGACGTAGATGTCGCGCAGATCGTCGCCGCCGAACGCCAGGCTGGTGATCTTGCGAGTGGGGAAGTGGATTCGCAACTCGACTTCGCCCTGCGCGTTGAAGCGCACCAGCGCCGAACCGTCCCAGACGGCAGACCAGACGCGGCCTTCTTGATCGACGGTCATGCCATCGGGGAGGCCGTCGGGTTCCGCAAGCGTTGCAAAGACTCTCTGATTACTAAGCGATCCGTCGTCGAGGTTGTAATCGAACCGGTAAATCTCTCGGGCATAAGAGTCGGTGTAGTAAAGGCCCTTAAGGTCGGGAGTAAACCCCATGCCGTTGGAACAGCCAATCGATTCGAGAACCAGCGAGAGCTTGCCATCTGTATCGAGGCGGTACAAACGCCCCTTGCACTGGTCGCTCGACATGGTTCCGCAGAAAACCCTTCCCGCGGGATCAGCAAACACATCGTTGAAACGCGACTCACGCTCCGCCGGAATCTCATCGATGATTTCCGTGAGTTTGCCCTCGCGCCACAGTGCCACGTTGCCGCGATCGCGAAACAGAAGCAGGCCGCCGTCAGCGTGGAAGGTGAATCCGCCAACGGGCCGATCGTGATAGATCATTTCGTGAGAGTTAGTCTGCGGATCGAAACGAAACAGCCGTCCAGTGGGAATGTCAGTCCAGTACAAGCGGCGCTCATCCGGATGCCATAGTGGGTTCTCACCAGTTTCGCAGGCGTAATCGACGATGATCTCCAGCCGAGGTGAGTACTCGTGGCGCATGTTATCTCGCCTTCTTCGCACGTTTGCGGCTGGCGGGTTGTACGTCGCTCAACTTGTATGGCCAACTGGGCTTGGTGAATGCCGCTCCGTCCACCCATATTGTTTGGCCACTAATGAATGAAGCTTCATCGGATGCCAAAAACATGACAGTGTTTGCGACATCGCTGGGCAGGCCAACGCGTCCCATCGGGGCTTCCTTCGCCCAAATCGCAGCGTAGCGCGGATCTTCTCTCTTGGTGCGATCGATCAGGATGGCTCCCGGCGCTACGCAATTCACGCGAATGCGGTAACGCCCGAGTTCGATTGCGGCCACCTTGGTCAGCATTTCGATCCCGCCCTTGCTTGCGCTGTAGGAAATAAGGTGTGGGAAGGGAACCTTGTTGCATCCAGACCCGATGTTGACGATCGCTCCGCCTCCGGTCTCGCTCATCCATTTTGCCGCAGCCTGAAGGCAGAGAAACGTGCCCTTGAGATTCGTGCCTATGTCACGATCCCAGTCTGCTTCCTTGAGTGCCAGTAGAGGTGCCCAGGTTTGTGTGCCTGCATTGTTGACGAGAAGGTCAAGCCGCTCGAACCGCTTCCGCAACTCGGAAAACATGCGACTGACCTGCGGGCTCGATCGGATGTCGGCCTTGATCGCAAAAGCGCGGCCGCCGCCACCTTCGATTTCGCTCACGGTTTCTTGTGCCGTATGTGGGTCGGTGCGGAAGTTCACCGCGACCGTCCATCCTGCCCTGCCCAATTCAATCGCGATGCCCTTTCCTACTCCTTGGGCAGCACCGGTTACCAGAGCAAGACGGCCTGAAGGTTGAGGTTGTGACTTCGAAGGTTTGTTCAAGCTTGGGTCGATTGCCTCTGGCGCAGATTACCCCAAAGCATCCGGTGGTGAGGAGTCCCACTTCTTATTCCGCGCACGCGGGCGATGAGCCCCGATATGGAGCGCTAAGGACACACTAATCCTTAGCTCTCGTCCAGAGATTTGAGTTCGTCTTTCCTTGAGGTTTTCCGGCCGAGCCGCTACTTGCTGGCTCGCAAGAACTTGCCGGTACTTGCGTCGATAACTCCTACTCCTTTGGAATCTTTCGGATCGGTCCCATAGACCACGATCCAAACCAGTTGTTTCTTCTGCGGATCCCAGTTCAGTGCGTAGATCACGGGCTGCTTGGGATCCTTCTCCATTAACTTTGCTCCACCCTTTTCCTGAGCCATAGCGTAAGCGGCATCCGAATCGATGCCGAGGAACGATGGATCAAACATCGGCACGGCCGTCGAAGCTGTCATTTCCGGACGCGCACTGATACCCGCCGGTGGTTCGTCAGCCAGGATGCTGCCCGAGCAACTGTAGACTCTTGCCGTTCCGCGGGATGGGGAGACGAATGTCGCTTGCCACACCGTGGCCTTACCGTCGTGACCAATGCTTTCGGAGTTCAGTTCCGATTCAACGTGGACCGGCATCGCGTCGAGGCTCCAACGCCGGGCCTGATCGACCATGCGCGTGAAGCACGGTTTTCCGGTGTAGAGCACGGCCTCTTTCTTTTCCACCGGTTGGTTTGCCGAAGAAGTTTGTTGCGGTGGGGTGGAACTGCACCCTGACAAAAATAACAAGATAAGAATCAATGACAGCACGACAATGATGCTCTTGTTCATGGATTACCTCAATGGCATGCTTACCTCGCTGACTTCGATAATTGCAGGCGGGATTCTCAATCGTGACAGTGGCCGGACAAAATGCCCATTGCACTCTTTTGCGTGCCTTGGGTCATGCTGCGTTGCAATGACGCGTGCTGCTTTCTATCTTGGCCAACGGACCGCCAACGCGACCCGTTTTCGTCGAAATAGTAGAACTTTTCGGAGAGGTCTACAACATTAACCTCGACGGCAACACCCACGGGGCAGTTACCCCGGATTACCCAGCCTCCGCGGCGTCGGCGGCCACCTGGGAGTGGCTGGCAACAGCGCGACTCTGTTTGAAAAGGAGCAGAAATAGCAGAAGAACGCCCAGGGAAGCGCTCGCCGGGACAATCCAAATGGATCGCCAGGAGTGCTGAAGTGTTGCACCGGACACGCGGAACATGTCCACGACTTTGCCGGAAACCCACGATCCGATCGCCATCCCAAACCCGTAGGTGACGAAGGTGATAAACCCCTGTGCGGCGGCGCGGACAGCGTCAGAGGCCTGTTGGTCGACGTAAATCTGCCCCGTGACAAAGAAGAAGTCGTAACAGATGCCATGCATGAGGATGCCGAGGTAGAGCATCCACACGAGGTTTGTGTTATTCCCCGTGGCGAACAGCGCATATCGGCAAACCCATGCGAGCATGCCGAGCGCCAGCATGTATTTGACCCCGAGTCGGCGGAAAAACCACGGGATTAGCAGCATGAAAAACACTTCGGACATCTGCCCCATCGTCATCTTCCCGGCGGCGTTGGTGACTCCGATCTCGTTCAGGAACGGGTTGGTGAACGCGTAATAGAACTGCAGCGGAATGCAGATGAGAAATGAACTCAACGCGAAGATGGCGAACGACCGATCTTTCAACAGAGCCAGCGCATCCAGACCGAGCACGTCGCGTGCGGTGACTTTCTTCCGTTTGCCGAGAGGCAGAGTATGCGGAAGCGCCAGGCAGAACAGTCCCAGAACCAAAGACGCAATGGCAGCGATGCGCATGGGAACTGCTGTGGGTTCGAGTTTCAGGAAACCGATCACCAATCCTGCAACGATCCAACCGGCGGTTCCGAGCACTCTCACGGCTCCGAACTGCGCTCCCGGATCCTGCATCTGGCGAAACGACAGCGAGTTCGTTAACGCCATGGTTGGCATGTAACACAGTGCGTATAGAAGCAGCAGAACGTAGAACGGCGCGAAGTGTTGTTGGCCCGAGGTCACGAAGAGCAACACCCCGCCTGCGATGTGCAATGCACTCAGCACCCGCTCGGTCGCGAAGAAACGGTCGGCAATCATGCCCACGATGAACGGCGAGACCATCGCTCCAATTGCGGTCGTACCTGCAGCAAGTCCGATCTGCTGGCCGGAAAAATGCAGCGCCGTGCCAAGCCAGGTGCCGAGCGTGACGTACCAGGCGCCCCAGACGAAGTACTCCAGGAACATCATCACGGAAAGCTTGATCCGTATCGTGGTCGGCATGAGGCAGATATCCTAAACCCACCACGCTGCGCCGGGCTGCTCCCGCATGACGATCTCGCCCAGGAATTCAGCCGACTTTGTCAGTCCTTCCTCGGCCGACATCAGACTGTCCTCGTGCTCGATCGAGAGTACATAGTCGTAGCCATACATGCGCAGAGTCGAAACGAACTCGCGCCACCATTCGCTTCCATGGCCGTAGCCGCAGGTGCGGAAGATCCACGAACGTTCGCGTTCCTGCGTATACGGTTTCGTATCAAGCACGCCGGTCAGAGGAAGGTTCGCCGGATAGATCTGCGTATCTTTTGCGTGAACATAGAAGATCGCCTCCCCCAACCGGCGCACTGCCGCAATGGGATCGATCCCCTGCCAGAACATGTGACTCGGGTCGAGGTTGCATCCCACCGACGGACCGGCGATCGAGCGCAGTTTCAGCAGTGTCTCCGGACTGTACACCACGAACCCCGGGTGCAACTCAATCGCGATCTTCACGCCGTGATCGGCCGCGAACTTGCCGTGCTCGCGCCAATATGGTGTGACGACTTCGTCCCATTGCCATTTCAGGACATCGAGGAAATCCGTCGGCCACGGGCAGGTCACCCAGTTCGGCTGCTTCGCCGTGGCAGAATCGCCAGGGCATCCGCTGAAGTCGACGACGACGGGCACGCCGAGCTTTTCCGCCAAAAGCACGGTTTTCTGGCTGACTTCGCCATGTTGCTTCGCAATGTCACGATTGGGATGCAGAGCATTGCCGTGGCAACTGAGCGCGCTGATCTTAAAGCCATGATCCTCGACCTTGCTCTTGAAATCCTTCAACGCCGAAGACGAGTCCAGCAGCGAAAGAGGGCAATGGCTGTTCCCAGGATAGTTGCCGGTCCCCAACTCAACGTAACTGATATTCAGTCGCTTGAGCTTTTGAAAGACTTCTTCGATCGGCAAGTTGGCCAGCAACGGTGTGAACACGCCTATCTTCATTGCTTTGCTCCAGTTTCTCTACGCACCGCATTGTACTTAACGTTCACCGCAATGGTTCTATGAAACCGGAAAAGCATGATGCGAGTTCGACTCGCTCGCGGTGTAAGCTGTTCCATCCGACATTGGAGAGGCGTGATGAAGAAGCGAGTGAAAGCCAGCATCATCGGCACTGGATTCATGGGGAGGGTTCACCTGGAAGCGATCTCTCGCCTGGGATTCGTCGAAGTCGTGGCCCTCGGGACGACCAATGCTAACCGCGCGAGTCGCCTCGCGAATGAGTTCTGCATCGACCGCCTCGAGACGGACTACCGCCAGATCCTCGACGACCCTGAGATTCAAGTTGTGCACATTTGCACCCCGACCGCCCTGCACGCGCAGATGGTCAAAGACGCGCTGCTTGCCGGCAAGCATGTGCTGAGCGAAAAGCCACTCGCTACTTCTGTCGCCGAAGCACGTGATTTGGTAAAACTCGCGAAAGAGAAGGGCGTCCGCAACTGCACCAACCACAACCTGCGTTTCTATCCGCTCGTCCAGCAGATGCGCCGTCTGCGCGAACAGGGCGAGTTGGGCGAGGTCCTCGTGGTGCAGGGCACCTATCTGCAGGATTATCTGCTGTACGAGACCGACTGGAACTGGCGCCTCGACTCGAAGGACTCCGGTCCGTCCTGCGCCATGGCCGACATCGGTTCGCATTTCTGCGACATGATCGAGCACATTACCGGAATCAGGATCACCGGCCTCTGTGCCGACCTCAATACTTTTCATCCGACGCACAAGCGCCCTAAGGGCTCGGTGGAGACATTCGCCGGCAAGTTGGAAACGCCTCAGGATTCCGAGGAATTTACTGTCGACACCGAGGACTACGGCGCTGTTCTGCTTCATCTCGGCGAAGGGGCTCGCGGCAGCCTGATGGCCGGAGAAGTCTTTGCCGGCAGGAAAAATCGACTCAACGTCGAGATTTACGGAACGAAGGCGTCGGTCTCCTGGAATCAGGAGCGTCCTGAAGAACTGTGGATCGGGCACCGCGATTCGCCCAATGAAATTCTCTTGAAAGACCCAACCCTCGTCGCTCCCGAGGTTCGCCAATTCACGGCTCTACCGGCCGGTCACGCCGAAGGCTACGACGACACGTTCAAGAACATCTTCCGCCGCTTCTACGCCTCGGTCGAAGATCCGTCCCTGGCACCGGATTACCCACAGTTTGAAGATGGACTTCGGCAGTTACTCATCATCGAAGCCGAACTGGCTAGCAACAAGAAGCGCGGATGGGTGGACGTTCCTTCGGTAACGGAAAAGTGACAGAACTCACAGTCCCACATAGTTTTCCGCGAGCGTCGTAGCCGCAGCTTTGGAACTCGTCACGTAATCGAGTTCGGCCAATTGGCGACGATCATCGAACGGGCACTGTCCGGGTATTTTGTGCAGCAGCAGGGTCATCCAGGCCGAGAAACGCTGCGCCTTCCAGATTCTTCGCAGGCACGTGCTCGAGTAGGATTGCAGAAGATCTTCGGAACCATCGCGATAAAACGCGGCAACCGCTTCGGCTAATACTTTCACATCCGAAACAGCAAGGTTCATTCCTTTAGCCCCAGTGGGCGGGACAATATGAGCGGAGTCGCCTGCCAGGAAGAGCCGTCCGAATTGCATCGGCTCAACCACGAAGCTGCGCATGCCCGTAACGCTCTTCTGCAGAATCGGGCCTTCTTTCAATTTCCACCCGCTATCGTCGCGCAGGCGAATCTGCAGCTCTTTCCAGATGCGATCACCCGGCCAGTTCGACAAGTCTTCATCCGGCTCGCACTGCAAGTACAAACGGCTGATCTCGGGAGAGCGCATGCTCAGCAATGCAAAGCCACGTTCGTGATGCGCGTAAATTAATTCGTCGGAGGACGGCGCAACTTCCGCCAGAATTCCCAACCACCCGAACGGAAACGTCCGCTCATAAGCCGTCAATGCGCCCTTGGGAATGCTGGGACGGCAGATGCCGTGAAAGCCGTCACAACCGGCAATGAAGTCGCACGAGATCTCACATTCTTCGCCAGCCGATTTGTACAGGATGCCCGCGCGCTGCGATTCCAAGCTATGCACTGTTACGTCGCGTACATCGAAGAAGATCTCGCCGCCTTGATCGAGCCGTGCCTTGATCAGGTCTTTCACGACCTCGTGCTGGCCGTACACCGTGATGCGCTTGCCACCAGTGAGGGAACGGAAGTCGATGCGGTGGCCTTTGCCGTTGAAGCGAATCTCGATTCCGTTGTGAACCAACCCTTCCCGCTGCATGCGCTCGCCGAGCCCGGCAGCGTTGATCGTGTCAACCGTTCCTTGCTCCAACACCCCGGCGCGAATGCGATTCTCGACGTACTCGCGAGTGCAGTTCTCGACGATGATTGAATCAACGCCCGCGCGGCGAAGGAGATGTGACAGCAGCAGCCCGGCCGGTCCGGCGCCGACGATTCCGACTTGCGTCTGTACCTTTTTCAATGTTCCGACAGCCCGTGGTTACTTTTCTTCGGCGAGAATTTCGCGCGCGATCTTAAATGCGGCATTCGCGGCAGGTACTCCGCAATAAACCGCGCAGTGCATCAGCGTTTCTTTGATCTCGTCGGCCGTAACACCGTTCCGGCGGGCGGCGCGCAAGTGCAGCCGCAATTCGTCTTCGCGATTGAGCGCCACCAGTAACGAAATCGTGATCAGGCTACGCGTGTGCTTGGGAAGGCCTTCGCGGCTCCAGATCTCACCCCAGGCATATTTCGTAATCAACTCTTGGAAGTCGCGGTCGAAATCAGTCGCCGCCTTGGTCGCCGCGTCCACGTACTTGTCGCCGAGAACGGCTCGCCGAGTCTTCATTCCTTCGGAGTATTTCTTGTCTTCAGCCATTTCAGTCCTTGAGGAACGCGGACAGCGCATTTGTGAATTCGGCCGCGCACTCGATATTCGAAAGATGTGCTGCATGCAGCTTTACGTGTTTCGCTCCGCGAATCGCATTGGCAAGTGCATCGCCTTCTGTAGGTGGCGTCACCGGATCGCATTCTCCCGAAACGATCAGCGTAGGTATGTTGATGCGCGCCACCGAGCCGCGCTGATCCATGTCACGAATCGCTGCGCAGTTCGCGATGTACCCTTGCGGATTCGTAGTCTCGAGCATCTTCCGCATTGCGTCGACCACATCGGGTTCTTGTTTTTGGAATTCTGGCGTGAACCAGCGGGCGACCACGTCCCGCGCGACGCTGGGAATTCCGTCCTTCGTAACTGTTGCGATACGCTGGTTCCAAGTGTCTGCCGTCCCGATCTTCGCCGCCGAGTTCGCAACGATGATCTTCTTCACCCGATCGGAATGATGAAGGGCGAGCCACAAGGCCGTCATTCCACCCATGCTGAGCCCGCAGAAACGGCAATCCGCAATTCCCAGCGCATTCAGCAGCGCAACGAAATCGTTCGCCAGAAGCTCGATGGTGTACGGACCTGTCGGTGCGGAGGTCTGGCCGTGGCCTCTGGTGTCGTATCGCAAGATGCGGAATTCATCTCTAAGTCCATCAGCCTGTGCATCCCACATGCGGAGATTTGTGCCCAGGGAATTCGAAAACGCCAACACCGGCGCGTCCGTCGGACCTTCGAGTTCATAGTGAATTCGAATG
>Ga0335070_10010733_pt1 | contig 10707 bp, 6 predicted proteins | sample Lox_Sample_13_FD_206722 | JGI IMG/M metagenome (GOLD analysis project Ga0335070, IMG submission 206722) | Soil microbial communities from Loxahatchee National Wildlife Refuge, Florida, United States - Lox_Sample_1.3 | ecosystem: Environmental > Terrestrial > Soil > Wetlands | place: USA: Florida...
CAAGGTGACTCTGCGCGCTCCGAAGATTCCCTATTTGTCGAATGTCACGGGCACCTGGATCACGGCCACCGAGGCCACGGATCCCTCTTATTGGACCCGGCATCTGCGAAACACGGTGCGGTTCTCGGATAGCCTCGCCGAGCTGTTCCGCGATCCGGCACGCGTGTTTCTGGAAGTTGGGCCAGGCCAGGCACTCACATCGCTGGCGCGCCAGCATCCTGGCAGGCCGAAAAGCTCCAAGGTCCTGTCCTCCATGCGGCACCCGCACGAACAAGCCTCCGACACCATGTTCCTGCTCAACACTGCGGGACAACTGTGGATCGCGGGAAGCACGATCGACTGGGCCGCACTCCACGAAGGAGAAGCGCCACAGCGGATTGCGCTGCCAACTTATCCGTTCGAGCGTCAGCGCTATTGGATCGAGCCGGGCGGCAAACTCACGGCCAGCAAGCCGAGTCTTGCCGTCGCTGCCGGTGAGAGTGCCACGAGTGAATCGTGGTTCCATCAGCGGATTTGGCGGAAATCCCCTGTGGCGAATGCACCTTCTGCTGAACATTTCTGCTGGTTGGTGTTTTGCGATGAGATTGGCCTAGGCGCCGAGGTTTCGAAGCAACTCAAGGCCACGGGACATGAGGTGTTGCAGGTCGCCGCAGGCGCGAAGTACAAGCGCATTGGCGCCGGTTCGTATGCAATCCGTCCAGAGGTGCGCGACGACTACGATCAGCTTTTCGCGGACATCGCGCGGCACGAGCACCCGCCATCGAAGATTCTGCACCTCTGGCCGGTCATGGATTCAAGCGGCGGCTCGGCGGCGCGCCGTTCTTTGGATCGAACCCTGGAGCTGAGCTTCTTCAGCCTCCTGTTTTTGGCGCAAGCCCTGGGCGACCAGGACGTCAGCGCAGTGGACATTGCCTGTGTCTCGAACGGATTGCAGTCGGTCTCCGGAGAAGCTGTCGTCGAGCCCGCACGCGCCGCGCTTCTGGGGCCGGTAAAGGTGATCCCGCGGGAGTTTCCCGGCACGTCGTGCCGCAGCATCGATTTTGAGCGGGAGATCCAGGATTTGGGACGAGCTGCGCAGAACATCATCCTCGAGTGCTCGCTGCACGATGCAGGCTCCTGTGTCGCCTACCGGCAGTCGGAGCGCTGGGTGGAGAGCTTCGAGTCCACGAGTCTTCGCATCCAGCCGGCATCCCGTCTTAAAGAGAACGGAGTGTACCTGATCGTCGGCGGGCTGGGAGGAATCGGGTTGCTCGTCGCCGAACACCTCGCGCGCACCGTTCATGCACGGCTTGCGTTGGTGGGACGCACGCCGCTTCCACCGGCGGCAGAGTGGCAGGCCCTTCTTGCGAAAACAAACGGCGCGAGCGCAGAAACGCAGAAGATTCGAAAGCTGCGGGAGATCGAATCCGTTGGCAGTGAGGTTCTGACCATCTCCGCCGACGTGACCGACCCCAAGCAGATGGCCGAAGCCCTGCGAATCGCGCGGCGACGCTTTGGTGAGGTTAACGGTGTCATCCATGCTGCCGGCTTGATTGAAGATGCGCCGCTGCAGATCAAGACTCGCGAGAGTGCCGCGCGCGTGCTCGCGCCGAAGATTCAAGGCACCCTGGTGTTGCAGGAGGCGCTGCGCGACTGCAGGCTCGATTTCTGGCTCCTGTTCTCTTCTGTCAGTTCTCTAGTGCCACCTGCCGGGCAGGTCGACTACGCCGCCGCCAACGCTTTCCTGGATGCCTTTGCCCTCAGCCACACGGGCCAACGAGTGACTGCCGTGAATTGGGGGTTGTGGACCGACGTGGGGATGGCGGAACGCGACGCGGCCGGCAGCCATCCGATTCTGGGCCGGCGGCTGGTCCAGACGGCGACTGAGAGTGTCTACTCAGCTCGACTGAGCTGCGAAAAGAACTGGTTGCTTAACGAACACCGACTAAAGAACGGCGACGCTCTCATCCCAGGGACCGGTTACATGCAACTGGCGGCAGCGGCCCTGATTCACGACCGGTTCGAACCGGGCGTGGAATTCGAAGATGTGTTCTTCCTTGCGCCTCTGGCTATCGCACCCGATGAAACCAAGGAGGTGCGCGTCCGTCTGCGGCGCCAGCGCTCCGCCTTCCGCTTCTCGGTTCTAGCGAAGGGCAAGGAATGGACCGAATACGCTTCCGGGCAGATTGCGCGAAACCAGAAGCGGATTCCGGCGGACCAGAATGTAGCGGAGATTCGCGGGCGTTGTTCTTCCCGCCGGATCGCCTTTGACGAGCAGCACCGGACCCGTCAGGAACGCTATTTCGAATTCGGCCCGCGCTGGCGAAATCTTCAAACGCTGCACATCGGAAATCGTGAGGCGCTGGCGGACCTGCAACTGGGACAAGACTTCCTGGCCGATTCTCCGACCTGGTTTCTGCACCCGGCCCTGTTCGACATGGCAACCGGATCAGCGCTCTATCTCATTCAGGGATACGAGGAGTCCGAAGCCCTTTATCTGCCACTGTCATATCAGCGGATTACGTTCTATCGCCCCATGCCAGCGCGGGTGTACAGCCACATCCGTTGCCGACAGGAAAACACGGCGGAGCGCGAAATCGCGACCTTTGATTTCACACTGCTCGACCCCAATGGGCATGTAGTGGCGGAAATGGAGGAGTTTTCACTTCGGCGCATGGCCACCAAGGACGGCACCGTGCCGGTGTTGCACCCCCTCAGTGCAGCTGCCCATGGCGAGGCCGCAGAGTCGGTGCTCGAGGGGGGAATGGCAGCGGCCGACGGTATCAGGGCATTCGACCGGATTCTTGCTTCGGATATGCCTGCCGGTATCATCGTGGCGCCCGCTGATCTCCTTGCCAAGCTGCCCGGAACAACAGTCCCTGTGTCTTCGGTGCGAAAAGCCGCGGGACCCAAGGGCGAGGTTGAAAGCACGCTCGCCGGTTGGTGGGAGGAACTCCTGGGCGTGGAGAAAGTCGGTCTCGACGACGACTTTTTCGACCTGGGCGGCCACTCGCTGATCGCCGTGCGACTGTTCAGCAAGATCAAGAAGGCCTTCCAGGTGGACCTGGGGCTTTCCACCTTGTTTGAGGCACGGACGATCCGACAACTGGCGTCCCGCATACGCCAAGTCGGCGGTCCGGTTGTCAGCGAAGTCAGCGTTTCCGGAGCGGTGGTGCCCGTTCAACCGCAAGGATCGCGCCGGGCGCTCTTTGTCGTTTCGGGATTGGGCGGCAATGTGATTGGCTTCCACGCACTGGCGCGTTATCTGGGCGCGGACCAGCCCGTTTTCGCTCTACAGCCTCAGGGGATCGACGGACGAAAGCCGTTCCTCACGCGGGTCGAGGACATGGCCGCTTACTATGTCCGCGAAGTCCGCAATGTGCAGCCGCGCGGACCCTACTGTCTCGCTGGTTATTCTTTCGGCGGCTTCATCGTGTTTGAAATGGCGCAGCAACTTTACGCCGCTGGGGAGACGGTGGCCTTGCTCGGCCTACTCGACACCATCGAGTGGCAGTATCTCGAGCGCTACCGGCATTCTCTCAATTTCCGCGAACATCTGGGTCTCTACCGCGCTCGCTTCGATCACCTATTCTTCTCCGGACAGGGATGGAAGTACGTGAGAAATTCTCTGTTCGCGGTGGTGACCAAGAGGCTCTATCCCCTCTTCCACCGCTTCGGCCGCCCGCTTCCACAGAGCGTCAGTCGATTGAAGGACATTAACCGGTTTGCGGCGACGATGTTCCGGCCGAAAGTATATCCGGGCCGTTTCATCATCTTTCGCTCGGTCACCCGGGGCGCACTCGATGGGAGGGACGAATTGCTAGGCTGGGGAGGACTGGCGGCAGGCGGGATTGAGGTGCAGGACATCACTGGCAGACACCGTGACATGCTAGACGAACCGAACGTGCGCGTACTGGCGGAAAAACTCCTGGCCTGCCTGGATCGCGTGCAGGAAGCGCAACCTCAGGATCAGGCTCCCGGGCCGGCGGCCGCAGTGCCAGAACCGACCCGCATCTCAGATTAAGCCGACACGCCTGCTCTGCCGTTGCAGTGTGCATTGGAATGCAAAGAACTCAATACACCTGTCTTCCGGGGGAGGTCCACCTCTGGCGCATTGAGCTGGACTGCGCTGCGACGAGCGTCGCCGCACTCCAGGCCACGCTGTCACCGGAAGAACTGGAAAGAGCAGCGCGCTTCCGGTCCTCGGAACTCCGCCAGCGATGGACAGTTGCACGCGGGGCACTCCGCTGCATTTTGGCAGGGTATCTCCAGGCGGAGCCGAGTTCTTTGGTGTTGCGCGCAAGCCCCAAAGGAAAGCCGGAACTGGTTTTGCCCGTAGCGAATATCTCTTTCAATCTCTCCCATACCCACGGCTTGGCGCTCGTGGTAATCGCGGGACATGGCCGGGTAGGCGTGGACGCAGAAACCGTGCGAGCTGGAATCGAAGTTGTGGACCTGAGCCGGCGTCTCTTTGCGCCTGGCGAGGCTGACGAAATCCTAAGCCTGCCCCCCGACGCACGGCTCGCGGCGTTCTTCACCTGTTGGACCCGCAAAGAGGCATTCGTGAAAGCCCTCGGCGCCGGCATCTCCTTACCGCTGAATCGCTTTCGCGTAACCGTGCGGCCTGACCAGCCCGCTCGGCTGATCTCCGTCGACTACGAGGAATCCGGCCACTGGACCTTGCTGGACGTGGGCGAGCCGGGGATCGCCGCTGCGCTTGCGGTCGAGGGACCAGTTCCGTTGTTGCGCCGGTTCAGTTTTACGCCCCCGTCCGCTTGAGCCTTTGGGCAGCCTTCGGTTTCGGATCGCCCTGTGATGCGCGTCACACCCAGCCGTGACAATATCCGTTGACCGCATCTCTCCGGCTTCGTATCCTATGTACATTGAAATTGAAATTCATTTTCATTTGAGACGGGTGCGCTCCTAGATGCTCCAGGCCTTTATCATCACCCTCCGCGAAGGAGTCGAAGCCGCCCTCATCGTCGGCATCACTCTGGCCTATCTGGCCAAAATTGGGCGCAACGACCTGCGCAAGTCGGTCTACGCCGCCCTGGCTGCAGCCTTCGCGGGCTCGATCGCCACCGCCGTCCTTCTCTCCCGCCTGAAGTGGAACCAGGACATCTTTGAAGGCTGGGTCATGCTGGCCGCCGCCTTCTTTGTAGTTACCATGATCGTCTTCATGATGAAGACGGGCCGCAAGCTCAAGGGTCAGATCGAAGGCAAAGTCGGCCTCTTCGCCCGCGAAGATGCCTGGATCGGTCTGTTCCTCTTCGTCTTCCTCATGGTTCTGCGCGAAGGTGTCGAAACCGTCCTGATCCTCTCGGCCGTCTCGCTGAATTCAAGCGAGTTGCTCAGCTTCATCGGCACAGTTCTGGGCGTGGTGGTCGCTGTCCTGTTCGGAGTGACGTTCGTCAAGGGCAGCGTCAAGATCAACTTGCAGAAGTTCTTCAAGGTGACAACAGCGATCCTGTTTTTCGTCGCCGCCCAGTTGCTCATCGCCGGCCTGCACGAGCTCTCGGAAAACGTGGCCTGGTTCCCGCATTCCCGTCAGGAGATGGCCATCGTCGGTCCGATCGTGCGCAACGATCTGTTCTTTTTCATCACGATTCTAGTGCTGGCCGGGTTGATGGTGCTGTTCGAAATAAAGAGCCGCCAACCGGTGGACCTGCCGCCCGCGGGAGCGGCCCGACGCAAAGCTCTCTGGACCGCCCGCAAGGAGCGCCTCTGGATGGCCTCGGTTTACGTCTGTTCCTTCGTCTTCATCGTGATGGTCACGGCCGGCTTTATCTACGAAAAGAGCGCCAGCGCGCTCTCGCCGGCAACTCAAGTCACGTTCGTTGACGGCAGAGTTTCTATTCCGCTCAAGACAATTTACGACGGCGACCTGCATCGGTTCGCCGCCACAGAAAACGGTATCGAGGTCCGCTTCTTCCTCTATCAGAAGCCCGACGGCAAGATCGCTACGCTCTTCGATGCCTGCGAAATCTGCGGCCCGGTCGGTTTCTACAAGGGAGCGCAGGGCATCATCTGCAAAAACTGCGCAGCGCCCATCAACCCCCAGTCAGTCGGCATGCCCGGCGGATGCAACCCCATTCCATTGAAGGCGGAGTTCACCGACGACGCGGTGATCATCTCGGAGGCGGAGGTGGCGGCCGGCAGCCAGTATTTCGAGCCGAAATAGGATGTTCCCTCGCCTTGTCTACGAATCGTTTCGCCGCCAGACGCGCCGCAAGCTGCTGGCCGGCATGGCCATCACGCTGGGCGTCGCCGTTGCCACTGCGATGATCGCCGTTGCCACCGACATCGGCGATAAGATCAGCCGCGAACTGCGCAGCTACGGCGCGAACCTGCTGGTGACTCCGCAGGAAGACACGCTCGACGTGGAAATCGGCGGCGTGAACCTCAAGCCTCCCAGCGACGGCGCGTTCCTGAACGAGGCCGACCTGCCGAAGATCCACGGGACCTTTTGGCATCACAACATCGTGGGATTCTCACCGATGCTACCGGTACCCGTGAAGGCTGGGAGCGGCTCAGACGCCAAAGACGCAACCCTCGTCGGCACTTACTTCAACAAATTGCTAAGCTTCGGCAAAGACGACTTCACGACCGGCGTGCGCATCACTCATCCCTGGTGGAAGGTCCAGGGTGCCTGGCCCGATGACAATTCTCAGAACGTTCTACTCGGCGAACACCTGGCCGCTAAACTCGCCAAGAAACCCGGAGATTCGATTGACGTGTCTGGCCATCGCTTAGCCATCTCCGGCATTCTCTCCACTGGCGCTGCCGAAGACGACCAGATAGTTGCGCCGCTGGCGGTCGCGCAGGACATGCTTGGCAAGCCCGGCGCGGTCCGGCGCGTTTATGTCAGCGCCCTGACAAAACCCGAGGACGCGCTTGCCCGCCGCGATCCGAAAACCATGACCCCGGAAATGTACGACCGCTGGTACTGCTCGCCGTACGTGCAATCGATCGCCTACCAATTGCAGGAAGCCATTCCCCATTCGCACGCCGAGCAGATTCGTCAGGTTGCGCAGAACGAAGGCACCGTGCTCGCGCGCATCAAAGGACTGATGCTGCTGGTCACGCTGGCCGCGCTGTTCGCTTCCGCGCTGGCCGTTTCGGCTGCCATGGCGACCGCTATTTTCGAGCGGCGCCGGGAAGTCGGTCTAATGAAGGCCCTGGGCGCCGGGAACTTCACCGTGGCCGCAATTTTCTTCGCGGAAGCGATGCTGCTTGCGCTCATCGGTGGCATCGCTGGATTTGCCGCCGGATCGTTCCTCGCCCGCCAGATCGGGCGCTCCATCTTCAACTCGCAGATTTCGATCGAGCCTGTGCTCTTCCCCATCATTCTTGCGATTGCCGTTTTCGTGACTTTTGCCGGAAGCGCGGTTGCGATTCGCCGCGCCATAGAACTCGACCCTGTGTTCGCACTGCGAGGTGAAGCATGAGCACGCTTCCAAGCGCAGTGCACACTCCGCGGCAGGTCGCTGAGCGCCGTACGAAAGGGACACACACTTCGATGTTTGTGCGCATGCTGATCCGCGCTGCTGTGCTCCGCCGCGGACGCGCCGCCTCTGCCCTACTCGCGATGGTGGTCGCTGCCGCCGTCGCCACAGCGATGATGAACCTGTACGTCGATGTGCAGGCCAAGCTACGCACCGAATTCCGGAATTACGGAGCGAATGTCGTCGTGGTTGCGAAAGAGGGCCAGGCGCTTCCCGCTAATACGCTCGCCTCGGTTGAGTCTGTGCTCGGCTCGAAGGCGCTGGCTGTTCTCTTCTCCTACGCCGTGGCTCGTACCAAAGATGGCCAGTCCGTGGTTGTGGTCGGTACCGACTTCAATCGCGCCCGCCAATTGAATCGCTGGTGGGGCGTGAGCCATTGGCCGGTCAGCGCGAACGAAGCGCTGGTCGGCATGCGCGCCGCTGGCCTTGTTTCGCCCGACCGCAAGCCGTTCGAGCTCACGTTCCAGGGCAAGGCGGTTCAGCTCGCGACTGCCGGTTTGCTCCAAACTGGCGCCGGCGAAGACAGCCGCATTTACATCGATCAATCGGAATTTCAAGGCTGGACCGGCGTCACTCCGACCACGCTTGAAATCGCCGTCAACGGCTCGCTCGACGAGATTCAACAAGCGATGAAGCAACTCGCTGCCGCGCTTCCCGACGTCGATGTCCGTCCCATCCGCCAGATCATGGAAGGTGAAGCCAAGGTACTGAACAAAACGCGCGCCACTCTTTACGCTTCGGCCACGCTGATCGTTCTGACCGCTTCGTTGTGCGTGCTGGCGACCCTGATCGGCTGGGTCTTCGACCGCCGTCGCGACTTCGCCATTATGAAAGCCCTCGGGGCATCCGAACGCTTGGTCAACGGCTTCTTCGCGGCCGAAGCTGCCGTTCTGGGCGTCGTGGGCGCAATCTTTGGCTTTTTTGTCGGCATCGGTGTTGCCGCGTGGATCGGACGCGTCAACTTTCACGCGCCGGTCATCCCGCGCTTCAGCGTGTTTCCATACGTGCTGGCGGGCAGCGTGGCGGTCGCACTGATCTCGGCGATTCTGCCCATCGCGCTGCTGCGCCGCGTGGAGCCCGCTGTGATTCTGAGGGGAGAGTGAAATGATTCAGCTCAAAGACGTCAGCAAGCACTATCCCGCGAAAGAAACGGAAGAGAACGGCTGGCGCATCCGCGCCCTGGACGGCATTTCTCTCTCCATCGCGCCCGGCGAATGGGTCGCCATGATGGGCCCCTCGGGAAGCGGCAAGAGCACGATGGTGAATCTGATCGGCTGCCTCGATCGCCCGACCAGCGGCGAAATCTGGCTTGACGGCGAAAATGTGGCCGGCTTCAGCGCAGCCGATCTGAACCGCGTGCGCGCCGAAAAAGTCGGCTTCATCTTCCAGCAATTCCACATGATCCCGTATCTCACCGCCGTCGAGAATGTCATGCTCGCGCAGTACTTCCACAGCATGACTGATGAGCAGGAGGCCCTCGATGCCCTCGAGCGCGTGGGCTTGAAGGAGCGCGCCTATCACCTGCCCTCGCAGCTCTCCGGAGGCGAGCAGCAGCGCGTTTGTATTGCCCGCGCGCTGATCAACGATCCGAAGATCGTTCTCGCCGACGAGCCCACCGGCAACCTCGATGCCGCCAACGAGGAAATCATTCTCCGCCTGCTGCGCGACTTGCATCAGCAGGGACGGACCATCGTCATGGTCACGCACGATCCGGTGGTCGCCCGCCTCGCCGACCGCCGGATCGAACTGCATCACGGCAAGATTGCCGCCCAGGAAGTTTTCTCGATGGCCGACGACGAGCAGTTCGACGAGGTGCTGGAAGAATTGTTTGTTTTGGAGGAGAACGGGGAAATCGCGGAAATCAACCGCATGGAAGTGCACGGCGCGCTGCCCGTATCCATTGCGGTAGAGAAGATGGCGGCCATGGGTTTGGTCGCGATCCAGCCGCACCCGCCGCAACCGCACGATCACAAACGGTTCGTGAATCCGTGTCACGACGCGCTCAAGCCGTCGCGCGTCTCGGTCGGCGACGGATCGGCGATCGTCCAACTCACCGTTCGCGGCCGCCAGCGCGCCGCCGACATCATTCGACGCCATCGGCTGGCCGAACGCCTTTTTACTGATTCGCTCGCCATGGATAGTGAGACGGAAATTGAACAACAGGCCTGCAAGTTCGAGCACATCCTCTCATCGGAGGCCACGGACAGGATTTGCACATTCCTCGGCCACCCGCGCACCTGCCCCCACGGCGCTCCCATTCCGCCAGGGCTCTGCTGCGGGAAGCAGGCGGAGTCGACTCGGATCTCTGCCGCCCTTTCGCATCATTCGTAGTTCTCCCCGTCCGCCGCCCTCCACGAAGCGAACACCGATTTCGTGGTGGCGCCCCGAGTGCCCGAGCTACATCTCTTTACCCATCTTTACCAACTCTTTACGCAATTCTTCTGCGCCGGAGCGTCACACTAACGTAGCAATGCCATCGATTCCGACTTGGGAGCAAATCACAAGATGAGAACCGCGAGATATGCACTACTGATGCTGGCGTTTCTGGCGCCTGCCGGCCTGGTCGCCCAGATGGGTGGTCCCGGCGGAGGCCCCAGGGGGTGGGGCCGTGGGCCCATGGGCGGCCCGCGCCGCATGCCCACCGTCGAGGATGAACTTAAAGAACTCACCCAACAACTGAAGCTGACTGATGAGCAAAAACCCAAGGTCAAAGCAATCCTGCAAGACCAACACGATCAGATGAGACGGTTAATGGAGGAATCCTCTGGAACACCCGAGGAAAACAGATCGAAGATGCGGGAGATCCACGAGAATTCCTCCGCCAAGATCCGGGAACTGCTCACCGACGAGCAGAAGACCAAATACGACAAGCTGCTGGAGGAACGCCGTCGGCGCATGGAAGAAAGGCGCCGTGGCCCGGAGGGAGGTCCGCCACCCGAACCGCAGTAGCGGCGCGTGCACGGCCAGCGCCCTCGGCGAAGGGTCATCCTAAGCAAGGCGGGAACTTCACGAAGTGAAGTTCCCGCGGAGTCGAGGTGACCTGACCGGCGAATTTTGTACCAGGGGAAATGTTAGAGAAACTGGTACGAAAGGAGCTGGAGCATGGCGAGGAAGAAACACAGTGCTGAGCAGATCGTCGCGATCCTGCGGCAGATCGAAGTCGAAGTAGCCAACCACAAGCCCACCGGGCAGGCCTGCCGGGAAGCGGGCATCACCGAACAAA
>Ga0335070_10010734_pt1 | contig 10707 bp, 10 predicted proteins | sample Lox_Sample_13_FD_206722 | JGI IMG/M metagenome (GOLD analysis project Ga0335070, IMG submission 206722) | Soil microbial communities from Loxahatchee National Wildlife Refuge, Florida, United States - Lox_Sample_1.3 | ecosystem: Environmental > Terrestrial > Soil > Wetlands | place: USA...
CTTCCGGAATATCCCCTGTGGCCGGCGGAGTGGTAATCGACGCGATGGTCTCGGTTTCGGTCTGAACCTGGGGCAGGGGCGATTCCAACGCGACCGCTAGCACGTGGTCCATGTTCTCCACAAAGTGCAGCTTCATCGTGTTGCGGAGATTCTCCGGAACCTCGGCCAAGTCTTTTTCGTTATCCTTGGGCAGAATCACTTCGAAGAGCCCGGCCCGGTGCGCTGCCAGGAGCTTCTCTTTCAATCCTCCGATGGGAAGAACCTTGCCGCGCAGCGTGATCTCGCCCGTCATCGCAATGTCGCGGCGAACCGGAATCTTGCTCAGAGCGCTCGCAATCGCCGTGGCGATCGTGATTCCCGCGGACGGGCCGTCCTTCGGAATCGCGCCCTCCGGCACGTGAACATGGATATCAATGTTGCGATAAAAATCCCGCGGCAAGCCCAGGCGCTGCCAGCGCGAACGCACGTAAGTGACCGCTGCTTGTGCCGATTCCTGCATGACATCACCGAGTTGCCCGGTGAGGATTGGTTTCGCCCCCTTGCCCTCGACGACGGAAACTTCTGTGCTCAGGATGGAGCCGCCCATTTCCGTCCAGGCAAGTCCGGTGACCAGGCCGACTTCGCTCTTCTCGTGAGCCAGCGTGTCGCGGAACTTGAGCACGCCGAGGAAATCATTGACGTTCTGTTCGGTCAGCGTGACCGAGAAGCCTTCGCCCTCTTTCACCACCTTGCGCGCGACTTTCCGGCAGACGTTGCCGATCTCGCGCTCCAGGTTACGAACTCCCGCCTCACGCGTATAGGCGCGAATGATCTGCTTAATCGCGTCATCCGTGAACTGCAGGTTCTTCGGCCCAAGCCCGGCCTGCGCCATCTGCTTCTTGACCAGGAATTGTTTGGCGATCTCCACTTTTTCCTGCTCGGTGTATCCGTGCAGACGCAGCACTTCCATGCGGTCCTGCAGGGCTGGCGGGATGGTATGCATTACGTTGGCCGTCGCGATAAAGAAGACCTGCGAGAGGTCGTACTCGACGTCTAGGTAGTGGTCGACGAACATGAAATTTTGTTCGGGATCGAGAACTTCCAGCAGGGCGGCCGACGGATCGCCGCGGAAATCCATCGACATCTTGTCTACTTCGTCCAGCATGAAGACGGGATTCTTGGTCCCAGCCTTCTTCATCATCTGGATAATCTGCCCCGGCAACGCCCCGATGTAAGTGCGGCGATGTCCTCGGATCTCCGCCTCGTCCCGCACTCCGCCGAGCGACATACGGACGAACTTGCGCCCCGTGGCCTTCGCGATTGACATTCCCAGCGACGTCTTGCCCACGCCCGGAGGCCCCACGAAACACAGAATCGATCCCTTCGGATTCTTCACCAGTTGCCGGACGGCGAGAAACTCAAGGATGCGCTCCTTGATCTTCTCCAGCCCATAATGATCTTCGTTTAGTACCTTCTCGGCGCGCGAGATGTTCCGGATTTCCTTCGACCGCTTCTTCCATGGCACAGCCAGGAGCCAGTCGAGGTAGTTGCGGGACACAGTCGACTCGGCCGACATCGGCGGCATCGCTTCCAGCTTCTTCAGTTCCTGCAGAGCCTTGTCGCGAACGTCTTTCGGCATGCCGGCGGCTTCGACCTTCTTCTTCAGTTCGTCGAATTCGCTCTTTTCGCCGCGGCCCAGTTCCTTCTGGATCGCCTTGATCTTCTCGTTAAGGTAGTACTCTTTCTGCGCCTTCTCCATCTGCCGCTTCACGCGCGATTGGATGGTGCGGTCCATGTTCAGCTTCTCGATTTCGACATCGAGCACGTCGCCGATCCGGCTGAGCCGTTCGGCCGGATCGAAAATCTCGAGCAAGGCCTGTTTTTCTTCAATTGAGAGTTGCAGGTTGGCGGCGATGGTATCGGTGAGCTTGGCCGGATCTTCCATCCGCACCGCCGCGATCATGGTCTCGTAGTTCAGAGACTGGCACAGTTTTACATACTGCTCGAACAACCCCGTGACGCGTTGCATCCCGGTTTCGATCTGCGGATTCGTTTCGGTCGCGTATCGGGCCACGCGCACGGTGGCCTGCATGAAGCCTTCGGTGTCGGTAATCTGGAGAATTTTGCCTCGTTCGATGCCCTCGACCAGAACCTTGATATTGCCGTCGGGCAATTTCAGGCTCTGCACGATGTTGACGATGGTGCCGACTTGGTAAATGTCGCCCGGCTTCGGCTCGTCAATGCTGGCATCGTGCTGGGTGGCCAGAAAAATCTTCTTGTCGCCAGCCAGCGCTTCCTCCAGCGCGCGCACGCTGGATTCGCGGCCCACCACGAACGGCGTCATCATGTACGGGAAGATGACCACGTCCCGGATGGGCATCATGGGCAATTTCTTGCTTTCGAACTTTTCCTTAGGGTTGGACAACTCCGTCTCCGTTCTAGCTGGCGGCCTTTTCGATCACCGATAGCGAAATGTCGCGCTTCTCGACCATTTCCCGAGTAACTTCGAATTCCTTGACTTTCTTCTGGCTCGGCAGACTATACATCAGTTCGAGCATCAACTCTTCCAGAATCATACGCAAGCCGCGGGCGCCCACCTTGCGGGCCATTGCCTGCCGAGCGATCGCGCGCAAAGCATCCTCGCTGAACTTCAGCCGTACATTTTCGAACTCGAACAGTCTCTGATATTGTTTCACGATCGCGTTCTTGGGGCGCGTAAGAATCTCGACCAGGGCGTTCTCATCCAGATCCTGCAGCACGCCGACGACCGGCAAGCGTCCCACAAACTCCGGAATCAAACCGAACTTGATGAGGTCTTCCGGCTGGACATCGGAAACCAGCTCAAAGCTGCGCTTGGAAGCTGGCAACGCCTGATCCTTCTCGGCATCCTCGGATGTCCGGAAACCCAGGGCCTTCCGGCCTGCGCGCCGCCCGATAATCTTTTCCAGGCCTACGAAAGCGCCGCCACAGATAAAGAGAATGTTGGTGGTGTCGACCGGGGTGAATTCCTGGTGCGGATGCTTGCGCCCCCCTTGCGGAGGTACATTGGCGATCGTCCCCTCCAGGATTTTTAACAGGGCCTGCTGTACACCTTCGCCGGAAACGTCGCGAGTGATCGATGGGTTCTCGTCTTTGCGGCCAATTTTGTCGATCTCGTCGATATAGATGATGCCGGTCTGGGTTCGACTCACATCTCCTTCGGCGGATTGCAGCAGCTTCAGGATGATGTTTTCGACGTCCTCTCCCACATACCCGGCCTCGGTCAGGGTGGTGGCATCGACGATAGCGAACGGCACGTCCAGCATGCGCGCCAGCGTCTGAGCCAGCAGCGTCTTGCCGGTTCCCGTCGGTCCAATCAGCAGGATGTTCGACTTGGTCAGTTCCACCCCGTCGCCTGTCCGCTGGCGATTCATGTAGATTCGCTTGTAGTGATTGTAAACGGCGACGGCAAGCTTCTTCTTGGTCTGATCCTGCCCGATGACGTATTCGTCGAGGAAGGTCTTGACTTCTTGCGGCTTGGGAAGCTGGTTTGGAACCGACGCGGCTGGGGCTGCAGTTCGATCATCTTCGAGGATCGAATTGCAGACCGCTACGCATTCATCGCAAATATAGGCGCGCGGGTAATCGCTCGGCGACGAGATCAGTTTTGCGACTGCGTCCTGCGACTTATGGCAGAACGAGCACCGTAAGATCTCTTCCGAGCCCGTCTTATTTTTCACTCGGCCTGACTTCCTTTCTGGCGGCTGCTGGCAGGTTCTCCAGCCCTCCGTTCGCCCCACACGCCGAAACTTCCAGGATCAGATCGGCGCGAAGGCCGATCATACCCTTATCTCGTCTTGTAGATGATATCGTCGATGATTCCGTATTCCTTTGCCTGCTGCGCGTTCATGATGAAGTCACGCTCGACGTCCTTTTCTACCTTATCCAGCTTCTGGCCGCTGTGCTTGGCGAGCAGCTGATTTGTGATCTCGCGCATACGCAGAATCTCGCGCGCATGGATGTCGATGTCCGTCGCCTGCCCCGAAAGGCCGCCCATCGACGGCTGATGGATCAGGATGCGCGAATTCGGCAGGGCCAAGCGTTTCTTGTTTTCGCCGGCCGACAGCAAAAGAGCCGCCATGGAGGCGGCCTGTCCGATGCAGATCGTTGTTATGTCGTTCTTTACATACTGCATCGTGTCATAGATCGCCATTCCGGCCGTAATCGAACCGCCCGGGGAGTTGATATACAACTGAATATCCCGTTCCGGATCTTCCTGGGCGAGAAACAGCATCTGGGCAATCACCAGGTTGGCGATGTTGTCGTCAATCGGCGTACCGATGAAGATGATGTTGTCGCGCAGCAGCCGCGAGTAGATGTCATACGCCCGCTCGCCGCGGCCGGTCGTTTCTATCACCATCGGCACCAGCATCATTCGTGAATCGTTATCGCTCACGTTCCCCTTCCACACTCCCGCCCCGAAACTCGCTTGGTCTTCAGGGGAGGATCGAAATGTCCGTCTCAGGCGGACTGGTGGTACAAAAAATCGAGGGTTTTCTCGCTGCGGATTCTTGTCCGGATTTTATCGAGGCCCCCATCCCGTGTCAAACGAGCGCGCACCGCTTCTGACGTCTGTTTCGTTTGCTTTGCCAGCGATTCCACCTCCTGATTTACCTCTTCGTCGCTGACCTGGATATTTTCTTCGTCCGCCACTTTTTCGAGCAACAGGGAAGATTTCACATCGTGGATTGCCTGGTCGCGCTGCCCGGCTCGCAGCCGCGGCAGGTCCATCTTCTTCATCTGCTCGGCCGTCAAGCCCTGCGCCGCCAAGGCGCGCAGCCCGCGCTCGAGGCGAATATCGATCTGGCGCTCGACCAGGGCTTCCGGCACTTCAAATTCATTTCGCCGGACCAGTTCCGCGACGAGCTTGTCCTTCGCTTCGTGCTCCGCCTTATGGCGCCCCTCGGCTTCGATGTTCTTGCGAATTCTCTTCTTCACCTCATCAACCGTCGCGAACTCGCCCAGGCTCTTCGCAAACCCTTCATTCAATTCGGGCAGGCTTTTCTGCTTCAGCGCGTGAACCTTCACCGTGTAGCTGAATGTCTTGCCGGCCAGTCTCTTGTCCTGCGCGTCTTCCGGGTAGTGCACGTCGAAGCTACGCTCCTCCCCGACGGTCGCGCCTCGCAAGTTTTCGGTGAACTCGGGCATGGTATTTTTCCCGGCAACCTCGACCAGCACTTCATCCATGTGCACTGGCTGCCCTTCGCCTTCTTTGGGAGTTCCATCAAGGGAGACTTGCGCAAAGTCACCATCCGCCAGTGGACGGCCTTCAATGTCGTTGAAGCTTGCCTGCTGTTCCCGCAGATCGTTGAGCGCATGGTCGACGTCCGCGTCGGAGACGGCGATTTCCGGCTTGTCGGCGCGCAGTTCCTTGTAGCCTTCGACTTTGACCTCGGGCAGCACTTCAAATGCGGCCTTGAAGCGCAGCGGTTCTCCGTCGTGCAGGTGGAGGTCAGTCACTCGCGGCTGCGAAACCGGGTTCATTCCGAGCCGTTCGGTTTCCTGCCGGAAATAGCGGGGGATCAGTGCTTCGACCACGTCGGTCTTGATCTCTTCGGAAAAACGCTGCCGGATGATCGATGCCGGCACATGGCCGCGGCGGAAACCGGGCAGGCGAGCCATCTTCTGATACTTCTGGATCAGAGACTCCGTTTGCCGGGCCACTTCGACCGCGGGGATCTCAACCTGGATTTCTCGTTTAGTGGTGCTTTCCTTGGCTTCAGTGGGGCTCACATTGACCTTTCAAAACCCGAGCGCGGCCCGCCGGACTCGTTAGCATCTGCTCCGCTTCTTCGCACGCCAAGCCGCCAAACCTGAGTGTAAAGACTAGGGAAGAGCAACGTCAAACGCATGAAGGCTACGTCCCTGCGATCAGGGTAATCAGAGTGATCTCCGGAGGACAGTTCAGGCGGACCGGCGGTGCCACCATACCAATGCCGCGATTGGTGTAGACCTGCAGGTCTCGCACTTGGTACAGCCCTCGCGGATATTTTCTCGCCAGCTCCGGCAGGATTGGCGCCCCGTAGCCGGGTATCCACACCTGCCCCCCGTGCGAGTGTCCGGACAACTGCAAATCGACTCCATGCCGCGTAACCTCATCCGCAAAATCAGGCTCATGGACGGCGACAATCCTCATCTCTTCTGCCGGGACGCCTTCGAGCGCATTGCCGAGGTTGTCGGCCTGCTCATACACATCGTCAATACCGACCAGCCAGATGCGCTGCCCGTCGCGCTCTACCGGAATCGAGCAGTTGCGCAAAACCGGAATCCGATGACTCTTGAGGATTTCCTCAACTGTGTCGGCTCCGTTCCAGTGATCGTGATTTCCGAGGACCGCCATCACCTGCCCTCCCGTTAACTGCTGAAGAATCTTCCCGCAAGGATCGGCATGCTGCGCCCCCGCGGGCCCATTCGGCTTGAATAAAGGATGAGAGACAAAATCTCCAGTGAATACCGTCAGGTTGGGACGGAGCGGGAGCGCAAGGTGCACCGCGTGCTCAATCTGCGACCTACCGATCCAGGGACCAAAGTGGAAGTCGCCCATCACTAGAATACGGAATTGATGAAACGCCTCCGGCAAACGCCGCAACCGAATGGAAACCCGCTCAATGACCGGCGTCCGCGGCTCGATGAGAAAGCCGTCAATGGTTGAAAGCGAGCCGACGCCTAAGACCCCGACGGCGAGACCCTTCAGGAATTTTCTACGATCCAATCGCCACTCACCCTTTGAGTACCTCAATTATAAAGGCGCAGAGGCCTCTCCATTCAGGCGGATGGTCCGCACCATCACCGTTCGCCCACTACAATGCCTGAATGCCCGATCTCGAGTGGCTCAGAGTGTTGAATGCCGAAGTCGTTTCCTGCACGCTCTGCCCGCGGCTGGTCAGTTATCGCAGGCGGATCGCGGTGGAAAAACGTCGGGCTTATCTCTCCTGGGATTATTGGGGCAAGCCCGTGCCAGGGTTCGGCGATCCAAACGCGCGCGTCATGGTGCTCGGGCTCGCGCCCGGCGCGCACGGCTCCAATCGTACCGGACGCCCGTTCACGGGCGACGCGTCCGGCAACTTCATGTATCCGATCCTCTTTGAGACCGGTTTTGCGAACCAGCCAACGGCGACCGATCGCAACGATGGATTGGTGCTGCGCGACCTCTATATCACCGCGGCGGTCCGCTGCGCTCCGCCGGATAACAAGCCGCTGCCCTCCGAACTCGCCAACTGTGCGCCATACCTCGACCGGGAGGCGGCCGGCCTGAAGCGCCTGGGGGTCATCGTGGCGCTCGGACGGATCGGCTTCGAGGCGTATCTGAAGCACCTGCAACGTCGCCAGACGATCGTTGGCAAAAGCGAATTTCAGTTTCGGCACGGGGCGGAATACTCACTGCCTGATGGCCGCATACTGCTGGCCTCCTATCATCCGTCCAATCAGAACACGCAGACCGGCAAGCTGACGAAAGTGATGTTCCGGAAGATATTCAAGCGAGCGGCGGCTCTCGCCGATCGCTAGGAGGGGCGGATTTCGCGGCTTGCGGATGACCCTGGGCCGGCCTCGGATGTCTACTCGCCGCGGGATGGGGCCGCCCTTATCCCGTCTCCGGGCCCGAAGTCGATGTCACAGTAGAGTGTGATATGTGTCGCAGAGCGAGGAAGAGGACGCGGCTACAGTGGGAGAGGAAATTGAAATTGAATTTCATTTTCATTTCGGAGCGCCCCATGGTTCGTCCCCTGCTGCCCGCTTTCGTCCTGCTTCTCGTAGCTTCCTTCGCTCTCCCAGTCACCGCTCAGGCCCCTTCTGGGCCGATCCAGGACAATAGTTTTCTGGTTGAGGAGGCCTACAACCAACAAAAAGGTGTCGTGCAGCACATCAATACCTTCTCCTATTTCACGCAGAGTCATGACTGGATGTACACGTTCACGCAGGAATGGCCCATGCCACACCACGAACGTCATCAGCTGAGCTACACGCTGGCTTACTTTCGAATCGGCGACTCTGCTTCGCATGGCCCCGGCATTGGCGACGCGTTGCTGAACTATCGCTACCAACTGATCGGCAGCGGCGATACGCGCATTGCGTTCGCTCCCCGACTCTCCTTGATCCTGCCCGCCGGTGACTCGGACTACGGCCGCGGCTACGGTGGAACCGGGCTGCAAACCAACCTGCCCTTGAGTACCATTCTGTCGCGCAAACTGGTGATGCATTGGAACGCGGGCGCCACCTGGGTTCCGCATGCCCACAACGCTGCCGGGGACACCGCGGGAATCGTGAGCTATAACGCGGGTCACAGTGTGATCTGGCTGGCCACCGATCGATTCAACGGGATGCTGGAAAGCGTCTTCACCAGCATGCAGGCGGTTTCGGCTCCTGGCAGGGTGCAATGGTCGAACTCGGCATTCGTGAATCCGGGAGTGCGCTGGGCCTACAATTTTCAAAGTGGACTTCAAATCGTGCCCGGCATTGCGATACCGATAGGTGTCGGTCCGAGTGTGGGTGAAAAAGGGGTGCTCGTTTATCTGAGTTTCGAACACCCGCTCTCCGCCCTTCGCCGCCGCTAGCGGTTGCCCCGGTCACTTTACTTTCGTGGTTATAACCTCAAGCTGGTACTCGCGTTTGGAGTTTGGATCGTCCACCGCGCCGATCACCACCGGCTTGCCCACTGTCACCACCGTGCTCCCGTTGATGCGCAACTGCCGGATCAAAGGCATAGCCGCTGGTGTCTGATGATCGGGATTGGCGAGATTGCTCAGATCGGCGCGCACTTCCAATTGGACAGCGCCGCCAGCATCGAGCAGCCTGGCCGAGATGTTGGTGCCGAGATCGATGTACTGCATTTCCCCCTGCTTGACCTCGACCGGGACTCGCGTTCCGATCTTTAGATCCTGGAAGACCACGCCAGGCACAACATTCATCGAATATTGGCGCGTATTGATCTTCTTGCCGTCCTCCAGTTCGTGCAGGGAAAAGTCCAGCCGGTACGCAGCCGCAGGCTTTGGCGTTTCCTGAGCCATGGCTGCTGGCGCCCCGCCCAGCAGCATTGCAATCACGACCGCTGACAGAATTGATTTGCGCATGTTGGTTTCCTCATCTCTCTTTTTCGTATGTCTTACCGAACCTTTGCTCATCCGATCGAACCTTCTCCGCCTGATCTCTCTTCAACAACTCCACCTGAGCCCGGGCCACAAGAACGGCCTCCTGATAATGCTCACGTACGTACCTCGCCAGCATTTCCTCCTGCTCGCTCAGCGGCGAGGGAGAAGGGAACTGGTCGCGTCGTGGCGTACTTTGAGCGCCAGGGGCGTCTTCGCGGGGGCCTGTGAAGGGAGGACCGCCGGCGCGTCGTTGGATATTGTGCGGGTGTGCGCGAACACCAATGTTCCCGTTGCCCGATGTTTTTGCGGGTACAGGAGACCCGGCGACGCGAGCCAGCGGCGCGCGTGGCGGGGGCGCCAGCCATGCAAAGAAGACGAGCCCGGCCGTCAATGCCGATCCCACGCCGAGCAACGTCGCAAGCCACCAGGCCCCAGATCTTGCCGGTTTCGTCTGCCGCTCTCGCAGCCCGGCCAATATCCTTAGTTCCAGTCCGGCACGCGGCTCGACGTCGCCATATCTCTCCAGCGCTCCGTCCAGCCACTTGTCGTCGAGTTGCCGATGTTCACTTCGCATGATTCATCTCCAACAGCGCCACGAGTCTCTCTTTGATGATCTGACGCGCTCGGAACAATCGGGACCGCACGGCGGGCTCGTTGATTTCGAGAACCTTCGCGATTTCCGGCGCAGACATTTCCTCGATCGTCGACAAAACCAGCGGCCCGCGCAGTTTCTCCGGAAGGCCCGCAATCACCTTTTCGAGGGCGCTTGCCAACTCCGACTGAAGAAGAATTTCGTACGCGCCTGACGCCGGGGAGCGTAGCTGTTCGATTTCATCCGTTCGAACGGCAGCTGTTTGGGTCTTTTTATGCCGTTCGACTGCCACGCGCCACGCGATTCGTGCCAACCAACTGCGCTGATCCGACACGAGCGCGAGTTTGCCGCCGTAGCGCATCACTCGGAAGAAGGTCTCTTGTGTCGCATCTTCCGCGTCTTGATGGTTGCGCAAAACCGAATACGCGATGCGAAATACCAGCCGAGCATGTTCGCGAACCGCCGTCTCCAGCACCTCGTCGCGTGTCTGTTTTGTCGTTGCCCGGCTCACGACCGTTGACGCCGTTCCCACGCATACGCTCCCAAATCATGAAGACCGCGTGTGCTCCCGATCTGTTCAGATTTATTTTGGGAACGGTTGGAAACGCCGGAATTGCGCGCGAAGCGCTAACCGCGGTGGAAAGATGGAGACACTCCCCTCCACCTTAACATCCGCTCGCGCTACCTGTGATTGGACGACTATTCCGAGAACTGGCAAATGGGTACTGCTTCGGTCACCGCACTTTGCGCTAGAGCGGGTGTATAAGGTTCCATCCACCACGGAGGTGTCCAGCGTGAACCTCGGTGATTCCAACCAGCGTTTTGGGACCTGCTGGCTTCTATTTGGCTACACCCTGGCCCTGCATGTTCTCGATGAGGCCGGAAATAACTTCCTGTCGCTTTACATCCCGAATGCGCTTGCCATGCGCCACGCGTTGCCGTATCTGCCGATCCCGATCTTCACTTTCCGGAGTTGGATTGGCAGCCTGCTGTGTGCGCTCGCGATCTGGC
>Ga0335070_10010735_pt1 | contig 10706 bp, 9 predicted proteins | sample Lox_Sample_13_FD_206722 | JGI IMG/M metagenome (GOLD analysis project Ga0335070, IMG submission 206722) | Soil microbial communities from Loxahatchee National Wildlife Refuge, Florida, United States - Lox_Sample_1.3 | ecosystem: Environmental > Terrestrial > Soil > Wetlands | place: USA: Florida...
GCCGCTGCGGTTTTTCGTCGTCATTCTTTCGCCCATCATCCGCGCGGTGCAGTTTCTGGTGTGGCACATGCTGCGCCTGTTCGGCGTGCGGCAGGAAGATCTCAATCCTATCGTGGAGCCGCATGAGGAAATCCGCGGCACGGTCGATCTGCATCACAAGGAAGGCGCCGTCGAGCGCGAGCACCGCGACATGATCGGGGGCATTCTCGACCTGCGCGAGCTGCAGATCTCGGACGTGATGGTCCACCGCAAGAGCCTTGTCTCGGTCGACGCGAGCCTGCCACCGCAGGAGATCCTCAAGGAGGTTCTGGAATCCAACCACACGCGCGTCCCGCTGTGGCGCGACCAGCCGGAGAACATCGTCGGCGTCGTGCACACCAAGGACATCGTGCGAGCAATCATCGAGCGCGGTCGTGCGGGCGTCGACGTGGCGGCGCTGGCGACGGCGCCCTGGTTCGTGCCGGAGACCACGACACTCGAGGAACAGCTTGCGGCATTTCGCGACCAGCGGACGCATTTCGCGCTCGTCGTGGACGAATACGGCGCCCTTCAGGGCCTGATCACGCTTGAGGACATCCTCGACGAGATCTTCGGCGATCTTCCCGACGAATACGCGAAGAAGGGCCGGCCGGACATTCGCCGCCGGCCCGACGGCTCGTTCCTGATCGACGGCACCGTGCCCATCCGAGAGCTCAACCGCGAACTCGACTGGAACCTGCCGGACGAAGAGGCGACCACCATCGCCGGATTGGTCATCCACGAAGCGCGCACGATTCCTGAGGTCGGGCAGCGTTTCGCCTTCTTCGGCTACCAGTTCGAGATCCTCCGGCGCCAGCGCAACCAGATAACAGCGCTGCGCGTCGTGCCGCCGGCCCGTCCGGCGGAGACCGCCGCTAGTGTTCCTGCCAAACCTCAGCAGGCGTCAGGGTCGTGAGCGAAAGCGCGTGGATGCGGTTCGGCTTCATCTCGTCGGCGAGCACCGCATAGACCCGGCGCTGGCGCTCAATGCGCGACGCGCCCGCGAAGGATTCGGATACCACGCGCACGGCAAAATGCGTTTCCCCGCCGGGGCGCGCACCGGAATGTCCGGCATGCTTCGCACTCTCGTCGTCAACGACCAGCTCGCTTGGCGAGAACGCTGCTTCCAGCTTCCGGCGGATCGTATCTGCGACCGTCATGAATCCAGCGTGTCATCCGTCCTGCGGCGTAAGTCAAGCGATACGTTTCCTTGTTTTTCCCCGCTCCGACACCATAATTCCTACATGACGTCTGCGAAGCAGAAGCCGCAATTCAAGCGCGACATGCGCATCAGGCAGGACGCGCCAAAGGTCCAGGAGAATGTCCGCCCGTGCGACCGGCCGGGCTGCCCCGATGCGGGCGGCTACAAGGTCACGCGCAGCCGGGACCGCCTGGGCGAGTACATCTGGCTCTGCCTCGCGCATGCGCGCGAGCACAACGAGGCCTGGGATTTCTTCCGGGGCATGGACGAGAGGGAAATCGAGAGCTTCCGCAACGACGCCGTAACGGGCCACCGCCCGACCTGGCCGCTCGGCAAGCGCACGGCTCGTATGCATAACGGCCATAGCCTGCACGTCGAGGACGGTTTCGGCTACTTCGGACGCGATGCGGAACCTCAGGCGCCGCGCCGCCCCGAGCGCACGCTGACGCGGCTGCAAGCACAGGCGCTGGACGCACTGCACCTGCCACACAGTGCCACCTTGCTAGAGATCAAGGCGCGGTATAAGGAACTCGTAAAGCGGTTTCATCCCGACGCGAACGGCGGCGATCGGGGCGCCGAGGAGCGTCTGAAGCAGGTTATCAAGGCCTATGGCGTGTTACGCGCCTCCGGGCTGACCTAGGAAGCGGCTCCAGAGCGCCCTTCCCTCATCCGGCGGTCACCCCGCAGCCAAGAAATATTCGAGCCGGATATCAGATCATGACCGACCAGCAGGAACTCGATCCCGCAATGATGCCCGACATGGACGTGGACGTTAAGGCCACGTTCGGCATCGACACGAAGCTGAAGGTGAAGGGCTTCAAGACCCGCACCTCCTACGTGCCGGATCACGACCCGGCCTATCGCTTCGACCGCGAGACGACGCTCGCGATCCTCTCCGGCTTCGCGTTCAACCGCCGCGTGATGATCCAGGGCTATCACGGCACCGGAAAATCGACCCACATCGAGCAGGTCGCGTCGCGTCTCAACTGGCCGTGCATCCGCATCAACCTCGACAGCCACATCAGCCGCATCGATCTGATCGGCAAGGATGCGATCGTGCTCAGGGACGGCAAGCAGGTGACCGAGTTCCGCGAGGGTCTGTTGCCCTGGTGCCTGCAGCATCCGGTGGCGCTCACCTTCGACGAGTACGATGCCGGCCGCCCGGACGTGATGTTCGTGATCCAGCGCGTGCTCGAGACGCAAGGCAAGCTGACGCTGCTCGACCAGAACAAGGTCATCCGTCCGCATCCGGCGTTCCGGCTGTTCGCGACGACGAACACGATCGGTCTCGGCGACACGACCGGCCTCTATCACGGAACGCAGCAGATCAACCAGGGACAGATGGACCGCTGGAGCATCGTGACCACGCTCAACTATCTCTCCCACGACGCCGAGCAGGAGATCGTGCTGGCGAAGGTTCCCTCCTATGCAGCGACGCCGGAGAAGAAGAAGCAGATCGCGGCCATGGTCCGCGTCGCCGACATGACGCGCAACGCGTTCATCAACGGCGATCTCTCGACCGTGATGAGCCCGCGCACCGTCATTACCTGGGCGGAGAACGCCGAGATCTTCGGCGATGTCGGGTTTGCCTTCCGGCTGACCTTCCTGAACAAGTGCGATGAACTGGAGCGCGCCAGCGTCGCCGAGTTCTACCAGCGCTGTTTCGGCGAGGATCTCCCGGAGAGCGCGGCAAAGGTGCTGGTGACTTAAGACCTGCCACCGGAAATGAGGTTGGCGAGGAGCATGTTTATGACGGGAACCAGCACGGTTGCGAGGAGGCTGATGGCAGCCGCGTACAAGCGTGCGGACCAGCCCCAGCGCCAGAAGCCGATCAGAAACGCGACGAGAAGCGAACCCAGGAACACAAGCAGATAAAAGGCGGCAAGCGCCGAAGGAAACGGGAAGACTTGAGAAGGTATCAGCCTCGCCAAGACAAGAGCCGTGATCCAAGCCGTGAACAGAGCGACCACAGGCAGGACGAGGGTTGCAGTCGGTTTATTCACGGATTGAGCCCCAAGCGATTAGCGGAACCACTATAACGTCATGAAGCCGGAAAATCCCTCAGAGCCCTTCAAGCGCGCCGTGACCTCTGCGGTGCGCGCGCTGTCGGGCGAGCCGGAGCTCGAGGTGACATTCAGCGCCGAACCGCCGGCGTTGCGCGGCCTGAAGGCGCGCCTGCCGCTTCCCTCCCGCAATCTGCCGCCGCAGGAAGTCGCAATCGTGCGCGGTGCCGGCGACGCCTATGCGCTGCGCAAGGCCCATCACGAGGACAAGGTCCACGACCAGTACCGCCCGCAATCGACCGACGCTGCGGCGGTGTTCGAGGCCGCCGAGCAGGCCCGGGTCGAGGCGATCGGTTCGCTCGCGATGAGAGGCGTGGCGCAGAATCTCGCTGCCGGGCTTGAGCAGAGGCTGACGCAGCGCGGTCTCGCGAAGGCGCGGGTGAAGGCCGACGCCCCGATCGCCGACGTGCTCGGCCTGATTGTGCGCGAAAAGCTGACCGGCGAGCCGCCCCCGGAGTCGGTAAAGTCCGCCGTCGATCTCTGGCGCCCGTTCATCGAGGAAAATGCCGGCAAAGACCTCGACAAGCTGGGCAGCTCGATCCGGGACCAGGCGGCGTTCGCGAAGCTGACGCGTACGATCCTGAGAGACCTGAAACTCAGCGACGAGTTCGACGCCGACGAGGCTTCCGACGACACGAGCGAAGGCGAAAACGCCGAGAGTCAGGAACAACAGGGCGAGGAGCAGGATTCCGACAGCCAGCCCGAAAGCGCCGAAGCCGACTTGCAGGAGGCCGAGGGCGAGGAAGGCGAGGACAGCGAGGCCGAGATGCGGGCCGAGCAGACGGACGAGATGGCGGACGCCGCGGAGCCTGAAGACGGCATGAAGCCGAACCGGCCCGAGCAGCCCTTCAGCCATGCTGACGAGTGGGGCTACAAGGTCCACACCTTCCAGTTCGACGAGGAGGTCCACGCCGACGAGCTGTGCGACGCGGAGGAACTTGCGCGCCTGCGCAGCTTCCTCGACCAGCAGCTGCAGCAGATGTCGGGCGTGGTCTCGCGACTCGCCAACAAGCTTCAGCGGCTGCTGATGGCCCAGCAGAACCGCACCTGGGAGTTCGACATCGAGGAAGGGATGCTCGACACGGCACGCCTGCCCCGCATCATCATCGATCCAATGTATCCGCTTTCGTTCAAGCGCGAGAAGGACATGACCTTCCGCGATACGGTGGTGACGCTCCTGCTGGACAACTCGGGCTCGATGCGCGGGCGCCCCATCATGGTGGCGGCGATGTGCGCGGACATCCTCGCGCGAACGCTGGAGCGTTGCGCGGTCAAGACCGAGATTCTCGGTTTCACGACAAGGGCATGGAAGGGTGGCCAGTCGCGCGAGAAATGGATCGCCGACGGCAAGCCCCCGCATCCCGGCCGGCTCAACGATCTCCGCCATATCATCTACAAGGCTGCGGACGAGCCCTGGCGGCGCGCGCGCAGGAACCTGGGCTTGATGATGCGCGAGGGCCTGCTCAAGGAAAACATCGATGGCGAAGCATTGATGTGGGCGCACAATCGCATGGTGGGCCGGCACGAGCAGCGCAAGATACTGATGGTGATCTCGGACGGCGCGCCGGTGGACGATTCAACCCTCTCGGTCAATGCCGGCAATTACCTCGAACGCCACCTGCGCCGCGTCATCGAGGAGATCGAGGACAAGTCGTCGGTCGAACTGACCGCCATCGGAATCGGCCACGACGTCACCCGCTACTACCGCAAGGCCGTGACCATCGTGGATGCCGAGCAGCTCGGCGGAGCGATGACCGAACAGCTCATCGGGCTGTTCCGCGAGGAAAAGGGGCATGAGGGCCATTTGCGCGGCCCCCAGCGCATCGCCGGACCGAAGCACACGCCCAGGCACGTGGCGCACTAGGGCCGGGTCAATAGCCGCCGAAGCCGGGCAGCGGCTGGATCAGACCGCGCAGCAGCCAGAAGGGAAACAGCCCCAGGACCGCGGCGGCGAGGAGCACGCCGATGTGGACTGCCATGTGATCAACCCATGGCGTCGCCGTGCCCAGATAAGCGCCCGGGTAGAAGACCAGCGCGTAAACAAGCGCGGCGACGACCGAGCCGATCAGCGGCGCCGTCCACCAGCGCGGACCGCGCGCGCCGTCGAAGGCGACAATCGACAGGAAGCCGGCAACGAGAAACGCACCGCAGAACGCCCCAACTTCGCGGCCCCCCGGCATGACGGTCGGCGGCAAGAGGTTGCGCACCACCTCGCCCCCAAACAAGGCCATGGCGGCCAGGGCCGCCAGCGCCAGCACGACCTGGGCAAAGGCATAGGCCGGACCATAGCGGCGGTTCGTGAGATGGATCGTCAGGAAGGCGGCCGGGAGAAGCAGATGGCTGACCGTCAGCCAGTGCCCCTGCGCGTCCGTGACGTACGGAAGAGGCGTGTCCATGTAGAGGAACATCGAGCCCAGTGCGGCACCCAGCGCCAGGACAGGGACAATTGTTCGCAGGACGGACCTGACAGCGCCGCCGAGCCGCTGGCTCGCCGTTGCCCGCTGGCCATAGCCGTAGGACGGCCAAGCCGCATCGCTCGCGCCGCGCAACCGGTAGGGCCCGTCACTGACCCCGACTGCCAGCCGCGCGGGCGCGTTCGCGCGAGCGGACTCCTTCCCCGATTCGTATACCCTCACAACACCCCATCCCCGGCCGGTCTGGTTATCCACAGACCTGACACATTTTGAGACAATAGGCGAAAGATGGTGCAGAAGTCATGCCTGCACCGGGGGAAACAGGGTAAATTTTTTAGTAACTTACGTGACGGTCTTAAGTCGGAAGCTTAAGCGGCTGCCTTCCGGCTTTTCCGGGCGATGGCCCGCTTGAGGCGCAGTGCCTTGGGGGACAGAGAGGCATCCTTTGCCTTGAGCAGGAAAGGGTCGAGCCCCCCCGATTTGTCGACGGTCCGGAGCGCGTTCATCGAGATCTTCAGGACGTAGGAATTGCCCAGGGCCTCGCTTGCCAGCGAGACTTCCTGGAGGTTCGGCCGATAGATCCGCTTCGTCTTGTTGTTGGCGTGGCTGACATTGTGGCCAACCTGGGTGCCCTTGCCCGTCAGTTCGCAGCGGCGTGCCATGTCCGTTCTTCCGTCAAAAAGAGGCGGTCTCATAAGGGCTGGGCCCTGCCCGGTCAAGCCGGGCGCAAGCGCCGTACGAGGGTCCTGGCGGCGGCCAGGGGAAGCATCGCCCCTTCGGCAACCTCGTGTTCCAGCCTGGCGGCGTCGGCCGCCAGGCTGGCGTTCTCGAGGATGGTCTCGCTGACAAGGGTCTGGACCTCCCCCCAGAACCAGCGCCGGCCCTGTTCCGCTCTGAGACGGTCCAGACGTCCGTCTCGCGCGAGCGCCGCATGGATGGCCGCGATCTCGTCCCAGGCCTCGATTATCCCTGTGCCCTCGACCGACGATACCTGGAGGACCTTGGGATGGAGGCCGTGGTGCTTGGGCCGCATCAGATGCATCGCCGCCTGGTACTCGGCCGCGGCACGGGCGGCGGCAGCCTTCATGTCGCCATCGGCCTTGGTCACGACGATCAGGTCTGCGAGTTCCATCACGCCGCGCTTGATGCCCTGCAACTCGTCGCCTCCGCCGGGCGAAGCGAGAAGCACGAAGAGATCGGTCATGTCTGCGACCGCCGTTTCCGACTGCCCTACGCCGACCGTCTCTACCAGGACGACGTCGAAGCCCGCGGCTTCGGCCAGCAGCATGGATTCGCGGGTGCGACGCGCGACGCCGCCGAGAGTGGTACCCGCGGGCGAAGGACGGATGTAGGCGTTGGGATCGCGCGCCAGCTTTTCCATGCGGGTCTTGTCGCCCAGAATGGAACCGCCAGAGCGCCGCGACGACGGATCGATTGCAAATACCGCGACATGCTTGCCGCGCTCCGTCAAATGCCCGCCGAATGCCTCGATGAAGGTCGACTTGCCTACGCCCGGTGCGCCGGAAATGCCGATGCGCACGGCGCCGCCCGTCTGTGGCAGCAGCTTTCCCAGCAGGACCTCGGCCTCCTTCTGGTCAGCGGTCTTCGTGGACTCCACCAGCGTGATCGCGCGCGCGAGCGCGCGGCGATCGCCGCTCCTCAGGGCGTTTGCGAGCTTTGCGGTTGCGTTAACCGCGTCGGTATGGACAGTCCCGGCCATATTGGGACCATAGTGGTTTTGGAGCGTCTGCGCCGCTAATTTGCGAGGATCATCGGAGCGTCAGCCATGAGAATTCGTCACGCCCTCCTCTCCGTTCTTGGCAGTCTGGCATTGTCAGCGGCGGCGCACGCCGCCGGCGGCGCGGGAAGCGAAGCCCCGGCCCAGACCGGCTCGACGCTGCAGATGGCGATGACGCTCTATGCCGCCGGCGTAACGCTCGGCAAGGTCGACCTCAACACCACTGTGCGAGGCGACCAGTATCACTCGGTCTCGAACCTCTCGACCGGCGGCGTCGTGAACGCGTTTTGGCAGGCGGAAATCCAGGCAACGTCGAACGGCACCGTTGCGCCCAAGAACTTCCATCCAGGCCTCTACGACTCCTTCTACACCGGGCGCTCCGACAAGAAGCAGGAGGTGTCGCTCACCTACGACGCGAGCGGTCCTGTCCGCCTCTACGCCGATCCGCCCTATCCGACGACCGGCTACGAGGTTACGCCGGCGCAGCAGAAGGGAACGCTCGATCCGCTCAGCGCGATCACTTTCTTCGTCTCCGGCGTCGCCACCTCGACGGAGAACCCTTGCGGCGTGACGCTGCCGGTCTTCGATGGGCGCAGGCGGTATGACGTCGAGTTCGTGAAGGTGAAAGACACGACGGTGTCGATGGACAACGGCCTGTACAAGGGCAAGGCCGTTCTGTGCCAGGCGAAGTACAGGCAACTTGCCGGCTACAAGCCGCGCGTCATCAAGGAAGGCGCGAACTTCCCGGTGATCAATGCCTGGATCACGACGGTGCCGAGCACGGTCTCCGGCCGCAGCTACGTCGTGCCGCTGCGCGTCTGGGCAAACACAGAATACGGCGTGATTGCGGCGGTGGCGACGACGCTCAAGGTCGACGGCATCACGCCGAAGCCCGAGGGCTGAGCGCCTTCAGGAGCGGCACGATCACGTCGCTGATCGGCGTGGGGATGCCATGCCTGCGACCGAGCCGCTGGACGACGCCATTGCGCGCGTCCCATTCGAGCGGCTTGCCGTCGCGGCGGTCATAGTACATGGAATTGCCGCGCTGGACGCGGTGGCTCGACTGCATCGCGACGACCTGTTCGACGAAGCCTTCGACGAACCGCGCGCCCTCGGCGCGGCCGACTGCCATGGTCTCTTCGATGAGACGGATGCCGAGCGCGGTCATATCCGGCGATGACGCGAGCGCGTCGGGGCGAAGCGTGAGTGCCGAGAGCGCGCCGCCGGCGCAGTTGAGGCAGAGCTTCTCCCATACCCGGGTCTTGAAATCACGATCGGTCGATGCCTTGACGAAAGTGTTGGCAAAAAGGCCTGCGAATTCGTGGCCGGGATCGTCGTCGGACACCGTCAGCTGAGCGCCGCCATGCATCTCGATCTCGCCTGGGGCAACGCGCTCTGCCGGGAGCGCCACGACGACAGGCACAATGATCGTGCCCGCAGCAAGGAGAGGCGCGACGCGCTCGCGATGCTCGACCCCGTTCTGGAGCATGGCGACCCGCGTGTGCGGACCGACCAGCGCCTTCAGCCATGCCGCGGCGGCGGACGTCTGGTGCGATTTCACGCAGACCAACACCCAGTCGGCGCGCGTCGCCTCCGGCGGCGATGTGATCACCTTCACCGGAACGGCCCGACGCTCTCCGCTCTGCACCCGTGTGATCGCGAGCGTGTCGAACCACTGGTTGGCACAGATGACGAGGTCATGCCCCTTTTCCGCCAGCGCGAATCCCACCGTGCCGCCGATGGCGCCGGGACCGATGAGGGCGATCCGCGGCATCACTCCGCCGCGTGCGGCAGCTTGCGCTCGCGGATGAGCTTGAGCACGTTGCGCGCCGCTTCCGGGATGTTTGTGCCGGGGCCGAAGATCGCGGCGACCCCGGCCTTCTTCAGCGCCGGATAGTCCTGCGCAGGGATCACGCCCCCGACCACCACCAGAATGTCGTCTGCCTTCTGCTTTTTGAGCGCGTCCATCAACATCGGCACCAGCGTCAGATGCCCGGCTGCTTGGCTCGAGACGCCGATGACGTGCACATCGTTGTCGATTGCATCTTTGGCGACTTCTTCCGGCGTCTGGAACAGCGCCCCGATGTCGACGTCGAAGCCGAGATCGGCAAATGCCGTGGCGATCACCTTCGCGCCGCGGTCGTGGCCATCCTGACCCATCTTGGCGACCAGCATGCGCGGGCGGCGGCCCTCCTCGCGCGCAAAGGTCTCGACCTCGCCGCGGATGGCGCCGAATTCGTTGTCGCCCTCATAGGCCGCGCCATAGACCCCGGCGATGGACCGGATCTCGGCGCGGTGGCGGCCGAACACGCTCTCCATCGCATCGGAGATCTCGCCGACGGTGGCGCGGGCCCGCGCGGCCTCGACCGCGAGTTCGAGCAGATTGTCTTTCCCCTTCGCGCCCGCGGTCAGCGCGTCGAGCGCCGCCTTGAGCTTCAGCGGATCGCGCGATGACTTCACCTTCTGGAGGCGTGCGATCTGCGCCTTGCGCACCGCCGTGTTGTCGATGGCGCGGACCTCGATCGCGTCTTCGCGGCCGAGCTGGAACTTGTTCACGCCGACGATCACATCCTCGCCGCGGTCGATGCGCGCCTGACGCCGCGCCGCTGCCTCCTCGATGCGCAGCTTTGGGATGCCGGCCTCGACCGCCTTCGTCATGCCGCCCATCGCCTCCACGTCGTCGATGATCTTCTTCGCGGCGCTCGCCAGCGAATGGGTCAGCGCTTCGACGTAGTAGGAGCCGCCGAGCGGATCCACGACCTTCGTCACATGGCTCTCGTTCTGGAGGATGAGCTGGGTGTTGCGCGCGATGCGGGCCGAGAACTCGGTCGGCAGCGCGATCGCCTCGTCGAACGAATTGGTGTGCAGCGATTGCGTACCGCCCAGAACGCTCGCCAGCGCCTCGATCGTGGTGCGCACCACGTTGTTGTAGGGATCCTGCTCCGTCAGCGACACGCCGGAGGTCTGGCAGTGGGTGCGCAGCATGAGGCTCTCCGGATTCTTCGCGCCGAACCCGGCCATGATCTGCGACCAAAGGAGCCGCGCGGCACGGAGCTTTGCGACTTCCATGAAGAAGTTCATGCCGATGCCGAAGAAGAACGAGAGCCGCGGCGCGAAGGCATCGACCTGGAGGCCCTTCGCCAGCGCGGCGCGCACATATTCGATGCCGTCGGCCAGTGTGTAGGCAAGCTCCTGCACGGCCGTCGCGCCGGCTTCGTGCATGTGGTAACCGCTGATCGAGATCGAATTGAACTTGGGCATCCTCTTCGCCG
>Ga0335070_10010736_pt1 | contig 10705 bp, 8 predicted proteins | sample Lox_Sample_13_FD_206722 | JGI IMG/M metagenome (GOLD analysis project Ga0335070, IMG submission 206722) | Soil microbial communities from Loxahatchee National Wildlife Refuge, Florida, United States - Lox_Sample_1.3 | ecosystem: Environmental > Terrestrial > Soil > Wetlands | place: USA: Florida...
GTGTACGGCTGGCCCACAGCTCGGTGGAAAGCGGCGCTGCCGTGGACCACGTTGACTGCCGGCTGCCATTCGCCTCCCATCGGCTGGCCCTGCGATTTGTCGCCGCTCAGATCCACGCTGACATTATCCAGTGCGTGGGTATGAAACTGCGAAGGCTCGCCCACCGGCATCAGGACGTCCATCACCCGCACGTACTGGTTCTGAAAGGCGAAATGGTGATGCGGTTCGAATTGCACGGGCATGGGCACGGCGGGATTTGCGGGAATATCGAGCGTCACCGGAACCCCCGCGGCGGTCGCGCGCTTGACCTCAATTTCGATGGTTTCCATCGGTGTGTCGCCGAGGTTTTGCAGGGCGTGCGTGCCGCCGTCGCGCCAGGCGACTTCGCCGGACTTGCCCACAGCGGGGTGCGCCACACCATCGGGAGTGGTCGAAACACGGTTGGCGTCGGTCAGCAGAATGACCACCCGGCCGGGATGCGAGTGCATGGGCATGGCCTGGTGCGGGGCGTAGCGCGAGCGCAACACGCGAATCTGGTCGTTCTCAAACTCGACTTTCACCATTTGCGGCGCGACGGCCACAGGGTCCTGCGCCGCCGGCATGGCGGAGAGCGAACACGCGCAACCGAGTGCCAACAGAAGACGTCTCATGACCGGAAGCATACGACCGAAACTCCCAATTCGAAAAGCGAATTTGCCGAGGTTGGTCCTGCGGTAGCTATCTCACGAATCGCGTCAATGACAACGCGCGGCGCGTCCCCGTACCCGAATACCGGCGCCGCCGTTACAGCACAGACCGTATAGGACACGCGCAAAGCGCCCCGTAACATTTACTCGCTTTTTGGGTTTGATCGCTTGAGAGCAGCAGAGTATCGGGCCACGCACGAAGTGCGGCAATTGCAGAGACACGCTGCCGCGCCGAAATTCAGCAGCGAGCCGAAAGGATACGCCATGCGCTTCAGGAACATGAGCTTCGCGAAATGGGTACGCCCGCTGGTGGCAACCGCCGCCTTGGGCACGGCTTTTGGGATTGTCGTCGCCACCCCGCCTGTGGCCAGCGCGCAGGTTGCGGTAAGCATTTCTGTCGGTTACGCGCCGCCGCCCTTGCCAGTCTACGAACAGCCGATTTGCCCCGGCGACGGCTATATCTGGACGCCGGGCTACTGGGCCTGGGACGGCGACGACTACTTCTGGGTACCGGGGACCTGGGTCGAAGCCCCGCAGCCGGGCTATCTCTGGACCCCGCCGTATTGGGGATGGAGCGGCGCGGCATTCTTCTTCCATGAAGGCTATTGGGGGCCGCGAGTCGGCTTCTATGGAGGCATTGACTACGGCTTCGGCTATGGCGGCCACGGCTACGATGGCGGTCGCTGGGAGAACAATCGCTTTTACTACAACCGCGCGGTGAACAACGTGAATGTCACCGTCGTGAAAAACGTATACGAAACGCGCGTTATCAATAATGTGAACGTGACGCGCGTCAGCTACAACGGCGGAAACGGCGGCGTCAACGCACGCCCCTCAGGCGCAGAAGAGGCAGCCGCGCGGGAACGCCATATCGGCGCGGTGCGGGCGCAGGAACAGCACCTGCAGCAGGCGCGCAACGATCGCGCGCTGCGTGCCAGCCAGAACCAGGGCAGACCGCCGATCGCGGCGACCGAGCGGCCCGCCGCCTTCCAAGGCGGAGCGGTCGCGGCGAGAGAAGGCCACTACACGCCGCCACCGAACCGCGCAAATGGCAACGGCGCTCCGCGCAACGACGAGCGCACCAACGCCGAAGCGAATGCGGCGCGCAATGCCAACGGCAACAGGCCGTACGTGCACCCGAGCGACCTGCCTCCAGTCAACCGTCCGGATCGCCCCAATACCGGCAATCCGAAGCTGGACGAGAAGTATCAGAAGCAACAGGACAAGATGTACCAGAAGCAGCAGCAGGATCACGAGAAGCTGCAGGCCAAGCAGGAAAGAGAACATCAGCAGGCTGTGCAGAAACACCAGAACGATGCGCAGAAGGCGCAGATGGAGCAGCGCCACCAGCAGCAGACGCAGCAGATGGAGCAAAAGCACTTGCAACAGCAACAACGCTTGGAGCAGAAGCAGGCTCCGCGTCCAGCCCCGCAGCCCCGTCCAAGCGGTGGCCAGCCGGGCGGTCAGTCCAAGCGGCCCTAAACGCAAATCGGCGCGCAACCGGCCAGTCTGGCGGAATCGAACGAAGATAATGATTCCGCCAGCGCAGCCGCGGGAAACGCCGATTGACACTCGTGGACGGGAACAATAGAGTCAAAGAGATGGCTACCAGCGTCTCGAAGATTCAAATCGGTCAGCTGTGGAAGAAGGACGGCACCGAGGATACCTACCTTGTGACCCGCGTATATTCGGAAGCCTTGACCACAATGGCCACCTTGCGGAAATCCGGTTCGGAGACGGAAGCGCTGGTGCGGGTTCGCGTGGAACGCACGGCGGGCGGGCAAACGCTCACCGGGTTTTCGCCGGCGCAAGAAGACGAAAAGTACTGACGAAGCAAAATTTTCAATCAGCCGTTGCGGCCGCGGAGGGCTCCGCGGCCCTTCTGTTTTCCGGCGGCTAGATAGAGCGCACGGGAAGGTCTACCACGTCCTCGACCTGCATCAACTCCTTCTGTAGAAACGGTTCGCCGTACTTTACGCCGATGAGGTCGCCATTGCGGCGCGCCAGCAGGTCCATTTTGCCGTCGAGCTCGTCAATCGCCAGGTACACGCGTTGCTTGCGTTCGCTTGGAGCCGGCCGGAACTGCGAACGATAGGCGAGGATGGCGCGGCGGCGAGTGTCGTACTGCTTGGTGATGTCCACGACAAAAGTCGGCGGCATGCCTTCGAAGGACGTGCAATAAAGAATCTTGAAGGGACGGTACGGTTCGCCCTCGATGGGCAACGCCTTCAGCCCCGCGAGGAAGCAGCCTTCATAGCCGAGAGCCGACGAATGGTAGTGATCGGGGTGGCGCGCTTCCCAGTAGGGCAGGATGACCGTCTTGGGTCGCAGCTTGCGGACGACTGTGGCGAGTGCCAGCTTGTTCTGGCGAGAGGGCTGCACGTCGGAATCGGCCACGCCCAGAGTGCCGCGCCACGAAACTTGAAGAATCTTTGCCGCGGCCGCTGCCTCTTTTGCCCGCGTTTCCGGGTTGCCGCGCGTGCCCATTTCGCCGCGTGTAAAATCGAGAATGCCGGTTTTGTAGCCCCGTTGCGCCATCTTGAGCAGAGTGCCGCCGCAGGTGAGTTCGACGTCATCGGGGTGCGCGGCCATGGCCAGAACGTCAAGGGTCATCAGTAGCTCCGGGAGTTGCGGAGGAATTGTAAGCGCGACCGGCGATGCCTGACTAGTGATCCAGCGCCGCTGGCGCCAAGGCCGTCCGGCAATGTGATATTTTGAGCGCCCCAAAGACAAGGGATTAAAGACAAGAGAGTAAAGACAAGAGCGTAAGTACACGAGGTAGGGGCGCGAGAGGGCATGGAAAAGAAACTGAACGGCAAAGTGGCGCTGGTGACCGGGGCGGGGAAGCGGCTGGGGCGAGCCGTGGCCCTGCGTCTGGCCGAAGAGGGCGCGGACCTGGTGATTCACTACCGCGAGTCGGAGAGCGCCGCGAAAGAAGTGGTCGCGGAGGTCGAAAAGCGCGGACAAAAAGCGGTGGCGCTGCGCGCGGACCTGCGCAGCGTGGACCAGATCCGGCAACTGTTTCTGGACGCCGGGAACGCACTGGGGAAACTGGATGTTCTGGTCAACAGTGCCGCCAACTTCCTGCCGGGCAGCGTGATTTCCACGACCGAGGAAGTATGGGATGCCTCGCTCGATACCAATGTAAAGTCGCCGTTCTTCTGTTCCCAGGCTGCGGCCCCGATGCTGCGGCGTTCGAAAGGCTGCATTGTGAATTTCGCGGATACCGGCGGGCTGCTCGGCTGGCCGGGATATTTGCCGCACTCGATTTCCAAAGCGGGTGTCGTGATGTTGACGAAAATTCTGGCCAAGGCACTTGCGCCCGAAGTGCGCGTCAACGCCATCGCGCCCGGAACGATCACCATGCCGGGCGATCCGCCGGAGTGGGAAGCGGAATTTTCCAAGCTGGCGCCGCTGAAGCATTCCGGCCGTCCCTGCGACATTGCGGATGCGGTGGTGTATCTGGCGACCGCGGAGTTTGTCACCGGCCAGACGCTGGTGGTGGATGGCGGGCGAGTGCTGGGCACTGCCGCGGGCGAGTACAAATAGGAAGCGGCAAAACCAAAAGCAAGATTCGAAATCCCTGTCGTGCGCGAAAGCTCTCGGCAGTGTATTCTATTTAGCTTATGCCGCGATAAGTTTCCGAGGATGGCGGCGCAGCCGGTGTCGCGATTTTCCATTTGAGGACAGGGGAACCATGGATAACGAGACGTACGCCCAGCCGCACCAGATTGATGAGGCCGGGGTGCAGGAGTGGCTGGAGTCGCTGGATTCGGTGCTGGAAGCGAGCGGTCCGGAAGTTGCCGTCGAGATTCTGGAGCGCCTGCGCGCGCACGCCAAGGTCAGCGGCATCGAACTGCCGTTTACGGCCAACACCCCTTACGCGAACACCATTCCACTGCGCCTCGAGCCGCTGTTCCCGGGCGACCAGGCGCTGGAGCGCCGCATCAAGTCCCTCATCCGCTGGAACGCGCTGGCCATGGTCGTCCGCGCCAACCGCGAAGAGCACAACATCGGCGGCCACATTTCCACCTACGCATCCGCGGCCACGCTCTACGAGGTCGGCTTCAACCATTTCTTCCGCGCCCGCAGCGAGAATTTCGAAGGCGACACCATCTACTTCCAGGGACACGCCGCGCCGGGCATCTATGCGCGCGCCTTCATGGAAGGGCGCCTCAGCGTGCAGCAGCTGGAGAATTTCCGGCGCGAACTCAAGCCGGGCGGCGGCCTTTCTTCCTATCCGCACCCGTGGCTGATGCCGGATTTCTGGGAGTTCCCGACGGTTTCCATGGGTTTGAGCCCGCTGATGGCGATCTATCAGGCGCGTTTTGCACGCTACCTGGAAAACCGTGGGCTGAAACCGCAGAGCGATGCGAAGATCTGGGCGTTCCTCGGCGACGGCGAAACCGACGAACCCGAATCGCTGGGCGCGATTACCTTGGCCTCCCGCGAAAATCTCGACAACCTGATCTTTGTCATCAACTGCAATCTGCAGCGGCTGGACGGCCCGGTGCGCGGAAACGGGCAGATTATTCAAGAGCTGGAGTCGGCGTTCCGTGGCGCGCGTTGGAACGTCATCAAGGTCCTGTGGGGCAGCGAATGGGATCCCATTCTGGAGCGCGATACGGAAGGTTTGCTCGTCAAGCGCATGGGCGAACTGGTGGACGGCGAATATCAGAAGCTTGTGGTTTCCTCGGGCGACTACGTGAGGCAGCACTTTTTTGGACACGACGAGCGCCTGCTCAAGCTTGTGGAGCCGCTGCCGGATGAGGCCCTGCGCCGTTTGCGTCTGGGCGGCCACGACCCTCGCAAGGTGTACGCGGCGTATAAGGCGGCAACGGAGCACAAGGGCGGGCCAACGGTCATTCTGGCGCGCACCATCAAGGGCTACGGGCTGGGCGAAGCGGGCGAGGGCAAGAACGTCACCCACCAGCAGAAGAAACTGAATGAAGATGAGTTGCGCGAATTCCGCTCGCGCTTCGGTATTCCACTCAACGACGAAGATTGCGCAACCGTTCCGTTCTACCGCCCGGCGGAGGACAGCATCGAGATCCAGTATCTGCGCTCGCGGCGCGAAGCTCTGGGCGGCTATACGCCGAAGCGCGCGGTGCGTGCCAAGCCGCTGGTGGCCGATCACGAAGAACTCTTCAAGGAATTCACCGAAGGCAGCGAAGACCGCGAAGTTTCGACGACCATGGCCTTCGTGGCCATGCTGCGCAAAATGCTCAAGGATCCGGAAATCGGCAAGTTGATCGTGCCGATCGTCCCGGACGAGGCGCGCACCTTCGGCATGGAGTCGCTGTTCCGCACGGTCGGCATCTACGCCAGCGGCGGCCAGAAGTACGAGCCGGTGGACATGAACACCCTGCTGCTCTACCGGGAATCCAAAGACGGGCAGATTCTCGAAGAGGGCATTACCGAAGCCGGTTCGATGGCCTCGTTCATCGCGGCGGGTACGGCCTATTCGAACTCCGGAATCAATACCATTCCGTTTTTCATCTACTACTCCATGTTCGGCTTTCAGCGTATCGGCGATTTCATCTGGGCCGCTGCGGACATGCGGTGCCGAGGCTTCCTGCTGGGCGGAACGTCAGGGAGGACTACGCTTTCCGGCGAAGGCCTGCAGCACCAGGACGGCAACAGCCACATCCTGGCGCTTCCGGTGCCGAACCTCAAGGCCTACGATCCTGCCTATGCGTATGAGATCGCAGTGATCATCGAAGATGGAATCCGCCGCATGTACAAGGACGGCGAAAACATCTTTTATTACATCACGGTGATGAACGAGCCCTACGCCATGCCGCCGATGCCCCCGGGAGTGCGCGAGGGTATTCTGAAGGGCATGTATAAGTTCCGCGCTTCCGCGAACAAGAAGTCCAAGCTGAAGGCGCAACTCTTTGGCAGCGGCGCCATCCTGAACGAAGTGCTGCGGGCCCAGGAAATTCTGGAACAGAAGTACGGCGTGGCGGCGGATGTGTGGAGCGTAACCAGCTACAAGGAACTGTATATGGACGCCATCGAAACGGAACGCTGGAACCGCCTGCACCCGGCAGAGAAACCGCGCATCGCCTACGTCAGCAAACTTTTGGCCGATGCGCCGGGCGTGCTGGTGGCGGCCTCCGACTATCTGAAGACGCTGCCGAACATGATCAGCAAATGGATGCCGCGGCGCCTCGCGGCGTTGGGCACCGACGGTTTCGGCCGCAGCGAAGGACGCGCCTCCTTGCGGGACTTCTTCGAAGTGGACGCGAAGTTCATCGCGCTGGCCACGCTGCATGAACTGGCGCTGGACGGGAAAATCGAAGCCAAGGTGGTCGAAAAGGCTATCGAAGAGCTGGGAATCAATCCGGAAAAGTGGAATCCGGTCGTCTCGTAGCACGCTCGTCCCGCTGACGAGCGATTATCGGCTTGCAGGGTTGAGAAACGGCAGCGCCTGGCCGGAGCGCAAGGCTTCCAGGCGGTTCTTCGCGTCGGTCATTTCCGGCTGCAGCGTCAGCGCCTGCAAATAGGCCGCTTCCGCGCTGCGCAGATTGCCCTGCGCCTCGAAAGTCCGGCCGAGCCAGTAAAACGCGCCTGGATCAGGGGAAACCGCGAGCGCGGCCGACAAGTCCGATTGCGCCGCGGCATAGTCGGCCATGCGGAACTCAGCCATGCTTCGTGCCAGCAAGCTGCTCTGGCGACCCGGTTCGAGGCGCAGCGCTTCGCTAAACTCGTCCTTCGCCGCCTGCAATTGCCCCTGTTCCAGAAGGACCACGCCGAGATTGTGCTGGGCCATGGCGGCTTCCGGAATCTCCTGCGCGTAGCGGACCGCCAGTGCAAATTCGCGTTTCGCTTCCTCCATGCGGCCCATCTTGACCAGAGTGATTCCCAGATTGTAATGGACCAGGCCGAACGTCGGGCGTTCTTGCGTGGCGCGGTAAAGATAGTCGTAGGCCAGGTCAATACGGCCGTTTTGCATGTAGTATTCGCCCAGATTGTTCTCGGCGATGAAGTTGACCGGCGTCACCTGAATCGCATGTGAGAAGAGCGTGAAGCTATCCTTCCAGAAGGCCGTTTGCCGCCAGGTCAGGACGGAGAAGAAGATCAAAGCGGTCAGGGACACCGCGGGCAAAAGTTCACGGCGCTGCGGAAAATGAGCGGAATTTTCCGATAGCCACCAGACCGCAATCACAAAAAGCCCGATCAGCGGCGTGTACGCGTAGCGGTCCGCCAGGGCCTGCCGCCCGACCTGCACGATGCCAATCACCGGAACCAGGCAGCCCAGGTACCAGAGCCAGCCCACCGGAAGATAGCGACTGCTGCGAAACCGCCAGGAAATGACGCTCCCGCCAATCAGGAAAGCCAGGCCGAGCACGGGTTTCCACCAGGCGATGAGATTCTGAGAGTGCGGGTAAAAGATAATGAGGTCCACCGGCCAGATGGCTTTGAGGACGTACAGCAGGTATGACCACAGCGCGTTGGCGAGCCGCGCACCCAAGGAGAGAACCGAGGAGCTGGCGACGGTATTGGTCTTGGCTTGGGAAAATACAGTGATGTAGCAGCTCGCCGCGACCGGTAACAGCAGCGGGACTTTTTCCAGGGCCAGCTTGCGCGCCGAGTGGAAGAACTCAGAGAGGTTATCCGCGTCAGGAACGGGAAGCCGGTTCAGCGGCCAGTAGTCGATCAGCAGCAGCGCGAAAGGCAGGGTGACGATCATCGGCTTAGACGCAAGCCCCAGCCCGAACAACACAAACACCAGCAAGTAGCGCGCGATTCCGGGCTTCCGCGCGTACCAGCCATAGGCGAAAAGGGTCAGAAAGGTGAACATCGTGCACAGCAGGCTCTTGCGCTCGGAGATCCACGCGACGCATTCGACGTTCAGCGGGTGCAGCGCAAAAAGTCCCGCCACCACGGCGCTGCGCCAGGTAAACCCGGTGGCGGCGCGCAGCAGATAAAAAAGCAGAATCACGTTCAGAACATGGAACGCCAGGCTCATCGCGTGATGGCCGCTCGCGTGCGTGCCAAAGAGCGAAACATCGGTCATGTGCGAAATCCAGGCCAGCGGGTGCCAATTGGCCATGATGGTTGCCCGCCAGGCCCAGGCCAGGTTGCCCAGGGTCAGGCCGCGCTGTACAAAATGATTCTGCGTGACGTAGCCGGGGTCGTCGTAATTGACGAAGCCGTTCGAAAAGGTTGGGCGATAGGCAAGCACCGTCACCACGGCGAGGCCTATGGCCAGGAGCCAGGGGCGCACGCCATCTTCAGCCTGGTGCGGGGATTCCTGGGCGATGACCGGCGCAGCTGGAAGTGAGGGAGGAGGCTCGGCGAGCGGGACAGTGGGCTCGGAAACGGAGCTCACTCTTTCACCATAACGTAGTAGTCGGGCAGCAGTTTGTGGCCTTCGGTGCTGAAGATCCGGAAATTGCCGAGGCCCCATTTCTGCAGGCGGAACTGCAGCGACGTGGCCAGCACCCCGAACCCGTAGGTGACGCTGCGGGCAAAACTGATGCTGGAGGCTTCCGGGAAATAGCGCGTCGGGCAGGACACCTCGCCCATGCGGTAGCCGAAATAAATGATCTGCGCCAGCATTTGGTTATCAAATGCGAAGTCGTCGGTATTGGCTTCGAGCGGCAACGCGTCCAGAACCTCACGCGAGAAGGCGCGGTATCCCGTGTGGTATTCCGACACCTTGTATCTCATCAGAAGGTTTTGGATGAAGGTCAGGATCCGGTTCGAAATGTATTTGTAGAGCGGCATACCGCCCTTGAGCGCGCCAACTCCCAGAATGCGCGAGCCCAGCGCGACGTCGTACTCGCCGAAGGCGATCAAGCCGGCGAGGGACACGATCAGATTTGGCGAATACTGATAGTCCGGATGCAACATCACCACGATGTCCGCGCCGCGGCGCAGCGCTTCGCGATAGCAGGTTTTCTGGTTGCGGCCGTAGCCGAGGTTCTGTTTGTGCACAAAAACGGTCAGGCCCAGCCGAGCGGCCACGCGCGAGGTCTCATCGCTGCTGCCGTCATCCACCAGAATGACTTCGTCTACGAAGTCGCGCGGCACTTCGCGGTAGGTCTGCTCCAGGGTTTTGGCGGCGTTATACGCCGGCATGACTACCAGAATGCGTTTGCCATTAAGCATAAGTGCGAACCCGCAGGGCTACCCTCTCCTTAGGGAAGGTTGCAGAGGGGCTTAGCCCCGAAAGCTCAACATAAGCCAGGGAGTGGGGACCCGCAAGGCCCGCGCGTGCGGGCGTTGCCAGTGTGCTAATGGTCCTTTGGTTTGCCCGGTTTGCATGGCAAGGGTCCGGCAGGACCAGGGGCCGCCGTACCTGCGGCCGCCGACAGGACCTCGGCGGGCTTGATGCGGCCTGTGGCCAGCTCTGCAACGAGACGACGGTTGGCGGCTAGAAAGTCGAATCCGCCCAGTTCGCGCGGCAGCACCCACAGCACCTGTTCGAATGGCCCGGGGTGAAGCTCGGTTTCCCGGATCGAGGCCGCGAAGAAAATGATGACCAGGGGCTCGGCCATGCCGCCATATGCTTGTTCGACCCGTGAGATAGGAACGCTCTGCAGCATGGTGACGTCGAGTTCCTCGCGCAGTTCGCGGGCCAGCGCTTGTTCGGGAGTTTCGCCGGATTCCACCTTGCCTCCTGGGAACTCCCATTTCAGCGGTGAGGTGTCGTCGCGCCGCCGCTGACCGATCAGAATCCGCCGGTCAGATCGCTCGATCACCGCGGCAACGATGTGAATAGTCATCCGCGTCCTCCGGCATGGGCGGAGATCAAGTGCGCCAGCTGCTTGGCTCCGTCCAGGAGCGGCGGACCGGGCGTGTTCAGGAGCTCGTCGCTGATGACGAACACCCGTTTGTTGCGGATGGCCGGAACGCTCTGCCAGGAGCGGTTCGAGAGTGCTTTGCGCGGATTGGCGCGGCTCCCGGTCGCAGCCCAGGCGAGAACGATGATGTCCGGTGCGGCCTGGGCGACCGCCGAGTCCTCCACGCGTGCGCCCGGTTCGAACCCGGCCTTTCCCCCGCAAAGC
>Ga0335070_10010737_pt1 | contig 10704 bp, 7 predicted proteins | sample Lox_Sample_13_FD_206722 | JGI IMG/M metagenome (GOLD analysis project Ga0335070, IMG submission 206722) | Soil microbial communities from Loxahatchee National Wildlife Refuge, Florida, United States - Lox_Sample_1.3 | ecosystem: Environmental > Terrestrial > Soil > Wetlands | place: USA: Florida...
CGTGCGGCTTGAACCGCGGGCACGACCTCGGCGCGTCGCTTCACATTCATACTTCGGATCCCATAGGCATCCGCTAATTTGCAGAAATCCGGATTCAGCAAGGGTGTGGCCTGGTAATTGCGCTCGTAGAAGAACTCCTGCCACTGGCGCACCATGCCGAGATAGCCGTTGTTGATGATGGCGATGTGAACTTTCAGATTCTCCTGGACGATGGTGGCCAGTTCCGACATGGTCATTTGAAATCCGCCATCGCCGACGACGGCCCAAACTTCGGCTTCGGGACGGGCGACCTTCGCACCAATGGCGGCGGGAAGCGCGAATCCCATCGTGCCCAGACCTCCAGAGGTGATCAGAGAGCGCGGATGCTCGTGCTTGTAATACTGCGCTTCCCACATCTGGTGCTGGCCGACGTCGGTGACCACGATGGTATTGCCGTTCCGGGTCTCGCGCCAGAGATCATTGATGACGTGCGCAGCATAAAGATGGCCGCTGTCGGGAAGATTCTGGATGTCGCGGACGGCGGAATCGCCTTTCAGGCGGTCAACTTGGTCGAGCCATTCGGAGCGGTCGACTGGCTCTATTTTTGGGAGAAGTTCGTGCAAAACCTCGCGCAGATCGCCGACCAAGGCGACGTCAACCTTGACATTTTTGTTGATCTCGGCGGGATCGATTTCGACGTGGATCTTCTTCGCATTGGGCGCATAGGTTTTCAGATTGCCGGTGACGCGATCGTCGAAGCGCATCCCCAGCGCGATTAGAAGATCGGCATCCTGGATGGCGTGATTGACCCAGGCTTCGCCGTGCATGCCCATCATGCCGAGATTGAGCGGATGAGAGGCGGGAAACGCACCCAGGCCGAGAAGTGTCAGGGCAACGGGAATCCCCGCGCGCTCAGCGAAGTCGCGCACCTCGCCTTCTGCACCGGAGACCAGGACGCCATGACCAGCGAGGATCACGGGGCGCTTAGCTTTGCGAATGAGTTCCAGCGCGTGCTTGTACTCGTGCGGCGCGGGCGACAGATCGGGGCGATACCCGGGCAGCTGCGGCTTGGCGTCTTCCCAGTCGAATTCGCAAAACAGTTGCTGCGCATCCTTGGTGATGTCGACCAGAACCGGACCGGGGCGGCCCGAACGGGCGACGTAAAAGGCTTCGCGAACCGTAGGCGCAACTTCGCCGGCATGGGTCACCAGATAATTGTGCTTGGTGATGGGGAGCGTGACGCCGGTGATGTCGGTTTCCTGAAAGGCGTCGGAACCGATCAGCTTGCTGCCGACCTGTCCGGTAATGCAGACGATGGGCGAGGAATCGAGCATGGCGGTGGCAATGCCGGTCACCATGTTGGTCGCGCCTGGGCCTGAGGTTGCCACGGCGACACCTACGCCGCCGGTGGCGCGGGCGTAACCGTCGGCCATGTGCGTGGCGCCCTGCTCGTGACGTACGAGAATGTGATGAATGCTGCTGTGCTTCAGCGCGTCGTAAGCCGGCAGAATCGCGCCGCCGGGATAGCCGAAGACGTGCTTCACGCCCTCTCGTTCCAGGCATTCCCAGAGAATTTGTGCTCCGGTCTTCTTCATGCTTTTCGCCTTCTTTTTATCGGCCGTCTGCTCACACGCCCCAGAGATAGTCATCCTGCTCACGCTCGTGCTCTGACGCAGGCGGGAACGGCACGGGACGACGCTCCAGTGGTCCGTGTGCAGCGTTGGATTGCGCTACCGCGGCTGCCATGTGCAGCTTGTGCCTGGTCTCAATCAGCTTCATGATATGCGGGTCTTCCACGGTTTTGAGATTGTCCGCCAGCAGAATGAATTCGCGGTAAATCTCATCCAACTCGCGAACGCTGAAGCGGAAGCCCAACTGCTCGCAGCGCAAACCGAGCGCGTGGCGTCCGGAGTGTTTGCCCAAAACCAGGCGAGTCTTGGGAACGCCTACCGACTGCGGCGTCATGATCTCATAAGTCAGGGGATTTTTGATCACTCCGTCCTGGTGAATGCCGGCTTCGTGAGCGAAGGCGTTACGGCCGATAATGGCTTTATTCGGCTGGACGGGGTTTCCGGTGATTTCACTTAATAACTGGCTGGATGGAAAGAGCTGCTCCGTGGCGATGGCGGTGTCGTAGGGATAACGATCGGGACGCACTCGCATGGCCATAACAATTTCTTCCAGCGAGGCATTGCCGGCACGTTCGCCAATGCCGTTGACGGTGCACTCCACCTGGCGTGCTCCGGCCGCGACGGCAGCCAGCGAATTTGCCACGGCCAGCCCAAGATCATCGTGGCAGTGTACCGAGATTACGACGCCTTCAATAGGGCGAACATGGCGGCGGATCGTCTGAATCAGCTCGGCAAACTCTGAGGGCACCGTGTAGCCGACCGTGTCGGGAATGTTGACGGTGGTGGCGCCGGCTTCGGTCACCGCCTCGAGAACTTCGCACAAGAATTTTGGATCGGAGCGGGTTGCGTCCTCCGGGGAAAACTCCACATCTTTGCAAAGAGATTTCGCCAGGGTGACGGCATCGCGGGCCTGCTCCAGGCATTGCTGGCGGGAGATTTTCAGCTTGTGCTGAAGGTGAATGTCAGAGATAGCGAGGAACGTGTGAATGCGGGGATGAGCGGCTTTTTGGACGGCCTGCCAGGAGCGCTCTATATCCTCGCGACAGCAGCGCGCCAAAACGGCGACACTTGGTCGACGAACCGCGGCTGCCACGGCCTGCACGGCTTCGAAGTCTCCCTGCGACGCGATGGGAAATCCTGCCTCGATCACGTCTACGCCCAAGCGATCAAGCTGGCGGGCCATGCGCAACTTCTCGTCCGTGCGCATGCTGTAGCCCGGGGATTGTTCGCCGTCGCGCAGCGTGGTGTCGAATATTTTGATCCGATCTTGTGCTGACACTTTCTAATCCTCCTGGCCCCATGGGCCATTTTCGAGCTAAAAGGAAAGGGCCATCATCGTTTGGTGGATGATGGCCCTGTTCAGAAACTTGATTTTGGCTATTTCATCCGCCGGATCCTCTGGGTGCAAGCACCAGGCCAAAAATGGCCACGCTAAGGAGGAGTTCGAGCACACACAGTCCCACGCCGGTAATTCGATTCGAATTTGCCAGAATTTGCGTCATGCTACGGCTCACCATAACCCGCATGGAGTGAGATGTACTGTAGACAACGCAGGAGCACGCGTCAATGATTCGCACGCTCGCATGCTAAGCAAAATACAGCTTTGACCTATTCGTTTTTTCGATGAAGAAACAGGGGACCGCCCGGAACCCATGCGCATTAATTGCGAGGTCCGTTGCGGAGCCGGTTTGATCGCCCGAGCGCAAGAGCATCTCGTCGCTCGGCATGACTTCCGACTTCTGGAATCTGCATCCCTGGCGGTTGCTCGCGCACGCGTACGTTTCTTAGGGATTGACGCACTGATTAATCGAAAACGGTGGCACTCGCCTGACTCAGTCTGGTCTTCGAGTCGCTTCATACACTTAAGCTGGAAAAGTGGATGATGGTCCAATTATGATCCACGAATCGGTGGCAACCGCTACTTACAACGTTTTTTGGAGCCAGCCGCGTCGCGTATTGTCAATCAGTTACGACCAAATTCTTGGCCGTCACGGCAGAGGCCGCGGGTTCGAGTCCCGTCATCCCCGCCATTTTTGCAACCGCCTATAAATCGGCACTTTTCAATCTGTCAAGCCAGGGGGCAAGCGTTTCTGCCATTTTCCGGGGGAAAACGGCACCCGCGCCTCTTTTGGGCACTTGCGATGCCGTTCAATTAATGCGTATGAAATTAACCAAGGTGCTCTACGTATAGCGAATTTGCGTAACCCCGGGCTGTGATGGACGTCACGGTAGAACTACTCAAGCACAGGTGATGAAAGATCGCTGCTGATTGGGTGCAATGTAGCACTAGTGACTCAGCCGATTCTCAACAGCAACTAATTCGACAGAAGCAAAGTCAGTACTACTGCTGTCTTCAGCTGCTGCTTCAATAAACATTTTCAGGTCATGACGATCTTCGGGGAGCATGCGCAGGAACTGGATTCCGTTGCCGACCTGAGGATCGCAGGTTGCAATGACGCCAAGGACAATGATCGTGATGTCGTCTGCCCGTAGCCGAACCTCGACTGGAGTACCGATAGGCAAAGGGAACATCATTCCAACGTAGCATCCGCCCAAGCTCAGGTCGGAAGTCTCGCCACGAATGGGTGCCTCGGTTGCTTCCTGAAGGATTTCGACAGGTGTGTGAACTTTTACCCTTGGGTACGCTCTCTTTTCGACGCTCATACAAAGGACCTCATTTCAGTGCTCGACGCCATCGCTACGGGGTGAAAGACGGTAACAGGATGGACACGGTTCCTGCCCAGATCTTTCGCCCTGTAAAGTGCATCGTCGGCATTTTTCAGAAGAAAATCGGGATCGCTGCCAAGATGTTCACTGCTGCAGACGCCCATACTGATGCTTACATGGACCTGACCGGTGGCAGGGAGAGCACAAATTGAGTGCCGGAGTTCGTCGGCGCGGCGTAGGGTTTGTGCAGCATCGCATCCGGGTAGAACGATCAGGAATTCTTCGCCGCCGTATCTGCCCACGCCGTCATAGGCTCGGAGTCCCGCCCTTAATCTTTGAGCTACTCTTTTCAGCACCTGGTCACCGGCGGAGTGGCCGTGCGCGTCATTGATGCGCTTGAAATGGTCAATGTCGGCGAGAATAACGCCGGTGGGCTGATGATCCCGTGCGCCGCGCAGGAGTTCACGGTGTAGGAGGTTCAGAATCTCGCCGCGATTGCACAACCCTGTGAGGCTGTCGTGCGTGGCCGCATAATTTAAGCGCTCGCGGGTCTGAATCAGTTCAGCGTGAACCTCGACAATCCGCTTGCCCGTGAATAAACGGGCTTCGAGTTCGGCGGGAGCGAAGGGCTTGCCCAAGAAATCATCGGCTCCGGCCTTAAGACCTTCCAACACGTGGTGACTTTCGTTGTTGCTGGTCAGCAGGACTGTATAGACGTACCGTTCGCCTAGATCGCCTGATCGAATACGCCGGCATAGTTCCAAGCCATCGATGTCCGGAAGTACCCAATCGATTAATGCGAGTCTTGGCCCATCCGTTGCCGACAACACGGACCAAGCTTCTGCACCGCTCTTGGTGACAACGGCTTCCAGGCCCCAGTCGCGCAGGTAGCGTGATAAAAGCTTCTGATAGAAACCGGAATCTTCGGCGATCAGAGTTTTCATAGCCGCTGCCTAAGCGCCGCATACCTATACGCGGACACCCTTAGCTAGCGCATCTGGCGGGCCGTCATGGGAGCTCCCGTAAGTATCATGAAATCAGAAACATGCAAGATCACGGAGAAAAGGTGCATGTTCATCGGCCTTAAAGGTGTTCGTGTTCTGAACACTCTCAGGGGAGGGTGCGAGGCGGGTGATGGGAAGGGTGATGGCAACGCCCAATGAGAGGTAAGGGCACCCGGGGTTGCAAGTGCGGTCGAAAGTGTGCTGAGCAGAGGTGCTTACGTCTTTGTCAGGGAACTGGACGGTTGTGTTTGAGGGGTGAACAAGGGCGTGCTCTCGCCAGCCGGTGGTACGCTGTAACCCCTTTATTAGCTATCGAAGAGAATGGCAGCGCGCCTGTAAGACTGACTCTTATGAAGAGCTTGCATGGCCGCTTCAATGACAGATATCAATTCGCAGCTCGCTGCGTGCCGTTCTGGCACAGTTTGATCCGCGTTGTGGTAGTTCTGGGGCGCTTGGCGGTTCTTGCGGTAGTAGTGTTTGGACCAGGTCTGGCGAGGGCAGGCTCATCTCTGACGAGCGCTTCCGCAGCGGTGAATGTCGTAGCGGTTCTGCCAGCCACAGTAGGCGTCAGCATCTCAACTGTTCACCTCAACGTCAGTATTGAAGATCCGAGTCAGCGGTCTTCGATGGTCACATTACCCGTAACTAGTTCCTGGAACCTGAACGAGTCTATCAGCGCGGTCGAACTAGTCGGATTCTTCGATTCCAGCGAGCGGGCGCTTGCGAACGTGACCGGCGATGCAATTCCCTCCAGCCGAGTTATGGCAGCTATCAACAACGAAGCGCCGCAGGCGTTCAGGGAAACCGCGTCTGTGGGGACGCGTGGGGCCGCACGCCGGCTCTTTCGGCAGCCCATATCACGCTCAAAAGTAAGTGGGTCCCGAAGAGACGATTTGCACATTCAGGTTGATCGGGTTGCTGACCTGGGTACACCCGCCGGCGAGTATACCGGCACGCTGCATCTGCGGCTGATTGCCTACTAAGCAAGCGCGATCTACTAATGCACACGCAGGCATAAATTTACGATGTCGAGGCGGCCGCCTGTTTGGCCTTTGATGATGTCGTTTTGGAGTCCAACGTGGAAAGCATCTCGTAAATAGTGGTACGGCTTACTCCCAGCACCTCAGCAGCTCGGGCTTTATTGCCGCCGACCTTTTCCAGCACACGAACAAGATGCCGCCGCTCCAGTTCATCAAACGAGATCAATTCGATCTCCGCCTCTGCAACCTGCTGCGGGTTCGCTTTAATAAGTTCAGGTAAGTCCGCCAGGTCGATCACATTGCCCTCGACCATCATGCAGGCATTGCCGATCACATTTTCGAGTTCGCGGACATTTCCAGGCCAACTATGCTGCCCTAAGCAAATCTGGGCTCGACGGCTGATTCCGGTAATCGGTTTTTTGTATTCTCCGGCAAATTTGGTTATGAAGTGGCGCTGGAGCAGCGTGAGGTCCTCTTTGCGCTCCGCCAGCGTGGGTAACTTCAGCTCAACCATGGTGAGGCGGTAATACAGATCCTTACGGAAGATACCGTCGTCGGTCATCTTCCGGAGATCGCGATTCGTAGCGGCAATCACGCGTACATCGACGGAGCGGGGAGCTGGCGAACCGACTCGCTGCACTTCCTGATTTTGCAGAACGCGCAAGAGTTTGGCTTGCGCTTCGATGGGCAGCTCACCAATCTCATCAAGGAAGACGGTGCCACCGTTTGCGTATTCGAAGACTCCGATCTTGTCCTGATTTGCGCCGGTAAAGGCGCCGCGAACATGACCGAAAAGCTCACTCTCGAGAAGGGTCTGCACAATTGCCGAGCAGTTACACACGACGAAAGGCCGAGCATGCACCGGGCTGAGATTATGAAGCGCACGGGCGACCAGTTCTTTGCCGGTCCCGGTTTCGCCGCGGACCAGAACGGTCCGAAAATGAGGAGCCACGCGGCGGATTTTGGAGAACATCTCCAGCATGAGCGGACTGCGGCCAATGATGCCTTCGAACTGGTACACCCCAATGAGCTCTTGATCAAGCTCAAAGGTCTTTCGCCTGCGGGCAGCGTCCTGGATCAGTCCGGCAATCCGTGCGCGTATTTTTTCCATGTCCAGGGGCTTAGGGAGGTAGTCGCATGCTCCTTTGCGAATGGCCTCCACTGCCGAATCCATGGAGTAATTACCGGTGATGAGAATGACCTCTGTAGCAGGATCAACGGCGATGATCTTCTCCAGCAGTTGCATGCCATCGAGCTTTGGCATGAGCAGGTCAGTAATGACGATGTGCGGCCGTGTCCGAAGAAACAATTCCCAACCGGCTTCCGAATCGGACGCCGTCAAGATCTGCAGGTCCTGTTGTGCAAGGGCTGTGGCGACGAGTCCCAGGAATGCAGGATCATCATCGATCACTAACATCTTGAGCAGCCGGTTTTTCTCCATAAAGCACAGCCGTGGGTACGTGAGACTGTTCAGTTGCTGTACGTTTGCGTCCAGCCAAAAGCCCCACTGTACTGTAGCTTGAGTCGAATCCCGGATTAAAGGTGACCGAGGTAATGCTGCTTTCCTGAGCGGGGGATTTTCCCAGTTCCGAGCGGATCAGGAAGATGGGGCGCCGGACACCGCAGCGGTGGCGTCCGGCGCCGAGTGGCAGACCACAGGGCCTGCCACTCCAGTCGTGAATGCGAGCACCATTCAGACAAAGATCGCGATTCTAAACCAATACCCGGCTGGTGCTACCGGTAAAAGCTTCAAAGGGTACGAGTACGGGCATAACGCTTTGCTTATTCGTGATAGCTTTGCGCTGCGCGGTTCGCAGCAGGTCCGTGGGGTCGCAACCGGTCACATAGGCAACGATGCCATATGACGCGCTGATCTCGCATCCCGTCTTTGTGCTGAGATTCCAGCTATCAATTGCCTCCTGAATACGGCGTCGCGCGCACTCCGCCTGCCGTTCGCTCGTATTAGGCAGGATGGCGAGGAACTCATCCCCACCGAAGCGGGCGATGATGTCAGAGCCCCGGAAAATGCCTTTCAACAGCTTGGCGACTTCGGCGATGAACTTATCGCCTGCCACTGTGCCGTAGCGCCCACGGACTACAGGCAGAGTGTTGATCTTCAAGATCATTAAAGAGAGATCCGTTCCCAGGCGATTCGCGCGCGCGACCTCGTGCGTAAGCGCCTGGTCCACCCCTCTCTGGTTCAGCAACTGCGTGACTGGGTCCAGCATGGATAGACTTTCCATTTGCTCGCTGAACACTAATTCCCGGATCAACTCGTGACGCGTAGCATTAACGGTGCGCTTCTGACTGACTATGTAGATGTTGAAGAGCACAATCAACGCAATTAGCCCAAAGAAGAACTGGGGCAGCATGCGGCCGTCAAGTTCCAGGTTTCGGTGCCAGGTCAAGCTCGGGAAAACTATCGCCAGCAATCCGGCGCTCAAGACGAGCATTACCAGGATGCCGATTGACCATAGTTGCCAGTCTCGCGACGATAAAGCCTGGATTTGGCGTTCAATTTGTCCCGATCTATCTGAAAAGATATTAGAGGTTGGTTGATTGTTCCGCTGCATTTGTAAATCCCTGCCATTCTGGGTCCCGACTGTCGAGACCCGTGTTGTGTTTTGCCACAAGGATGAATGTGCATCCGGGCTACCGGGCCGTATACCACGGGGAACAAGCGATTATTACGGCCTAAGGTTTTGAGGAGCAGGGAGTTACGACTCCACGTGACCAACGTCACCCCTCGATAGTTACTTACACGGAGCGTACGCGTGGCGGAGGTATGTAAGCAGATCGAACGCTACAAAGGGGATGCCGCAGGCGACCATGAAGATGCGAGCCTTCCAAGCCACTTATCCGCATGCAGGCTAGTTCAGGAGTTAGCTTGGCCATTAAGCACGTCTTCGACCTTTTTCAGCAACGAACTCCGCGTAAATGGCTTTTCCAAAAGCGCAACGTTGTCATGAAGGACACCATGAGTGGCAATCAAATCGTTGGTGTAGCCGGAAATGTACATCACCCGTATTCCTGGATGAGTATCGCGGAGCCGTACAGCTAATTCGTGACCGCTCATCTTTGGCATGACGACATCGGTCAGCAGCAGATCAATATGCGTTCCGGACGCTGAACAAATCTCCAAGGCAGATTCGCCGTCTTTAGCTTCCAAGACTGCGTAACCGTGAGTTTCCAGCACTCCCCGGGTAAGCTTGCGCAGCGCGGCATCGTCTTCGACCAGCAGGATCGTGCCCGACCCTTTAGCGCTACTCACCATGGGTTTCGGCGCCTCCTGGTCAACGGGTGTTTGGACGCGAGGCAAGAACACCTTAAATCTCGTGCCTTTGCCGACTTCGCTATACGCCCAAATGTAGCCGCCACTCTGCTTGACAACGCCGTACACCATAGAAAGGCCGAGACCTGTGCCTTGGCCTTGGCCCTTGGTGGTGAAGAACGGCTCATAAATATGAGGCAAAACCTCGGGGGGGATACCGACTCCCGAGTCGCTCACCGAGATGCAGACATATGGTCCTGGCCGCGCTCCCGGGTGTGTGCTCGCATACACCTCATCCAATTCCGCATTGCTGGTGTCAATAATCAGTTTGCCGCCGCGGGGCATGGCATCACGGGCATTGACCGCCAAGTTCATCAGAATCTGCTCAATTTGACCGCGATCAGCTTCTACTCTCCCCAAATTGCTACCGGGGTTGAACGAGAAGTCGATATCTTCGCCGATCATGCGCCGCAGCATCGAACTCAAGTCCTTGATCACAGTGTTGAGGTCGAGGACCTTAGGTTGCAGTACCTGCTGACGACTAAAGGCGAGCAACTGTCGGGTAAGCGTCGCCGCCCTTTCCGCTGCCGCCTTCATCTCCCTAAGTTGATCCTGGCTACTGGTGTCTTGTAAGCGATCCAACAATAACTCGGAATATCCAAGGATGATTCCGAGCATGTTGTTAAAGTCGTGCGCGACACCACCGGCGAGGCGCCCAACCGCTTCCATCTTCTGAGCTTGGCGGAACTGCTGCTCCAGTTTCTTGGCTTCACTAATGTCATTACTGATGGAGAGCACGCAGGCCTCGCCGCCCAAGTCAATCAATTCCGAAGCGATCTGAACATAGCAGATGCCCTTAGTTTTGGTGTTGAAGCGGGTTTGCATGGTGAATCTGCCGATTTTCCTCAGATTCGCAATCATGGTGTGCCGGTCCAGCGAATCTACCCACAGGTTGGTCTGCCATACAGTCTTGCCGACCAGTTCGTCATACGCGGCTCCAAGCATGCGCGCAAAGGCATCATTCACATCTACGTAGCGGCCCTCGTTGACGGTCACAATAGCAATCCCGAGTGGGCTGGAGCGGAATGCTTTCGAGAACCGCTCTTCGGACTGTCGCAGGAGCTCCTCATGCCTGTGCTTCTCGGTAACGTCGAGGAGCAGGCTTAACACCT
>Ga0335070_10010738_pt1 | contig 10703 bp, 8 predicted proteins | sample Lox_Sample_13_FD_206722 | JGI IMG/M metagenome (GOLD analysis project Ga0335070, IMG submission 206722) | Soil microbial communities from Loxahatchee National Wildlife Refuge, Florida, United States - Lox_Sample_1.3 | ecosystem: Environmental > Terrestrial > Soil > Wetlands | place: USA: Florida...
GGACTGGACGTACCTGCTCCAACATCGTACTGTGGATCAGGGCCATACTACGTAGGGGCTGTTGATCCAGTCGAATACAAAGTCATCCTTCAGAGAAACCCGAGCTTCTGGATGGGTTGGCCAGCACCGGGATGCGCCAGCTACCTAGACACGGTCGAGATAGACTACATCTCAGACTGGACTACGAGGAAGGCTGACTTCCTAGGCGGTTTCATCGATACGTGCTATGTTCCAAGAGCCAACATGTTTGATTTACTGGACAGCACGACAAAAAACCCGTTGGTGCCCGCTGTAAAGACGATCTCGAACATTCTTCCAGCGCTGTCAATAGACTCAATCCAATTCCAGTTCCTTATTGATCCCACGAGTAGCTACATTGGAACGGGAGGCATGCCAGGCGGCATCCCGGTCGACTTCTTCAACAACACCCACACCAGAAGAGCATTTGCCTACTCATTCAACTGGTCAACATACGGCCAACAGGCATTCTACGGTGAATCCGACTATCGAGAGAACCCACTAGCTCTCGGTCTTTACCCAGACTATTACAACTCCAGCATTCCAGGCTACTACGAGAGTCTGGCCGCTGCCGAAGCTGAATTGAAAGCAGCAGTCGTCGACGGCCAGAATGTGTGGAACACCGGTTTCACTTTGACCATGACTTACGACGCGGGAAGCGACGAGAGAGGAACAGCCTGTCTCATGATAAGCAACTTCTTCGCTACGTTGAGCACTTATGACGGCAGATATGGCAATCCTTTCACAGTGAAGGTGGCTTCGATCGGCTCCAACTACGTAGGCCTTGCACAAGCAGGAGAACTGCCAATCTACGCAGCGGGTTGGAAAGCAGATTTTGCTGATGCAGACGACTTTTTGCGCCCGTACATGTACAGCACTGGAGCGCTTGCTTATTATCAAGGCTACACTGCCGACAATGGATGGGGTATATGGAAGGACGTAATTGTGGACACAGCAGTACTTACACCGGACGGTCCTGCCAGACAAGCATTGTACAACCAACTGCAAATGATCTATTACAATGATTGCCCGAGCTTTCTAATCGTCCAACCACGAGGCAGGAGATTCCAGTGGTACTGGGTCAAAGGATGGTACTATGACGCCGTCTACCCCTCCGACTGCTACTATCAGATGTTCAAAGCAGAGTATTCATGGTTTGACGTCTCAGGCCCTACCCCTGGCGTGCCAGACGGTCACGTCAATGTATATGACTATAACTGGTCAGTCCTCCATTTCAATGCCAAAGCCCCAATTCCGGGAGTACCAATCGATCCAAAGTGGATTGGTGTTTATGGCTGCGGTGCATGCGATGTCATCGGAGACAGGAAAGTCGACGCGAAGGACATCATAGCGATCGCACAAAGTAGCGATAACGTCAGGGTACAAGAACTGGATTCGGCTAAAACCATTATCGGACAGGGCTACGAAGGAAATCTATCCGTAACGGTCAGCTGCAGGACGTTTCTTTCTTGGGACTTCAACGTGACGACTTACGCAAACACTGCAATTATAGCCGCTCTGAACTTTGACTTCACTGGAACTGGTGTTCAGAGCCAAGCCTTCGTTTGGAATGCGAGCGGTTTCGCCTACGGAAACTATACGCTGGAAGCCTGCGCGGACGTCTCAGCAGAAATGCAGACGGGGGACGACAACTACACGTGCACGTGTAGCGTCCACGTTGGTGTTCCGGGCGACGTTTCAAGCACTACTCCTGGCGTATATGACGGCGTAACAAACATGAAAGACATCGCGTACATGGTTGCAGTCTTCAACACAAGACCCGGTTCGGCGAACTGGAATCCGAACGCTGACGTCGACAACGACGGCATCTGCAACATACGCGACATAGCAATATGCGTTGCCTACTTCAACCAACACGAGTAGACCAACCACCCCTTTTTTCTTTTTTCACTTTAGCTCGGCTCTCCAAGTCACGAGAACGTTATTTCTGGCTAGATCTTTTAACCGTCAATTGAGCCTGTGAGATCTGGGCTTGACGATCTGTGCTGCCAGAAAGCGAGATAGGACAGTTCTATTTGGACAATCCTATCAGAGTCCCTCATTTTTGGAATCTTGGTAGAAAGCACCTTCGCATTTCCCTCAGAGACGGCCGCTTCGTCAAGCTCAACCACTACGAAAATCGGTTAAATGAAAAGGACTTGAGGTTCTACTGCTACAAGCTCAAATCCATGCACGTTTACTTCTCCGTTCTAAACTGGCTTTTCATGTGCCGTCTTAAATCGTCTCTCTCTTTGACTATTTTCGGAGGGAGAATGCTCCAGAAAGACGGTCTTGCCTACTTTAGAAAAAGAAGATGATCTAATGGATGCAACAAAAAAACTATGGGATTATTTCGCACCCATTGTACCTGACGAACTCAAAATCCCTAAACTTCACTTTCGTGGCTTGAATGAGTTTCTGAATCTCTGGCACTTGTCGAGAGACTGCTTCGATCAAGTTGTGCACTGTGCTGCACACTATGTCGTATGCCTGCGGGTCCCAACGTTTCATCACGTTTGCATAAAAGCATCGCCCGCCGCACAGATCCAGCGAATTGCAGAGCGTACACGGTTCAGAGACAAAAACCTTGTTGAGTTTCAGCGGATCAGCTTCGCTTATGTTACCTAAGTACTGTTTCTTCATGCCCCACATGGTTGGGCACGGGATTATGTTACCATCCGTCTGAACTGCGTAGTTTATCCATCCGCCGCCACAACGCAGAAGACTTCTCTCTCCAGACAGCAATGATTCTGCGATGCCGAGTAAGGGATAAAGCCGCAGAACGACACGACTTTTTTTCATCTGGTTCACCCAGAAGTCGGCTAGTTTTTGAATGCCCGGGTTGTAGCTATCTTCGCTCCATGCCTTAAAGTCTCTCCGCGCAAAATCTGTTTTCCAGAACCCAGCGTTGAGTTGCCAATGAACGGAGGAAAAGGGTAAATCTTCGTTTTCCAGAAGCCAACGGACTTGCTTGTAGATGTCAGTGTTTTCCATGACCGTCATTCGGGCAATCAATTCGCCTTTGAAGCCATTTCTCCTTATCAGCTTCAGATTGTCAACAACTTTCCTATAAGTCCCTTTGCCTCTGTAGAAATCGGTTAGTGCTTCGTCGCCATCGATTGAAACGAGAATCGTGTGGAAGCGATTCACGTAACTTGATTCGAGAGAGTCCAACCTCAAACCATTCGTTTGCATCATGAATAGCGTCGGGTGCACTTCGTCCATAACCTGTTTGATTTCGTCCAAGCAGAGAAGTGGTTCTCCGCCATAGAACGTCAGCACGCAGTAAGGGTCCTTTGAGCAGAATGTTTTGAGTTCGGATATGGGGTAGCTAATCTTTTTTGGCAGTGAGTAATCAACTTCAAGATCAGAGGGGTCGTCATCCATGTCCAGCAGTGACTCACCGTAGCAGTAGCTGCACTGAGAGTTGCATTCAGTGGTCAGTATCACGTGGAAGAACATGCCGTTTCCGTTTAGAAAGCAGAATGCCCTCTCTTAAGCGTATTTCTCCTTGGCTTTCTTCGCTCTTTCAACGTAATCTCTGAGTTCCCTTTCCTGTATTTTCTTCTCGGGCAGAGTTTCAGGTGCGTACACCAGCGGAAGAACGGCGATGAAGAGGAAAAAGCTTGCAAGAGAGAAGGCCGTCGTCGTCTCTATTCCTTGTGCGAACGGGTTCACCAAGACAGGAATGAAGCTTGCGAGCAAGTACGGGAGTCCTCCCAAGACGTAGAACTTGTCTTTCTGACTCGTCTGGGCTAGGTCTCCCCAAATAGTCATGAAGAAAACCGAAGCGAACATTCCCCAAGCGATTCCATCGAAGACCGTGTACACGTACCAAGACGCTGGGATTTCCGAAAAAAGGCTCAAAACGGCGTATTCGATGCCAAAAATCACGAAGCCCGTGATCACTACTCGCTTTCTTCCAACCTGATCTGCAATCACGCCGCCGATTGCTGCAAATACTCCTGAAATCGCAAATTCAATGAAACCGATGTAGTCTATGAGCCAAGGCTGTTCTGCAAACGATGTTTTGAGCCCCTTCATTACTATTGGGACTTCTGCGAAATTGATTATTGAAAACATGATCCATGGTAGAAGGTACAGAGCCACGTCTCTTCTTCTCAAAATGGCACCGTAAGCCGGTCTGGAGGGCGATTGCTCCGTGATTCCTCTGAGTTTTGAGAGTACGAAGAAAATGGGAAGTCCCGCTGCTCTCCAAACAGTCAGGGCCAGAAGCGTTTGGAGAGTACTCAGACCTAGGCTGCTTATGCCGAATGCGAATCCGAGGACGCTGAAACCAACCGCGCTCCAAGCTATGCCGCCGTAGGTGCCTCTGTTTTCAACAGCCGTTGAATCTGCAAAATAGGCTAAGCATGAAGGCAAGCCGAGCCCGACTGAGGCGCCAGCAAACCCCAAGATAAGAGCGTTCACATAGATTTGTTTGGAGATAATTATGACTGGCAACGCTGTCATGAATGAACCGAAAAGCATCCACACGAAAAGGTAGTTCTCTCTTTTGCGCACTGAGACTAGGGCTCCTGGTACGGCTGCAATTGCAATCCCGGCGTAGTAGATCCCATGCAAGAATATGTTTTCAGTCGATGTTAACGCCATGCTGTCCACTAAATTGCTCAAGATCTGGTTGAACAGCGTGAACCACACAAGGCTGTCAAGTATCAGCACCGCGGCGGGAGCGAATTGTCTCAATGGAATACGGTTTTTCAGGATGTTCATCGGCGACATTGATCGTGGCGACCGTTCAAGCATCATTCATTCATTCCATGATAAAACATTTGTTGAGTCAGCAACTGTATTCATGTTCAACAAAAGGCTTAAGTAATGGCTGTTGAACACATATACAGTAGAGGGATTAAGATGGCGAAGGTTAAGAAACGGAACGTCCCAGTGAGAACTTTTCCTCTGTAGATTAGGCCTATAGGTCTTCCAGAGTCGATCTAGCTAATTCTCTAAATACCGTCTTGTATTTCTGGGTTTCCAGTTTTTCAGCTAACACTTCCGCCCTGATGCAAAGCTTTTCCATCTTGCTCTTCAAGGCACTGATTGACTCGGAACGGAAAACCAGCTCGACTAGAGCGTCAACGTCAGTCTTTGTCAGCTCCCTTTTCTTTAACTTTTTAAGTATTCTTTCCTTCAAGTCAGCATCCTTGAGGGCAAACGCAATCGGGATGGGCAAAGCCTCTTTGCGCAAGCGTCGATTCAATTCTGCAACCTCGAAGACATCCACAAACTCTTCTCTCAGAGTTGCTAACGTGCCCAAGATTCTGCCGTATTCTCGCAAAGCCTCGCTGACCTCCGATCTGTCGGACGCGATCAGACCCGCGATGTGCATATCTGCTTCAACGCTTGCTGCTTTCATCTCAATGATTTCAAAGTATTTTTGCGGGGAAACTGCCGTGATTCCTCTGAGGGGGAGTTCAAGTGCGTGAGCGTTCCCAACCTCAAACAAGCACTTCTTGGCTGTTTCGGTTATCTTCCTGAATCTTTCGACTGGCAAATCTGAAATCGAGAGTTCCAGGAGAGTAAGCCCATTTATCATGAACGCGTTTCCGAGCAGCAGAGACAGGTTCTGCCCATACTTTCCGAAGACCGTTTGGTGGTTTTGCTTCTCCTGCGATCCGTCAATGATGTCATCGTGTATGTCAAAACCTGCGGCTATCATGGCGATTGCTGCTTGAGGCTTCAAAGCTTTGTCGAGTCTCCCTCCGGCAGCCTCGAATGAGAATGAGAACAAGCCTGGATGCGTGAAATCGTTCCAGTATGAGAAATAATGCTCCAACGCTTTTCGAAGTTCTGGGTCTTCAATTCTTTCCGATCTGAAGGTTGATCTCACAAACCCCTGGCATTCTTTGCTGCGTTCCTGTAATTCCTCTATTATGATCTGAGACGTTTTTCGTCTTTGCTTCTCCATGCTGTTTACGTTGTGTACAGGTCGTATTTAAAAACTAGCGGCACAATCCTATTTGGGTTCCAACTTGACGTCCTTTCGATCCAGCTGTTCCCTCAACACGTGTTCGTAGGCTTCCAGGTACTGTTCGCCCTTGGAGGTCAGTTTGTATACCTTCCTGGTTCTTCCGCCCTTGGATTGCTTCTCGCTCGTGAGGAAGCTTTCTCTCTCCAAAGTGTTGAGCATGGGGTATAATGCCCCGTGTCGGAGTGTGACGTTGAATCTTGCTTCTGCCTCCTTTTTTATCATGTATCCCCACATCGGCTGGGTGCTGACGAGCCTCAAGATTTGGATATCGAGCAGATTTCTGGTTATGCGTTGTACAAGTTGTTTTTCGTAGTGGTCAGACAAGTTTTCACGGGGTCGGATTATGTCTCATTTGGTACATGTCGATGTTTCAGCTTATTAGACTTATGATCGATGACCCTGTTTCAACGTATGTTTGATTATGTTTTGTTATGCTCAGAGTAAGCATGAACGTTTATATTATGGTTTAGTGTCTATAAAGACTCAAGATATGTCTGAGGAAAGACATATTGTATATCCGTTCAACAGGCAGACTGTTGAACAAAACCACAAAAACCGAAAGTGTCCGAATGAATAACACGAAAGAAGTCCAAACAAAACTCATGAAAGGCCTTCTCGACCTAATAATACTACAGTTCCTGAACGGACAGCCAATGCACGGTTACCAGATCATAACAAAGATACGCAGAAGCTTCGGCGTCTACTTCGGCCCGAGCACAATCTACCCGCTACTGGGAACACTGGAGAAGAAAGGGTTCGTAAAAAGCGACTGGGAAATGACCAGCGAAAGACCCAGAAAAGTGTACAAGCTAACAACCGAAGGACAAAACATGCTAAACTTCACAGAAGACTCGCTCAACTTCATATGCAGAAAAATAGGCTCACCCAGCATGTTCAAGAACGCAGGCGAAGACGGCATCACCCATTCACCGCTACGTCCACTGCTGAGAAAGATCGAAGAACCCAGAGCGCTCATGTGAGCGCGCACACTCTCCCATATATTTGCACCCACGCCAGGAGGAGGCCAAAAGCACCAGAAGGTGCCAGACGAATCAGACACACTTTTCCATATTTCTTCAACCCACATCACCTGACACCAGCAACTCCAGCACAAAACCCGTGCATATTTGGATCCTAATATTCACGATACATTGAAACGAGGAGGGGGAGGGCCCACAATAAGCTTTTTTTCACCGAATAGATCCAGAACCCTGACAACCGCCCTGAAATTCAAAACTCATATGGCTAAACGATTTCCCAGCTCGATAACCTAAACTCGAGTGACACGCGCGAAACCAGAAAGTCCTCGGCTTTATTGGACCGCGCACCCCAAAGTGGATGCGCAATCCATTTCTCCCCTCTCCTTTCAACTCCAAAATCTGTCTCTACAGAATCATGATACGCAGAACCAGATGATTTATCGTTTCTGAAACAAGCTTCTAGAAGAATCCTCTATACGAATACTCACATCCGGAACCGAGCTATGCTGGCTCGTCCGACGAACTGGTCCTGACTTTCTTCCGCGCGCTCGTGATGTACCCGGAGTGCCCGGTCATCAGCGTCTGAGGACGAGTTCTTCCGATCTCCACCTGCATACCCCGCATCAGACATTCAACGGTCTCGACGTCAGTGAAACTATTCTCCCTAAGCGCGTCAACGGTTCTCACAACCTGATCTATCGTCGGACTGAACGAGACAATCGTCCCGCTGGCTCTCAGAGCATCGTACGCACGTGGAACCACCAGCCATGGAACAGCGAGGTCAAGAATCACAGCGTCCACTCTTTCCTCATCTATTCCCGCCGTCACGTCCTTGTTCTTCAACTCCACAAAATCAATTAACCCAGCTCTGACAAGATTCTTCTCAGCCGTCACCCGAAATTCTTCCCTTATCTCGTAACTGTACACCTTGCCGCTCGGTTTCACATAATGCGCTAAGGCCGTGGTCATCGCCGCCGTGCCAGTTCCTGCTTCAACCACGCGACTTCCAGGCCCGATTCCGCTGAACATGACTATGAGAGCAATGTCCTTGGGATACATGATCTGCGTCTGCCTCGCACACTTCAAAACGTAATCACGAAGCATAGGTCTCAAAGCAACAAACTCGAAACCCAGACTACTCGACACGGTTGACCCATACGCTTTCCCAATCAAGCTGTCCAAAGTCACAAAGCCTTTGTGCGTGTGAAAACTCTTGCCCCTTTCAACCTTAACCAAGTAGGTCTTGCGCTGACTCAACTCGAGAAGTACGTACTCCCCCTCGACAATCAGGTCGTCATTCACTGCGCTCACTACGGACCATACTTAAACGGATGCTTCGAACGATCCTTGTTCTCTATGAGCTCGTCAACACTCGGTCTGCCTTCCACAGTCTTGCGAATAGCATGCCGCATCGCCTTGTAATTGTTGATGTAGACCCGCTGTCTATCGACCGCGGTCGGATGAACGAACACGTTCGCGATGATCACCAACTCGTCTACTGAAGCTTTGGGAATCGTCCCATCCGCAACGCTGTCAACAACGGCTTTTGCCACCGCAGTCTGCGCCGGACCATAAACCATGCTTGCCTGCCGCATACTCGTCACAGTAACGGTTGGCACGATCAGAGTCACAGGCTTGACGGAAAGATTAGGCTCCAGAATCGCAAGCAAAGGCTCATGTCCCGATTTCGGCGTCGCTTTCGCAGTCGCAAAAGCCGCAGCAACAGGACCATCCCTTCTGCCGATCAGAAGATCGATGTGCGCCACTTCTGCGCCCTGTCCTGCCAAAGCTTCCCCGACTCGCAAGCTCCAGTCCTTGATCTTCTCGGGTGTTATCTCGACTGCCGTGAACCGTTCTTCGATCGGTTTCTCCTGCATCTCGAAGGATATGACCCTTGGCTTCATCTTTCCGATCTTCTCCAGGTCAAGACGCAGTTCCTCTCTTGACTCGTACGTTAACTCTCCACCCACACTGAGAGGTTTTCTGACGGGCCCCACTCTGATCTTCATCATGTTCAAAGCCTCTTTTGCTCCAACCGCTCCGCTTCCGGCGATTATTCTGGCTATTTTTTGGATCTTGTACTGAAGCTCGCGAGCCTGCTGAAGCTCACCCATTTTGATGTGATTGTACATTTGAACCCAAACGTCAGGGATCACGTTAGCACTGGCAAGTATGGCGCCAGAACAACCCGCGGCCAGACCAGCCATCACAACCTCATCGTGTCCACAAAGCACGTTTATCTTGTCTCTGACCTTCTCCAGAACAGCCAGTATGAACTTCAACTGTCCACTGCTGTCTTTGACACCAACGATGTTCGGTATCTGAGCAAGGTCCTCCACCATCTGCCAAGGCAAATCCAACCCCGTGCACTGCGGAATGTTGTACAGAATTATCGGCAAGTCAACTTCACTCGCCACGGTGCTGTAGTGTTCATAAATGCCGCGGTCCGCAGGCTTCAAATAATAAGGCGTGACGATCAAAGCAGCCGTAACTCCAATATCTTTGGCGTACCTCGTCATTTCAACAGTCTGGTCCGTCCCGCTGGAACCCGTCCCAGCTATCACCGGAACCTTCCCGTTGACCTCATCAACCACGATACTGATGACCCGTTTCTTCTCTTCAACCGTCAAATTAACAGACTCGCCAGTCGTCCCACACGGAACGACTCCGTGAACCCCCATCTCGATGCAATGGTCAACCAACGCTCGCAGCCTCTGTTCATCAACGCCACTTCCATCATCCGTAAACGGTGTCACCAGAGCGGGAAAAATTCCTTCAGGCTTGAACATAGCAATCCACGACCTTCTAGAGATTCAACGGTCTTATATTATTTAAGTTCTTTTTCGCCCACAAAGAATCGAATTCGTTCCTTCCGAAAACACTATAAACAATAGCCTGCGAACAGGTTATCGCAACAGAGGATGAATATCTTGATCGACCTCAGGGATAAACTAAGGATGAGCGAGCGGAATCTCGATGAAATCAACGAGTTCTTGGTGAAAAAGGACAATCCCCTCGTCAACGGACTGCTCGAAATCATCGACAAGCATGGCGGCGTCAAAGCGATTAACAAGCAAGCCGAAGACGCTCGCAGGATTGACAACCTGATAAACAGACTCAGGAAAAAGAAATCAGCATTCACAAAGGATATTGAATGGCTCAGCAATCAACGCGACAAAGAAGCTTTCATAAGCATACACGATTACAGAAGAAAGATCCTCGGAAAAAAAGCAGATTCGATGAAGTTTGACGAATCTTTTCCCGTAACCCTGGAAATCAGCGCATTGAACTTTTTCCCATGGCTCATCGAGGAAGCGAAGCAGGCCATCAAAAAACAGCAACTGATGCCAGGTCGCTACATTCGTGTACGTTCAATGAAGGAACAGGTGGAAGACGACGACATTCTTGCTTTCGCCGCGTCGATGCAGATCATAGGGGCTTCGTACGTGCAGACTCTGGACACGAAAGGAACCCTACCGGGGCCGGATGGCAAACCAATAAATGTTCACTTGGGTGGACCAGAAACGATAACAGGCTACTTCGGAGGCGTAGGAGCACCGAACGAGTATTCGTTGAAATGGGTCGACGAATTCCTCCACTACTACACTGAGTACGGGATTACGCAAGTACTGAACACGAACGCCGGAACCGTTTTGCTCGGATATTGGCTACATAAGCTAGGCATCGACATTGAATTCAAGATATCGGTGTTC
>Ga0335070_10010739_pt1 | contig 10702 bp, 10 predicted proteins | sample Lox_Sample_13_FD_206722 | JGI IMG/M metagenome (GOLD analysis project Ga0335070, IMG submission 206722) | Soil microbial communities from Loxahatchee National Wildlife Refuge, Florida, United States - Lox_Sample_1.3 | ecosystem: Environmental > Terrestrial > Soil > Wetlands | place: USA...
CGGCCGCACCAGAAGTCGCTGTCGCTCTTTCCCTGCTCTATCACCGCCTCATACACCGGTTCGCCGAGAATGACCGCCACAACGGCGTGTCCTGCCTCATGCAGCGACGCCTCCCATCGGGTGCCCATCACATGACTCCGCTCGGCCGCAGCGTCAACTCCTCGCGGCGCATGCGTTCGAGCGCCTCGTCGCGGTCGGGCGACGCGGGCGCGGACTCGAGCGTGCGGAGCCGCCGAAGGGCGTTGGCGCGTTCGCCGAGACGGCGGACGTCCGCTCGGTCCTGAGTGACGGTCCCGAGGTCTCGCGCGATGCGAGCGACCTCCTCGGCGCCCGGCTCCGGATCCAACACTCCGCCGATGCCGGCGATGTGAACGGTCGCGTAATGGAGCGAGCCGTCGATCTCGCTCGGGTGCGAGGCGCCGGGGACGGTGCGAAGCGCGGCGACCTCTGCGGCCAGGGCGGTAGCGTTGCCGACGATCGCCCGCGCCTTCGCTTGCAACTCCGCTGCGCGTCGGTCGACGTACTCGCGGTTTCCGCGCAGCATGGCCTCCTCCGCGGCCCGCAGGGCATCGGGATCGAGCTGCTCGGCCAGGTGCTCGTCGTCCGAGCGACGGAGACGCTATGCGACACGCCATCACACGGACGGAGGCAGCGAGTCCCACTCGTTTGCACCACGCCGCGCGTCTCGCGGATTGAGGGCTCGGCACGTCCGATGCAGACGGTCGGATGACCACAAGGAGGGGCTTCGATGGCGTGGATTCCTCGAGCGAGAACCGCCCCGCCGACGGGGCGACGTTCGCGATGCGCGGGGGGGTTGGCCGCCTCCGCGTGGATCGTTTCTCTCGGATTGGGGGGCGTTGGATACGCGCAGCTCACCTTCATGCCCCTGGGCGACCTGCCGGGGGGCGAGGTGAACAGTGGAGCCAGCGGGGTATCGGCGGACGGCTCCGTCGTCGTAGGAGGGGGCACCTCCACTCGAGGAGCCGAGGCGTTCCGCTGGACACTAGCCGGCGGCATGGTCGGCCTGGGCGATCTTCCGGGTGGGGCCTTCGGGAGCACGGCGGACGCCGTGTCCGCGGACGGTTTGGTCGTGGTCGGCGTGGGGACCTGCTGCCAGAACGGCGGCAGCAGCGTCGAGGAGGCCTTCCGCTGGACGCAGGAAGGTGGGATGGTCGGCTTGGGCTTCCTGAACAATTCGCAGATCCAGAGCGTCGCGACCGCCGCCTCGGCAAATGGCTCCGTGGTGGTCGGGAGGAGCTTGGGCGGCTCCCACAGTGGATATGAAGCATTCCGTTGGACGGCGAGCTCCGGAATGGTCGGCCTCGGCGTGCTGCAGGGTCCAGTCGTCGAGGGGACCATGGCCAGTGGCGTCTCCGCGGACGGCTCGGTGGTCGTGGGCTCCGGCGACCGCATGGTCTCCGGAAACGGGGGGTCCGAGGCATTCCGCTGGACGTCGAGCACGGGGCTGGTCGGCCTCGGCGTGCTGCCCGGTGCCACCTTCAGTGGAGCAAGCGGTGTCTCCGCGGACGGCTCGGTGGTCGTGGGAGGAAGCTCGACCTACGTCGATTTCAACTTCATTGGCAACGAGGCGTTCCGTTGGACCGCGGGCGGTGGCATGGTCGGCCTCGGACAGCCGCCGGGCGGAAGCGATAGCTTCGCCTACGCCGTGTCGGCGGATGGCGGGGTGGTGGTTGGCGGCGCCAACACCAGCTCGGGACAGCAGGAGCCTTTCGTCTGGGACGCATCCCACGGCATGCGCTGGCTTCGCGACCTCCTCGTGAACGACCCTCCTGGCTGGACGCTCCTCCCCGCAATGGCGATCTCGGCGGACGGTCGGACGATCGCCGGAGCTGCGAGTGACCCGAGCGGCCAGTTCGAGGCTTGGATCGCGTTCCCCTCGTCGGTGCCGCCCCCGCAGTGCAGCGACGGCATCGACAACGACGGCGACGGCCTCGTCGACTACCCGGAGGACCCGGGCTGCGCCAGCCCCGAGAGCAATACCGAGAGTCCAGCCTGCCAGGACGGCATCGACAACGACGGCGATGGCAAGATCGACTTCGACGGCGGCGCGTCGGCGAACCACGGAGTCGCGCTCGGCCCGCCCGACCCCGGCTGCTCCTCGTTCTCGGATCCGACCGAGCAGTACGACTGCGAGGATGGCATCGACAATGACGGCGACGGATTGATCGACTATCCGAACGATCCCGGCTGTGCGAGTCCGGAAAGCCCCACCGAGAGCCCCGCTTGCCAGGATGGGATCGACAATGACGGCGATGGCGGGATCGACTTCGACGGCGGTGCGGCGGCGAACCACGGGGTTGCGCTCGGCCCTCCGGACCTCGATTGCTGGGGGCACCCGACCCAGGACCACGAGACGCTATTGCCGCCGCTGGGCTGCGGACTTGGTGCGGAGCTGTCGGTAATCGTCCCGCTGCTGACGTGGCTGCGGCGAAGCCGCACGGCATGAGTTCGATCTCGTCCCTGCGCCCAACGACGCTCCTCCCCGGGAGCGGCATCGCGGGGCTCGTGATGTACGCGCGAACGAAGCAGCTGACGTAAGCTCGGCGTCTCGAAGGCAACCGTGGCTCGCGAGGCGGCGCGGCTGCGGGGCCGGCGGGCGGCGTAGTCTCCCAATTCCCGCGCGTCCAGCGCGACGAGAAGTGCGCAATGTAGTCACGCTCCATGGGACGCTCTGTCTAGCGGGCTCAAGGGAACGAGGGTTGCCTGGTGGGCCTCGGTTTCCTCCCGGGCAATAGCACAGGCAACAATGACTTGAGCAGCGCCCTTGCAGTCTCGGCCGACGGCTCGACGGTGGTTGGCGCCGACACCATAGGCGCGTTCATCTGGGATCCCACGAACGGAATGCGTGACCTGACGCAGCTCTTGAAGGGTTCCGGCGTCGACCTGAGCGGCTGGAGCCTGATTGCCGCCACGGGCGTCTCAGCTGACGGAACGGCCATCGTTGGCTCTGGAACCGATCCCAGCGGAAACAACGAAGCTTGGCTCGCGATCCTCCCCATCCCAGAGCCCGGCACGCTGCTGCTCCTCGGCAGCGGCATCGCCGGGCTCGTGCTGTTTGGGCGGACGAAGCGCGGCTGACGCTGCTCGGCGTCTCGACGGGGGCCGTGGCCCGCGAGGCGGCGGCTCGGGTTCTCCAGCGCGAGGGTTACGCCGGCGCCGCGACCAACCGCATCGCCGAGGTCGCCGGCGTCAGCGTCGGAACGATCTATCAGTATTTCGCCAACAAAGACCAGCTCTTCGACGCCCTGATCCGACGCGAGCTCGAAGGGCTCCTCTCGGTGCTCCGGCGCATCGTGTTCGATCCTCACGAGCCGATTGCCGACTCTCTCCAGCGTTTGCTTCAGATCCTTGTAGAAGTACGCCCGGATGCTCCCACCCTCTACCGTTCCCTGGAACAGGTACCGAACGCTCTGTTTCGCCGGCGGGTGGCAGAGGCGCGCGAGAGCGTCATTGGCTGGGTTCGCGAGTTCCTGGCATCGCACCGGAGCGAGATCCACGTGCGCGATCTCGACGTCGCTGCCTTTGTCGTCGTGGCGGCAGCCGAAGGCCTTGCGATCAACGCGAGCACGGAGTTCTACCGTGCGCGCGGTGCTGACGAGTTGGCGACAGTATTCACGCGCTATCTGACTGGGATGCTGCGCATGAGACGGCGAGGAATCCAAGCGGCGATCTCGGCCTGACGCCCTTCCGCGATCTTGGTGGGCCGACCCATGATCGCCGGCTTCCGACTCGGGCGCGCGCTCCACGAACTTGCGATAACACCTTTGGCTGGCGCACGGTGACGCAGAATGCAACAGAATGACACGGACGAACGTCCTGATTTCGCGCTCGAGCCGCGGCAGGCCCGAGCTTTGGAGGCACTCGTCGCTGGCTCGACCGTTACGGCGGCCGCTACGGCCGCGGGAGTGGACCGGTCGAGCGTCCACCGCTGGCTTCGAGAGAACTGGCGATTCCAAGCGGCCTACAACGCCGCGCAGCGTGACCCACGGCGAGAGATCGAGCAGCGGCTCACCCGGGGTCGCCTCCGCAGCTCGTCGGCGGTCATCCACGGGAGCTGCGAGAGCCACGGGCATCTCCCGGCTCTCCGCCGACTGGCGCGACCAGCGCTCATTTCGGCTGCTCGCTCCACGCCGATGGCCTGACGGCGCCCGTTTCGTCGAAGAGCACTCCGCAAAATCCGCGCCACCGCGAGATCACGCCCTCTACATTCCAGATGCGCACGTTCAGGGAGGCTCCCTGGTACCTTCCACCTTGTGCCTCGAGCGACTGTGCGACCTCGTCCGGCGCCTCGCCTCTCTTGACCGCTTCGCAAGCGGCTAGGAAGCCGACTCGGCGCTGTTGGTCGTGGACATCGACCAGCGCAACTAGCATCACGAGCAGCGCAGCAACCATCACCACAATGCGGATGATCCGGCTCTTCACTCCTGGCTCACTGCTTCCACCCCGCCTTCCACCGCGCCGCGACATCAGCATCGAACTCGCGCCCGGAGTAGCTGCAGTCGAAATCCCCAAGCCTGACGACCGCAGCCAGGCTCCACGGCGCGGGAGCCCTTTCGATCGCCTTCACCCGGCGCCACGCCGTCATGGAGCGTAGCGGGCCGGCCAGCTCGCCGACCTTCGGGATCTCCGCGACCGCTTCGACGAAGTGGAACCGCTCGACCGTGGCGACGCCGCGCACGCGCACCTCGAAGCGGACGCAGCGATTGGTCACGGCTTGAACCTCCGCGCAGCCCGCAGCCCGACGCGCCGCAGGTAGGTGGCGAGGGGCTCCCGAGCCGCCGCCCGGCGAATCGTGGCCAACTCGGCGTCGGCAAGCCAAGTCGGCAGCGTCCGGAACGAATTTCGTCTTGCTCGGGCGGTAGGGCGCCACTATGGACTCGGCGCACTCTAGATCGTTCTGGATCATGATCGCCGCCGTCATCATCTCGGGGATCCCGGGTTCGGGCGTCTTGTTCGCGACTTCCTCGCCGTGAGTGAAGGCTATCTGCGCGCGAGCCAGCGCCTCAGCAGGCAAGCTTCTGCTCTCCCACTACCATGATGTCTACGGCGGTGCACCCTTAGAGGTCGGAATTCCGGGTCCAAGCGGCTTCTCGATCGCGTTCTCGCCCGCTTCAAACGCCCGCAACTTGTGCACCGCGCTCTTGCTCGGCGGCGGCATTGCCGGGCTCGTGCTCGGCGGGAGGACGAGGCGCGGCTGACGCAGCAACCGCCAGCCCATTTCCAGCCCAACCCTGGTCGCTGATTCCGGGACCCTCTACCCGATTGCAGCTTCCGCCGCGCCCGGGCCCGCTGGCGACGCGCTCGCGTTGCTGGGACTTCCGGTCTTTTCGGCATGCCGCCGGCGAGCGACGCACGCGAGACTGGCGCACGCGACACCGGCTCCCAGGGCGGCGCTCGGCTCGGGGGTAGCCGTGATGTCGAGCGTGCCCGTGCCGCCCGGGGCGCTGCGCTGCACCTGGACGTAGAGCGGCACGCCCGCCTGCACCGGGATCGACGCGCCGTTCGCGCCGCAGGCGACCTCCGTGGTCAGGCCGGCGCAGGTCTGCGCCACCTGCCACACCGATACGACCGTCGAGTAGCCGGAGCCGGCGGTCGAGATCTGCGCCGTGCCCGAGTCCAGAGGCGCGAGGAAGAACCACACGGACCGATCGCCCGAGCCGCAGGCGGAGGCGGGGTCCGTCGGCGCATTGGTCGCGAAGGAGACGTCCTGGGACTGGGAGGCTTGAGCGCCGAGCAGGAGGGCCCCCGCGCCCGCGCACTCGTCGTTGTGGGGCGCCGTCGAGCTGCCCGGCTGGAAGATCCAGTGCAGGTAGGCATCCGGGAGCGGACTCTGCGGGGCGTAGACGTTGTGCTCGGCGCGGTAGGCGCCCTGCGCATAGGTCAGGAACTCGGGGGTGTGAGTGTATTCCGAGCTCGCAGCGACCGACCCATCGAACGCGAGCGGTGCCGGCGCGCTCGGGATCGGCCGATCGTGGGTCTGGATCGCGTTCACGTTGAGGCTCTGGATCGGGATGCTCCCGGAGTTGGTCGTGAACGTCCCGGCCGCGGACGCTGCGAACTGCCAGTAGTAGGTACAGCCCAGCGTGTCGAGGTAGAGATCGAGGTCACTGCCGATGATCGTGCCGTCGGCCGAGTACTGCGAGAATCCCGAGGGGCCCATCTTGGGCGTGATGTCGAGGCGGTCGAAGAAGGAGAGGCTGCCCGCCATGGTACCCTCGCCCAGCCGCTCGCCCGTCGAGTAGTAGCCCGCGGTGAGGACGCCCGTAGCGCTTCCGTCATCCCGGGCCGTGGAGTCGTAGCGATCCGGGGGCTCGGTCCAGTTGTAGCTTCCCTCCGACCACGACCAGCCGATGCTCGCCTCCCAGGTCGTGACGCTGTTGATCCAGTCGCAGTCCCCGGCGCGCGCGGTGGCCGCGAGTCCGACGGGGAGGAGGACGAGCGAGAGAGCGAAGCCGAGCCTCAGAACAGCCCTCGATCCCGGAGACAGCGAGCCAGACCCCGGACACCGCACGGCGACGCGCATGGCAGCCCTCCGCGGCCGTACACCGTAGCGCGCTCGTCGGCTTTCACCGGCCTGGGTTCCGCTCCTCCCAGCTTCGCCGCGGGACGATGTTTGTCACCTGGTACGCCGTCCGGTAGCGCCAGAGCCGAGCGTCGCGGGGACGATTGGCGGCATCCCAGTGGTGGGCGATCAGATCCGCGCGGGCGCCGAGTCGGTCCCCGCTCTGCGCCAGCGCCTCTGCCACGGACTCGTGTAGCTCCGCCCGTCGCTTCGAGAGCAGCGACGCGTAGGCCACCTCCTGCGTGAGCGGGTGCTTGAAAGCGCACTCGCCCGGTTGATACGGTCCTCCGCGCCGCACGAACTCCGCCTCCTCCAGCTCACGCAACAGGGTGTCGAGGCGCTCCGCGTCGACCTCTGCCACCTGCGCGAGGATCGGCGCCTCGAAGCGCTTCCCGATCACCGACGCCGCCTGGAGCACGAGCTTGTGGCGCTCCGTGAGGCGATCGATACGCGCCGCGATCACGGTGTGTACCGTTGCAGGGATCCCGAGGTCCTGCGCAGGGTCGTTCCAGACGTAGGCGCCCGGGTCTCCGACGAGCCGCCCCGACTCGAGCAGCGCGCGCAACGACTCCTCCAGGAACAGGGGATTGCCGCCGACGCGCTCGTAGACGAGCCCGGGAAGCGCGCGGGTGGAGGGATCGGAGCCGACGCGCTCCCGAACCAGCTGCATGCACTCCTTGGGGCCGAGCGGCGGGAGTCCCAGCTGGTGGAAGGAGCGGTGCTCCATCCACGGCGCGCGGTGATCGGAGCGGTAGTTCAGAACGAGCAGCGCCTGCGTGCCAACGCCGCACTCGACGAGCTGCCCGACGAAGGCCTCGCTCGGAGCGTCGATCCAGTGCAGATCGTCGATCAGCAGGACGGTGGGCTCGTGTTCCGCGCGTGCGCGGATCGCGGAGACCGCCAGGCCCTGGAGGCGCTCATCGGCATCGCCCGGCCGGCGTGCTGGGCTGGGCTCGGCGAGCCCGAGCCCTTCGAGCAGGTCGGCGAGCGCAACGGGCGACGAGGCCGAGAGCCCCGCGCAGTGCTCTTCGATGCGGCTCCGCGCCGCCGCGTTCTCGAGTGTCTCCTCGCCGAAGAAGAACGAGCGAAGCAGGTCGAACATCGCGGCCAGGGGAAGCATCCGGCCGTGCGCCGGGCAGTGCGCCTCCGCGACCCGCAGTCCGCGCCGCTGGCAGCGGCGGACGAACTCGCGACACAGGCGGCTCTTGCCCACACCCGGTGCCCCCTCGACCCCGAGCACGAGGCCGTCTCCGTCGAGCGCGCGCCTGAGCGCCGTCTCCAGGCTCTGGAGCGCGTTCGAGCGGCCCACGAAGCGACCCTCGCCTCGGTCGAAGGACGGCCGGTGCGCGTGGACCTCTCCTTCGAGCTCGAAGACGACCACCCCGCCGCTCGCACCCGCGACGTCGCGATGGCCGAGCCGCCTCAGACGGAAGCGGTCGCCGATCAGCCGCGCCGTCGCTTCCGTGATCCAGATGTGGCCCGGCTCGGCGAGCCGCTCGATGCGCGACGCGAGTCCCACGACGTGCCCTTGCGCCGTGTATTCCGTGCGCAGGTCGTCGCCGATGCCGCCGACCACCACCTCTCCGGAGTGGAGCCCGATGCGCACGGCGAACACGAGACCGTGTCGCCGGCGCAGCTCGTCGGCGAAGCCCCGCAGCCGGCTGGCGATCTCGAGCGCCGCGCGGCAGGCGCGCTCGGCGTGGTGCTCGTGGGCGATCCATGCCGGCGGCCGAGACTCGACGCAGGACCGCGGCGGCAGCGGCACGGCGACGGGCGCGTGACGGCCGCCCCTTCTTGACTTCGGCTCCGGCACTGTGGTCCAATTTGCCTCCTGGAAGGGACCTGGCCGCCGAATGAACAAGTACGTGTTGGGACTCTTGCTCGCGATTCCGCTCCCGGCCCGCGCGCTGACATTCAACGTGACCTACGACCCGAGCGTCGCGAGCGCACCGGCTGGCTTCACATCCGCTTTCTCCGACGCACTCCAAGCCTTCACGAACGCGTATAGCGACCCGATCCAGATCAACCTCTCTGTTGGATGGGGTGAGGTCGCTGGCTCCTCGCTCGCCCCGGGGAACCTTGGCCAAAGCTTTGCGTCTGAACGTGGCTTTACCTATACGCCGGTCAGGACTGCGCTGATCAACGATGCTACGTCGGCCAACGATGCGATCGCGGTAGCCGGCTTGGGCGCGTCAGATCCAACCAATGGCGCGTTGTTCGTGATGTCGAATGCTGAAGCCAAAGCGTTGGGGTTGCTCGCTGCCAACAGGCCGAGCTCGGATGGTGCTGTCGGATTCAGCAGCTCTGTCGGTTGGACGTTTGATCCCAACAATAGGGCCGTGGCAGGCAAGTACGATTTCATCGGCATTGCCGAGCATGAAGTCTCCGAGGTCATGGGCCGCTTTGGAATGCTCCAGAATGGCTTTCCTGGCACCGCCTTTTCACCCATTGACCTGTTCCGATATACCGCACCCGGTGTTCCAGACTTCACGCCAGTCAACGGATCCTATTTCTCCATTGATGGTGGCACGACGAATGTGAATACATTCAACGGCACGGGTGGTGGAGACCTCAGCGATTGGGCAGGGCTCACGGTGGATGCATTCAATGCGTTCAGTAACCCGGGCCACCTCGAGCCGCTTTCAAGCGGCGACCTCACCTTGATGGACGTCATTGGCTACAACCTCATCCCCGTACCGGAGCCCAGCACGTCGCTCCTGCTTGGCGGCGGGGTCGCGGGGCTCGTGATCTTCGCGCGGGCGAAGCGCGGCTGACGCGGGGCTCGTCGCGAATCACCTCGTCGGCGGCAATGGAACCGGGAGCGACGCACAGCTCCAAACTCCCGCCTGGGATCGCGCTCGGCAGCGACGGGTGATCCGTCCCGTCATCACGGGACATCTTCGATCGAGCCGTCGTAGTAGAACACGCAGGCAGGAGGCGCCGCCATGTCGCGACCCGACACGCGGGGTCGCTGCCGCCGGGCCAGTGTGCTCCTGGCGATCGTCCCGACGCTTGCGTCGATGCTTCTCTCACACAGCGGCCAAGCCGCGCCGTACGACTTCGTCGTCGTCGCCACCGCGAACCCGGGACCCTTCCTGGGGTTCCCTGGCCAGGGGCTCGTCTCGACCATCGCGCCGACCTTGGACGCAGACGGCTCGGTGGCCTTCGTGGGCCAGGTCGCATCGGGTCGGGCGGTCTTCATAGCCTCCCATCCGAGCGCCGTGCTCTCCGACTTCACCCAGATCACGGATCCGACCTCGCTCTCGATCGGAGGAGAGAACGATCTCGGCCGGTTCACCGGCGGAGCGCTCGCGTTCAGCGCCAGCACGGTCCCGGCCGGAGAGGACGTCATCGATCGCTGGACCGGAACCCAGCTCGTGCCCCTCCTGGTCGGTTCCGCGGCGCTCTCGTCCGCGGGGCCGGCCGTCAACGCTCTCGGCACGCTCGCCTACTCCGACGCCGGTGATCTCTTCCTCGCGGACGCACAAGGCTCGGCGGTCCTCTTCGAGCAGGGAGACCAGGCCGGCGGCGGAGCGATCGACGGTGTCTACGACGTCGTCGCCCCCGACATCAACGACGCCGGCGACGTCGCCTTCAGTGCCATCGGTAGCTTCCAGTCGGACCAATGCAACGAGGCCATCTTGAAGGATGACCAGGCGGTGGCGCTCGGGAACAGCTTGACTGGTGGACAAGGATGCAATTTCGATGTCGGGACCATCGTTCCGCTCGCGATCAACGCGTCGGGGAGCGTCGCCTACGTCGTCACGATCGCCGTCGACCTCGCCGTCGGCGACGTCGACCTGACCGTCTTCGTCGACCAGACCAAGGTCTGGCACAACCACGCTCCTGGGTTCGACACCCTCATGGATGTCACGGACGTCGCAATCGGCGATCGCGGCACCGTGGCCTTCGCGATCGAGGATGGCACCGGGTGGCAGGCGGTCTACACCGGCGAGGATCCCGTAGCGGACAAGGTGCTGGCCACGGGCGATTCGCTCTGCGGCTCGACCGTCACGGCCATCAACTTCCAGCGGTACGGAATCAACGCCAGCGACCAGCTCGCACTCGCGGTCGAGCTCGCTGACGCCCGCCAGCTCATCGTACGCGCCGAGCCGAGCA
>Ga0335070_10010740_pt1 | contig 10702 bp, 13 predicted proteins | sample Lox_Sample_13_FD_206722 | JGI IMG/M metagenome (GOLD analysis project Ga0335070, IMG submission 206722) | Soil microbial communities from Loxahatchee National Wildlife Refuge, Florida, United States - Lox_Sample_1.3 | ecosystem: Environmental > Terrestrial > Soil > Wetlands | place: USA...
TCGCGGATGCGGCGAATCAAATCCATGCGTCGTGTAAACGACATTCTCGAAACGACAAAGACAACTCCCGGCGCGATTTTAGATTCGGTTCGCGTACAGCTTTCGTAGTTCATGTTCTATCCAAACGCAACTACGATCTCATCGTCCACCGTGCCCTGTGCGCGTGAGCTTCGAAAGTGCCATTTCAAACGGTTTTCGCCGTCGTCATACTCCGGTACCTGAGGAATCAGACTCTTCAAGTACACGCCGAATAACTGATTCGGCTGTTGCCCAAGCTGTATCATTGCACTAATAGGCGACTGTTGTTTGGCAGCCTGATACAAGGATTGAGTGACTGAATCGTCCTGTTGGTATAACTCGAAGTCGAGGCTCACAGCGCGTATCCCGGGCGAGACTGCCCTGGGCAGGTTCGAACCAAACTCACGGGCCCGCAAGTCCAAGTTGTTATTGAGTTCAAGTTGGGCGCTTGTCAGCGTGAGAAATCGATCCGGGCCATTTCCCAGCCACACCTGACCGAGATGTCCGGGAACAATGGAGTAATCAAATGTTCCAAGCGCCGGCTCGGCAGGAAACGCGCTGAGCTGCCCGATTCCACCTGAAAAGCTAGAACTATCCACAAGCTCCTGAGCCATTCCGCTAAAGTCAAACTGATGAAAATCTCCGTTTACCTGGACACTCATTTGATCCACTGCAGCGCCGCACAAGATGCGATGCACCGCCGAGGTTGGAGCCCAATAGTCGAACACGCTCGCCGTGGGAAGATCTGTGCTTGGAAAGTAAGTTGCGGTGGGGCCGGTACTGGAACCGGCGGCGGGCGCTGTCGAGAACGGCGCGTTCAGTTGAACCGAAAGATTGCCAGGAACCGTGGTCACAAACCTGATTTCTCCGAGGTAGCTTACACCTTGTCCCGCGCTCAGGCCGTGCGGGGCCGCAAAAACCAGAGTCGTGCTGGTCGAGCCGCCGGCTATCGTCCCGCCCTGACAGATCACGGCATCGCTGCCGAGCGCGGCCTGAAATAGCGGCCCATAGCTGGGCGAACTTGGCCCTCCGGCCCATGTCGTCAGTAGGGTGCTGAGCTGGTATGTAGTTCGCCGCCGACCTCCAGAAGGCAGTCCCGCGAATGTTCGGCTGCCGGTCTTGTCCTTGCGATTGGTGACTTCAAGTTGCTGCTTGGCCGACAACTTTACCGCGGGAATCCGGTTGTCCGCGGTAATCGGCGGCACTTGCCCGTAGGCGGCTTCTGCGCCGCAATAGAATCGGTTCGCGTTGGATGAAATATACACTGTAGTCGTTCCCGTTCTTCAATCGACACTCGCATCCAACTGGATGGAGATCTTTGCGGATTTTATGAAATTTCGGCCCCCATGTTTTACCGGCCCGAACGACACTTGATACCGGCCGGCGAAGAAAAAACCCTGGCCCCAGTCCCCGCGGTTTTGGTTGAGAGTCTGCGTGACCGCAGCCGCATACAGTTGAGCCGCCCGCTCAATACCTTCGAGGCGATCCTGCGATACTCGTACGTCGATCGTCATCTCAATGGTTCCCGAAAAACTGCGAAACTTCTCCGCTAAGGTGTTGGCCAGTTTGTCACAGTAGATGTAAATGGCAGTATACCGTGGCTCAACACTTCTCTCGGCGATATCACTTGACACATTCTCGGTGAAAAGTTGCTTCGGCAAAATGGGCGAAACAGGCAAGCTCTCCGCCTGAGCTAAGATAGTTAGATTGGTGTTGAGACCGTTCGATGCGGTTAAGAATTCCTGAAGCTTTGAAGTAGCTGTGCCAGCTAGGCCGGGCATGCTGGTTAACCTCGCTGCAAAAAGCGTGGTAGCTGAGTAAAATAATTGGGGTCTTGGCCCTGCCCTGGCGGTCGTCCCTGGGTTAGACCGGATGGTGGCGTTGTCCAGGTCTGATCTATGCCGATGGGGCTCGTGTTTTGCAACATGATCGAATCGACCTCGGTGCCAGCATATACGTTCCAGGACACGGCATTACTGGGAGGGTTGTTTGCCGTGACCTGTATTGAATTCTCGTCAGGTGCGTTTATCGACACAACAGGGCTCGTCATTCCTTCTTCACCGGACGAATTCAGCCACGCTACCTGTACATAATACGTCGCTGCCGGCAGCGGTCCGCCTAAGAGATTCACCGCCGGATTGTCGGCGATGAACATAGGGTTCGAGACGACACCCACGCCGGCTTGAAGCAGCGTCGTTGACGCCCACCTGCAGAGATTCTGATACTCTTTCCATTTGCCGAGATAGCGGTCGTTCAGTTGGTTGCCGTAGGCGTCTCGATAAATCAGTTCCAAGGTGTGAAAAGTGTGCCAGAGCCGAAGCGGCGGCGTTACGACTATATTTGCAAGCTTCAGCGAGCTTAGCGAAGTTGCTCCGGTTCCAGGCCACCAGCTTGAGGGAGTTGTGCGAGAAAATGCAGATCGCGAGATAGCCGATGATAGCTCAACACCCAACTCCTCTTGTGCGAGTGTTATCTTGGCGGACGCGTCGATCCCCTCGGTGCTGGCGACATCCAGGACTCCGGTATCCTGCGCCGCGATTTGTTCCAAAGTCGAAATCGGAGCATCGGTGAATAGAGCCATCTGTACCTGGTCCGTGCCGGACTATTCCTTTATAGGACGCTTCGCCCTCAGCAGGCTGGCTGTCGGAACGGACGCAACCTGCACGCGGCTGGCAGCTGCCTCACTCTCGGTAGTCCTTTTGGCTTCCGCCCTCTTTTCTCGAAACTCACTTGCGGCATTTTCATCGGCAAGTCGCGCGCGACCGTCGACAATCATTTTGGCCGCTAGTTCCTTAGGGACCTCAGTCAGCAGACCCTCTTTGCCGCCATCCGGAGTGGCATGGCTCACTAAGACCACGAAGGGCCCCCCTAAACTCTGTTCGACTTCGCGAAGTCTTTGATAGTATGATGTTAAGTTCATAGCACTCGGGAGCGTTCCGGAGAACCGCGGTAAGAGGTCACGAGTTTACCTGCACTGCGAAAGTGTTCCGGAGAGCCGCGACACCGTATAGAACGTCCACAGTAAACTGTTGCGAGAGCGTGTTCGGCTGATAACTCATAATAACTCGCATCCCGAAGTTTCCAAGATCCGCGTATTCCGCAATGGCGCCCGTGCCTGGAAGCGGCTGCGGAAGCCTTCGAATCACAAGACCAATCGCATCGTGCACAAAAGCGAGATTGTGGGTTGTCACGGGGGAACTGCCTGTTTTCGCGACCAATTGCGATCTGAACACAAAGAAATCTTTGATCTTGCCCACAGTTCCGTCTATGAGAGCCCTTAGACCCGCTTCGCCGGCTGTCTGAAATTCGCTGAACCGAGAAATTTGCCTCATCTGGGAGTACGTGCCTGAATCGACAATCAGGTGCTTTGCCTGGGTCGAGGGTACCTTGGCCTGGAAGAGTGCAGTCTCAGCAGCATCAATGACAGCCTCCGTAATTGGCGTCCCCGCAATACCGACAGGAGTATTTGCAGAGAAACTAGCGTACAGCCCAAGAAGGTCTGACTCAATTCTCTCAGCGATTGCGACGACTGCCGGTTGCATGTAGACCCTCAGCAGGTCGGGGATGGCCAACACCTTGGTAACGTCCGGAATCTGAAAAGTCGCTTCTGCATGAGTATTCAAAACAATTTGGGCGTTTCCTAGGCTGGGATTCTGTGTCGTGACTGTTCCGCCCTCAGCAATGTTGTTCGCGACGAGTGTAGGCGGAATTGGTATGTTGACCGTGTCGCCCGCTTGGGCGAGCGTCGGCTCATAGTCACGGTTGACGAGATTTCCCATGATTAGGTTGCTTACGAGTGCCGGTAAGGCATCGGCCGCGACGAGCTTTACGATCGCGGTAGCGACATTTGTCGAAGTAATTGCTGGCATTGTTATCTCCTGTAGTTGTCGAAGTGTCAGCTTGTCTTTGGAGTTATGACCCGCGCAGGACCTGAGCGGCGACTCGTGCGATTTCCTGTCGCGCGTTCTCCATGTCTTCATTACTCATTCCAGGTCGGATTTTGTCAAGGTCGATCGTCGTGCGGCCGCTCGCTGGCAGCCTTTGTGCCGGTGATGTCCCAGAGCCACCGGATATACGAGCGGGCAGAAACTCCGGATTGGAACTGACGAAAACCGAAAGGTAGTCTTTCAACGGTACCTCGCCGGAATCGGTCTTGGCCACCAGTCTTCCCTCTTCGGTCCTAGCGATGTCATCCTTTACTGCTTTAAAGGCCAGATCTACTTTTCCCACGCCCAGCCGTTGGAGCTCAGCCCTGATAGCAGCATTCCGCTCCGCTGCCTCGGCGATTTGCCGACTTCGCTTGTTTTCTTCTATTAGGTCGTTAAGCCTTCGCTCGAGCTCCTCCCGGCGCTTACGTTCTTCTTGTAGCTCGGCCTTGTAGGCAGGTTCCGCCCCAGTTTGCTGAGTGCGCGTAAACTCTTCGATCGCCTGTTTAACCAACCACTGTACCTCAACGTGCCGTGGTTCCGTCGGCATTACCCCCTCTGGTTTCACTTCCTCCATGGTTCTCCTTCTCGTTGCTATTCGATGCAAGCGATCGATCTACCTCATCAGCTATCTGATCCTTGATGCTCTGACGCACGTCACAGAAGTATTTGAATGCCAGTTTTTTGAAAAGTTGTTTTTTCAGGGTCTGGGAGTGTATGCCTAAGTCGAGCAGTTTTCTCGCGTCGTCCAACTCAACGCTGAAGTCTCCGATATCAAACTCGTCCAAGCCTGACACGTCAATCGCCAGACCATCCTGCCGTGCAATATTTATCGCACACAGCACTTGCTTAATCGTGTGCTTGACACTGTCTCCATAAGCTCGCAAGACCTCTTGCGTGATGCTGAAATCGCGCTGTTTGCTGAGACCAGATTGGCTAATTTGGGTTGAGCTGGTGCCACCGGCCTGCACCATTAGATGGCAGACCCTATAAATTTCGTCTTTCAGACGCTCTAGATTGTCGGCGGCGATCTGAAATACGTGTCCCTCAGGCTCAGTCCAGCCGAATCGGTCGTCTGGTCCAAGTTGAATGTAGTAGGATTCACCGACAATCTGGTTCCACTCGCGCTCGGAGTATATGACCGGAGTGGCAAAAAGTCCCATCGTTAATGCCCAGGACAAAGCGTTAGATTTGTTGAAATGTTCCAACTGCAACAGAGCCGCTTTGTTCATCAACCACAGTCCTTCGGAGACCTGTAATCGGAACAGGGGCACCCTCGCTTGACCGGCCAGTCCATGGCGTCCCTCATCGATCAACTCAATTTTGTCCATTTTCCCTGTCGAATCTGTGGCGCATTGATAATTCTTGAAGATTTCCCGGTCATAGTACATCCATCGGGTTTGCGTGGCCCAAGTGTTCCTTGCAGGGCTGGCCTGCCGCAGTGACGAAGTGCGCAGGATAACCCACTCGAGTTGGCCGTCATTGTCATAACTCCAGTTAATTACTTCGTCTGGGGAATAATCGACTAGAAACCCACGAGACTTGCCAACCGCATCTTCCTGTGCTCGGTTTGAGACCGGGGCAGTGACGCGAGGAAAATCAACTATGATATAGCCAGTCCCGGTGATCAGAGCTTGGACGAGCTGATTGCGGAAGAATTCTGTGATTGTCGTTCCTCTCAGGTCGCAATCCTCGGAAAATGCCGCGAAAAAATCTTTGCCAGCTTCGTTTGACCCGTCACAGCTTATAATTGGCTCCCGCCGCATGAGCGTGGCCGCGTACCAGTCAATGATCGAGCCGATGTAGTTTTCATAAAATACGCGGCTCAAACGTTCAAAATAGACCTCGTTCGGCTCCTTGCTGCGACGCACCAAATATTCGGATGCATGCTCGCGGAGTTGTTCCCCACCGACATATAGATCCCGGTATTTGCGCCAGATCGGTTTGAAGCGAACGTAATCGGGATGTTCGACATTAATATTGTGCATGCGGGGAGGGCTCCTACAACAACCTTTGTGAGCGATCTCCAATCTGCTGAAGGGGCCGGCATTCTTGCCAAAGCAAGTATCCAAGCGCATCAGACACGTGGGTTCTCCGACGGTCCCTGTCTTTATCGGGAATGTTGCTGTCGGCCTTGTAGCAGACCTGCTCGAAGTCTTTAATCAACTCTGTGCATTTGTAGGCGATGTAGAGCTGAATCTCACCGCAAGCGCTTTTCAGCCAGGCATTCGTCAGGGTAATCCGATCTCGAACGCTCGGATTGGCTTTTGGAACCTTGTACTGCAAAGGCCCGGCATACGTGGTGGCGAAATATTCGCGGACGATGTGATAGTCTGATGTGCCCGTTGTGTGCATATTGTTTCCTGATGCATCGCCATACACCACTATGCCCCGTGCGTGAGAGGGGAAGCGGCGGGTGAATTCCTCGCACGCCTGCAGGGTACTTGCGTGCCGCAGGATAATTTCGTCCAGAACATATACAGTGCCCTTAATGACCTGAGCGACCACAGAGCACATGGGATCGACGTTAAAATCGAGCGCCCAGAGGAGGGGCGCTTCGGGTCGAACGGCGAGGTCCTTCAAATGCTCCTGGCGGTTGAATGCGTAATAGACCAGGCCGGCCTGCACGTTGAGGTACTTTCCCAGAACCTCTTGCTGGAAGAACGAATCGTCGTAACTGCTCTTCAGGAGATCGTAGAAGTCCGGGATCTGCTCGAGGAGGTACCTGTTTTCGAACGGCCGGGCGATAGTAGTGTAGTAGCTGCGGCGGGGTTCGGAAATGAACTTGCGATAGACCCAGTCGTAGCCTTTTGGGGTCCAAACCGCGAAGCCGCACAGCCTGGTGGCTTTGGGATCCCGCAGCCGGCCTTCGAGCACCAGCCAGGCGGCCTCCGGGCTATAAGTGAGTTCGTCCAAGGCGAACCAGGCGAGGTTGGTGCCGCGCAAACGTTCGAACTCGTCGATGGACCGGCAAAGGACGCGGGAATCGGTGTCGGTGATCGTCAGCACGTTATCGCCTTTGCTGTACTCGTACGGGATCAAGTTCGTATTCAAGATGTCAAAGAGCGTAGCTAAGGTTGCGTCGCGCAACATTGGGTAAGTTGGGGCGCCGATCAGACCGACCCTGCCCGCGTTTAGGTAACTTAACTTGATGGCTTCGTGACACAGTGCCTGGCTCTTGCCGGACCCGATGGGTCCTGAAAATCCTTTGAATCGCGCCTGGGAGCGATGGAACTTGCTTTGCGAAGGAAGCGGTGAGTATTTTATTCTTCTGAAGCAGACTCCGTCTCGCTGGGGTCGATCCATGTAACTTTGATTTCCCGTGGTTGTTCTACCTGCATTTCCTTCTGTAACTGCAGCAGCTTGATCAAATCACCGAAGGTTGCCTTCACGTCCGCCGATCCCAACTTCTCCTCAATGCGTTGAATGGCTTTGTCCAGGAGCTCGGCCCGGTTGGCGGACCGGCGATCTGAAGCGTCCGGCCGGCCTTGTGTTTCTTCGTCGCGCATCGGATTTACCGGTCAACGCTACTTTCAATCTCAACGCTACAGCGGGACATGACGGGAACCGCGACCCGCCGGCCGTTATTTGATTGATGAGAAACGCAGATAGAAATTTCGACCGGCCGTGACGGGTGAAACCTACTTGGACGATTTGCCGGCGTTTTCAACAATACTGCGGGCTAAGTAATTGACGACTTTAGCTTCGTTGCGCGCCATCTCATAGTACGCGGCCTTGAGCAGTTGGTCCTTGCGGTTGAGCAGGGTCTCGCGAATGGTCTGTTGCACGCGCGGGTCGGTGAGCTCGCGCTGGCCGGAGGGCTCCTTGGAGATGACCTTCAAGATGCGGAAGCCGTCGGTGGAAGGGAGCACGGGGGAGATCTCGCCGGGCTTCAGGCCGAGGACGGCGCGACGCAATTCGGGGCTGGTCTTGTCGAACGCGGACTGCGGAACGAAACCGAGATCGCCGCCGTTCTGCGCCGTATTCTGATCTTCGGAGTAATTTTGCGCGAGCATGGCGAAGTCTTCGCCGGCTTTGAGGCGCGCGTCGATCGCCTGGATCTTGCGTTGGGCTTCCTCGGGATTCCGGGCCTTGTCGTTTTTCAGATTGTGCACGTTGGGGTCGGGCGCGGGCGTGACGACGATCTGGGCGAGGTGAACCTGGGGCTCGGCGAGGTTGAAGCTAGACCTGTTCGCGTTGTAGAAATTAGTGACGTCGGCATCGGTAATGGTGATGTGCGAGGTGATCTCTTTGTTGAACAGTTTTTGAATGCTCAGGTCGCGCCGCAACTGCGCTTTGAGATCGTCGGCGGTCATTTTCCGGTTGTGGAGCTGCCGCTCGAACTCCTCTTTGGTGTACGGAGCTTTCAGTTCGTTGAACTTCGCTTCCACGTCGGCGTCCACAGCCATCAAGCCCATCTTCTCGGCGCGCTGGAGCATGATTTCGTTGTCGATGAGGTTGCGTAGCAATTCCACCTTCTGGATCATGACCTGGTCTTCGGTGGATCCTTCCGCGGGCGCCGTGACCTGGGTTTGATAATTCTTCTCCAGCTCCGCGTAGGTGATGACGCGGTTGTTGACCATAGCGGCGACGTTGGCGGAGGGCGATTTCCTGCAGGCGGCGGACAGAAGCAGCAGGAGCAGCGCGCCCGAGGCGAGCGCTAATTGTTTCATGATGAAACTATTCATTTTACTGGAAGCGGGCGGCACGATGAGGCTATACTGTTTCGTCCAAGGAGAACACGGCATTGAGAGTGGGAATGATCGGGACGGGTGCGATTTCCAACTTGCACGCCCGTGCGTATCGAAACATCGGTTACCAGATCACGGTGTGCACGGACATTTTCGAAGATGCGGGGCGGCGTTTCGCGGATGCGAACGGCGCGGAATTCGTGAAGACGTACCCGGAAGTCTGCCGGCATCCCGAGGTGGATTACGTGGACGTGTGCACGTTTCCGGATTTCCGGCTCGAGCCGGTGCGCCTTTGCGCGGAGGCAGGAAAGCACATTCAGGTGCAGAAGCCGATCGCGACGAATCTGGAGACGGCGCGGGAGATGATGGATGTGGCGCGCAGGGCGGGGATCGTGCTGGGCGTCGTCAGCCAGCACCGCTTCGACGATTCGAGCCAGTTTCTGGCGCGTGCAATTGCGCAAGGACGGCTGGGGAAACTGCTGCAATGTGATTGCTACGTGAAGTGGTACCGGTCGCCGGCGTATTACTCACGGCCGATCAAGGGAAGCTGGGCGACGGAGGGCGGCGGGGCACTGATCAACCAGGCGATCCACCAGTTGGATATTCTGCGCTGGCTGGCGGGGCCGGTGGCGGAGCTGTTCGGCTACTGGCAGCTTGGCGCGCGGCACAAGATTGAATCGGAAGACGTCATAAACGCGGTGGCGCGGTACGCGTCGGGGGCGACGGGAGTGTTTCAGGCGTCGACGGCGTTCTGGCCGGGCTACACGGAGCGCACGGAATTTCACGGGACCAAGGGAACGGCCATCATCTCGGGCGACAAGCTCACAACATGGGACGTGGAAAATGATTCGGGCGAGCCGGCGCCGGTTTCAACGGAGGTGGCGTCGGGGTCTTCGGATCCGATGGCGATTTCGGTTACGCCGTTCGAGCGGCAGTTTCGGGATTTCGGCGAGGCCATCCGGACGGGACGGAAGCCGCTGATAGGGGGCGAGGAGGGGTATCAGGCGCTGGAGATTGTCGAGGCGGTTTATCAATCGTGCCGGACGGGGGAGAAGGTGCGGTTGGATGGGCGGTGAGTGAGCGGGCGCCGGTCTCGTCGGAAGGCCAGAAACCCGGAAACATGCGGGCTGTCCACCAATCCGTCCCCAATACAAGTCCACCAAGATCAATCCAATTCAGCTTAGAAAAGCACCACCGGCTGTCATCGCCTTCTTCACGCGCGCATCAAGAACCTCGCGTACCTTGCCAGCGATTTCGCGCATGGTGAACGGCTTTGTGAGGGAAGGTAGTCCAGGCTCGATACCGGAGTCAGCGCGTCTCGCGGATTCGCAGGACAGGAAAAGTACCGGCATGTAGGGGTGTTTCTGTTTCAGCTCTTCCGCGAGCTGCCGGCCGCGTCCTTTAGCCTCCAGCAGCAACAGATCTATCTCTCCGGCTAACCGATCGAACACTGCAATAGCGTCGGCACGGTTCCGCGCTTCCAGTACGGTGTAACCCTGCTTTCCGAGCATGAAGGCTGCAAGTTTGCGAGTCTCAGGATCAGTATCCATGAGCAAAATGGTCTCTGATCCTCGTGGCGCTGCGTCTAAGCTGGGCAGCATCGCATATATATTACGCCGGTTTCCCAAAACATGACAAGCGCATTATGTCGGATTCCGTACGGTACTGTCGAACAGGTCGACAGAGGGCGGGGAAGCTTCCGTCCCCGCCAGCTATTCCCATGCTCATGCAGCGTTTTTGCAGCCGGCGGCCCGGGTTCGCTCCGCGCCGGCGGGTTGGTGTGTCGGCCGGCTTGCGGCTGGTGACCCATACCATTGTCGACGACGACTTCGCTATCCTCTCATCGTCCGCCGGGGGGCCGGATGTGCGTCCCGCGTCAGGCGGTGCGGGTTGCTTCGATGTTCACGCGGCTATTCGCAATTTGGGTAAGCTTTTCATCGGCGGCCGCCTCTTCATCGAGGGTCTGCCTGAGCAATGCAGCCGCGCGCTCATGACCCAGTTGCTCGGCGTAAGTGCGCACTGTTCCATATCCGGCCATCTCATAATGTTCCACGCGCTGGCATGACG
>Ga0335070_10010741_pt1 | contig 10702 bp, 8 predicted proteins | sample Lox_Sample_13_FD_206722 | JGI IMG/M metagenome (GOLD analysis project Ga0335070, IMG submission 206722) | Soil microbial communities from Loxahatchee National Wildlife Refuge, Florida, United States - Lox_Sample_1.3 | ecosystem: Environmental > Terrestrial > Soil > Wetlands | place: USA: Florida...
CGGCACGACGATCATGGCGACGCAGGCCAACAGGAGCAGAGCGACGCGCTTGTCGCCCCGCTCCTCGGCGGCCAGCCGCGCCAGGAGAAGAACGGAGCACGCGATCAAGACGAATATCGCCGCGACAGCGATCCGCTTCGACGGCACGCCGGCGAGCTCGGCCAGGGCCTCGAGCGGCACGGCCGACCAGAACCACATCGGCGGATTGATCTCGAGGATATCGACATAGAGCCGCGCGCCGTGCAGCACTTGCCGCGCGACCCAGAACTGCCAGACGACGTCATGGGTGACGGCCATGTTGCGCAGGAGCGCGTAGGCCGCCATCAGCGCCAGCGCCGCGATGAGCTCGGCGCCCCATCGATACTCGAGAATGCGCGAGGGCGCCGTTTCGCCAGACTCGACGGCCGAAGCCGCGGGCCCGCCGGAGCTGTCGGCGCGCAGCGCGGCGCCGCGCGCCGGTGCCGATGCGTCGACCTTGAACACGAAGTGCGCGCAGAGCAGATAGAAAACGATCGTATAGGCGACGATGCCAAGCACGTGGGTCAAGGGGTTCGCGACAACGCCGCCCGAGACGAACGCCGTCACGATGAGAACATTGACGCCGTAGGCCGGCGCAAAGGCCAGCAGATACCGAACGAACTGGCCGCGCGGCGGCAGAGCGCCCCGCTGGAATGTCCATCGCCGATTGAGGACGAAACCCTGCAACAGCCCGACGGCATAGCCGAGCATGTTGGCCGGAATGTCGCCGAGTCCGATCGCGAGCGCGGCGAATATCACCGCGAGGCCCGTAGCCGTGTTGGCGATCCCGACCACGCCGAACCGGAGCGGCTCGCGAAGCTGGCTAGTCCAATGTCTTGCGAGCATGGACATAGTACTGGGCGCCGAGGGGAACGATCGCGAGCAAGCGCTCGACTGGCCGCAGCCAGGACAATGCGTGCGGAAAGAAGATGCGGTAGGCGAGATCGGTCTTGGCGAAACCCGCCTCGGCTACCCGCCGGCGCATCGCCCCGGCGCGGATCAAGACCGCGTTCTCGTCGAACGGACAGGTGTCGACGGCGTGGCGCGTCAGCGGATTGAGCGGATTGTGCTCGAACAGGAAGAAATGGCCGTCCGGCCGCAGAATGCGCCGGATCTCGCGGAGCAGCGGAGACTGGAGCCGCTCCGCGATGTGATGAAACACGCAGGCCGCATAGACGATGTCGAAAGACGCATCCGCATACGGGATCCGGCGTCCGTCGAAGGCCTGGAAAATCGCCTGCCCGGCGAACCGCGAGCTCGCGATCGCCAGCGACCGCACCGACACGTCGAGGCAGGTCAGCTGCGCATCGGGGAAATAGCGCCGCACCGGAGCAATGGAATTGCCGACGCCGGCGCCGAAATCGAGCAGGCTGAGCGACCGGGCGGCATACTGGGCCCCGACGATCCGGCTAATATCCGCGATCTTGTAGGACGCGAAGAAATCCGGGTCCTCGCCGGAGAGCCGAATATTGCGCGCGTGGTCGGCCCGATACTCGTCGGCGAACCGGTCGAATTCAGCTTCCAGCATGGCCGGCCCGCCTGATGCGCTCGTGCATCTCGTGGACAGAGTTCCTGGCGGACTGGTCGGCCGGAGGGACGAGCCCGGTCGCCGGATAGCTTTCCGCGACGGCGGCGTTCGTCGCGATCTCGTCGATGATGAACAGCGGGCGGCGTTTCGACTCGATGTACATCCGGCCGAGATACTCGCCGAACACGCCGAGCACCGTGAGCTGGATGCTACCCAGGATGAGCACGAGCGCCGCCAGGCTGGTCCAGCCCGGGACGACGTCGCCGCGCAGCCAGAACGTCAGGATGCATCCGAGCGAGATCAGGCCCATGACGCCGAAGGCGATGCCGATGTGTGACGCGAAGCGAAGGGGCCGGACGGAAAAGCTCGTGATGGCGTCGATCGCGAAGCGCAGCATCTTCTTGAGCGGATACTTGGTCTCGCCCGCGAAGCGCGCGGCGCGCTGATAGGGCAGCGCCGTCTGCCTGAGCCCGATCCAGGCGACCATCCCGCGGACGAAGCGGAACTGCTCCGGCATCGCATTGAGGTGGGCAAGCGCCTTGCGGCTCATCAGGCGGAAGTCGCCGGTGTCGACGGGGATGCGAACGTCGATCAGGCGATTCAAGAGCCGATAGAACGCGGCGGCGGAGGCGCGCTTGAACAGCGTCTCGCCGTCGCGTTCCTGGCGCTGGCCGTAGACTACATCGTAGCCCTGGTCCATGAGCGCCATCATCTCGGCCAGCAGCTCGGGCGGGTCCTGGAGATCGGCGTCCAGGATCAACGTGCGCTCGCCGCGGCAGATCTGCAGCCCGGCCGACAGCGCTATCTGATGGCCGTAATTCCGCGCCAGCTGCACGGCCACGACGTGGGGGTCGAGGCCACTCAGCCCGGTCAGCGCCGACCACGTGCCGTCGGTCGATCCGTCGTTGACCAGCACGATTTCGTAGTTGTCGCCGACGGTCGACCGGCAGGCCTCGGTCACGCGCCGGTGAAGCTCGTGAACGCTTTCGGATTCGTTGTAGCAGGGGACGACCACCGACAGCGCGATGGCGCGCATCCAGCTCGAGTCCGATTTCGCGTCTGCCAACATCGCTTCTCAAGCAGAAGTTGCGACTCTCGGCCAACATGCGAGCCAAGACGCCGTCGCCCCCAAGGTCGAGCCGCCGTAGAAATAGCAGCGCCGCATTTTGGGATTCGATCGGTTACCAAAGCGTTGATTGGTGCGGGAGTTTCCCCGAAAAGTTGCCCTGGGCGACCGGTCATCGCCCAATGGTGCGTCGCTCGGCCGCGACGGCGCCGCGAAAAGCTAAGTTTCGGTTAAGGGGGTGGCGCCGGTCGCCCTACCGCTTTGCCGCGGCGATCTGCTCTTCGAGGGCGCGGATCGACTTCTGGAGCGCCTCGATGTCGCGGGTGAGCTTGGCATCTTCCTGCTCGAGGCGCCGGCGCAGCTCGAAATTGCGCTGCGCGATGCGGCGCAGCTGCTCGGCGGGGTCGATGGGCTCGCGCTGGACGTCGTCGACGTCGACGTCGATCTCCTCAAGCACCGCGCGGCGCTCGAGGTTGATCTGGCGCCGGCCGTGCAGCTCCTCGAGGCGATGGGCGAGCGCGCTCTTCTCCTTCTTGAGCGAGGCGAGATCCATGGGCAGCCTCCTTTCGGCCGCCACGCCGGGCGCGGCCCGGGCCCGGCGGCGCGGCTATTTGTGGCGCGGCGTGTAGCGCACCAGCGACGCGTAGGGGTCGGGCCAGGGCAGCGGATAGCCCTGCTCGTAGGCGGCGTGGCGCGTCCAGTACGGATCGTAAAGATGCGCACGCGCCAGCACGCACAGATCGGCGCGGCCGGCGGCGAGGATGCTGTTGACGTCCTCGTAGGACGAGACGGCGCCGACGGTCATGGTCGGCATGCCGACCTCGAGCCTGATGCGGTCGGCATAGGGCGTCTGGAAGAGGCGCCCGAACACCGGCTTCTCGTACGCAACGGTCTGCCCGGTCGAGACGTCGACGATGTCGAGATCGTGCGCCTTGAGCATGGCCGCGATGCGGACCGATTCCTCGGCGTCGACGCCGCCTTCGGCCCAGTCGGTCGCCGAGATGCGCGCCGACATCGGCTTGTGCTTGGGCCAGACCCGGCGCACCGCGTCGAGAATCTCGAGCGGGAAGCGCATGCGGTTCTCGAGGCTGCCGCCGTAGTCGTCCTTGCGATGGTTGGTCAGCGGCGAGATGAAGCTCGCCAAGAGATAGCCGTGGGCCAAATGCAGCTCGATGACGTCGAAGCCGGCCTCCTCCGCCATGGTCGCCGAGCGCACGAAATCGTCGCGCACCTTGTCCATGTCCTGGCGCGTCATCTCGCGCGGGATCTGGCTGACGCCCTCGAGATAGGGCAGCGGCGAGGCGGCGATGATCGGCCAGTTGCCGCTGTCGAGCGGCCGGTCGACGCCCTGCCAGGCCAGCTTGGTCGAGCCCTTGCGGCCGGCATGGGCGAGCTGCATGCCGATCTTGGCGTAGCTGTTTTCATGGACGAAACGGACGACGCGCTGCCAGGCCGCGACATGCTCCTTCTGGTAAATGCCGGCGCAGCCGGGGGTGATGCGCGCCTCTTCGCTGATGTCCGTCATCTCGGTCATCACCAGGCCCGCTCCGCCCACGGCACGACTGCCGATATGCACCAGGTGCCAATCGTTGATCGTGCCGTCCTTGGCCGAGTATTGGCACATGGGCGACATGACAATGCGGTTGGCCAGCACCATGTCGCGCAGGCGGAACGGCGTGAACATGGGAGGCGGCGGCGGATCGGCCGGGATGTTGACGCCTGACTGGTTGGCCGCCTGCCCGGCGAACCAGCTGTCGATGGTCGCGACGTATTTCGGGTCGCGCAGCTTCAGGTTCGAATGGCTGATGCGCAGGCTGCGCGTCAGGAGGCTGAAGCCGAACTGGATCGGCTCGAGATGGTCGTAGTAGCGCTCGGTCTGCTCGAACCATTCGAGGCTGGTGCGCGCCGCGCGCTGCGTGCTTTCGACGATCGGCCGGCGCGCCGCCTCATAGGCGGCAAGCGCCGCCGGAATGTCGTCCGGGCTGCGCTTGACCGCCTCGGCGAGCGCGATCGAGTCCTCCATCGCCAGCTTGGTGCCGGAGCCGATCGAGAAATGCGCGGTGTGCACCGCGTCGCCCATCAGCACGGCATTGCGGTAGTGCCATTTGTCGCAGGTGATGATCGGGAATTGCCGCCACAGCGAGCGGTTCTTGAGGATCTTGTGGCCCTTGATGTCGTCGTTGAACAGCTCCTGCACATAGGCGACGGTCGCCTCCTCGTCCTCGACCTTGAGGCCGCTGCGCTTGAAGGTCTCGGCGGTGCACTCGAGAATGAACGTCGAGTAGCCGGCCATGTAGCGATAGCCGTGAACGCGCCACAGGCCGTGCTCGTTCTCCTTGAAGATGAAGGTGAACGCCGGAAACTCGTAGTCGGTGCCGAGCCAGACGAAACGATTCGGGCGGAAATCGAGATGCGGCCCGAACTGCGCGGCATATTTCTCGCGCACGACGCTGTTGACGCCGTCGGCCGCCAGCACGAGATCGTAGTCGTTGAACTGCTCGAGGTCCTTGACCTCGGTCTGGAAGCGCAGGTCGACGCCCAGCTGCGCGCAGCGGTCCTGCAGGATATTGAGCATGACCTGGCGCGACATGCCCGAGAAGCCGTGGCCGGTCGACTTGAGCGTCTTGTCCTTGAAGCAGATGTCGATGTCGTCCCAGTGGGCGAAGGAGCCCGTGATCGCCTGGTGGGTCTCGCGGTCGGCCTGGGCGAAGTTCTCCATGGTGGCGTCGGAGAACACCACGCCGAAACCGAAGGTGTCGTCGGGCTTGTTGCGCTCGTAGACCGTGATCTGGGCCTTGGGAAACAGCTTCTTGGCCAGGATCGAGAAATAAAGGCCCGACGGGCCGCCGCCGATCGACGCGATTCTCATTTTCCTATCCCTGGTTGGGCGATGCCTAGCTGGCCTTCGCCGTGGTCGCGGCCGGCGTGCCCTCGCGCAGCTTGAAGCGCTGGACCTTGCCGGTCTCGGTGCGCGGCAGCTCTCCGATGAAATCGATGGCGCGCGGATATTTGTAGGGCGCGATCTCGGCCTTCACGTAGTCCTGCAGCTCCTTGACCAGCGCCGGGCCGGCCTCGTTCGGGTTGCGCAGGACGACGAACGCCTTGACGATGTGGCCGCGCTCGGCGTCGGGCCAGGCGATGACGGCGCACTCCTTTACCTTCGGATGGTCGAGCAGCACCGCCTCGACCTCGGGGCCGGCGATGTTGTAGCCGGCCGAGATGATCATGTCGTCGGCGCGCGCCTGGTAGTGGTAGTAGCCGTCCGCGTCCTTCATGTACACGTCGCCGGGTAGGTTCCAGCCGTCCTTCACATAGGCGTGCTGGCGCTCGAGATTGTCGAGATAGCGGCAGGCGGTCGGCCCGCGCACAGCGAGCAGGCCGGGCTTGCCGGCCGGCAGCTCGTTGCCTTTCTCGTCGACGATGCGCGCCTCGTAGCCCGGGATCGGCTTGCCGGTCGCACCCGGCTTTATGTCGTCGCCCGAGGCCGAGACGAAGATGTGGATCATCTCGGTCGAGCCGATGCCATCGATGATCTTGATGCCGGTCGCCTTGTGGAACGCCTCCCAGGTCGGCAGCGGCAGGGTCTCGCCCGCCGACACGCACTTGGTGAGGCTCGAGATGTCGTAGTTCTTCGCCTTGTCGACCAGCTGGCGGAACATGGTGGGCGCGGTGTAGAGCGCCGTGCACTTGTATTTCTGGATGGTCTCCAGGATGCCGTCGGGCGTGCCCTGCTGGAGGAACACGACCGAGGCGCCGAAGCGCATCGGGAAGCACAGGATTGCGCCGAGGCCGAAGGTGAAGGCGATCGGCGGCGTGCCGGTGTAGATGTCGTCCTTGGTGCCCTTGAAGATATAGCGCGGGAAGCAGTCGCACATCGCCATGACGTCGCGATGGAAGTGCATGGTGCCCTTGGGCGTGCCGGTCGTGCCCGAGGTGAAGGCGATGATCGCGACGTCGTCGGCCGCCGTGTCGACCGCCTTGAAGCCGCCCGACTTCTTCGCCAGCGCCGTGTCGAGCGTCGCGGCCTTGTCGGAGCCGTCGCCGCCCGCGGTGAAATAGGCGATCTGCTTCAGGATCGGCGCGCGCTGCTGGGCGCCCTTCATCTCCTCGGCCAGCTTGACGTCGCACAGCGCCAGCTTGATCTGCGCCTTCTCGATCATGAAGGCCAGCTCGCGGGCGCGGAGCAGCGGCATGGTCGCGACGCAGATCCCGCCGGCCTTCAGCACGGCGAACCAGCACGCGGCCATCATCGGGTTGTTCGGGCCGCGCAGCATGACGCGGTTGCCCGGCACCAGGCCGAAATCCTCGACCAGCACGCGGGCGATGCGGTCGACCTTGTCCTTGAGGTCGCTGTAGGTCCAGGCGACGTCGCCGAAGCGGATCGCCATGCGCGGCCCGTTGCCGATCTCGACATTGCGGTCGAGCAGCTCGACCGCGGCGTTCATGCGATCCTTGTAGGCGCGCAGCTCGGGCAGGGTCGAATAGTCGATCTTGGCCCACAGCTCGCGCGGCGGCAGGTTGTCGCGCGCGAATGTGTCGACATGGGCGGTCGGAACGCCTCCCGGCAGATGCATCTTACCCTCCCGGTCCATCAGTCTCTCTCAAACGCGGCCGGCGACCCGCCAATGGCTCCGCCCGCGGCTCCGCACCAGCGCAGTATAGGAGATTCCGCCGGCAGCGTACCTGGGCAAGGCGTCGCACCGGCGCGCCGGGCGGCGCCAAGACGGCTCGTCACACCTCGACTCCCGCCGCCTTGAGCGCCTCCGAGGCGATCACCAGCTTCTGGATCTCGCTGGTGCCCTCGTAGATACGCAGCGCCCGGATCTCGCGATAGAGCCGCTCGACCGGCACGCCCGAGACGACGCCCATGCCGCCGAAGATCTGCACCGCGGCGTCGATCACCTCCTGCGCCGAATCGGTGGCGTAGAGCTTGGCCATCGACACCTCGCGCGTCGCGGCGGCCGCGGCGTGGTCCTTCACCCAGGCGGCGCGGTAGATCAGAAGCGCCGCGGCGTCGACCCGGACGGCCATGTCGGCGATCTTCTGCTGGATGAGCTGGAACTCGGCGATCGACTGGCCGAAGGCGCGGCGCGAGCGGGCGCGCGCCACCGCCTCGTCGAGCGCGCGGCGCGCGAAGCCCAAAGCGGCCGCGCCCACGGTCGAGCGGAAGATGTCGAGCGTCGCCATGGCGATCTTGAAGCCCTCGCCCGGCTGGCCGAGCATCTGGCCGGCCGGCACGCGGCACTCGGTGAACTCGAGCGTGCCGAGCGGATGGGGGGCGATGACCGAGATGCGCTCGGTGACGGCGAGGCCCGGCGTGTCGGCGTCGACCACGAAGGCCGAGATGCCGCGCGAGCCTGGCGCCTCGCCGGTGCGCGCGAACACGACATAGTGGTCGGCGATGCCGGCGTTGGAGATCCAGGTCTTGCGGCCGTTGAGCACGAAGTGGTTGCCGTCGCGCCGGGCCGCGGTCGTCATCGCGGCGACGTCGGAGCCGCTCGCCGGCTCCGACAGCGCGAAGGCCGCGACCTGCGTGCCGGCGGCGACCTTGGGCAGATAGGCGTCCTTGAGCTCGTGCGAGCCGTATAGGCTGATCGAGGCGCTGCCCAGGCCCTGCATGGCGAAGGCGAAGTCGGCCAGGCCCGAGGTGCGCGCCAGCGTCTCGCGCGCCAGGCACAGGCTGCGCACGTCGAGCGAATCGTAGTGTCCGCCATAAGATTTGGGCACGACGTAACGCAGCCAGCCGCCGTTGCCCAACAGACGGACAAAGCGCCGCGACAGCGCGTCGATGTTGACCTCATCGTGCTGGTGCGGGGCGATCTCGCGCTCGACCCAGGCGTCGAAGGCCGCGGCGAAGGCGCGGTGCGCGTCGTCGAAGAACGGCCAGGTGAGGAAGGTCGCGTCAGCCATCAATTGCCCTCGAACCGCGGCTTCTCCTTCTTGACGAAGGCGTGGTAGGCGCGCTCGAAATCCTTGGTCTGCATGCAGATCGCCTGGGCCTGCGCTTCGGCCTCGATGAACTCGTCGAGGCTCATGTCCCATTCCTTGTTCATCATCATCTTGGTCATGGCGTGAGCGAAGGTCGGCCCAGCGGCGACCGACGCGGCGAGCGCCCGCGCCTCCTCCAGCGCCTTCCCAGGCGCGGCGAGCTTGTTGTAGAAGCCCCAGCGCTCGGCCTCCTCGCCGCTCATCGACCGGCCGGTGAACAAAAGCTCGGCGGCGCGGCCCTGGCCGATGATGCGCGGCAGCATGGCGCAGGCGCCCATGTCGCAGCCGGCGAGGCCGACCTTGGTGAACAGGAAAGCGACCTTGCTCTCCGCCGTGCCGATGCGCATGTCCGCGGCCATGGCGACGCAGGCGCCGGCGCCGACGCAGATGCCCTCGATCGCCACGATCACGGTCTGCGGGCAGGTGCGGATCGCCTTGATCAGATCGCCGGTCATGCGCGTGAAGGCGAGCAGGCCGTCCATCTCCATCCGGACGAGCGGTCCGATGATGTCGTGCACGTCGCCGCCCGAGCAGAAATTGCCGCCGGCGCCGGTGATGATCACGACCTTGACGTCGTCGACGTAGGTAAGCGCACGGAACGTGTCGCGCAGCTCGGCGTAGCTCTCGAAGGTCAGCGGGTTCTTGCGGTCCGGCCGGTCGAGCGTGATGGTCGCGACCTTGCCGTCGACCTGCCAGCGGAAATTCTCCGGCTTGAACGACGCGCCAGATTTCAGGTTGCGCGCCCCGGTCGTGCCGAAGTCGCGCGTCTCGGCCTGGCTCATTTCTTCCCCTTTCCGTTCTTGCGCGCCGGCTGGGGCGCGGCGTCGCGATCTTCCGCGCCGTAGCTGGCCAGCGATTCCTTGAGCCGGCCGAGCCCCGCGAAGATCGCCGCGAGCTCGTTGCGGTCGAGGCCGCCCAGCATCTCGTGGATCCAGCGCTGATGAACCGGCGTCATGGCGTCGAACGCCTTCTTGCCCGCCGGGGTCAGCTGGACGAGCTGGGCGCGGCGGTCGTCGGGCGCGGGCCGGCGCGCCACCAGCTGCTCGGCGACCAGGCGATCAATCAGGCCGGTGACGTTGCCGTTCGACACCATCAGCCGGCGCGACAGCTCGCCCATGGTCAGTCCGTCGGGCGCGCGGTCGAGCTGCGCCAGGAGGTCGAAGCGCGGTAGGGTAATGCCAAATGACTCGCGCAGCTTCTGCCGCACGCCGCGCTCGATCAGGTTGGTGCAGGTCAGAAGCCTGAGCCAGATGCGCAATTCCATGCGCTCGGTGCTGGCAACGGCGGTCTCGAAATCGCGGGCGGTGTTCTGCGCCGGGGCGTCGTTGCTGTCCATCGCCGCTCCTAGAGTACTTCGCCGCCGGCGACCGCGATCGCCTGGCCGGTCATCGACGCCTGCTCGGGCATGACCAGCCAGGCGACGGCGCTCGCCACCTCGGCGGGCCTGACCAGGCGGCCCTGCGGGTTGCCTGCGGCCAGCTGGGCGTACGCGGCCTCGCGCGTGCAGCCGGTCTTGGCGACGATGTTGTCGATCGCCGCGTCGATCATCTCGCCCTCGACATAGCTCGGGCACACCGCGTTGATCGTGACGCCGGTCTTGGCGGTCTCGAGCGCCAAGGCGCGGGTCAGCCCGACCACGCCGTGCTTGGCCGCGCAATAGGCCGTGACGTAGCGATAGCCGGTGAGGCCCGCGGTCGACGCGACCGAGACGATGCGGCCATAGCCGGCCTCGATCATCAGCGGCAGGACCGCGTGGGTGCACAGGTAAACGCTGGTCAGATTGGCATCGAGCATGCGCCGCCACAGCGCCTGGTCGGTGCGCTTGAACGGCGCGCTCTCGGCGGCGCCGGCATTGTTGACCAGGATCGCAGGCGCACCGAGCGCCCGGCTGGCCGACGCCACGGCCTGCCCGACCGCGGCCTCGTCGGTGACGTCGGCGACCGCCATCGCGGTCGGCACGCCATGCGCCGCCTCGAGCGCCGCGCGCCCGGCCTCGAGCGTCTTGGCGGTCCGGCCGACCAGGGTGATGCCGGCGCCGAGCGCCGCCAGCCGGTCGGCGATGGCCGCGCCGATGCCGCGGCCGGCCCCTGTCACGATGGCGT
>Ga0335070_10010742_pt1 | contig 10702 bp, 10 predicted proteins | sample Lox_Sample_13_FD_206722 | JGI IMG/M metagenome (GOLD analysis project Ga0335070, IMG submission 206722) | Soil microbial communities from Loxahatchee National Wildlife Refuge, Florida, United States - Lox_Sample_1.3 | ecosystem: Environmental > Terrestrial > Soil > Wetlands | place: USA...
TTCGTTCTCCGGGAAGCCGGACGCAGCGATGGCGAAGATCGATGGCCAGATGACGGCGCCCGCGAGGCCGTACAGCGCTGCCGCTGGGAGGACGGCGTCGGTCCACGCGGCGCTGAACAGCATCGCGGTTTGCCCGGCCAGCGCCAGGACAAGGCCGGCAGACAGAGCCCGCCTCGGCGTGATGCGATCGGAGAGCCAGCCCGCGCCCAGCTGGCCGGCGAGCTTTGCCGCGCCGTACGCCGCCAGCACGTACCCGGGCAGCGCCGCGCTGACGTGATGATGCGCCGGCAGGTACGTCTGAACAGCCACGAACAGCACAAAGACGAGCGCCGCGTCGATGCAGAAGGCGAGCGCGGCGTAGGGCCGTACGCGCGGCGCGAACACCGGCTGCAGCCACGTGCGCACGAGGGATATCGGCCGCGCCGACGCTAGAGCGGACATTGCGAGAGAGACTCTGGCTTCTGCTGGCGTGAGACGAAGGGGCGGATGTCGTAGACGGTGAAGCGTCCGCCCGGATCTGCATAGCTAACGCGGGCATCGCCGCCGGCCACCAGCTCCTGCAGCAGCGGCTCCTCGTTCGTGTGCAGGCGGTCCTCCCACGCCTGCTCCACGACCACGAAATCGACCCCCTTGAACGAGGTGTAGCAGCCGTACTGCTCCTGGCTCCACCAGCGGTGAAACGTGCTTTCGGTGAAGAACTCGTTGGAGAGAACGGCTCCGTGGCGGACGAAGCGGTACATCCCGTCTTCCCGTTCGCTGGGCTCAAGCACTCTGTAGTGGGCGCCCGGCTGGAACTGCGGCGAGGCGAAGTACTCCGCGTAGACGTCCGAACTCGTATGAACGACTCCGAAGTAGCCGGCGGGGGCGTGCCGGTAGCGGATGAAGCCGCCGAGCAGCACAATGCCGGCCAACATCGCCGCCAACGCCGGGACAAGCGCGAGCCGGTAGTTCCGCCGCAGCCAGGGCGCCGCCGCCGTGAGCAGGAACGGCGCCGCCAGGAACGTCGAGCGGGAAAGGATGGAGGAGCCGGTGTCGTGCAACCACGTCCCGACGCCCGCTTCGCCGAGCGACTGCGTCTGCGACGTCATCCAGAAGATCGGGATCAACGCGATACCCGCTGGTACGCCGACGAGGGCGAGGTCGCGCAAGGAAGAGCGGGCGCGGATCAGTGAGTACGCCCCGTAGCCGGCGATGGCCACGGCACCGATGACCGGCTGGCTGCTGACGCAGAGCCAGAGGAGCGCGGCTGCCGCAATGAGCCGCCGGCGCTCGAACGACCAGACGAACAAGAAGAAGAAGAACGCGCACCACACCGTCGCGTACTGGAATGCGAATGTGGCATCGATCAAGAAGGGATTGAGGACGAAGAATAGGATCAGCCAGGGGTCGCGCATCACCGGCCTCGCCAGACCGGCGGCCCAGACGGTGCCGCCGACGGCCAACACCATCAGCAGGCTCACCGACCAGCTCCCGAAGGCCGGGAAGATCAGCGCCCCCAGCACGTAAGGCGCGATGGCGTAGGGGAACATGATCGCCTCGCCACTGTCCAGCGAAGCGACGTGCATGGGGAACGTGCCGTGGTGGAAGATCTGATCGCTCAGGTACCAGGTATGCGTGTAGCTGATCATCGAATCGGCGCCGAGGAAGAGCGAGGTGCGCAGAATGTCGCCGGCGGCGAAGAGGATGGCGATGATGGCGAGCAGCGGTACTACGTAGACCGACCACGCTGGCATGTCCGCCGGCTTCCAGCGCCCTGCGAAGACTCGCCACCAGGCGCCCACCATCGCCAGGGAGTCGATCACGCCATCACGGATGCTGGTCCGCGAGCGCTGCACCGGCACCGGCACCAGCACGTCGTTCGAAAGGCGGTAGCCCAGCCTTGGCAACACAACCGCCACCTCAACGGTCTCGCTGTAGCGGTACCCCTTGTAGAAGCGCAGCGCGTCCACGAGCGGCCCGGCCTTGAACACGCGGAACCCTGACTCGACATCGAAGAGCCTGGTGCCCGCCCAGAGGGACGACCAGAGCGAGAGCAGGTTGTTGCCCGTGCGCTTGAGCGGGCTGTAGCCCGAAAGGTCACGGCGGGCGACCGCAGCGTCGTAGCCGTCGTCCGTCACACGGGCAACGAGCCGGTCGAGGTCGGCCGGGTCGTGCTGGCCATCGGCGTCGACCGTGATGATGAGGTCGTCCGGCTGCAACTGGCCGAACTTCAGGCGCGCGCCGACGTCGCGGAAGGCGGCGTAGTATGCCGCCGAAAGCCCCTGGTTCCGGTCGAACAGTATCGGGTAGATGTTCTTCCGGTTCAGCGACCACTCCAGGATCAGCTCACGGGAGCGGTCAACGGAGCCGTCGTCGACGACGATGATCTCGTCGACAAGGCGCTCGAGCTCGTCGAGGACGGCCACGACGGTGGCTTCTTCGTTGAACACGGGGACGACGGCGACGCGCCGTGGCGGGCGAACTTCGCGGAGCGCTTCGGCGGGCCGTTCAGCGATGCTCATCGCGCGATCGCGACCGCCTGCTCCTCCTCGTCCGCCCGGATACGTTCGATCAGCCAGGGAACGGTGCGCTCCATCCCTTCATCGAAGGTCACCTGCGGGGCCCAGCCCAGCTCACGAAGTGCCTTCTCGCTCGAGACGTCTTTGCCGGAATAGTCGCCGGCGCGCGCCGGCATGAACTCGATTGGCCGGTCAGAGCCGGTGAGGCGCAAGACGCTTTCGGCGATGCGCAGGATCGTGATCTTCTCGCTGCCGTCGAGGTTGTAGGTCTGGTTCTCCGCAACGTCGCTCAGTGCCAGCGCGTGTGCCCGCGCCAGGTCCTCCACGTAGACGAACTTGCGGTGCTGGCTGCCGTCCCCGCTGACCGTGAGCGGCTCTCCCCTCAGCGCCTTCCGCACGAACACCGGGACAACCAGCGAAAGGCGCATTCGCGGGCCGTAGGGGATGCCGTAGCGGAGGATGGTGAAGGGCAGCTTGTGCATGTTCCAGTAGTCATGGCAGAGCATTTCGGCGGCGATCTTGGACGTCGTGTAGATGTGGCGTGACGCCGCGACGTCCATACACTCCGTCTCGTCGACGAGGTCGCCGGGGGTCTGCGGCACGGAAGAGTACACCCAGACGGTGCTGGCCAGGACGAATCGCTTGAGGTTGTTCTGGCTCGCCGCTTCCAGCGCCCGGAGGGTTCCCGTGATGTTGAGGTCCATTGCGCCGGCGGGATCTGCGACGACGTCGTTTACATCGGCGACGGCTGCCAGGTGGAACAGCGCGTCCAGCCCGGCGGCAGCCCGCGTCAGCGCCGGCCCATCGAGGATGCTGGCCTCGCGGTATTCGACGGCCGGATCCGCGGGCGGCCGCACGTCGATGACGACGGGCTCGTGGCCGGTCGCAACCAGCGCTTCGACGACGTATGACCCGATAAAACCGGATGCGCCCGTGATCCCTGCCCGCACGTCAGTTCCCCGCCCGTGCTGCGGCGACCGTCGCTTCGGAGAGCGCCGCTTCCAGCGACGACACGACGTAGAGCGCGTCGTCCTTCGTCATCTTTGCCGACACGGGCAGGCAGATGTGCCGTGCGCAGATCTCCTCTGACCTGGTGAGCGCGCCGCCCGCGCAGTCCGCGAAGACCGGCTGCTGATGGCACGGCGTCTCGTACACCTCGCCGCTCAGCCCCACGTCGAACTCTTCCCTGAGCTTCTTCTTGAGGGCGGCCCGGTCTACGGCTGGATCGAGCATCGCCATGTACTTGTAGTAGTTGGAAACACCGTTGCGGGTGGGGCGCACCGGCCGCAGCCACTCGCCCAGGCGGCCGAGGTCCTCGTCGTAGACGGCGGCGATCTCCTGGCGCCGCGCGATGAACTCCGGCAGACGCCGCAGTTGGGCGAGGCCGATTACGGCGTGCGGCTCGCTCATCCGCCAGTTGTAGCCGAGGCGGACGTGGAAGTTCGTCGTGAAGCCCTCCTTGCCCTGGTCGCGGTAGATCAGCGCTTCTCGGTGCAGTGCTTCATCGCCCGTGGTGATCATGCCGCCTTCGCCGCTGGTGATCACCTTCGTCGGGTAGAAGGAGAATGCCGCCGCCAGCCCGAAGCTCCCGGCGGCCTTGCCGTTCAGGGTCGATCCATGCGCGTGGGCGGCGTCTTCGATGAGTGGCACCCCCACCCGCGCGCATGTCTCGGCGATCTCGGGAAGATGGGGCGTGATGATCCCTCCGATGTGAACGACGATGACCGCAGCCGTGTTCGCGTTGAGGCTGGCGCGGAGGCTGGCGATGTCCAGCGCGAAGGACTCCGGCTCGCAGTCCGCGAACCGCACCCGCCCGCCCGCGTGGAGGACCGCCGCCGGCGTGGCAAAGAACGTGTTGCTGGGCACGATCACCTCGCGCCCTTCCACGCCGATGGAGCGAAGGATGATCTCCAGCGCGCTGGTGCCGCTGTTCACGGCGACGGCATACGGCACTCCGCAAAGGCGGGCGAACTCTTCCTCGAACTGCTTGCCGTGCCTGCCGAGCGTGAGCGCGCCGGAGGCCAGGCACTCCGCGATATCCGCGGCGATCTGCGCGCGGTCCTCTTCTGGGAAGTACACGGCTGCTGGGGGAACCTTCATCGCCACTGCCTTTCGTTCACCGGCTCCGGGCCGGGAGCGGGATTGACGTCGAATCTAGGAAACTCGCATGAATTCAGCGTGAAGCGCAGTTGAGGGAGCACATCTCAGACCAACGTAGATTTGCGAGCGATTGTAAACCTTAAGAAAGTCTTAAGGCGCGCTCAACAAAGGTCTAAGAGTCTCGGCCGGCGCCGCCCGCAACAATGGGAGCTCGATCGTGAAGGTTGTTCCGCCCGCGGGCGGCGACTCCACTTCGATCTGGCCGCCGTGGCCCTCGACGACGTACTTCACGATCGCGAGCCCCAGCCCGACGCCTTCCTTGTGCAGAGCCCGCGCCTGCTCGCCACGATAGAAGCGGTCGAAGACATGGGGCCGGTCTTCCTCGCTGATGCCGTAGCCGGAGTCACGCACGCTCACCGCCACCCGATCGCCGCTAGCGCCGACGGACATCGTGACAGGCGCCCCCGGCGGACTGTATGAGACAGCGTTCTCCAGGAGGTTGCGCAGCATCTGGCTCAGACGCTCCTCATCGCCCAGGACAAAGAGGCCGGGGCGGACATCGGACTCGATGGCGGCGTTTCGGTAGGAGAAGCGGGCGCGGGAGATAGCGTCCGCGCAGAGGGCGGAGAAATCGACTTCGACCCGGTGCAAGGCCTGGGACCTGTCCCTGGTCAGCAGGAGGAGGTCTCCGACGAGTGCGCTCATGGCCAGCGCCTCCCGCGACATCCTCTCGATGCAGGCAACCCGGTCCGCCTCCGGCAGCCGGGGGTCGCGAAGTATGTCGAGGTTCGTGCGCAAGTTGGTCAACGGCCGCCTGAGCTCGTGCGAGGACTCGGCCAGGAACTCGTTGTGTGAGTTTAGCGTGTGCTCGATGCGGGAGATCATCTCGTTGAAGGTGGTGATAAGCTCGGCGATCTCCCCGGCGGAATGCTCGCGGCGCAGGCGCTGGCTGAAGTCGCTCGTCTGCTCGATGCGGCGGGCCAGCCCGGAGACCTCGCGGATGGGGCGCAGCGCGCGGCCGGCTATGAAGTAGGCGGGGAAGACGGTAAGCAGCAGGGCCAGGACCCAGCCGGCCGCGAGCGTGCCGCCGATCTCCGCCAGCGCTTCCGTGGTCTCGGTTGACGGGCGGCCGACCTCGATGTAGCCGCCGGGGTTGTCCGTGGTGCCCAGCGGCACGTAGAGGAGGCGGAGGCTCTGGTCCGCGACTTTGCCGTTGAAGAACGATTGGCTCTCGAGGCTCTTGCGCGGGAGCAGGTTCGGCGAGCCGCGGAACGATGAATAGAGGACGGTACCCTCAGCCGACCGTATCTGGAAGAGGGCGCCGGCCGCGGCCTGCGTCTCAAGCTGCCTGCGCGTCGCCCCGGGCAGTTCGCCGCCCGTGCTCCCGGCCGGCAGCAGCGCCGTGATCACGTTAGCCTGCGTCTGAAGGCTATCGTCGAAGGACGAGTAGATACGCGCACGGGCTACAAGGAGGGTGCTGATCGCGAAGGCCGTCAGCACGAGGGCCACAAGGCCGACGCAGAGTGCCGTGAGCCGCAGACGCAGGGACATCGGCTAGCCCTTCATCGCGTAGCCGATGCCGCGCACTGTGTGCACCACGCGTGACCGGCCGCCCTGCTCCAGCTTCTGCCGCAGGTTGGCGATGTGCACTTCCAGGGTGTTGGAGTCCGTCTCGACTGAGTTGGCGCCCCAGATGGCGCGCACCAGCTCCTCGCGCGGGAAGACCGTCTCCGGCGAAGACAGCAGGTGGGCGAGGAGGCGGAACTCAGTTGGGGTGAGAGCCAACGGCTGGTCCGCCCGGGCCGCCGTCCAGGTAGCCGGGTCCAGCACGACGTCGGCGAAGCGCCGGACCGCCCGCGTGTTCTCGCGGCCCCGCCTGCGCAGGGCCATCAGCCGCTCTACCAGCTCATCCAGGTCGAACGGCTTGGGGAGGTAGTCGTCGGCGCCTGACCGCAACCCTTCCACCTTGTCGGCGACCGCGTCGCGGGCGCTCAGCATGAGGATTGGGATTGAGGTGTACTTGCGAAGGAGGCGGCAGAGGGTCAGGCCGCTCATCCCCGGCATCATTACGTCGAGCACGATGAGGTCTATCGGCGCCCCCTGTTCGATCTGGCGGACGGCTTCATCGCTTTCGCTCGCCTTCGTCACTTCGAAGCCGCGCCGCCCTAGGGCAAGCTCCAGGGACGCGAGCAAGCTCACGTCGTCATCCACAACCAGCACGCGAGGGGCACCGCTGCGCTGCTCGCCCGGGAGTGCGGGACTCTTGCCGATCACTTCAGGCGCGCCCCTGCCCGGATGCATCCGGGGTGGTCATGGCCCGAATCGGCCGGCTTGGCTTTTCGCTATGATCACGCACCGCACGCTCTGATAGTCTAGCCGAATTCTCGTCCAAGTTCGCCTCAGGATGACCGACCGATAGGAGGGACAGCATGAGCAAACTGCGGTTCCAGATCACGATGACCCTCGATGGTTATGTCGCCGGGCCTAACCAGAGTCTTGACCGCCCTATCGGCGAAGGGACGGAGCATCTCCACGACTGGCTGTTCGCCACGAAGGCCTTTCACGAGATGCACGGCGGCGATGAGGGCGGGTCCGGGATCAACGACGACATCGTGCGGGAGGCCTTCGCCAACGTGGGCGCCACGATCATGGGCCGCAACATGTTCGGCGGCGGGCCGGGCCCCTGGCGCGCGGACCAGCCCTGGAACGGCTGGTGGGGCGAGAATCCGCCCTTTCACACGCCGGTTTTCGTGCTCACACACCACGCCCGCCCACCGCTGGAGATGCAGGGCGGCACGACGTTCCATTTTGTGACCGACGGTATCGAGTCCGCGCTGCGTCAGGCCAAAGCCCTCGCGGCGGGCAAGGACGTGTCGCTCGGCGGCGGCGCGGAGGTCGCGCAATAGTACCTCGCCGCCGGCCTGATCGACGAGGTCGAGCCGCCCCTAACTGACGACATCGCCTCTCCGTGCGCGCACACAGGACGTGCCCGGCAATCCTCCCCGACTTGACATATCAGGGTGACGACTTACGGAAATGTTACGTTCTCTCAAGCACAAACCTTGACATCATGGCCGCGCGTGCCGAGAATCCGCTGGCAAGTTCCGGCGCCCAGTACCGGGTTATCGACAGGAGGGGGGAGTTCGGCGTTGAGAGCCCTAGTCGTCGACGCTGACGGTGGCCGTGAAGGCCTGTCCGGCGTCGTCTCGGCCTTGCATCTGGGGTGGACTGACGTACACGTCCACCAGGTACACGCGCGCGAACTTCGGCCCGGCGTCGTGGAAGCGTTGGCGCCCGATCTTGTTGTTGTCTGCGCCGCCGAGCCCGGACTCACCTGGCTGGAGCACATCCGCGCGATACGGCAAGGGACATCCGCGGTGATAGCGGCCGTAGTGAGCGACTCTAACGAGTCCAGCCTCATCGAAGCCGTGGACGCGGGCGCAGACCTGTTTCTTAGCCTCCCCATCAGCTTGCCGGCGTTCGTCGCCAGGACCCGCGCGACTCTCCGGCGCGCCCGCCCGTCCGTGGACACTCCGTCAGCAGTCACGTGCGGAGACCTTGTCGTCGATCCGGAATCATACGAGGTCAGGCTGCACGGTCAGCTGTTGCAGGTCACGCCGACCGAGTTCCAGATACTCTACTGCCTAGCCAAGCGCGGGGGCCGCGTCAGCCCCAAGGCCCTCCTCTGCTCCGGGATCTGGAACGACGAACGGGTGCTTGACGACACAACCCTTCGCAAGCACATCCAGCAACTGCGCCGCAAGTTCGCCGCCGTCCCGCATGCCAACGCATCGATCGTCACCATCCCCAGCGTCGGGCACAAGCTCGTACCTAAGCCGGCGGACGGTTCCGCGTTGATGGCCGTCTAGGCCGCCGCACACAACACTCGCGGCGAATTCGCGCGCCGACCACGGACTACTCACGCGAAATTCACGCACCGCCGCCTACGCTGCCCGCGTGGGCGATCTTGTCGTGATCGTGGACCCAGAGGGCATTGAGCGCCGCTACGTCGCTTCAATCCTCGCCGGAGAGGGCCACGACATCACGCAGGTTCAGAGCCCCATCCAGGGAATCGTCGCAGCGATGAGGCAGGGGGATGCGCGAGCAGTGATGGTTCTAGCTGAAGAGACAGATCCGGTCAGTATCGATGACTGCATAAGGGTCATTCGACGGTTGACGGGGATGCCGCTGCTAGTGATCGGCCGCGATAGTTCGCTTGAGCTGGATTCACTTCACAGCGGCGCCGATGACTACATTCCGCGCCCATTCAGCGCATCAGGCCTGATTGCCCGCGTGCGCATGCTGAGCCGCCGCGCCGGCGGCCTCGCCGGTCCTGAGCAGGCCGGAAGCGCGCCCCCGCCCGGAAGCGCGCCCCCGCACGGTAGTCAGCAGGAGCGCGGCCGGCCATGAGCCGATCGCGCGGCGCCATGATGGGCCTGGCCGTTGTGGCCGTTATCTGCATCGCGGCGTACGGCTTCACCGCCTTCGAATCGCACCACGTTGATGTGCGCGCCCACGTTGTTCTCAGCACCACGCCCACGCCAACACTTGGCGAGAGCACGGAAACCCCCGTCGAAACGGAGACCCCAACGCCCACCGCTTCGCCCACGCCGACTCAGACTCCTACGGCAACGCCGACCGCAACGCCCACCCGAACCCCGACCAGCACGCCTCACAAGACGAAGACACCCACGCCGACGGCCAGCCCGACCAAGACCCCCCACCGGACAAAGACCCCATACCCGACCAAGCCGCCGACTCCCAAGCAGACTCCCTCCCCGACCCCGACCAAAACGCCACACGCGACCAAGACGCCCAGCCCGACGCCAACACGGTGCCCAACAACGACGCCGAAGCACTGGTTCGGGGTGAGCAACCACTACACGCCGACGCCTTCACCCACACCGGCGTGCGGAACGACAAGCACGCCGACGAAATCCCCTTCGCCTACGCCAACCAAGACATGGTGGCCACGCGAATGAGGGGAGACGCGCCTATTGGCTAGACAACAAGTGAGGGCCGGCTCGCTCACTACATCCTGAGGGGAGGTAAGGGAGAGTCGCCAGTCCTCAAACCGATGATAAACCACCGTGCAAAGGAGGTGAAACATGCTAAAGAAGGCGATCATAGCGATGGGCACTATTGCCCTGGTCGCGGTAGGCACCACGATGTTCGCTGGCTTCGAGTCGCACCTGATCGATGTGCGCGCTCACGTGGAGACGGCCACCTTCGTCACGCCGGAGGATGTCGATTTCGGCACCACCATCATGGAGCAGAAGTACGACTTCGCCTGCACCCTGACGACCCCGACCGGCAACCCCGGGCCCAGCGACTACACAGGCAACTGCTTGCAGATCCACCTGAGCGATTCGTTCAAGACGCAGACACAGTTCCTGGACGTGACGTACAAGGTGTATTGCGAGGACAAGGCTCCCGATGACCCACACCGCGTCGGACCGCCTGCCCTTGATGGGAACATCACCCCGTTCATCCGCCTGTTCGACAGCGATCCACTCGACGTGAACGACGTGGTCGATTCGCCGAACGGCGCCGGGAACGGATGCGGTGCTGTCCCCTACAGCACCGACCCGGCGACGCTTAACCCGGTGCAGTGGGCCCATGGCGAGTTGGACAAGGGCTTCGACGAAGTTGACTTCTGGGACATGAGCTTCTTCGCGCCGCTCTGCGCCAACGACTACAACCCGGAAACCGATCCAGTGCTGCCGTCTGATCAGGCCGGAGGCGGTCTCATTGACCCGGCGTTCTGTCACAAGGGCCCCGGCCCGGACAGCGACACGTACACGAACCTGGGCAGCAACGTCAAGTTCCAGGTCATCGGTCTCAGTGTCCCGGTCGGGACTCCGGGAGGTTAAAGGAAGGACCAAAGGCCCGGCGCCTCCTCCCAGCGCCGGGCCATCGGTTCAGCCGCAATTGGAAAGGATCAGGACACGTGACAACCAAAGCAATCGGAAAGTCGGCAACTGGCTGGCGGCCCTGGCCGAGGCGCCTCCGGCTTCACCGCCCGCGGATAACGCGCGGGCGCCTGATTCTGCTCGGGGTCTTCGTGGCCATACTGGGCCTCTGGGCCGCTGTGACGGTCCTTT
>Ga0335070_10010743_pt1 | contig 10701 bp, 15 predicted proteins | sample Lox_Sample_13_FD_206722 | JGI IMG/M metagenome (GOLD analysis project Ga0335070, IMG submission 206722) | Soil microbial communities from Loxahatchee National Wildlife Refuge, Florida, United States - Lox_Sample_1.3 | ecosystem: Environmental > Terrestrial > Soil > Wetlands | place: USA...
CATGGTCTCCAGGTGCTGGCCTCTTATACCTGGGGGCATGCGATCGACGATGTTTCCTCCGACGCCAATCGCTTGAATGTGCCGCCGGGCAAATCGCCTGCCTCTCAGGAGCGTGGCGCGTCCGACTACGACATAAGGAATACGTTCGCCAGCGCTGTCTCCTGGTACATTCCGGGGCCGCACAGCGGATGGTGGAAGCCGATCCTGGAAAACTGGTCCGTGAATTCCATCGTGTACGCGCGCACCGCTCCCCCGGTGAATGTGGTGACCGGGAAGAATCCCTTTGGCGGTTTCTTGTCAGGAGCCAACAGCGTGCAGCGGCCGAATGTGGTTCCCGGCGTGCCGATCTATCTTCCCGATCCGACCGCAGGCGGCGGAAAGATCATCAATTCGGCGGCCTTCAGCATTCCCGCCAGCGGCCAAGGCAACCTGGGACGTAATGCCCTGCGTGGCTTCAACGCTTCGCAAGTCGATTTGACGCTGCAGAGGCGGTTCCAACTCAGCGAGCGTTTTTCTTTGCAGGCAAGCGCGGATATGTTCAACATCTTCAACCACCCGAATTTTGGCAGCCCGGTAAACTACCTCACTTCTCCTCTGTTCGGGCATTCGACGCAGACGCTGAATAACTGGCTGGGCAGCGGCGGCCAGAGCGGCGGCCTCAATCCGCTCTACCAGATCGGCGGCCCACGCTCGGTGCAACTGGCGCTTAAGCTTCAGTTCTGAACCGCCATAAAGACGGCTTTTTCGGTTTGTGAACCCAGCGCCGCGACAGGGAAGTCATTCGGTTGCGAGGTCCTGCCCAAGTGTTCGAACGCTTTCGCTTTTGCGTCCACCACGTCGCGAGTTGACGATCCCAGCAACAGCGAGCAATCGCGATCTGAGTAGCCTTCCAGCACCGACATGACGAAGACAAACCGCTCAAATGTACCGAGCCGCAGCACCGAGCGAAGAACTGGACTAAGAGCCACATCGAGCTGGCTGATGTGAGGGCGCGAATCCTCGCCGTTAGGATTAGCTGCCGGACTCAACATTCGGATCGCATTGTGCACAACGATATGTCGCGTCCAAAAGTCAGTCCAATCCTTAAAGACGGGTTTCATGTCCAGGCAATCGGTGAGACTTGACACGAAGCACTGCACCGCAGAGCGTCGCCCGCCCGTGAGCAGCAGCGATAGCAGATACAAGCGGTTCATGTCTTGCTTAAACGTCCGGCAGAAATCAGAAGGCGTCGTATATTCCGCGGACGTTGCGGAGAAGTTCTTCATACCCTGCACGCTTGCCTGTCGGTCCGTTACTCGCATACTGGCTTTGGCAGGTTGACCGATCCGCCTTGTCCTGAGCTGACTCACTGTTGGCATTGGTTACGCTCCTTGAGTGTCTATGAAGCAAGTCAATGACCAAACGGGCGCGTCGCGATCTCTGCAGAATCCTCAGTTTTGGGCAGGATCGAATTTCGGAAGTCAGGGCGAACCGGCAATAAACAAGCACACACACGTCAATATCCTGACACTGCTGACGCCGTCGGGTATTCGGCAGAAGCTTTGGAGCCTTCGACTTATCGTGATCATGGGACGCCCCGGCTCAAAGGCAACGATGGAAGGTGAAATGCTTCCAGAAATTATCGAGGACAGTCCGGTCGGAGATATGGCGTAGGCCTCTTTTCGGCGGCGAGCTCTGCAAACTGAAAATGTGGTCGCCAAGGATGGCGGAGCGAGGACATTATGAGGCGTGCGAAGAGAGTGACGACCATCTTGTTGCGTTCATTAGCCCTTCTACTCTTGGTGGGGCAGGGAACCGCACAGAAAGAGACGATGGCTCAGGCAACGATTCCATTTGAGTTCTGGATAGCAGGTAACCGACTTCCTGCCGGCGATTATTGGATTGAACATATCGATTCGAGAGCATACATCCTGTTCCGAAGTGCCGACGGCAGGATCGTTCAGAATGCGTACACTCTTCCTCTCAACGACAACCCAGCGAAAGCAACCGAGGGCCAACTTGTTTTCAGAATTCAGGACGGCAAGCGCTATCTTTACGGAGGCTGGGGGCCGTATGGTCAGAGCGTGTTGACAGTGGAATCTGTACGGCCTGCACCGTCCGGCGATAGTAGAGTCGAGGTGCCGATTATCTACCCCTAGGTTAAGACCAGCCGGCTAGTTCTTCGGCGGGTCACCGGAACTGGCCAGACCATTTGCGACTGGTAGGCAGGTGGGGCACCCCGCGCTCTTGCATACCCTGAACGAGACTCAAAGTAGGTGCGACTCGATTTCTAGGCTGGCAACCGGCAGGCAGTGACGAGTTGAATGTCCGTAGTCGGCCTCGATGTCAAATGCTCGACATCCGACCAAGTGGTCGCTGCTCGGCTGATTTCCGCAAATCCCTCCAGCCGGCGATAGCTACCTACAACCTCTTGCATGGTCCGACTGTTTTCCAACATAAATGTTTGGCCGCTGAATTGCTCCTGAAGATGTATCTCGGTCAGAGAAGTCGAATTCCGAGGGGTTCGGTGTGAGGAAGATAGAAACATCCGTCGAATGCGCAATCGAGATCGTGTTCGGCTCCCACGACAGCACGATAAGCCGAGCGTTCACGATTCGCGGCTCCACCCGTCGAGATGCAGTCACCCTCCGTACCTCCCGAAAGTAGGTCGAGGTTGTGTAATTGAGAGGAACGTATGCAGATGAGAACGGTGTCAGCGCCTTTTGTCAGTGCGGCCCACTTGTCCGCTATCCTGAACTTGGTATGTCCTGAGTGCGGCGGGCCGATGGGTGGCCGCTCGAAGGTATTTCAGTGCCAAGGTCGATGCGGAACGGATTGGCGGTCGGTTTGGGAGAGCGTGTCTGTAAAGCCGCGAGCGCAAATCCGCCGCAGGGATCGCATGCGCGCACTTCCGCATTCAGAACGGACAGTGCAGAACACTGCCGTCGGCCGTGAACATCAGTCTGCCGTTTCCACGCTCGGTCCGGACGGGAAGGTTCCATCCGAAGCTCTGATTGTATCGTTGGGATGGGATAGTTCAGCTCAGACGCAGGCACTGCGGTAAGTGAGTTGCCGGTGAGTATGCTGCTACGAAACTAGCTATGCCAAGGCAGAGCATATGAAGCCTGTCTGCGCCGACGCGGACGTGGCTGTTCTTGAAATGATCCAAGAACGGGACAGGATCATCGGTATCGCAAGCGATGACCTGACGAGTTGACAGCTTTTTTTGGCCCTGACGTCAAAGGATTGACATCCGACTAGTCGCTCGTCGCGTTCCACAAGTCCATCCAGGCCTAACTACTTGGATCGGGTTGCATTAGCGGACTCCTGGGCACACGCGAGCATTTGGCCAACTAAATGCTCATACACTTTTGTCCCGCTGGCTTTACTGGGGCCGCTAGAAGAAGGATTGCTTGAGCAGGAGCGATTATGTCGCGCGACGTCGGCAAGTACCTCAAGTTAGGCAGCGCTACCGTTGTCATCCTTCTAGTCATGGGGTATCTGGCATATACCGGCGTTCGGGACAACAAGAGCTACTACGTGACCATCAAGGAACTGCGTGGTATGGGCGATTCCACTTATGCCAAGCATCAGGCAAACCACTCGGTATTCCGATCTGTGCGAATACCTGCGCGCGTTGCGTGTGAGACAGGCGCCGACTAGAGAGTAAACGCGAGGGCAGCCAACAGGAAGAAACCATGAACGGCGATTCGAAACGGCCACTATTAGTATTGCTTACCAGCCACTGGGCCAGCATGCTAGGGGTCGCTCTAGTGACGACCGCCGGCTTTTCCTGGCTCTTCGTTTTGCCAATCCAGTTTCGAGGCCACACCAGCAACCCCTACATCGGCATAGTGGTCTTTCTCATAATCCCGATTATCTTCATCATCGGCCTCATATTGATCGCGCTCGGAGTCTTCCTGGCGCGGCGGCGCATCGAAAGCGACGAGCAAGCGCTGTTGGCGACCGCCGACCGGCGAACTGTGCTTCGGAAGCTTGCAATCTTTTTCGCTGTAACCACTGCAATTAACATCGTGATTGGGACCCAGGGCACCTATCGTGCTGTTGAGCATATGGAAACGTCCCAGTTCTGCGGACAGAGCTGTCACGTCATGAAACCAGAGTTCGTCGCCCACCAGAACTCGCCTCACGCGCACGTGGAGTGCGTAGATTGCCACGTTGCCCCGGGTGCTGTTGGCTGGGTGAGAAGTAAGGAGGGCGGCCTGAGGCAGTTGAGAGACACTGTTTTCCATCGCGTCCATTATCCGATCGAATCGGCCATGGAAAGCAATCGCCTTGTCCCCTCCCGAGAAACTTGCGAACAGTGCCACTGGCCACAGAAGTTTGACGCGGTAAAGTTGCGGGTGCTTTTCCACTTCCAAGACAACGAGGCCAACACCCAAACCCAGACGTTGTTGATGATGCTCACCGGCGGCGGCGACCTTGGCGGCATTCACGGGAAACATCTCGGTCGAGGAGTTGAAATCCGTTACGCCGCCGCCGATCCCAAACGCCAGACCATTCCCTTGGTGGAGTACAGGAATCAGAGCACTGGCGAGGTCCGGACATTTCTTGCGCATGGCTCAACCGCTCAGTCCGTCGCGAGGCTGCCCCGCTATCAGATGCAGTGTGTTGATTGCCATAACCGTCCCACCCACACGTTTGAGCTTCCGGAGCGCGCCGTGGACCGTGCGATGGGGCTGGGAAGCATTTCTACAACTCTGCCCTTCATTAAGAAGCAAGCGGTCGAACTGCTTAAGGCAAACTATTCGAGCGACGCCGAGGCTTCGCGGGTTATCCCTGTAACATTGACTCGTTTCTATCAGCAAAGCTACCCAGCCGTCTCATTGCAGCGTGGCGGGGACATCTCTAGCGCCGGGACTGAAATAGCTGCCATCTATAACCGAAATGTGTTTCCTGATCTCAAGGTCACCTGGGGCACATATCCCAACAACCTCGGACATACCGAGTTCCCGGGTTGCTTCCGTTGTCATGACGGATCGCATTCTACCCCGGATCAGAAGGCGACTATTACCCAGGATTGCAGCACTTGCCACGAGCCCCTCGCGGTTGATGAGGCAAGCCCTGGGGTAGTGAAAACGCTGGGACTCGCAGAACACATCGCTGGCCTCCAAAAGCGTTGAGGCGGGTGAACTAAGCTGTCTATGATTTTCGTCCGCCAGACTTATCAAGCGATCATACTTGTAACACTCACGCTTGTGTTGCAGAGCGCGGGCATGGCGGCTCTCATCCAGTGGATAAAAGCTCAGTTTCCCAACGGCATTCACCGGCTAGGCCTCTTCCGCTCCTTCTTGCTCGTGGTGCGATTTACCAGTCTGCTTGTCTGCTTGCACATGTTGCAGATTCTGTTGTGGGCATCGTTTTATCGCTGGAAAGTTTTCGCAACCTGGGAAGCGGCGTTCTATTTTTCGGCCGCCGATTATTCCACAGTCGGCTCCGGAGATCTTTTCGTCAAACAAATGTGGCGAACCATGGGCCCGGTAGAAAGCGTTACTGGTATGCTGATGTGCGGGCTCTCCGCAAGCTTCCTGTTTGCCATTGTGACCCGGCTTGTTGCGCTCGAAGACCCGAAACTTGCTGACCCGACCGCCGGCGCCTTCGGTTGTGCAAGCGACGAGCTAGCGAGCAGACTGGCTCGCGGCAACACCAAACCGTGAACATTCGAGACGCTGTGGCTGCCCGAATGTCGGGAAGGTGACCAGGTTGCGATGAACGTCTGCCCATAATCCGTCAATGGCAATATTTCGACAGCCCAATCGCGCGCTTTTCCCCAAACGGCTCCTCTTTTCAATAACTTAGGCCCCATTTGCTTGGCACGTTAGCTGCATTATGAATTGCTGAGCGAGGGTGCTGAACCAGAATGGGGAGGACCAACGCCAAGCAACGTTGATGACCACAATGGTGATGCTTTGAACATTTATAGGCGCATTACACATCAGTTGAAGATGCCTGTGTTCTTCCTGCTGGTAGTCGGGCTTGCATTGGTATTAACGGTTTCAATCCAGGCGCAAGACGTCCTGGCGCCGGAAGAACGCCCCGCAACTATTGCTGCAACCGTGACCGATCCAAACGGCGACACCGTTCCAGGGGCCACTGTGGTTTTGCAGGGTCCCGAATCTAGCGACCGCTATACCATCACGGCGAATGAGAGAGGTTTCTTTGAATTCCGCGATCTCACGCCAGCAACCCCTTATCAAATCACGATCCATTCCAATGGATTCGCAGACTGGGTCTCGTCCTCCATTGTGCTCGAACCAAGCCAGTACAAAATCCTAACTGATTGCAAACTCCGGCTGGAAGAGGTTCAAACCAGCCTTAATGTGCATTACTCGTCGGTAGAGATTGCTACTGAGCAGGTCGCAGCGCAGGAACAGCAACGCGTCTTCGGTGTCATCCCTAATTTCTATGTTAATTACGATCGCCATCCTGAGCCGCTCACTCCCAAACTTAAATTCCAGCTTGCAATGAAACTCTCGACTGATCCGGTAACCGCGCTTGGCGTAGGCTTAGTTGCCGGCATACGTCAGGCGGCCGATAGCCCAAACTTCCAGCAGGGAGCCAAGGGGTACGGCCAGCGCTTCGGAGTCACTGCGGCCAATGGCGTGACTGGCATCATGATTGGCGGCGCAATCCTGCCATCAATTCTGCACCAGGATCCACGTTACTTCTATCAGGGCACCGGAACAACTAGATCTCGCCTTTTCCACGCACTCTCCTACCCATTTGCCTGCCGCGGTGACAACGGGAATCTGCAGCCCAATTACTCGAGCCTGGGTGGCGACTTGATAGCGGCTGGCATTTCGAACGCCTATTATCCCCAGTCGAATCGCGGCGCAAGCCTCGTGCTCTCGAACTTCGCCATTGGTATTGCTGAACATGCCCTCACTGGCTTGGCGCAAGAATTCCTATTGCACAGGTTTACATCGAGAAGGGAAAAATAGGCCGCGAGATATCCCGAGCTAGAAAAAGAGAGTCGATGATCGAAGAGACACTGGGCTATGCCGAGACCGCGGGGTACACGCGTCGAGGCCATTCTGAACCTCGCGGACCCAGGGTGACCCAGGCGGCTTCTTCTGCTTGTTGACGGCTTGTACCGGCCTTCATCTTCGTTGGAACGAGATCCACCGGCGTCAGTATATGGTTGTGGATTCGTCACGAAGTCAGATCACCGACAGGCGCTGGAGTCCTGGACATCCGTCCCGCAATCCTAACTGTTTAGATCGTCGTGCATTTAACCGATTTCGTTCTACCAGCGTTTTGGCCCCTGAAGTGCTCATTAGAAGTATGGGCCCGGCAAGACGAGTTGAGCTGGAGTTGTTGAATTTGAGGGAAATGAGAGATCTCATCGGATGCTCGTTGGAGTTCCTGTTCGGCTGCCGCCACAGCGCGATGAGCCGGGTGTTCACGATCCGCGGTCGCAGCTATCAAGTGTGCTGCGATTGTGGCGCCACACGAGAGTACTCGCTCGAGACCATGCGGCCACGGAACAGCTTCGCTTTTCACCGCCGGCAGCCAATCGCATTGCCCAATAGACGCAGTGACGGAGACGTCGCGATGAGAATAGTTCACAAAACTAGTCCCTGAGGCACTGGACCGCAATGAAAGCGCATACACTACTCCGCCCCTACGTCATGGACGAACTTGAATGCGAACCCACTGTCGATGCCGCAAAAGTCGGCATGATTGCCAAGGATAGCATCGTCATCCTTACTGCAAAGCGAGCGGCCGTGTCGACTGCTACTCGCCATCCGAGGTTGACGGAGGCCTCAGGTTCTATAAAGACATGCCTGTACGCCTCCGCAATCTCTATTGCGTTCGCTGACGGTCGGCTGGGCCGTGGGGTGGGTGACGCGATGACTTATGAGGAGATATTCAACCCACATCTGGGCGGAAGCCCACGCCCTATTGAGCTCGGTCAAAGGCCGGCATCGACCAGCTACGCAACGCCTGGAATATCGGACTGTGTCGGCATCAGTAATTGTCTGCTTAGGAGGATCACGGATGTTATTTTCGCGCACGATTAAATACTTCACTCGCCACTCCTCGTTTGCACACCGTGCAAGCTGCGGCTGGGGTCTGCTTACAATGTTCCTCATCGCGGTCGCTCCTGCTGGGCAGGCGCAAAGCCTCAACTGGGAGGGGCAGACCGGAGCCTTCATAACGCCTTTCGCCTACACTAGTCCTTCGCCCGCAGGAGGCTTCGGGCGTCCGGCCGTCGCTTTTCACTACCTCAATGGCGGTAGTGTGCTCGGAGGGTTCTACGAATCCTCGGGGACTATCGGTTTCCTGAAGAGATTCGAAGTTGGATACACTCGCGCGTTCAATTCGGACGGGTCAGTGCCCAGTCTCAGCCCGCTGTTCAATGGTGGTTTCAACATCTTCCATGGCAAAGCCAATGTGCTCGCCGAAAACGCAGGGAAGCATGACTATATTCCCGCGATCTCCCTGGGATTCGTGGCGCGCACCAATGTGCGGCGCGTGGGTGGGGTCCTCGACGGCAAAGATACCCACAACCAAGATTTCTATTTGGTCGCCACCAAGACGATCACATACTTCAAAGTCTTGCCCATCGTCGCCAACTTCGGCATCAAAGCCACCAACGCCTCCGTACTTGGCATAGCGGGCAATGCAACTAACTGGCAAGGCCGTCTGTTCGGCGCTGTTGGATTTGTCGTTCCCGGGCCGGTACAGAGCAAGATCATCGTCGGTTCAGAATTCATGCAAGAGCCTCGCCACATAGCCGGTCTCCCCGGAGCCAGCCTACCGACGACGTTAACCTATTTTGCGCGGGTAATCCCTCGCGCCGAACTACCCTTGAATGTTGATTTCGGTGTGGCTCAAGTGGCCAATAACATAGCGCCGGGTGTCGACCTGCACGTCCGATCGCAGTTTGCGTTAGGAGTGTCATACCGCTTCTAGCTTATCGCCTAGCAAAGCATCGAGCGTGATGTGCGCAGCAATCGGGCGGAAGCAAGAAGGGAAGAAGCAGGCTGGGAAATTGTTGTGGCATCACTTTGCGATTCGCTTGGGACTAGCGGTGCTTCTCGGGGCAGTCGTTGGCGCGGAGCGTCAATGGCGGCAGCGTATGGCCGGCCTGCGCACCAACGCCCTGGTCGCGGCGGGTGCCGCAATGTTTGTGATGCTTTCCGCACTGGCCGCACAACCGGAAGACAGTTTTCGCATTGCCGGCCAAGTTGTGTCGGGAATTGGCTTCCTGGGGGCAGGCGTAATTCTGCGAAACGGACTGAGCATCAGCGGGCTTAACACGGCGGCAACGTTGTGGTGTTCGGCGGCAATTGGGACACTCTCGGGTTACGGCATGTACGGATCGGCGATCATCGGCGCAATTGCGGTTCTCGGCGCAAATGTTGGCCTTCGTACCATCGGAAATGCACTAAATCATGGGACTGTGCCTGCTGACGAGGAGGTTTCTTGTCTGTTTCGGATTACGGCCCGAGCTGATCAGGAAGCCCATTTGCGTGCGCTTCTGCTGCAGTCCTTGAGCGGTCAGCCGCTGTTTCTCAAGTCGCTAGATCAAATTAGTTAATAGTGTAGTCGACAGAAGGGTGCTAGGGTTGGTTTGGCGAGATCTCCGCGATAAACCAAGCGAGCATGCCAGTCCCCTATTCCGATGACTTGCGGCGCAGGATTCTGGAAGCCTACGCGCAAGGGGAAGGAAGCGAGCCGCAGCTGGCACAGCGATTCCGCGTCAGTTTGGGGTTTGTGAAGAAGATCCGGCGGCAGCAGTTGCGCACCGGCAAGATGGAGCGCGTTCCCCATCGTCCCGGACGCAAGCCGCAGTTTACGGAGGCGATTCGCCAACAACTGCGCAGCTGGTTGAAGCAGCAACCGGACCTGACCTTGGCGGAGTTGCAGGAGAAGCTTCACCAGCAAGCCCGCTTGCTGGTCAGTCAGCCCTCGCTGTGGGTGGTGCTGCGCCAGAAAATGGGGCTGCGGCTGAAAAAAAGTCGGTCCACGCCCAAGAGCAAGACAGCGCGCAAGTCCAACAGCAGCGGCAAGTCTTCCAGCAGACCATCCCGTCGGTAGAAGACTGGCGCTGGGTATTCGTGGACGAGACTTGGTTCAACACCCAGATGAGCCGCTCCTGGGAATGGGCCGAGAAAGGCGAGCGCGTCCCCGAGGCCATTCCCGCCGGACACTGGCAAAGCTTCACGCTGCTGGGCGCCATCAGTGATTCCGGACTGCTGGCAACCATGACCATCGAGGCGGCGACCGATGCCGAGGTGTTTCAAGCCTTTATCGATCAGGTCTTAGCTCCCCGCCTGCGGCCGGGGCAGATCGTGGTCATGGACAATCTAAGCGCGCACAAAGTCGCCAGCGTGCGCCAGAGCATCGAGGCAGCGGGAGCCAGCCTGCTCTATCTGCCGCCCTACTCGCCCGACCTGAATCCCATTGAAAAGTGCTGGTCCAAGATCAAACAGATGCTGCGCTCACTCAAGGCGCGCACAGCGGAGGCTTTGCAGGCGGCCATGACGCTCGCCCTGGCATCGATCTCGCCCCAAAATGCTCGTGCCTGGTTTCAGTTTTGTGGATACACTAAAAACTAAAATGATCTAAAGAGTGATGACATAGAGCACACAGACAAAGTGGAGGTGGATGCGACTCTTACGAGCATCGGCCATGAGAACGCGGTGCTGGAACAAATTGTCAGCCGATTAAGTCTCGAGCCCGGCGTCAGTG
>Ga0335070_10010744_pt1 | contig 10701 bp, 7 predicted proteins | sample Lox_Sample_13_FD_206722 | JGI IMG/M metagenome (GOLD analysis project Ga0335070, IMG submission 206722) | Soil microbial communities from Loxahatchee National Wildlife Refuge, Florida, United States - Lox_Sample_1.3 | ecosystem: Environmental > Terrestrial > Soil > Wetlands | place: USA: Florida...
GACGGCTCCTTCCGCGACCAGTTTGGCAGACCTGCAGGTGAGTCCTATATCACCGACGGCAGGACGGCCATTGCCCTCGGCTCAGTGCTGCTCTCCCAGGGGGCGCAGAAAATCAGGTTCGTAGACTCCGCTGGATTTCTGCAGACAATGGACCAAGTGGTCGCAGCCGCAGGGTGGGACGTAGCATCTTTGCTGGCACTGGGCAACATCGAACTGGAGAACACGCGGAACCTGGGCAATGGAAGTCAGTATGTGAGGCTAAACGTTCCCGGGACGGGATATCTATTTTCGTACTTTCAGTTGAACCATTCGTATCAAGACACGGACGTCTTTGTCTCGTTCGCCAAATTGAAACAGCACCTTACGGCAGGCGTAACGCTCTCGATGAAGAATGTTTTTGGCGCCACTCCCAATTCTCTGTACGGGAGCCAGGCTGGAAACGAGGATGCTGTCGGATGGCGCGGCCCGCTTCACGGAGATGGCACTACGACCTGGGCGGGCATCACGCCTCCGGGAGCAAACACGACCCGGCCCCCGGCGGATGCCGGCTCCCGCATTCCGCGAATCGTCGCTGACGTCTGCGCCGCACGTCCGGTGCATCTGGCGATTATCGATGGAATCACCTCGATGAGCGGTGGGGAGGGGCCGTGGGCACCGAATGCAGCCGCGACTTCGCCGGGCATTCTGATCGCCGGACTGAATCACGTGTCGACCGACGCCGTGGGAATGGCTGTGATGGGTTATGCAAACCCGCGCGCCACGCGAGGCACCCGGCCATTCCAAAACTGCGATAATCACCTGCTGCTGGCTGAGCAGGCCAACATTGGCAACGCAGACCTTTCGCAGATCGACGTGCGCGGCTTAACCATCCAGCAGGCGCTTTACCCGTACCCCGGCTAAACTTGTTCCGTCGTGAACATGACGCTCGGACCGTACTCCGAGTGGATTTACAGATAGCATCTGCCACCCATGACCCTTACCGGTTTTGTGACGAGAAATGCTTTCCGTAACCGGCGCAGGAGCCTGCTCACGGTGCTCAGCATCAGTTTTTCGTTGCTGCTGCTGACCATCATGATGACCATTTGGCGCAGCTTCTATATTGACCCCGGGCTTCCCGAGTCATCCTTGCGCATCATCACCCGTCATCGTGTTTCGCTGACTTTTCTCCTGCCCGCTTTCTATCGCGAAAAGATACGGGCCGTCCCGGGCGTAACCCACGTCATACCACTCACCTATTTTGGCGGGAGGTACAAAGACGATCGTCCGGAGAATTTCTTTGTGCAATTCGCGACCGACCCCAGCGAGTACCTGGCTGTTGCGGCAGATAAGATTGTGGCTCCTGAACAACTCAAGGCCTGGCAGCAGGACCGCACGGGCTGTATGGTCGATGCCGAATTGGCCAAAAAGCATGGCTGGAAGATCGGTGACCGCATTACCTTGTTGGGAACTATCTTCCCTGCCAATCTCGACCTCACGCTACGCGCCACCTATACCATTGATCCCCCTAACAACAGTCTCTACTTCAACGCTGCCTACCTGGAGGAAGCGGTGCCCTGGTTCAAGGGACGGGTGGGTTTCTTCAATGCGCGCGTCGAATCAGCGAATGAAGTTCCGCGCGTGGCACGGGCGATTGACGACATCTTTCGCAACTCGCCGCAGCCCACTAGAAGCGAAAGCGAACAGGCCTTTCGCCTGAGCTTTATCGCCACTTTGGGTAACGTGAAGGCCTTCATCCTCAGCATTTGTGCCGCAGTGGTTTTCGCCATCCTGCTGGTATCGGCCAATACCATGGCCATGTCGATTCGCGAGCGTACGCGAGAGGTGGCGGTGCTCCGGACGTTAGGCTTCACCAGTCAGAAAATCCTCGCACTATTCTTGGGTGAATCGGTGAGCCTGTCGTTGACGGGCGGGTTGTTGGGCGTCTTCGTGGCGACGGTGTTGATGCACATGGTCACAAAGTCCGGCCTGGCTCTTGGAGTGCCTTCGTCAATGAAAGTGACCTTCCCAACCATGCTAGTGGCAATGGCCGTAGCGGCTTTCGTGGGCCTTCTCAGTGCTTTGATCCCGTCTTACCGTTCTTCGCATCGGAATATCATCGATGCCCTGCGGCATATTGGGTGAGAGCCGCCGGGATTCGAGCTTACGCCTGCTTCAAACAGCTCCTATCCTTCCCACACAAATGCATCAAATACCCGTTTGGTGTCGAATCCCAGACGGTGGTAGAGTTCCACGGCGTTGGCGTTAGCCTCCGTGACAGTGAGCGACAGCATGGAGAAGTTTCTTCGCCGGAGATTCTGTACGGTTGCGGCCATCAGTGACTCACCGATCCCACGGCCACGATATTCGGGAAGCACGCAAATCTGGGTCACATGGCCGACGTCATGACGCACGCGCGAACAAAGGATTAGGCCGGCCAGACTGCGGGTCCGGCGGTCCGCGGCCACGAACGAGGACTCCGGGTCGAAAATGCCACACCCCGGAAAACGAACAATGTTGTTCAGGAAGCGCAGCGATCCGCTCAGCGTGCGGTATTGGTCGTTGATCTCCGAATCCACATGTCCCCGATACGCGGTGGTGATCACGGTGGCTGCCGATTGGTATTGCTGTTCTGACCAGCCCCGCATCTCGATCTCTGCCGGGAGAACTTTAGCCGTTTTCAGTGGCGGCTCCAGCGCCAACACCATGAATAATCTTGCGTGACGATGAAAACCCTGCTCGACGAATGGCCGTACGACTGCGCCGGTTTCGTGTGCGAGCAGCTGGGCTTCGACGCGATGGATGCCCGGCGATTGCTGCAGTGTCTCAATCACATGCACGAGTAACTGCAGCTCCACCTGATGTGGGTCAGGCAGCCTGGTTCCGTTTGCCACGAAAAGGTCCCCAATGACGCCCTTGCTGCCCTCATAGACGAAGAAGGCGTAGCCGTTCACGCGCCCGCGATCAACGGCCGCATACCCTGGGAGGATCTTGGAATCAACATAGCGAAGAATCATGTCAGCCGAGCCCCGATAGTCCCAGGACAGCAGCCGCGCCCAGAGCTGGATTTCGTCTTCCAGCAGGGGACGCAGGTCTGCAGAGGAAAAATGCCTGAGGTCGAGAATCTCCACCTGGCGCTCCTGGAGGGGCTTTGCGGCGCAAAAATTGCGATGCGACACTGGAGTGTATTCGCTCAGCTGGTGCGCAAGCAAACGGGGGGATACGGGAAGTAATCAGCGAGAGCGGCAGCAATGGTCCGCAACGCGCCTACAGGAGTTGACGGTCTATTTCGCCAAAGCCGCGGTGACCGAGGGGCCCACCCAGTAATACTCAACATGCTGAGGAGCGAATCTCCCGAGATAGGACACACGCCGGCCCGCTGCCCATTTCTCCACATTGCTGCGAGACCCCTCGGGTGCAACCACGACGTGCTCTTGCCGTGGTATCTGACCCGTTTCGTAACGTGGAATGCTCTGATCGCGATAAAAATGCAGGCCAAATTCCAGCTCACGCGAGATTCTCAAAGCAGCAACTGGCTGCTTCTGCGTCTCCACACGACGGATTTCCTCCGCCAAAGGCCGCGCCGAAAGCGTGGCATCCAACGCGGGAGCGCCAATCCGCAGAACCGCCGCCACGGTCAGCACAACGGGAACTAATGTCACGAAACGTAGCGCGCGCAAGCCGAGACGCGTCCGCAGGGTGATGGAAATGGCCGCCGCAAGCACAAGGGTAAAAACGCAGGAAATGATGGCGGCCTGTCCCCAGGGGAACTTGCGCTGCAAGACGACGTATTGAATCATCAGAGCCGGGGCTACGGGCAACACGGCTGCCAGCGAGTGCATAAGAGTCAAGCCGAGGGAGGGCCTATCCGTGTCCCTGGCCCGGCGGCGAACATACTCGGCCAGCAACAGGGTTCCGGCCGGAAGAGCCGGCACAATGTAACCTGGCAGCTTTGACCGCGACAGAGAAAAGAAGAGCGGCGGAACAAACAGCCAGATCAGAAGGAACGCGTTCAGCGCATCCTCGGAATGCAGGAATTCTCTTCGTTCTGTCCACCACGTACGGATGGTCTCCCCGGCGGCGGCGATCACAAAAATCACCCACGGAAGCAAGCCAACCAGCGTTACCGGAAGGTAGTACCAAAAGGGTTGAGGGTGGTGATAAAGATTCGTGCCGAAGCGCGCCAAATTATGTCGCAGTATGAAAACGCGGAAGAACTCCGGGTTGCGCAGTTGCACCGCAACGTACCAAGGCAGGGCGACGACGCAGAACAGCAGGATTCCCGGAAGCCACAGTGTTCGCCAAATGATCCTGCTTTCACCCCTCGCCAACGCGAAAGCCGCGACGATCAACACCGCCAGCACCGGCGCCACCGGGCCCTTGGCCAGCGTCGCGAGGGCGAGCGAGACGTAGGACAGCGCTAGGAATCCCTTGTTTCCGCTCTCGAACCATCCGTACCAGGACAGGAGCGCAACCGTGAACATCGCGGCCAGCGGCATGTCCATCGACGCGGCGCGGGCGAAGCCGATCACACCCGCCGTAGCTGCAGCCATGAGCGCGCCGTCCAGATGGAATCCCGGCCGAAAGCGTTTCAGAAAAAGGTAGACGGCAATCACTATCAGCGTGGCGTCCACGGCCGAAGGCAGACGGGCTGCCCAGTCACTAACGCCAAAAGTGCCATACGCCGCCATGGCCTGCCAGTAGTAAAGGGCCGGCTTCTCCAGCCACGGCTGTCCACCCAAGGTTGGAGTGATCCAGTCATGGCGGGCAAACATCTCACGCGCCACCTGGGCATAGCGCGGCTCATCGGCGCCCACCAGCCCAAAGTGAGCAAGCCCGAAGAAGAACAAGAAGCCGCAGAAACCCGCGAGCAGCAGCCATTCGGTGTGCAGTCGTGAACGCTCAGTCATGGAAAGCGAGGCGTTAAAGAATCGGCCGGCTAATTAGGGGCCGTCAACCCGAGGGATCGATCCGCAACTGTGCCAGCACGCGGGCCACTGCAACCGACAGCGGACCGTCAAGGGAGCAACCGCTGGCGCACTGGTGCCCTCCGCCGCCGAAGCGCTGCGCGATCTCAGCTACATTCAGCCGCCCTTTGCTTCGCAGGCTTGCGCGGTAGCGGCCATCGGGAAGCTCACGGAAAAAAGCCGCGACCTCCACGTCTTGGATGGAGAGAGCGTAGTTCACCAGCCCTTCGCAGTCTTCTTCCTTGGCCTGCGCGCGTTCCATTTGGTCCCTCGTAACCCATATCCAGGCCAGCGGCCCTTCACGGTGTAAGTTGGAAAGAGCAGCTCCCAACAAGCGCATCTTCGCGGTGGAGTGGCCGAAATAAACGTTGCGGGCGCACTGCACCGGGTTCGCTCCCGCCAGTACCAATTCCCGCGCCAATGTAAAGGTATGTTCGTTGGTGCCTTCGAACATGAAGGAACCGGTATCAGTAAGCAAAGCCGTATACAAACAAGTCGCAATGTCGACCGAGATCTTGACCCCAGCTTCCCGCGCCAGGCGGTAGACCATCTCGGCAGTGGCAACGGCCGTTGGATCAATCCAGTTCACGTGAGCGAAAGGCTGGCCGCTCAAGTGATGGTCAATGCTGATCAGAAAGTGGTGTTCCAGCCCCTCCAGCCGGGTGCGCTGAATGCTGTCACATTCCAGAATGATGGCGGCTTCGTAGTTGCCGTCAACCCGGTCGGCTTTCACCACTCGGTCCGCGAACGGCAACGGCTGATAAATGCGGGGAACGCCGTCGTGCATCACAACTTCCGCCTGCTTGCCCATAAGGCACAGAATCTGACAACAGGCAAGCGCGGAGCCGATGGCGTCGCCGTCAGGCCTTGCGTGCGAGGTTAACAGGAACCGCTCGCGCTGTTCGATGTGTTTAAGGACTTCTCTGACCATGCCCGCCTGGATTCTTCGCTTGCTATCCGTTCCTCCGTTTCCTCACTCTGCTCAGCAGCTCTTGGATACGCGCTTCGTATTTCTGCGAATTGTCCAGTTGAAAGAAAAGTTCGGGCGCACGGCGCAAACGCAGACGCTCGGCCAGTTCGTGGCGCACAAACCCGACGGCCGCCTGCAAACCCTGCAGCGAGTGCGCCGCCTCGTTTTCATCGCCTTCAACCGCCACTAGAACCCGGGCGGAGCGGGAATCCTCTGCCAATTCCACTGCCGTCACTGCAACCAACCCGATGCGAGGATCACCCAGCTCCCCTTCGACGATGGTCTCAATCTCTTCGCGAATTGCCTCTGCGAGACGTTCGCGGTGGTATTTCTGACCTCGCCTCTCCACTTCGTACACCTCGGATAAAACTCATGAGGATACCAAAAATAGAAGCGCCAGTCCCACGAGCCGTCAAGGATTCGCCGGTCTCGGATGACTAAGCTTCTCGATCCTGATAGGTTGTGCCCATGGTTCGCGAGATCTCTGCCGGAGGAGTAGTGGTGCGACGCACAGCGAAAGGTTGGATGATGGCCGTCATTGAGCCCCGCAGAGAAGCTTCCTCTTCTCGCGGTTCGCGGAAAAAGAAGACGCCGTCCGCACTACTAGCCCTGCCGAAAGGTTTGGTCGATGCAGGGGAACAACCACAGCAGACCGCCATCCGCGAAGTCCTCGAAGAAACCGGCCTCATCGTCTCTCTGATTACGAAGCTGGCCGATATCAAGTACGTTTATGTGCGTTCCTGGGGCGATCAGGAACGCGTATTCAAGATTGTCACCTTTTACTTCTTGCGCTACGAGTCCGGACACATCGGCGATATTTCCCCGGAAATGCGTATCGAAGTCGAGCGGGCGATTTGGATTCCGCTCGAAGAAGCGGAGGAAAAGTTGACCTACCGGGGAGAGAAAGACGTTGTCCGGCTCGCGCGGGAATACTTGAAATCTCATCCGGAGGCTTGAGCTTTGCGGCGAATCCAGCACATCGAGAAACATTTCACTGCTAGCAACTTCATCCGTGACGTTGTGATTGGTATGTCTGACGGACTGACCGTTCCCTTCGCTCTGGCAGCCGGACTCTCCGGCGCGGTACAGAATACCCGTCTCATTGTTGCCGGGGGCTTGGCCGAGATAGCTGCCGGCTCCATCGCCATGGGCCTCGGGGGCTATCTGGCCGCCCGCGGCGACGCCGAACACTATGAACAGGAGCGCCTCCGCGAAGAGCGTGAAGTGAAAGAAATTCCAGAGGAGGAAATGGCGGAAGTGACTCGCGTCTTCCACGATTACGGGCTCACGCACGAGCAGAGCGCCCCGGTGGTGGAAGCACTCAGCCATCACCCCAAGGCCTGGGTGGATTTCATGATGCGATTCGAACTGGGACTGGAGGAGCCGGACCCGCGCCGTGCGGTGACAAGTGCCGGCACCATCGCCGCGTCCTACGTAGCAGGAGGAATGATTCCGCTGCTCCCTTACATCCTCCTGGCCACCGCCTCCCGCGGGCTGATGGTCTCGGCGGCGGTCACGCTCGCAGCTCTGGCAGTTTTCGGCTTCATCAAAGGGCGCTACACAGGCGTGGCGGCGCTCCGCAGCGCATCACAAACAACTGTGATCGGCGGCACAGCGGCGGCAGCGGCATTTATGCTAGCGAAGCTCGTATCTTAAGTGCGATAGGAAAACGATTTTTCTTGACTCGCAACCTGCCGGCTTCTAGCATAAAGTCAACTTAATAGGGCGCATGTCGTTGCCATCCTCACCCCACATCTCATACGACATGCGCCCGTTGTCTTTTTGGACCTTTTTCGCACTTCCCACATAATGGTGACGTGAGACGCCTTTGCGCTGCTTTCCTTCTGTTCTCCTGTTTGCTGTTCGCCGCGACTGCGCGAGCCCGTAGCAAAACGACTCCGGCGCCAGCTCTCGATTCCAGTTACGTAGCCGCTCTGGCTGCTGCCGACCGTTTTCTGGACGCATGGCAAAGGCAGGACCATGAAGCCGGTTTGCTCCTGCTCACCGACAACGCCAAGCATCACACCGGCGAAGAACGGTTGCAGGCATTCTTCAATGCAACTCCGCCAGCCGCGTATGAAATCCTCCGCGGCCGGAAACTAAGGCCCGGCCGTTATTCGTTTCCTGTCGTACTATTCGCGGCGGCCCCATTGAAGGACCACGTGCGCGCACAGGCACGGACTTCGCAGATCGTCATCCTGCGAACTGGCCAAGATGACTGGGCGGTGGATAAACTGCCCTAGCTGGAATGTGACCACAACACCGAGGAACATAGGGGCTTCGCGCTATGCTGTTTTCCGCCTGAATCCCTGTACTCTGTGGTAGCAAACGGGTCCACCCGTGAAGAATATCCACAAGGTTGCTGTTTTGGGCGCGGGCACGATGGGCGCCCGCATCGCCGCTCACTTCGCCAATGCCGGTGTTCCCAGCTTCCTGCTCGACATCGTGCCGCCCGATGCCGACGCATCCATGCGCAACAAGTTCGCCGCGGCAGGACTGGAGGCGGCAAAGAAAGCGAAGCCTGCGGCATTTTTCGATGTCTCGTTGGCGAGACTGATGACAGTCGGCAACTTTGAAGACGACCTGAACAAACTGGCCGAGGTGGACTGGATCATCGAGGCTGTAATTGAGGACCTGGAGATCAAGCGGGAGTTGCTGAAGAAAGTCGAAAGGGTTCGGAAGCCGGGAACCATTATCACCACCAACACCAGCGGACTTCCGGTGGGAAAGATCGCGGAAGGCTTTTCGGACGATTTCCACCGTTGTTGGTTTGGCACGCACTTTTTCAATCCGCCTCGTTACATGCGCCTTCTGGAGATCATTCCCACCCCCAAAAGCGATCGCTTCCTGGTGGATACGGTGGCGTGGTTTGCCGATGTCCGCCTCGGTAAGGGTGTGGTGCTGGCCAAGGACACGCCGAACTTCATCGCCAACCGCATTGGCACATTTTCCGTGCTCAACGTCATGCGCCTGATGCAAGAGATGGACCTGAGCATCGAGGAGGTGGACGCGCTCACAGGTCCGGCGCTGGGCTGGCCTAAATCAGCCACCTTCCGCACGATAGATCTCGTGGGCTTGGACATTCTGGGGCATGTGGTCAGCAATATGGCTGGGAACGGCGGGTCAAGGCATTCCTCCAACACCGGACCTGAGGAGGGTGACGATCTGGCCCTCCCCGATTTCTTCAAGCAAATGCTGGGACGCAAGTGGCTCGGCGACAAGACCAAAGGCGGCTTCTACAAGAAGGTGAAAGGCGGCGAAGGAAAGGAAGACGAGCGCCTCGCCCTTGACTGGAAGACGCTCGAGTACCACCCGCGGCAAAAACCGAAGTTCCCTGCTCTCGAGATGGCGAAAAACATCGAAGACACGGGGGCTCGCGTTCGCATGCTGCTGGGGCTTGACGGCAGCGGTCCGCAGAAAAGCGACAAAGCCGGGGCTTTTCTCTGGGCCGCTCTGTGCGGGCTGTGGAATTATTCTGCCAATCGCATGCCCGAGATCGCTGACTCTATCGTCGATATCGACCGAGCCATGCGTCTTGGCTTCAATTGGGAGCTGGGCCCCTTCGAATTGTGGGATGCCGCAGGCGTGGAAGCTACCGTCGCGCGCATGAAGAAAGAAGGACGGCCCGTCGCCGCGGACGTTGAGAAGTTGCTGGCTTCCGGTGAGAAGACCTGGTACATCGAGGACCCGCGCAAACCCTCCGGCCGCGTCTACTGGGATCTGCGGACGCACAATCGGGAAACAGTACAGGTTCACACCGGCGTCTGGTCCGTCGGCGTAGCCAAGAAGTCGAAGGGCGTGGTGAAGAAGAACTCAGGCGCCTCGGTGGTTGATCTGGGCGAAGGCGTGGCATGCATCGAGTTCCATTCGAAGATGAACTCGCTCGGGACCGATATTGTCTCGCTGATCGCGCAAACGCTGAAGCCCGGCGGTCCGGGCGATGGTTTTGAAGCTTTCGTCATCACCAATGACGCGCCGAATTTCTCCGTGGGCGCGAACCTCATGCTGCTGCTCCTCTCCGTGCAGGAAGAAGAGTGGGATGACGTGGACATGGCGATCCGGCAGTTCCAGGGAATGACCCAAGCCATCAAGTTCTCGCCCAGGCCGGTTGTCATTGCTCCGTTCGGCCTCACGCTGGGCGGCGGATGCGAGATGTCGCTGCACGCGGCGGCACGACAGCCGCACGCCGAGCTCTATATGGGACTGGTGGAAATCGGCGTGGGTCTTCTGCCCGGGGGCGGTGGCTGCAAGGAGATGTTGTTGCGCGCAGTGGACAGCGCAGCCGCCATTTGCCCTGGTGGACGTGCCGGGTCAGTCGAGCTGCTGGAAGCCATGAAGCGCGTATTCGAGACGATCGGGACAGCAAGGGTAGCAACTTCGGCACACGAAGCGCGTGGGCTGAGTTTTTTGTCCGACTCCGACGGCATCACCATGAATCGTGATCGCGTGCTGGCCGACGCCAAAGCGCGGGCGCTGGAATTGGTCCGCGCCGGGTACACAGCTCCCCAACCGCGCACCGACATTCCCGCGCCCGGCGAGAATGTCCTGGCAGCTCTGAAGCTGGGCGTCCACCTGATGCACCAGGGCGGCTACATCACCGAATATGAGGTGAAGCTGGGTAACAAAATCGCGGAAGTTTTATGCGGAGGTGCAGTTTCTCCAGGCACTCCCGTCAGCGAGCAGTACGTTCTCGACCTCGAACGCGAAGCCTTTAAGTCTCTTTGCGGCGAACGGAAAACACAGGAGCGAATCCAGTACACGCTGAAGACGGGCAAGACACTGAGGAAT
>Ga0335070_10010745_pt1 | contig 10701 bp, 6 predicted proteins | sample Lox_Sample_13_FD_206722 | JGI IMG/M metagenome (GOLD analysis project Ga0335070, IMG submission 206722) | Soil microbial communities from Loxahatchee National Wildlife Refuge, Florida, United States - Lox_Sample_1.3 | ecosystem: Environmental > Terrestrial > Soil > Wetlands | place: USA: Florida...
GATTTGATCTGGCCCTTGACCTTGTCGTTCTTCTTGTAGTTGGCGGCGAACTCATCCCACGGGTTGGGCATGCACTGCTTCATCCCGAGCGAAATACGGCGGCGATCCTCGTCGATCTCCAGGATCATCACCTCGACCTCGTCGCCCACCGAGACGACCTTGGACGGATTGACGTTCTTGTTGGTCCAGTCCATCTCGGACACGTGCACCAGGCCCTCGATGCCCGACTCGATCTCGACGAAGGCGCCGTAGTCGGTGATGTTGCTGACTTTGCCGAACAGCCGTGTGCCCTGCGGGTAGCGGCGCGAGATGCCCACCCACGGATCCTCGCCCAGCTGCTTCAGGCCGAGCGAGACGCGGTTCTTCTCCTGGTCGAACTTGAGCACCTTGGCGGTGACTTCGTCGCCCACCGACAATACCTCGGAGGGATGCTTGACGCGGCGCCAGGCCAGGTCGGTGATGTGCAGCAGGCCGTCGATGCCGCCCAGATCGACGAACGCGCCATAGTCGGTAATGTTCTTGACGATGCCCTTGACCACCGCGCCTTCCTGCAGCGTCTCGAGCAGCTTCTGGCGTTCCTCGCCGGCGGTGGCCTCGAGCACGGCGCGGCGCGACACCACGACGTTGTTGCGCTTGCGATCCAGCTTGATGACCTTGAACTCGAGCTGCTTGCCTTCGAACGGATTAGTGTCCTTGACCGGACGCAGGTCGACCAACGAGCCCGGCAGGAAGGCCCGGATGCCGTTGATCATCACCGTGAGCCCGCCCTTGACCTTGCCGTTGACCAGCCCCTGCACCACGCTGCCCTGCTCCAGCGCCGCCTCCAGCTCGTGCCATGCCGCCAGGCGCTTGGCCTTTTCTCGCGACAGGCGGGTTTCGCCGTGACCGTCTTCGAGCGCGTCGATGGCGACCTGGACGAAATCGCCCGGCTTGACGTCGAGCTCGCCGCGGTCGCTCTTGAACTCGTCGGTGGGGATGTAGCTCTCCGACTTCAGTCCGGCGTTGACGACGACGAAGTTGGCATCGACCCGCACGACTTCGGCGGTAATCACTTCGCCCTGGCGCATTTCCTTGCGGGCAAGGCTCTCCTCGAACAGGGCGGCGAAGCTTTCGGGCTTATCGGCTTTGGCGGTGGTGGCGGCGGTAATCACGGAATTTGGCAACCTGCAAAAACCCGTCAAGGAGCGACGGGGCTGATTAATGGGCATCCGCGTCCCTGCCTCCGGGCGCCGGCAACTGCCGGGCGCCACGAAGGGACTTAAGGGGCGGTCCGTTTCGTTTCGTCAAATCTCCGCTCGACCTTCCCGATACCAGGCGAGCACCATGGCCACAGCCTGATCCACGCTCAGTCCGGTCGTGTCGAGTAGCCGGGCATCCGAGGCCTGAGCGAGCGGCGCCACCGCTCTTTGCGAGTCGCGCGCGTCGCGGGCCCGGATATCCAGCAAAAGGGCGGAGAGTGTAGCATCGATTCCTTTTTCCATCAACTGCTTATACCGGCGGCGGGCGCGCGCCTCAGGGGAGGCGGTGAGAAACACCTTGAGTCGCGCCTCGGGAAACACCACCGTGCCCATATCACGCCCGTCGGCGACGAGTCCCGGCGGTCGGCGGAACGCTCGTTGGCGAGCCAGCAGGGCAGTACGCACCGCGGGCGCAGAGGCGACTTTCGACGATGCCACGGAGATGTCCTCCGTGCGAATCGCCTCGGTGACGTCTGCGCCCGACAGCTTCACCGTCTCGCCGACGAAACGGCAATCCAGCTGGCGCGCGATCTCCGCCAGGGCGGTTTGGTCATCCAGCGACACTTGCGCGCGCTTGGCGGCGAGTGCGACCAGTCGGTACAGCGCGCCGCTGTCCAGGAAATGGAAGCCGAGCGCCGCCGCGACTGCTCTGGCGACGGTGCCCTTACCCGATGCGGAAGGCCCGTCGATGGCGATCACCGGTGCGTCGGTGATCTGCGCCAGCCGCTCGAAGTAGTCGGGAAAGGTTTTGGCCACGCATCCCGGGTCCTCGATCCGAACCGGCGCGCCCCCCAACGCCACCAGGGAGAAGCACATGGCCATGCGGTGGTCGTCGTAGGTCTTGATCGAGGCGTGCGGCGTCAATTGCGAACCGCCTGGCGGCGTGACGACCAGGTAGTCCGCTCCTTCCTCAACGCGGGCGCCAACCTTGCGCAACTCGGCGGCCATCGCCGCCAGCCGGTCGGTTTCCTTCACCCGCCAGCTGGCGATATTGCGCAGGCGGCAGGAACCCTCCGCGAACAACGCCACAACAGCCAGCGTCATGGCGGCATCGGGGATCTGGTTCAGGTCGAGGTCGAACGCGCGCAGGCGCCCCCCTTCCGGCGCGCCGCACTCGATCCAGTTTTCCCCCCAGCTCACGCGCGCGCCCAGGCTTTCCAGCGCCTGTGCAAAGCGCACGTCGCCCTGAATGCTCCCACGCCCGACACCCAGCACCCGCACCGGCCCCCCACCGATCGCTCCGGCGGCGAGGAAGTACGAGGCGCTCGACGCATCACCTTCCACGAACAGCTCGCCCGGACTGGTGTACCGGCTGCCCGCGGGCAGATGGAATGCGCGCCAGCCATCGCGCTGCACGCGCACACCGAAGCGGGCCATCAGGTCGAGCGTGATCTCGACATAGGGCTTGGAGATCAGCTCGCCCACCACTTCGACGGTTGCCGCCGCGCCGGTCAGCGGCAACGCCATCAGCAACGCTGTGAGAAACTGGCTGGACACCTCGCCGCGCACGCTTACCCGGCCTGACGGCCCAATGGTGGCAGGCTGAATCTGCAGCGGCGGAAAGCCCTCGTTGCCCAGGTAAGTGACGTCGGCGCCGAGCTGGCGCAAAGCGTCCACCAGATCGCCGATCGGGCGCTCGTGCATGCGCGGGACGCCCGACAGCTTGTAGCTCCCGCCGCTCAGTGCAAGCGCTGCCGTGAGGGGGCGAAACGCGGTGCCGGCGTTGCCCAGGAACAGATCGGCCGATTTGACCGGAAAAGCCCCGCCGCAGCCATGCACGTCCAGGCTGCCGTCGGGCTGCGGCGCAAGCTCCACGCCGAGGCTGCGCAACGCCTCGAGCATGCGCTGCACGTCGTCGGCGTCGAGCAGGTCGCGCACACGCGTGGTGCCCTGTGCGAGCGCGGCCAGCAGGAGCGTGCGGTTGGATATGCTCTTCGAGCCGGGCAGGCGCACGGTGCCGGCCGCGCCGGGCAGCGGCCCAAGATCGAGGTAGGCTGGATAGGTGCTCACCGCGCGCCCATGCTTTGCAGCCAACTGTCGCGCGCATCGCGTGCGCGCTCGAACAGCCGCGCCAGGGCCTGTGCATCGCCTGCACGCAGATGCTGCGCCAATGCCTCGAGAGCGGCCCGGAATGCCTCGATCTCTCGCAGCAGCGCTGGCCGGTTGGCGATGCAGATGTCGCGCCACATCTCGGGCGAGCTGGAGGCGATCCGGGTGAAATCCCGGAATCCAGCGCCGGCGAAGGAAAACAGCTGCTGCGCCTCGGGGCGAGCGGCGATCATTTCCACCAACGTAAAAGCCAGCGCATGCGGCAGGTGGCTGACCGCTGCGAACACTTCGTCATGGCGCTGCGGCGTGAGTTGCACGACACGTGCCCCGCAGGCGGTCCAGGCCGCCTCGGCCATGCGCACCGCGGATGCGGCAGTCTGCGGCAGCGGCGTGGTCACGACCAGTCTCCCATCGTACAGGCCGGCGCTCGCCGCCTCCACCCCCGACTGCTCGGCACCGGCGATCGGGTGCGCGGGCACGAAATACGGAAGCCTCGCGCCGAGTTCGGCCTGCGCTGCAGCGACCACGTCCTGCTTGGTACTGCCGCCGTCGGTGACGACGCAGTCCGACGGCAGATGTGGGGCCAGCTGGCGCAGCATCGGCGCGGTCTGCGCCACGGGGACGGCCAGTAGTACGAGATCCGCCCCCAGGCAAGCGCTGGCAGCATCTGGCGCGATCTCATCGATGACGCCGAGGGCCAGCGCGCGGTCCAGATTCGCGCGGCTGCGCCCCAGGCCCACGACGCGTTCGACGGCGCCAGCCCGCTTGAGCGCGAGCGCGAACGAGCCGCCGATCAGCCCGACGCCCACGACAGTGAGCCGACCCAGCTTCACGCGCGCTCCGGCGCTCAGGCGTGCAACGCGGTCCGTAACGCGTTGAGGAACTTCGCGTTCTCGGACTCGGTGCCGATCGACACGCGCAGATGCTCCGGCATGCCGTACGCGCCGAGCGGGCGCACGATCACGCCCTGCTTGAGCAGCCGCTGATAGGCGGCCGGGGCCGCGCCTACCCGTACGCTGACGAAGTTACCCACCGACCGGATATGGTCGAGCCCGAGCTGGGCGAAACCTTCGGTGAGCTGGCGCATCCCGCGATCGTTCAGCTCGCGGCTGCGTGCCACGAACGCCTGGTCGGACAGCGCGGCCTGTGCCGCCGCCTGCGCCAGGCTGTTCACGTTGAAAGGCAAGCGCACGCGGTTGAGCAGGTCGGCCACCTCCGGATGCATCACCCCGAAGCCGACGCGCAAGCCGGCCAGGCCGTAGGCCTTCGAGAAGGTGCGAGTGACGACCAGGTTGGGGTGGTCCTCCAGCCAGCGGAACGTGTCGGCGCGCAGCGCATCGGGCAGGTACTCGTAGTAGGCCTCGTCTACCACGACGATCACCCGCGGTGGAACGCGTTGGAGCAGCGCCCTCACCTGGTCGGGGGTGGCAGCGGTTCCAGTCGGGTTGTTCGGGTTCGCAATCCACAGCACCCGCGTATCGGCGCGCACCGCGGCGGCCATCGCCTCCAGGTCGTGGCCGAAGTCGCGCGCCGGCACCTCGATCCCCGTCGCGCCAGCCGCTTGCGTGGCCAACGGATAGACTACGAAGGCATGCTGCGAGTAGACCGACGATGCGCCCACCGACAGGAACGCACGCGCCACCAGCTCCAGCACATCGTTCGAGCCACTGCCCAGGACTACCTGCTCCGGCTGCACGCGGTGGAAAGCGCACAGCGCCTGCTTGAGATCGAAGCAGTTTCCGTCCGGATAGCGCGCCAGCTCCGGGAGTTGCGCCGCAATGGCGCCGCTGGCTACAGGGCTGGGGCCGAGGGGATTCTCGTTGGAGGCGAGCTTCACGATGTGGGCTTCGGCCATCCCCATTTCTCGCGCCAGGTCGGAGATCGGTTTGCCCGGCTGGTAAGGAGCGATGGAGCGGATGTAGGACGGCGATTGTTCGCAGACGTCGAGCATATTGGTGGTCCAGATGGGGGCGCTGGGCGGGGCCGGCGCACTCAGGCCGCGGGGTAGGATCCGAGAATCTTGAGGAAGGAAGCGCGGCGGCGCAACTCCTCGAGCGCGACGGCGACGTTGGCATCCCGCTGGTGGCCTTCCAGGTCGACGAAGAAGACGTACTCCCACATCCCAGTGCGCGACGGGCGCGACTCCAGGCGCGTCATGCTCACGCCTTGCTCGGCCAGCGGCTCCAGCAGGTCGTGCATGGCGCCGGGCCGGTTGCGCGTGGACATGACCAGCGAGGTCTTGTCCCGGCCGCTGGGCGGCACCACCAGGTGTCCGATCACGGCAAAGCGGGTGGTGTTGTTCGGGTTGTCCTCGATGTTCCTGGCCAGCAGCTTCAGGTCGTAGAGCGCCGCTGCGGCCTGGCTGCCGATGGCGGCGCCGCCCGCCTCCTCGGCCGCGCGCCGGGCGGCCTCGGCGTTGCTCACCATCTGCACCCGCTGCGCTGCGGGCAGGTTCTGGTTCAACCACTGATGACACTGCCCGAGTGACTGGCCGTGCGCATAGACACGCTGGATGGCACGTGCGTCGTCGGCCTTGCTCATCAGGCACTGGTGCACCGGCAGCAGCACCTCGCCAGTGATCAGCGCCGGCGTGGCCAGCAGCAGGTCGAGCGTGCGCCCCACCGCTCCCTCGGTGCTGTTCTCCACCGGCACCACGCCGAACGCCGCCTCGTGCGCCTCCACCTGCCGGAATACCTCGTCGATCGAGGTGCACGGCACCCCCTTCGCGCTGGAGCCGAAGCGCTTGATGGCCGCTTCCTCGCTGAACGTGCCGCGGGGGCCGAGGAAGGCGACCGAGATAGGCGCTTCGATCGCACGGCAGGCAGAGATGACTTCGACGTACACTCGCGCAATCGCATCGTTGGGCAGCGGCCCCGGATTGGCGGCCTGCATGCGGCGCAGTACCTGCGCTTCGCGTTCCGGGCGATACACCGGCCCGTCGCCCTTGATCTCGCCGATCCGGCGCGCGATCGAGGCGCGCTGATTGACCAGCTGCAGCACCTGATCGTCGATCGCGTCGATCTGCTGGCGCAGCGCTTCCAGCTGCTGCGCGGTGGTGCCGGGGTCGGGCGCGCTCATCGGCTCAGGCGTCGGCGGGAGCGGGCAGGTAGCGCACAGCAAGCACGCCCTGGATCTGCGCCAGCGCCTGGACTACGGCGGGCGCGACGGGGCTGTCGACATCCACCAGGGTGTAGGCCATCTCGCGCCGGGACTTGTTGAGCATGTTGTGGATGTTCAACCCCGCCTGCGCCATCGCGGTGGAGATCTGGCCGAGCATGTTGGGCACGTTGGCGTTGGCAATTCCCACCCGGAACGGCGACTCGCGCTCCATCGCCACGTCGGGAAAGTTCACCGAATTGCGGATGTTGCCGTGCTCCAGGTAGTCGCGCAACTGTCCGGCAACCATTACCGCGCAGTTGTCCTCCGCCTCGCGGGTGGAGGCGCCCAGATGGGGCAAGGCCACTACCCCGGGGTTGCCGTCGAACGCTCGGCTCGGAAAGTCGCACACGTAATACTTCAGGCGCTTAGCAACCAATGCCTCGACCACCGCAGCGGCGTCCACCACCTCGTCGCGCGCGAAGTTGAGCAGCACTGCGCCGTGGCGCATCAAGCCCAGGCGGACCGGGTTGATCAGGTGGCGCGTGGACGGCACCAGCGGCACATGCAGCGTGACGAACTCGCTGTTCTTCAGCACTTCCTCGATGCTGTGCGCCTTGCGTACCTGGGACGGCAGGCTCCACGCGGCGTCGACGGTGATCTCCGGGTCGTAGCCGAGCACGTTCATGCCCAGCTTGATGCCGGCGTCAGCCACCAGGCTGCCGATTCGGCCCAGGCCGATCACACCCAGCGTGCGATGCGGTAGCTCGATGCCCGCATAGTGCTTCTTGCCGTCCTCCACCAGCTTGTCCAGGTCCGCGCCGGTGCCGCGCAACCCGTCGACGAAACGCACCGCCGGCAGCAGGTTGCGCGCCGCGATCAGGAGGCCGGCCAGCACCAGCTCCTTGACGGCGTTGGCGTTGGCGCCCGGCGCGTTGAACACGGGCACGCCGCGCTGGCTCATCGCATCCACCGGAATGTTGTTGGTGCCGGCGCCGGCGCGGCCGATGGCTTTCACCGAATCGGCGATCGCCATCTGGTGCATGTCCGCGGAGCGCACCAGGATCGCGTCGGGCTGTTCGGTATGGCCGCCGACCTCGTAGCGCTCGGCGGGCAGCAGCCTGAGCCCGGCCTGGGAGATCGAGTTGAGCGTCAGGATGCGAAACGGCCCGGCCACGCTCATCACCCCCGCGTGCGCTCGAACTCTCGCATGAAGGCAGCCAGGGCGCGCACACCTTCGATCGGCATGGCGTTGTAGATCGACGCGCGCATGCCGCCTACCGAGCGGTGGCCCTTGAGCTGGATCAGCCCCTGCGCCTTGGCGGTCTTGAGGAACGGCTCGTCCAGGCTATCGTTGGGCAAGGTGAACGGGATGTTCATGCGCGAGCGGTCCTGCTTCGCCACCGGACTCTTGTAAAACCCGCCGGCGTCGATCACGTCGTACAGCAACTGCGCCTTGGCGATGTTGGTCTGCTCCATCTGCTGCAGGCCGCCGCGGCGCTTGAGCCACTGAAACACCAACCCGGCGATGTAGATCGCGTAAGTCGGCGGCGTGTTGTACATCGAGCCGTTGTCCGCCTGGATCTTGTAGTCGAACATCGACGGTGTCGACGCGGGCGCGTGGCCGATCAGATCCTCGCGCACGATCACGATCGTGAGCCCGGCCGGGCCGATGTTCTTCTGTGCGCCGGCGTAGATCAGCCCGAAGCGCGAGACGTCCAGCGGCCTGGACAGGATGTTGGAGGACAGGTCGCACACCAGCGGCACCGCGCCGGTGTCGGGAATCCAGTGGAACTCGACGCCCCCGATGGTTTCGTTGCCGGTGTAGTGCAGGTACGCCGCATCGGGCGAGACGCGCCACGATGCCTGCGGCGGCGCATAGGTGAACTTGCGGTCCTCGCTGCTCGCGGCGATGTTGACCTGACAGAACTTCTTCGCCTCGCCGATGGCCTTCTTTGCCCATTCCCCGGTGTGGATGTAGTCGGCCTTGGTCTTTCCCCGCAGCAAGTTCATCGGCACCATGGCGAACTGGCTGGTAGCGCCGCCCTGCAGGAACAGGACCTTGTAGCTGGCGGGAATGGCCAGGAGCTCGCGCAGATCGGCCTCGGCGCTCTCGGCGATGGCGATAAACTCCTTGCCGCGATGGCTCATCTCCATGACCGACATGCCGCTGCCGTGCCAATCGAGCATCTCGTCGCGGGCCTGCTGCAGCACTTCCTCGGGCAGCACCGCGGGGCCGGGGCTGAAGTTGTATACACGCATGTTCTTGTTGGCTCTTCCTGGCTACTGCTGCTGGTCTTCGGATTCCTCGGTCTCGACCACCTTCTCCAGCCCGGCAAGCTTCTCCTCCGGACCAAGGTTGATCAAGGTGACGCCCTGCGTGGCGCGGCCCATCTCGCGGATCTCGGCCACCCGCGTGCGGATCAGCACGCCGCCGGTGGTGATGAGCATCACCTCGTCCTCCGGCACCACCAAGCGCGCCGCGACCACCTTGCCGTTGCGCGCGCTGGTCTGGATCGCGATCATCCCCTGGGCGCCACGCCCATGGCGGGTGAACTCGGCCACCGGCGTGCGCTTGCCGAAGCCGTTCTCGGTGGCCACCAGCACCGCCTTGCTCTCGTCGTCGGCGGTCACCAGCGAGATCACCTGCTGGCCGGGCGGCAGCAGCATGCCGCGCACGCCGCGCGCCTCGCGGCCCATTGCGCGCACATCCTGCTCGCTGAAGCGCACCGCCTTGCCGGCGTCCGAGAACAGCATCACATCGTGCGTGCCGTCGGTGATCGCGATGCCGATCAGGTAGTCGCCCTCGTCCAACGACACGGCGATGATGCCGCTCGGGCGCGGGCGCGAGAACTCCGACAGCGGGGTCTTCTTGACCGTGCCGTTGGCGGTGGCCATGAACACGAAGCGGCCCTCGTCGAAGGTCTTGATCGGCAAAATGGCGTTGATCTTCTCGCCCTCGGACAGCGGCACTAGGTTGTTGATCGGCTTGCCGCGGCTGCCGGCCCCGCCCTGCGGCACCTGGTAGACCTTGATCCAGTACAGGCGCCCGCGGCTAGAGAAGCACAGGATGTAGTCGTGGGTGTTGGCGATGAACAGGTTGTCGACGAAGTCGTCTTCGCGCGTGGTGGTTGCCTGCTTCCCGCGCCCCCCGCGCTTCTGCGCGCGGTATTCCGCCAGTGGGCGCGACTTGATGTAGCCGGCATGGGACAGCGTGACCGCCATGTCGGCCGGCGCGATCAAGTCCTCCAGGTTGAGATCTTCGGCGTTGAGCTGGATCTCGCTGCGGCGCGTGTCGCCGAACTGCTCGCGCACCTGCCGCAGCTCGTCGCCGATGATCGCCGTGATGCGCTCCGGCTTGGCCAGGATATCCAACAAGTCGGCGATGTTGTCCATCACCTCTTTGTATTCGTTGACGATCTTGTCCTGCTCGAGCGCGGTGAGCCGCTGCAGCTGCATCTCGAGAATGCGCTGCGCCTGGGCCTCGGACAAACGGTAGCCGCCTGTGCTGTCCCCCGACGCGGCCTGCAGCCCGAGGTCTGCCGCAAGACCGTCGGGCCGCGCCAGCTCTGCCCCGGCGCGCGCCAGCATCTGCTCCACTAGCTGGGAGCGCCACAGTCGCGCGGCCAGCTTCTGGCGCGCCTCCGCGGGGCTGGGGGATTCCTTGATCAGCTGGATGATCTCATCGACATTGGACAGGGCCACCGCGAGGCCCTCCAGGATGTGAGCCCGCTCGCGCGCCTTGCGCAGCTCGAAGATCGTGCGCCGCGTGACCACCTCGCGGCGGTGGCGCAGGAACGCGACCAGCAGCTCCTTCAGATTGAGCAGGCGCGGCTGGCCGTCGACCAACGCCACCATGTTCATCCCAAAGGTATCCTGGAGCTGCGTCTCCTTGTACAGGTTGTTGAGCACGACATCGGGCAGCTCGCCGCGCTTGAGCTCGATCACCACCCGCATGCCCGATTTGTCGGACTCGTCGCGGATCTCGGAGATGCCCTCCAGCTTCTTCTCCCGCACCAGCTCGCCGATGCGCGAAAGCAGATTGGCCTTGTTGACCTGGTAAGGCAGCTCGTCGACGACGATCGCGCTGCGCTGGCCCTTGTCCAGCTCCTCGGTGTGCGTGCGGGCGCGCATGACCACGCGGCCGCGGCCGGTGCGGTAGCCCTCCCGCACCCCTTCAAGACCGTAAATTAGGCCCGCGGTCGGGAAATCCGGGGCTGGCACGAACTGCAGCAGATCGTCGATGCCCAGCGCCGGGTTATCCAGCAACGCAAGACAGGCGTCCACCACCTCGCCGAGGTTGTGCGGCGGAATGTTG
>Ga0335070_10010746_pt1 | contig 10700 bp, 4 predicted proteins | sample Lox_Sample_13_FD_206722 | JGI IMG/M metagenome (GOLD analysis project Ga0335070, IMG submission 206722) | Soil microbial communities from Loxahatchee National Wildlife Refuge, Florida, United States - Lox_Sample_1.3 | ecosystem: Environmental > Terrestrial > Soil > Wetlands | place: USA: Florida...
ATCCAGACCCACATATCTCAAACTGTTCATCCGGGTGTTCCTTTCCTTAGCTTTGGTTGTCTGCTTCAGCACAGCAACCGTAGCCTAATCGAAAGGGCGCCCTTTCATAATGCGTGGCCCGGCCTTTTTGCTTTGCCGACGTGACCAAGACTGTGGGTGTGGCCCGTCCTTGCGTTTTTTGCAAGGGCGGGTACGATGCTGCCGACGTCCTGAGATTTTCTTACGCCGCCAGCTTGCGACCAGACCACGCCCCTTACGGATGAGAGACCTTACTGAAAGATTTCCACAGCCCGATGTGACATCCGTCACTGACAGCACAAATGAAAACAGGAGATCATTGCCAAGGCGAAAGCGGTATGGGTCGTAGTCAGCCACAAAGACGTAAGTCCTTGCGGCTCAAGATTTTGATCTCTAAGTCATTAGGGCTCAAGATTTTGCGCGGCAATTCGTGCTAAGTTGATGATTCCATTAGACCGGGGGGGAGGGGGGTTTACCCCCTTGAGCTTCGGAATTCCCAAAATGAAACTGAACTAAGAAACACTCCCCGCGAAAAAATTCCGCCCGCAATTCCCTTCCTCGGACGTGACCTTCGGTGCAAGAATTCCTTCCCTCAGCCTTCCTTTCTCTGAGCACTCTGTCGAACAATAGAAACTCTGCGATGTCTTCGTCCGCCAATCCCGAAACTAGTTCGCTCCAGCGAGCCATCGACTATTACTTCGAGCTCGCTCTTTACTTCCTCGTCGTCACGGGATTCGTAACGCTCGCCGCAACTGGAGGACTCGACCTTCCCTCAATCATCCTGGTCTCAAGCGCGCTCGCCGCTCGCGGATACTTGCTCGCAACGCGCCGCAGCATCGTCATCTCCGAGCGCTGGACAACGCCGCTCTCCATCCTCTACTTCGTATTCTTCGCCGTCGACTACTTCTCGATCTCGCGCAACTTCCTTCCCGCTACGATCCACCTTGCGCTGTTCGGAGTTGTCGTGCGCATGTTCTCGATCCGCCGCGAACGCGACCACTTCACGCTCGCGATCCTTGCTTTCCTCATGGTGCTCGCATCGGCTGTGCTCACAGTCGACAGCACTTTCCTGCTCTGCTTCGCCGCATTCCTGCTGATGGCGATCGCGACCTTCATCCTCATGGAAATGCGCCGCTCCGCCCAAGCCGCAAGCATTCACGCGCGCTCCACCGATCCGCGACAGCCCCGAGATTTCGCCTCCGCGCTGCTGCGTTTCACGCCTGCTCTGATGTTCACGATCCTGGTTTGCGCTGCTGCCCTGTTCTTCGTCATGCCCCGCATGTCAGCTGGTTATCTCGGCGGATATTCCTACGGAACTGACTTCTCCGCGGGCTTCAGCGATCACGTTCAACTCGGACAGATCGGACAGATCCAGCAGTCGAACTCGGTCGTGATGCACATCCAGATCGAAGGCGACACCACCGGAACTCACGACCTTCATTGGCGCGGCGTCTCACTCGCCGACTTCGACGGACATTCCTGGACCAACGCACACGATGCGAGCATGCTCTCGCGCCGTCCGGATACCAGCTTTGCACTGCCGAGCAACGGACGTGCTCCGCGATCGTACGCAGCCGCAAGCCTGAAGCGCGAGAACCTTATCCACTACAAAGTCCTGATGGAACCGATCGGGACCAACGTCTTCTTCCTCGCGCCCTGGGCGTTCAGCCTTCGCGGTGATTACCGCCAGATCCGCGCCGATTCTGGCGGAGCCGTTTACGACTACGACTTCCAGCACGCGATCAGCCGCTATGAAGCCACCTCTGACATCGCCACACCAAGCATCGCGGAACTGCGCGCAGCCGGAAGAAACTATCCTGCCGACATCGCCGACACATACTTGCGCCTGCCTGATGACGGAATCGATCCGCGCATTGCGCAACTCGCCGTCGACGCCACGAAATCTGCCAGGACCAACTACGAAAAGGCGGTGACCCTAGAGGGTTTCCTTCGCACGCGCTTCGGCTACACCCTGCAACTGCCGCAGAGCGAAGTGAAAGATCCCATCGCGCACTTCCTTTTCGAGCGCAAGCAAGGACACTGCGAGTATTTCGCATCGTCGATGGCGGTCATGCTTCGCACGCTGGGAATTCCCTCGCGGGTAGTGAACGGCTTTCGCAGCGACGAGTTCAACGACATCACTGGGAATTACGTCGTCCGAGCCAAGGACGCGCACTCCTGGGTGGAAGCGTACTTCCCGGGCTACGGCTGGCAGACGTTCGACCCGACTCCCGCCTCAAGCAGTGGAAGCGCTCACGGATGGGGACGGCTGGCTCTCTACCTCGACGCGGCGGCATCGTTCTGGCGCGATTGGGTTGTGACCTACGACAGCTCCAATCAGTACGTGCTCACACGCGCTGCGATCAACACCTCGCGCGGCGTCTGGGAAGGCGCGCGGCTCTGGGTGAGAAACCATTATGCATCGATGCTTCGTTGGGCCGAGCGTAGCCAGAAGAAGGTGGAGGATTCTCCTCGGAAGTGGATCATCGCCGGCGCTGCAGCTTTGCTGCTCGTTCTGTTCCTGGCAAGTATCGGGCGCATTGTGTGCGCGCTGCACGAACGATGGGTCCGAGCACATCCGGAACGCTCACCGGAGCAAGCCGCAGCGATGTGGTATCGGCGGATGAATCGCACTCTGGCGCGGCGCGGGATGCGGAAGAGCGAGGCAGAGACGCCACAGGAATTCCTTCGCAAAATCGAAGATGAGCGCTTACGCGCGCCGGTTGGGGAGTTCACGGAGGTGTACGAGTCGGCGCGGTTTGGGAATTCTTCTGGTGATGCGCAGCGGCTGCCGGAGTTGTTCGAGGAAGTTGTCGCGGCTACGCGATCCGAATAGCGTTGGGATAGAGTTGCGCCGATTCTGCCCGCGGTTGTGCGCCGAGTTGCTTCAGGTATCGATCGACAGCAGCGGCGGCTTTGCGGCCTTCCGAGATTGCCCAGACCACAAGCGATTGTCCGCGCCGCATATCGCCCGCAGCGAAAACGCCAGGGACTGATGACATGTAGTTCTCGTCGGTGGCTACATTGCCGCGATTGTCGAGCTGCACTCCGAGTTGCTCGATCATTCCATTGCGGACAGGACCGAGAAAGCCCATGGCGATCAGGACGAGATCGGCGTCGATGATAAACTCGCTCCCCGCGATGGGCTCGAACTTCGGAGGAGGACCGACGCGAACCGCGTGAAGCTGCTTCACGTTGCCGTGCTCGTCGCCGGTGAATTTGGTCGTAGCGATGCTCCAGTCGCGAACGCCGCCTTCTTCGTGCGCGGCTTCAGTGCGCAGTTGCAGCGGCCACATCGGCCAAGGCGTCGAAGGCGAGCGCTGCTCCGGCGGCTTCGGCATGATCTCGAACTGATGAGCTGAAATTGGCTTCTGGCGATGGCAGGTGCCGAGGCAGTCTGCACCGGTGTCGCCGCCGCCGATAATCACGACGCGTTTGCCAGTCGCAAGAATCTCGACAGTTGAATCGATGGTATCGCCATGGCAGCGCTTGTTCTGCTGCGGCAGGAATTCCATGGCAAAGTGGATTCCCTTTAACTCACGGCCGGGAATTTTCAGATCGCGCGGCTGCTCGGAACCGCCTGCCAGCACAATCGCATCGAAGTTGCGGCGCAGATCGTCGACTGCGATGTCTACCCCCACGTGCGCATTGGTAACGAACTTCACGCCCTCGGCAGTCATCTGATCGAGTCGCCGATCGATGATGTGCTTCTCCAGCTTGAATTCCGGAATCCCGTAGCGGAGCAATCCGCCGATGCGATCGGCTTTTTCATAAACCGTAACTGCGTGACCTGCACGGCATAGCTGTTGCGCGGCGGCGAGTCCTGCAGGGCCTGACCCTACAGTTGCTACACTCTTACCGCTGCGATGTTTCGGCAGAACGGGATGAATCCAACCTTCGAGAAATCCGCGCTCGACAATGTTTTTCTCGTTCTGCTTGATCGTAACGGCAGGCTCGGTGATGCCGAGAACGCAGGCGGCTTCGCAAGGTGCAGGACAAATGCGTCCGGTGAACTCGGGGAAATTGTTGGTCGCGTGTAGCTGGCGGACGGCTTCCTTCCAATGCCCGCGATAGACGTGGTCGTTCCAGTCGGGGATGAGGTTGTTGACGGGACATCCGGTCTGACAGAAGGGGACGCCGCAATCCATGCAGCGAGCCCCCTGCTTGCGCAGCTGTTCCTCGGGAAAATCCTGGTAGATCTCGAACCAGTCGTTCACGCGTTCGAGAACCGGACGCCGTGGAGCCAACTCGCGAGAGTAATCCATGAAGCCGGTGGTTTTACCCATGTTGGCCCTCAGCGGCTAAAGCCGCACGTTCAGCGATGCTGGACGGCACGGCTGAAGCCGTGCCCTTCCCGAAACTCATCTGGGGGTTTCGCAGAACTTCAACTGATTCACCGGGGATGTAGGCTTGCTCGGTCCGTGCTACTCCGAGCACGCGCTTGTATTCATGCGGGAAGACCTTGATGAAGCGCAAGACTGCATCGCGCCAGTTCTCGAGAATCCACTTCGCACGCTGGCTGCCAGTGAGTTCCATGTGACGGGCAACCAACTCACGAACGAGTTGCAGATCGTGTTCCTCCAGCAGAGGTTCGAGATCGACGGAGTCGAGATTGCAACGTTTTTCGGTGAAGTCTCCGCGCTCGTCGAAGACATACGCGATGCCGCCGCTCATGCCGGCGGCGAAATTGCGTCCGCAGGAGCCGAGCACGACCACCAGGCCGTTGGTCATATATTCGCAGCCGTGATCGCCGACGCCTTCCACGACGGCGGTTGATCCGGAATTGCGAACGGCGAAGCGCTCGCCGGCGACACCGTTGAAGAAGGCTTCTCCACTGGTTGCACCATAAAGAGCGACATTGCCGATGATGATGTTCTCTTCCGGCGCGAAGGTCGACCCGCGAGGCGGATACACGATGATCTTTCCGCCCGACAGTCCTTTGCCGACATAGTCGTTGGCATCACCTTCGAGCCTCAGGGTGACACCTTTTGCCAGGAAGGCACCGAAACTCTGACCGGCCGAGCCGGTGAGGTGAATGCGGACGGTATCGTCGGGAAGGCCTGCAGAGCCGTAGCGGCGTGCAATTTCACCGCTGAGCATGGTGCCGACGGAGCGATGCACATTGCGCACGGGGAGATTGATTTCCACGGAATTCAAGCTCAGCAAGGCATCGAGTGAATGTTCGACCAGTTGATGGTCGAGCAGGTCATTCAGGCCGTGATCCTGCGCGTGGATGCAGCGCCGGGCCACGCGAGACGGTACAGGCGGGTTGTAGAGAATGGAGGAGAGATCGATGCCGCGAGCCTTCCAGTGATCTTTCCAGTGCGCTACGGCGGTGTCGACCTCGAGCATGTCGACGCGACCGACCATCTGATCGACTGTGCTGAAGCCCATCTCTGCCATATACTGGCGAACCTGTGCGGCGATGAAGAAAAAGAAATTTATGACGTGCTCGGGCTGGCCTTGAAACTTCTTGCGCAGCTCGGGATCTTGCGTGGCGATGCCGACCGAGCAAGTGTTGAGATGGCACTTGCGCATCATGATGCAGCCCATCGCGATCAGCGGGGTGGTCGCGAAGCCGAACTCTTCGGCACCGAGCAGCGCGGCGATGACGACGTCGCGGCCGGTCTGGAGTTTGCCATCGGTCTGGACACGGATGCGGCTGCGAAGGTCGTTCAACAGGAGAACCTGCTGCGTCTCTGCGAGTCCAAGTTCCCAGGGAATGCCCGCATGCTTGATCGAGCTCAGGGGAGATGCGCCGGTACCTCCACTATCCCCGCTGATCAGGATGACATCCGCGTGTGCCTTGGCTACGCCTGCGGCGACCGTGCCTACGCCGACTTCCGCAACTAGCTTCACGGCGATGCGCGCTTGCGGGTTGACGTTTTTCAAGTCATAGATCAGCTGCGCGAGATCTTCGATCGAATAGATGTCATGGTGCGGAGGAGGGGAGATCAGTCCCACGCCGGGAATAGAGTGCCTGAGGCGTGCGATGACGTCGTCCACTTTGTGGCCGGGAAGCTGTCCGCCTTCGCCGGGCTTTGCGCCCTGAGCCATCTTGATCTGGAGCTCGTCGGCATTGACGAGGTAGTTGGTTGTAACTCCGAAACGTGCAGAGGCAACCTGCTTGACCGCGCTGCGGCGAAGGTCGCCCTTGGGATCGGGCCTGAAACGCTCTTCATCTTCCCCGCCCTCCCCGGTGTTTGACTTGCCGCCGATACGGTTCATCGCGATGGCGAGCGTCTCGTGCGCTTCCTTGCTGATCGAGCCGAACGACATGGCACCGGTGGTGAAGCGCTTGACGATTTCTTTCGCAGGCTCGACGTCTTCCAGCGGAACGGGCGCGGAGCTCTTTTTGAACTTCATCAGTCCACGCAGGGTGCAGAGCTGCGCGTTCTGTTTGTCGATGAGGTCTGTATATTCCTGGAAGGTCTTGGAGCTCTCCGTGCGCACGGCATGTTGGAGTTTGCTGATCGTCTGCGGATTGATCAGGTGATATTCGCCATTAACACGCTGATGATAGTTGCCGCCGACAGTCAATTCAGTTTCGAAATCGGTCAGGGGCCGGAAGGCATATTCGTGTTTGAGCAGAGCCTCGGCGGCTAGAACCGAGAGGCCGATGCCTTCGATGCGTGAGGTGGTTCCGGCGAAGTAGGTGTCGACCAGTTCCTTGTTCAGGCCGATAGCCTCGAAGACCTGCGCTCCCTGATAGCTCTGTAGCGTGGAGATTCCCATCTTAGAGAATGTCTTCAGCAAGCCTTTCTTAATTGCCTTGAGGAAATGCTTCACGGCGGCTTCGGGAGTAACGCCGTCGCCCAACTCGCCGCGCCGGGCAAGGTTTTCCACGCTTTCGAGCGCAAGATACGGATTGATGGCGCTGGCACCATAGCCGCTGAGCAGGGCAAAGTGCATGACTTCGCGCGGCTCGCCGGATTCGGTGATAAGGGCGACCTGAGTTCGGGTTTCTTCCCGCACAAGCAGATTGTGAACGGCGGCCAGCGCAAGCAGACACGGGATCGGAGCGTAGTCTTTGTCGACGCCACGGTCGGAGAGGATCAGCAGAGAATATCCAGCTTTGACGGCCAACGATGCGCGCTGACAGAGCTCGTCGAGAGCGCGCTTGAGTCCGGCTTCGCCCTCACTGGCGCGGAAAAGCGCGGGGAGTGTCGTTGCCAGAAGATCGCGGTTGGAGACACGGCGCAGCTTTTCGAGTTCGCGGTTGGTGAGCAGAGGATGCGCCAGCTTCAGCATGTGGCAATTCTCGGGCGCTTCTTCGAGGATGTTGCGCTCGCTGCCGATGTAGCTGATCAGCGACATCACCATTTCTTCGCGAATGGGGTCGATTGGAGGGTTAGTGACCTGAGCGAAGAGCTGCTTGAAGTAGTTGAAAAGCGATTGCGGCTTGTCAGAAAGGCACGCGAGCGGAGTATCGGTGCCCATCGATCCGACTGGTTCCTCGCCTTTCGTCGCCATGGGCGCGAGAATCATGCGCAGGTCTTCGTCACTGTAACCGAAGGCACGCTGCCGGCGCAGAAGAGTCTCGGCATCCGGGTAGTGCATTCGTGTGGGCTCGGGGAGTTGGTCGATAGTGACGTGATTTTGCTTGAGCCACTCGGCGTATGGCTGGCGCGAGGCCAAGTTCTGCTTGATTTCTTTGTCGGAGATGATGCGGCCTTCGACGGTGTCCACGAGGAACATCTTTCCGGGCTGGAGTCGGCCTTTTCGCTTCACCTGTTCAGGCGAGACGTCGAGAACTCCGGCCTCGGAGGCCATGACGACCAGGCCGTCATTCGTGACGACGTATCGTCCCGGCCGCAAGCCATTACGGTCGAGGGTCGCGCCGATGACACGGCCGTCAGTGAATGCGATCGCGGCGGGCCCATCCCAAGGCTCCATGACGCAGGCGTGGTATTCGTAGAAAGCACGCTTCTCCGGTTTCATGTGGGGATTGCCTGCCCAGGCTTCCGGAATCAGCATGGCCATGACGTGCGGCAGACTGCGTCCTCCCTGCACTAGCAGTTCGACGGCGTTGTCGAAATTGGCAGAGTCGCTACCATCGGGGGCAATTATGGGAAAGAGCTTCTTGATATCGTCGCCGAAGAGCGGTGAGTTGAGCAGCGACTGGCGGGCGTGCATCCAGTTTACGTTGCCGCGGAGAGTATTGATTTCTCCGTTATGCGCGACGTAGCGGTACGGATGAGCGCGCTGCCAGCTGGGAAAAGTGTTGGTCGAGAAGCGCTGGTGGACCAGGCAGAGCGCGCTCACGACGTCCGGGTCAGCCAGCTCGCGATAGAAGTTCGTAATCTGCTGCGCAAGCAGCAAACCCTTATAGACGATGGTCCGGCACGAGAGCGACGGGATGTAGAACATCTCCGAGTCCTCGATCTCGGATTGACGGATTTCATTTTCGACGCGCTTGCGGACGACATAGAGCTTGCGTTCGAAGACATCTTCATCCATCCGCGGAGCGCATCCGACAAAAATCTGCTGGATATAAGGCTGAGAGGCGCGTGCGATGCGTCCGATGGCGGAGGCGTAGACGGGCGTGTCGCGCCAGCCGAGGACGGACAGTCCTTCTTCCTTGATGATTCTTTCGAGGATTCCTTCTGAAGTGAGGCGCTGGTGCTTCTCGACGGGCAGGAATGTCATGCCCACGCCGTAGGTTCCGGGCTTCGGCAGTGTGAACCCGAGCTTCTCGCATTCGCGGGCGAAGAATTTGTGGGGGATCTGGATCAGGACGCCGGCACCATCGCCCGTTTCGGGATCGCAGCCGCAGGCACCACGATGGGCGAGATTCAGAAGGACCTGAATGCCTTTCTTAATAATGTCGTGGCTTTTCTCGCCGGAGATGCTGGCGACGAACCCGATTCCGCAGGCATCGTGCTCGTGCGTGGGGTGATAGAGACCCTGCGCCGGGGGCAGACTGTTTTTCGGGTTGAGACGCGTCATCGTGGACTCCGTCGCGCAGGCTGAAATCTGGCTTGCCTGTTCTTGCCGCTGGCTGGGCGCGCCAGCTGGGCGGACTGGCGCGGCACACTTCTGCTCACGACTCGTTCGTTCGAGTCTCTTTGATAAGGCTTATGGGGCAGCAAAGTACAATGCAGAATTTTGATGGGTCCCATAAAAATTTCCGTGTGAGGTCGGGCGCCAGGTAGTTCGCTATAATTCCCCGCAATCCTATGGACTTCGATCAACTGGTCACATTCCTGGAAGTCGCCAGACAGGGCAGCTTTTCCCGTGCGGGGGAGAAGGTGTTCCGCTCGCAATCGGCGGTGAGCGCGCAGATCCGGCAACTGGAGCAGGAGTACGGCGACCGGTTGCTGGACCGCTCGGGAAAGACGGTGAAACTCACACCGGCGGGGCAGATTTTCTATGAGTATGCCGAGCGACTGAAGAATCTTCGGGATGAATCGTTGACTGCGGTCGCTGATCACAGCGGCACTCCGCGGGGAACGTTGCGTGTGGGGGCGAACGAGGCAACGTGCCTTTATGTGCTGCCGGAGGTATTCGCGGAATACTGCCGCAGGTATCCGCCGGTGCAGATCAGTATTTATCGAAATTTCAGTTACAAGATTGTGGAGAAGCTGGAAAACGGCGAGGTTGAGGTGGGAATTCTCACGTTGCCGATACAGTCTCCGAGCCTGAAGATCACGCCAATTTTTCGCGACAAGATGATGATCATGGTGAGTCCGAAAAATCCGCTGGCGAAGCATAAGGTTGTGCCGGTTACGGAAATTGTGAAGCAGCCGCTGTTGTTTCCAAAAACGGGGCACACGCGGCGGCTTCTGGATAAGCTTTTCCGGCCTTACAACGCCGAACTACAGGTGCGGATGGAACTGCCTAGTATTGGCATGATCAAGAGTTTTGTGGCAGCGGATCTGGGCGTGTCGCTAATCAGTTCGTCTTTTGCACGGGATGAGGTGGAAGCGGGGCGGGTCAAGCTGATCGATTTGGAGGATGCGGAGTTGTATCGAGAGCTTGGGTTGGCTTATCGGCGGGATCGGACATTGTCGGTCGCATCGACGGCGTTTGTGGCTTTGTTGCGGCAGTTTGCTACGCAGATGAAGAAGGCGGACGCCTAGGGCTCATCGAGGCTGAAAACCTCACCACAGGGGACACAGGGTTACACAGAAAACCCTAAATTTTCGATTGGAGGCATCTGAATTTTGAATTTAACTATCGCTACTCTCGTCCGATATCTTTAGGGTGCGTTGTTGCAGTTCCTGATTTCATGAATAGCCCCGTCCAGAAGGCGAAGCGAATTACATCGACAGGCACAGGCATGTCGACACGAATTACGTGTCTTCTGGAGGACGGGAACGGATGAAGTAAAGCAATCTTAAGCAAGTCAACCGAACCCACCGCCAGAAGCGATCTGGCGGTGGGTTTTTGCTTTTGGGCTGATTTTCAGAAATGGAGCTGACCAGTATGAGCAGTGGACATCGGCAAAGCAGATTTGAACGTGGCGAAGATGTGGTGGTGATGAAGTTTGGCGGGACGTCGGTGGAAGATACGGCGGCGGTTAAACGGCTGATCGGGATCGTGCAGAGCAGGATCGGGGCGCACGTTGTGGTGGTGGTGAGCGCTCTGGCGAAAGTCACCGATCAACTCCTCGAGGCGGGAAAGGCTGCGGCCAGCGGGCATTTAGGGGCGGCTCTGGCGAAGGTGCGGGATATCTATGT
>Ga0335070_10010747_pt1 | contig 10700 bp, 8 predicted proteins | sample Lox_Sample_13_FD_206722 | JGI IMG/M metagenome (GOLD analysis project Ga0335070, IMG submission 206722) | Soil microbial communities from Loxahatchee National Wildlife Refuge, Florida, United States - Lox_Sample_1.3 | ecosystem: Environmental > Terrestrial > Soil > Wetlands | place: USA: Florida...
AGCCGCAGCCGGCGTCACCCTCAGCGACGTCAATCCCGCCCTGTTCTCCCCAGGGCGGCAGAGCCTGACCCAGCAGGTCATCAACTCCATCGCCGCCGGCACCCTGGACGCCCTCACACCTCAATAAATTTTTTAATTGTATCTTCTCAATAAAAAGGGGGAACGGGTGTTTTTTGGCGGGATACGCCCGCCAAAAAACACCCTCCGCCCCACTTTATTGAGAAGATACTTTTAATTCATTCGTTGATAGTAGCGTTGTTCGTGGTTTCGTTCCTGTTTCTTTTCTGGATGGCCTCCCCGATCGCCATCTTTACCTCCGCCAGGGTGGAGGGTTTGAACAGGTAGGCGTCCGCCCCGCGCCGGTAGGCCTCATCCACTGCCACGTCGGCCGTCTCGGCCGAGACCATCACCGCAGGTACGTTGTTCCAGCCCACCTTGCTGCGAATGAAGCTCAACAGCTCCATCCCCGACACCTCCGGCATGTTTACGTCAATCAGGATCAGCTCCGGCTTTTCGCCCCGCAAAATGGCCATCCCCGCCATGCCGGCGTTCGGAAAAGCGCGCAGCTCGAACCCCATCAGGCGCATCATGCGCTCCATCGCCTGCGTGATATCCGGGTCGTCATCCACCATCCAGGCTGTTTTCATGGTAAATCTATTTTAACCACCAGTCCGCAAAATTAAAGGCACGCCAAATATAAAGCAATTTCCGTGCCATTTTACGATCTGGTATCATTCTAATCCCCTTGTTTGCCGGAGTGGCTCAGGCTACTTTCAATGGCGCGATAGGACCTGAGTAGAGCTTGCAGCGCGAGGTTCGCGCCAACTGGGCGAAAATAGGATCACTCTGCTAATCTACCTCCAAGGACGCCTTGATCGTCTGGGCGATCTCGGGTGTGATCCCCCGGATGGCGGTCAGTTCTTCCACTGTGGCCTGTGAGATGTGCTCCAGGTCGCCAAAGCGCATCAACAGCATCTTGCGCCGGGCCGGGCCGATCCCAGAAATTTTATCCAGCCGTGAGGCCAGACCCTGGCGGGTGCGCCGTTTGCGGTGAGCCGTGATCGCAAAGCGGTGCGCTTCGTCCCGGATGCGCTGGATCATGTAAAATCCCTGCGAGTGGCGCGGCAGCAGCAGGCTTTCCTCCTTCCCCGGCAGGAACAGCTCCTCCTGCTGCTTGGCCAGCCCCGTCACCGGCACCTTGTTGGTCAGCCCGAAGCGCTCCAGCACGCTCACTGCCCGCCCGAGCTGTCCTTTGCCACCGTCCACGATCAGCAGGTCGGGCAGCAGGGCGAACGAGGGATCGGGTTTCTTGCCGGGCGCCTCGCTGGCCTCCTGAATAGCCTGCCAGCGCCGGAAGCGCCGTGTCAGCACCTCTTCCATGCTGGCAAAATCGTCCGGCCCCACCACGCTCTGGATGTTGAAATGGCGGTAGTGCTTCTTGCTCGGCACACCCTGCTCAAACACCACCATGCTGCCCACTGCTGCCGTGCCCTGGGTGTTGGAGATGTCGTAGCACTCGATCCGGTTGGGCGGGGTTGGCAGGTTTAGGGCTTGCTGCAGCTCCGCCAGGGCCTCGCTCTGCTTATTGGTGTCCATCTGCCACTGCGCCTTGAGCGCCGCCAGCGTCTCGGCCGCGTTCTCAGCCGCCATCTTCAGCAGTTCCTTCTGCTGGCCTCGGTGCGGCACCCGGATCTCCACCTTATCGCCGCCTCGCCGGGTGTTCAGCCACTCCTGGATGACCTTCATCTCCTCGATGTCATTCGGCAGCAGGAGCTGCTGCGGCACGTTGGGCACCTGGTCGTAGAACTGCTTCAAAAATTCGCCCACCACCTCGCCGTCGTTCTCGTCCTCGGTGCCTTCCAGGATGAAGTACTCCCTCCCGATCAGCTTGCCGGCCCGGATGAAAAACACCTGCACGCAGGCCTCGCCGTCGGCCCGCGCCATGGCGATCACGTCCGAATCCTTGTAATCGCTGGAAAAGACCACTTTCTGTCTTTCGATGATCTGCTCGATCGCCCGCAGCTGGTCGCGCAGCGTGGCGGCCCGCTCGAAGCGCAGCTCCTCCGAGGCCTGCTCCATCTCTCTTTGCAGGCGCTTTACGATCGGCTCGCTGTGCCCTTCCAGGAACTTGCACAGGTCGTCGATCATCTGGCGGTAGCCCGCCTTGGAGATAGCCCCAATGCACGGCCCGCTGCACAGCTTGATGTCGTAATACAGGCACGGCCGCGGGTCCTTGCCGGTGATCTCGCGGTCGCAGGTCAGGTACGGGAACACTCGCCGCAGCACGTCCAGGGTCTGGTACACCGCCCAGGCGCTGGTGTACGGCCCGTAATAGCGGCTGCCGTCGCTGGCCACCTGGCGGGTCACCGTCACCTTGGGGAAGGCCTCGGCCCAGTGAACCTTGATGTATGGGTAGCGCTTGTCGTCTTTCAGCCGGATGTTGTAATGCGGGCGGTGCTTCTTGATCAGGTTCATCTCGAGGATCAGCGCCTCGAGCTCCGAGCCGACCACGATCCACTCGATGTCCTCGATGTGGCGCACCAACTGGCGCGTCTTCATGTCGTGCCCGGACGGGTCGTGGAAGTACGAGCGCACCCGGTTGCGCAGGTTGATTGCCTTGCCGACGTAGATCACATCGCCGCCGGCGTTCCTCATGATGTAACAGCCCGGTCGAGCCGGCAGGGTATCCAGAATCCCCTGGATGTGTTCCGAAATTGACATGTATTAATTCTATCACAACCGAACAAGTGTTCTTTAGAGTGGCTTTTAATGACATGCAGGGCAGCCCAATGCTGCCCTGCATGTCATTAAAAATAGAACTAATGATATTTTAACTCTTCCACGTCCGGGTTTTGTAACAGCTTATCTACCAGCGCCTCCTGCTTTTCGGGTGTTCCTACCAGGTGCCAGGTGCAGGTCAGGGCTTTCTTGGACTTGGTCGTGTTATGGTGCAGCACGCGCAGCCCGGATTGCATGAACAGCATCTCCACCGCCTCAAATTTTTCAAAATCGTGCATCACGATCACCTCGTAAACGCGCACCATGCGCCTTTTATCGATCCAGCTCACCAAACGCGGGAAGATCCACAGCACGACCATCGCAAATGCCGTGCCCATGCCGGAGATCACATAATATCCAGCTCCAATTCCCATCCCCAGGGCGGCTGAAAACCAGACCGTGGCGGCCGTCGTCAGCCCGGTGACCCCGAACTGGTCTTTCAAGATCGCGCCGGCCCCCAGGAAGCCGATCCCGGTGACGATGTTGGAGGCTATCCGGTCTGGGTTGGCGCTTCCGCCAATCTTGATCGAAAGAATGGTGAAGATGGTGGCGCCAAGAATGATGAAAATGATCGTCCGGAATCCGGCCGTTTTTTCGCGGTATTCACGCTCGGCCCCGATCAAACCGCCGACCACCATCGCCAGCAGCATTTTGAGCAAATCTTCAGGGGTAAATACCATGCCACACCTCCGATGCTGCTCTTTATTTCCATCCAATCCTTGCGCCGTCGCTGGATGGCCTGGATCCGCTTATTTTTTTCGCCTGGCAAACAGCAGTCCCGACCAGGTGGCATCGATGGCGCAGATTTTGTAATCCACCAGCCCGGCCGCCAGTCCACTCTCGCGCACCACCTGCTCGCCCACGTCGGAAGCCTGGCTCGAGCCCTTCTTCGGCCAGGCGATCCACAGGCTGCCGCGCTCGACCTGGGCTGCCATCCCGCCCATCCCTTCCAGCAGCTCTCCCCGGCTGCGCACAAACCATACCTGCAACGGATAGCGAGCGCTGGCGTCCTTTTGAAAACTCACACCCGGCGGCAGCTCATCCAGCGCCTGCCTGAATCCGTCTGGCTCGTTTACCAGCCCAACCGTCATCCCGGCCTTGATGCCCAGCTTCTTCACCAGCGGCCGGCCCGAATAGCCGTCCATCTGCGACCGTATCGCCACCGGGTTCGAGGGCGGGTTTCGCAAGGCTTCCGCCAGGGCGCTCACCAGACCGTCCGGAGAGGTGTAGACTGCGTCCGGCAGCTTCTGGCGGACGTTGGCCGTCTTGAGCGGATTTCCGCCGACGAACACGATCGGCACCCGCCGGGTGGCTCCAAAAGCCCGCAGCGCCACCGCCACGTCGCGTCCCTGCGAGGGCAGCCGACCCAGGTCGATCACCACCGCCGCCGGCGGATTGGCCCGCAGCTCGCGCAGCAGCGCCGGCACGGGCGGCAGCAGGTACTCCACCGCGTATCCCGCCTGCTCGATCCGCCCGGCCACCTGCCCGGCCTCGGCCTCATTCCAATGGATCAACTGGATGCGTGGGAGAGGAAGTTTATTCATTAAAAACATTATAGGCTTTTTTGGATGAAAAAAAATATTCTACACTCCTTGCGTTATAATCAACTCGATTCACTCTATTTCCTCTTCGAGGTAGACCGATGTGCCCCACTCCTGCACCCTTTTCCCAAACCCGCTGGTCCCTGGCAGACCTTTTTCCTTCCCCCGACGGGCCTGAAATTGAAAACGCCTTCACTGAGTTGACCGCCCTGGTCACCGATTTCGAGCAGGTCCGCCCGACCCTCTCGCCTGACTTGAGCCAGGCCGAGTTCATGGCCCTCATCCACAAGCTGGAAGCCATCCGGCGCATCGCCAGCCGCCTGGGCGCTTTTTCCAGCCTGTGGTTCACGGAAGACACCCAGAATCAGGCCGCCCAAACCCTGATGGCCCGCGTCGACCAGTTCATGGCCGAGCTCTCCAACCGTATCCTGTTTTTCAACCTGTGGTGGAAGGATGTGCCGGATGAAGCCGCCGCTCGCCTGGCTGAGGGCTCGGGCGATTACCGCTATTGGCTGGAAGAAATTCGCCATTTCAAGCCGCATACCCTCACCGAAGCCGAAGAAAAGATCATCAATATCAAGGACGTCACCGGCTCCACCGCCCTCAACACCCTTTACGAAACCATTACCAATCGCTACACCTTCAAAATTGAGATCGCCGGCGAGCACAAGGAGCTCACCCGCGGCGAGCTGGCCGTCCTGGCTCGCAATCCCGATCCCGACCTGCGAGCCCGCTCTTACCAGGAGCTTTACCGGGTTTACGGCGCCGATGCTCCCATCCTCGGGCAGATTTATCAGGCCCTGATGCGTGACTGGCGCAACGAACAGGTCAATCTGCGCAAGTATGACAGCCCGATTGCCGCCCGCAACCTGTCCAACGACATTCCGGATGAGGTGGTCGACACCCTGCTGGAGGTAGCCCGCCAGAATTCTGGTATTTTCCAGCGCTTCTTCCGCCTCAAGGCCAGTCTTCTCGGGGTGGACTGCCTGCGCCGGTACGATATCTACGCCCCACTGGCCAGGTCCGAGAAAACCTACGCCTTCAATGAGGCTTCCCAGATGGTGCTCGATTCTTTCTACCAGTTTGCGCCTCGTTTCTCCGAGCTGGCCCGCCGTGTCTTCAGCGCCAACCACCTCGACAGTGAAGTCCGCAAGGGCAAGATGAGCGGGGCCTTCTGCGCCACCGTCATTCCCGGGATGACCCCCTGGGTGCTGACCAATTACCAGGGCAAGGCCTCCGACGTGGCCACCCTGGCGCACGAACTGGGCCACGCTATTCATTCCATGCTGGCCGAGCATCATACCCTCTTCACCCAGCAATCCTCGTTGCCCCTGGCTGAAACCGCTTCAACTTTCGGTGAAATGATGCTGGTCGACCGCCTGCTGGCCGATGAGACCGACCAGGCCGTGCGGCGCGACCTGCTTTTCCGGCAGATCGACGACGCCTACGGCACCATCCAGCGCCAGGCCTTCTTCGCCCTGTTCGAGAAGCAGGCTCACGAGATGGTCGCCCAGGGCGCCTCGGTGGACGAGCTGAGCGAGGCCTATTTCAAGAATCTCCAGGACCAGTTTGGCGATGCAGTCGCTATTGCCCCGGAATTTAAATATGAATGGGTCAGCATCCCGCATATCTACGCTACCCCCTTCTACGTTTACGCCTACGCTTTCGGCCAGCTCCTGGTGCTTTCGCTCTACCAGCAGTTCAAAGCCGAGGGTGAATCCTTCAAGCCGCGCTACATCCAGATGCTCTCCGCCGGAGGCTCCCAATCCCCCATGCGGGTGCTGGCTGAAGCCGGCATCGATGCCCGCCAATCCTCCTTCTGGCAGGGCGGCTTCAACGTCATCTCCGCCCTCGTCACCCAGCTCGAGGCCACGACAAAATGAGAATAAGGTTCACCACAGAGACATTCTTGTAGGACAAACTTAAGTTTGTCCTACATCTCCAAAATTCAGGAGATCCCATGTACCTAGCCATCGAAGGTGTCATCGGTGTCGGCAAGACCACCCTGGCCCGCATGCTCCAGCCGGCCTTTCAGTCCAACCTCCTGCTGGAGGTCTTCGAAGAAAATCCCTTCCTGAGCAAGTTCTACGAGGACCGCTCCCGCTTTGCCTTCCAGACCCAGATGTTTTTCCTGCTCAGCCGCTACTACCAGCAGCGCCGCAGTGTGTCTGAGCTGGTCGCCGGGGGTAAGAACCTGGTCAGTGACTATACTTTTGAAAAAGACGCCCTCTTTGCCCGCATCAACCTGTCCGGCGACGAGCTCGATATGTATTACCGCCTGCACGAAGCCCTGGCCGAGAAAATCATCGTGCCCGACCTGATCGTATACCTGCGGGCCGAGACCGACACCCTCATGCAGCGCATTGCTCAGCGCGACCGCCCTTACGAGCGCCAGATGGAGCGGGCCTACATCGATGAGCTAAATCGCGGCTATGACGCCTTCTTCGTGAACGACCCGAAGCACCGCTCGCCGGTCCTGGTAATCGACTGCAACCAGCTCGATTACGTGCGCAACCCCGACGACCTGCACTGGATCGAGCAGCGCATCCGCCAGCACCTGAAGCTCGTCCCCTACCAGCCGGCCCTGATTACGGATGAGATTCGCAAATCCTGACTCGAGAAACGTGAAGCGTGAAATGTGAATTGAAATTCACGTTTCACGCTTCACGTTGCACGCCCTCACTTTTTACATTTTTATATTAAAATTAGCAAATCCATGCGTATCACCCGCGAGGCACTTCTCAAGCTCTCTCATGATACCGCCGCAGAGCGCGTCCGCATCAACCGGCGCATCATTTGCGTCTACCTGACCGGCTCTCTCCTGCACGAGAATCCACTCCTGGGCGGCGCCGGCGACATCGATCTCTTCCTGATCCACGATAGCCAGCCCGCCGCCGAACGCGAAGTGGTTCCCTTGAGCGAAGAGATCCACCTGGATATTGCCCACCTCTCCCAGGATGTCTTTCGCCAGCCGCGCCAGATGCGCACCGATCCCTGGATCAGCCCGTTTATCACCACCCACCCCCTGGTTTACCACGATACCCAACACTGGTTTGAGTTTACCCAGGCTGCCATTACATCCCAGTTCAACACGCCGACCAACGTCCTCCAGCGCGCCCGCCGCCTGGTCGAGGCCAGCCGCCGAGATTGGCTGGAAGCGGGCGCCGGCCCGGCCTATGCCGGCGGATCGGCTTGCTCTCCCCAACAAGTATGGAAATTTCTGAAGGCGGTCGAGCATGCAGGCAATGCTATCGCCACCCTCACCGGCAGCCCGCTGGCCGAGCGCCGTTTCTTGCTCGATTTTCCCCAGCGGGCCATGGAACTCGGACGGCCTGAGCTAAGCGCCGGCCTGCTCGAGCTGGTTTCGCCCGAAACCGTCGAGGAAGACGCCTGGCAGTCCTGGCAGCCGGCCTGGAAGGACACCCTCCAATCCGCCAGCAGGACGGTCGACTGCCCGCCCCGACTGCTGCCTGCCCGATTGGCATATTACCAGCGCGCCGCTGCCTTCCTGCGCGATCAACATCCGGCCGCGGCCCTGTGGATCTTGCTGAGGGTCTGGACTCTTTCGGCCTGCCTTCTCCCCGGCGACGATCCCCACCAACAGCCCTGGCTCAACGCCATCCAATCCCTCAGCCTGGACATGGCCGGTTTCCGGCAGCGCATCGCATCCCTGGATGGCTACCTGGATTCGGTCGAAGAGACTCTCGACGATTGGGCCCGCCAGATGGGCGCCTGAAATAGGGTGATCTATCGCCTTTTTTCCTATAATTATTGTTAATTTTCTTCTGCTCAATCCAAATTCGCACTATTCGCAGTTACTTTTTCCTTACCGCCTCCATACTTAACCGACAAAATACTGACAAAAAAGGTACCAATATATGGGGGTGCTTTTTTTGGCTCATATTGTGCAAAACCATAAAAACTGTGGATAAACCGCGAATAACTGTGGATAACTTGTGAAATATGTGGAGAACTACCCTTAATACCTTCCACCCCGCTCCTGGATTGAAAAACCGCACCCCCACCTGTGGGGGTGCTTTTTGGGACTCGCCAATATATGAACCTGCCTTAAAACCCCTCCACCGCAATTTTGTATTGGAAATTATTCCACCAACTTTTCTGGATTTATCCACAGCCTGTCTGTGGATAAAAATGCCCTCAAACGACCAGGCTCGAACCGAATACTGGCAGAAATATTTTTGATTCCCCCACCCTTGGGGGTAGAGTCTCTGTTTCGCTCTTTCTATCCACATATCCACAGCCCCTATTAATACAACTGAATCCTTATCCAAATAACATATTGGGAAGGTATGTTGGGGAAGAAATCCACACCAAAAACTCTAAAAATAGGATCCAACCGTTCTTTTTTGCATATCTGTAAACTCCGTGTAAGGGATTCACAGATTTCATTATGCTATACTGACGTTGGGACTATTCTGAGCCGGGCAGACCCGGTCGTATAAAGGAACCTTTATGGCAGATATCAATCGTGCCAGGATGTTGCTGGCAAGGGGCGATCAGGAAGCCGCCACGCAGGAATTAATTGATTTACTTCGATCTAATGGGCGTAACGTTGAGGCCTGGCTGCTGCTGGCAGACCTCGTCGAAGATCCGGCAGAGCGCAAGGATTGCTACAATCAGGTCCTCAAGTTCGATCCCGACAACCAGCAGGCTCGCCTGCAGCTCTTACTCCTCGGCGATAAACCCGGCATGAAATTCGGCCGGCGCGAGCCGAAACGGCCTGAAAAAGCGCCCGAGCCTCTGCCAGAGCCGCCTGCGCCTGCCGCGGCCCAGGCTCCAATTTCCGCTGGAAGCCGCTATACGCAGGTCGATCGCGATCCCTCCATTGCCCCCGAGATGCTGTTGCGCTCCGAGCTTTCAGCAGAACCGCTTCCCGTTGAGGAGATTGAGGAAGAACCGGTCCCCGAGCCCGCCCCGCGCCTTCCGTCTGTGGATGACATCAAAGAAACGCTCTCCGCCTACCCGGCCAAGATCACGCCGGTCGTTAAAAAAAGCGCCCGCAAGATCTATCACAATCGCCTGTTCCAGGTATTGATGGCGCTCCTGGCGGTTGCGATCGTGCTGGTACTGTTCCTGACCTATTTTTCACGGGTTGTCCCGGCCCAGCCGCCCGCCAATATGATCGTCGGCCCCAGCAAAAAATATATCCCGGCCCTTTCTCTGCTGCCCGCCGGCTTCAAGCAGCAGGACACCGGCAGCAATCCGGTCCTCAGCCTGCCGAATGCCGAGGGTTATCGCGTCACCTACACCAATCCGGATTTTGCCAGCCAGGAGCGCGAGGTCAACGTCACTTACGAAGTCCTGCTCTACAACAGTACCGTGGACGCCGAGGTTGCTCTCCAGGATGCAGCCGACCCCGATTCCTATAAGGTGCTCGGCAAATCGGTCGAGCGGTCCACCATCTCGCCGACCCAGTTGGCCCAGGTCGATTCGGCCGTCCTGATGTTCGGCCAGGACCAAAACCCGGCTCCGGGTTCCTCCTTCGTCAGCTACATACTGGCGATTCGCCAGGCCAACCTGTTTTCCCGCGTCATCGTCGGTTCCCCGGTCGATAACGTCCAGTCGAGCCTGGCCCAGAGCTTGCGCAATAAGCTCTATCAGTCCGTTTTTTATTACGCCTCCATCTTCACCCACCAGCTTCCGCTAGCGCCCAGGGCCCAGGTATCGGTCAGCCTGCCGACTTTTTCTCCGCCCGCGGTCGCCCTGCCCACGCCCACCATGAGCGCCACCGAAACCCTGCCGGACAACGTTCTGCTGCGCGACCGCTTTGATGACCCCGCCGCCAGCCAGAAGAACTGGGATATTATTTCAGGCGCCTGGACGTTTGACAACGGCCGTCTGGCCTGCCAGGCTCCCAGTTACGACTGCCAGGCCTTTGCCGGCGATCTGTCCTGGAAGGATTACACTTTTTCCGTGGACGTGCAGGGCGTTGAAGGCACCGACCGCCTGGTGTACGTGGGAGTGGTGCCTGGCAAGCATCTCTACCAGATCCGCTTTCGCGCCGATCCGATCAATGAGATCGTTCTGGCCGAACAGTTGGAGGGTAAACCGGATCGGGAGCTGAAAAAGGTCGCTTTTAAGAATTACAATCGCATGATCTATCGCCTGAGCGTGGTCACCAAGGGTAACAATATTAAGATCTTGGTCGATTCGATCCAGGTGATCGACCTGACCGATCCCAAGATTGACCTGTCCGGCCAGGTCGGCCTCGGCCTCTTCCAGTCCACCGTCGCCAACGGCCCCACCGCCACCATCTGGTTTGACAACGTCGAAGTAACTGTCGAGAAAAAATAAATTCTACTGTACCCTCTTTGGATCTTTGGGTTTTAGCGTGGTTTCAGGGGCAAAGTGCGCAGCACT
>Ga0335070_10010748_pt1 | contig 10699 bp, 8 predicted proteins | sample Lox_Sample_13_FD_206722 | JGI IMG/M metagenome (GOLD analysis project Ga0335070, IMG submission 206722) | Soil microbial communities from Loxahatchee National Wildlife Refuge, Florida, United States - Lox_Sample_1.3 | ecosystem: Environmental > Terrestrial > Soil > Wetlands | place: USA: Florida...
GGCGACGAGCCCTTCGAATTGACTTTTGATTTTCTGGACCATCAACTCGTGTTGCAGAAAGGCGGAGGCATCCGTAGTGCACTCCCGTTGACCGCCATGCCGGTCGCCGAGTTCTACGAGAAGGTCATGGGGATGCTCCGGTCGGGCGGCATCGAGGTGCGGATTTGGCCGATGCCGGTCGAGGTGCCCGATCCCATCAGGTTCGACCAGGACCGCGTGCATGCTTCGTACGACCCGGCGGCAGCGCAGACATTCTGGAAAATCCTGCTGCGCGTGCATTGCATTTTCGAGGAGTTCCGGTCCCGGTTCACCGGCAAGTGCAGCCCTGTCCATTTCTTTTGGGGGAGCTTCGACCTTGCAGTCACGCGTTTTTCCGGCCGTCCGGCGCCGGAGCGTCCCGGAGCGGATCGCATCACCCGCGAGGCATATTCGCAGGAAGTCAGCAGCGTGGGATTCTGGCCGGGAAGCGGCAGCATGAACGACGCGGCATTTTATTCGTACACGGCTCCCGAGCCGCCGGGCTTCCGCGAGTGGCCGGTTCGTCCCCCGGCAGCGCACTATGATGCGCAAATCAGCGAGTTCATCCTTATGTATGAGGATGTACGAACTTCCGCGTCCCCTGCCGATACCGTGCTGGAGTTTTGCCAGTCGACTTACGATGCGGGCGCGACGCTTGCCAAGTGGGATCGTAAAGCCTTGGAGAGATAAGCGCTTCCGCCTATTTCAGCAATGCTCCCAGGATCTGGAGCCATTCGGCGTCGAGGGCCTCGCGGCAGAACGGCATGCCGGCGCGACTGTACCAGTAGGCGGCATTGTTCTCATCGCCCTCCTTGCGGTGGAGGTACGCATGGACCCAGGCGCCGTCCCGGCCCTCATCTTCCTGCGCCGACTCGTGGGCTCGCTTCCAGTTTCCCTTACCATCCCACCAGAGACCGGTCAGGGCCGCGGAGATTGCGGGTGGAGGCTGGTCCTGCTTCAACGTCTCGCGAAACTCTTCCAGGGTCATTTTGAAGTTCCTTCAGTCCGGCTCGTGCTAGCGCGCTCTTCTAGCGATACTGGACGCCTTTAGAGCATCACCGTTTTCTGGTTTCGGGCCGCTTCGTAGATGGCCTGCATGATCGTGAGGTCGCGCAAGCCTTCTTCTCCCGGCGTGAGCGGCTGCTTGTTCTCCATCACGCACTCGGACATATGATCCATTTCAGCCGCGAAGTGGTCGACCTCGGGCAGTTCGCGCTGCTCAATCACGTGTTTCCGCTCGATCCACATGCGCAAGCCGCTGTACCACGTGGCGGGGTCCATGCAGAGCCGGCCCTCGGTCCCCATCACCCGATACTGGCTCTGCTGGAATTGGCCGTAACTGGAAGTGCAGTTCGCCAGGATTCCGCTCGGGAAGCGCAGCTGGAAGGTGACATGCTCCTCAACCTCTTTGAACCGAGGATCGCCCGGCGTGCTGTAGATCATGGCGTTGACTTCTTTCGGTTCTTCGCCCGTCAGGTACCGCGCCGCGTTCAGCGCGTAGATTCCGATGTCCATGAGCGACCCGCCGCCCGCGAGCTGCTTTTCGAGCCGCCACTGTTTGGGATTCTCAATTCTGAATCCGGCGTCGGCCAGAATGATCTGGGTGGGCCCGAGTTCCCCCGACCGCGCGATGCGGATGGCTTCGCGATTGTAAGGTTCGTAGCGGCAGCGATAGGCGACCATCAGCTTGCGGTCCGCCTTGCTCGCCGCGTCGATCATCTGCTGGCATTCGCCGGGCGTGTTGGCCATCGGCTTTTCCGACAGCACATGCTTTCCCGCCTGCAAACCACGCACGGTGTACTCCGCGTGCATGCCATTCGGCAGCACGATGTAGATGACATCGACTTCAGGATTGTTTTTGATCGAGTCGTAATTCTCGTAGTTGTAGATGTTCTTCGCATCCACGCCGTAGCGCAGGGCGAGTTTGCGGGCCTTATCGGGATGGCCGCTTACGAGAGCCACCACCCTGGACTTTTCGCATTTGGCGAAAGCCGGCAGGATCTCATTAATGGAAAGACTGCCCAGACCCACGATCGCCCAACCGAGTTTCTTGCCGGGCGGATCGGGCACCTCAAGTTGCGCCGGTGCCGATTTCAGCAGCGCTCCCGGAACACTGGCAACGAGCACTCCCTGCCCTACGCGCGACAGGAATCCACGCCGCGTGATTTCTTTCGGAGTCCAGTTCGACATTACTTCTGCTCCTTTGCCGCACGCTCTTTGTGAATCTCATCGAGCCGCTTCTTCAGGTAATCGTCATATTCTTTTTTCAGCGCGGGATCCTTGGGCGATCCGTAAATCTCACTGGACTTGTATTTCCCCTCCGCGAACTTCTTCTTTGTCCATTCATCGTGGATGTGAATCACGTCCGCGTTATCCATGACTTCCTGCACGAATTGCGGAGGGATGAAGTAGATGCCCTCGCGGTCTCCGACGACAAGGTCGCCGGGCATCACGGTCACGCCTCCGATTCGGACGGGCACGTTGATACCGGTCAGCATCACTTCGCCTATTGGGGTTGGATCGACCGCACGAAAATACGCGGGCATATCGATTTCCGAGAGGCCGTTGAGGTCCCGCACGCTGCCATCCACCACCAGGCCGCCGCCGTGCGTTGCCTGGTTGACGTAGTAAAAGAGATTGTCTCCGACAATTGTTCCGTTCACTTTCTTGCCGAACATATCAACCACCAGCACGTCCCCGGGCTGCAGCATGTCGATGGCAGTCTGATTCATGAGATGGCCGAGGCCGCGGGCTTTCGCCTTTTCGTTGGCGACGTCGTTCAGATCCGCGCGCAAAGGCATGAATTGCACGGTGAAAGCGCGTCCGACCAGCGGCTTCCCGGGGTGAAGTACCTGGAATCCGTCGGCGTACTGATTGTTGTATTGCTTGTCCTGCATCACGGTCCATACCTCTTCCGAGGAAAGATCGCGCGCTCGTTCCATCAACGCATCCGGAACCTTCGGCCGTCCATCAGGCAAGCGGTCAAACGGATTCTTCGCCGTATAGTCGATCAGTTCCTGCTTGGAAAAGCTGTTCATCTGCGCGCTGCCGGCGGGGGTGAAGGTCAGCGCGATAAATACGGTAAGCAACAAAGCGAGAGAGAAGCGGGTACGAGGAATCATTTCGCGGATCTCCTATCAATGCGTTCCCGAACCTCTCAAATGAATAACTATTTGTCAATCGCAAAACTCCCTCGCGAGGCTTACAATGCCTGTTCTCTTCTTTCTGACATGGGCTTCTTGCGAACTCACGTCCGCTGGTTCCTCATATTCTGGATGTTCGTCATCAGCGCGATTGCCTACCTTGATCGCGTGAATATATCAATCGCCGGGACCTCCATGGAGCGCGAGTACGGCTTCGATCACGTGAAGCTGGGTCTTGTGCTGAGCGCGTTCGGATGGGGCTATGCATTGTTCCAAGCACCCGGCGGCCGACTAGCGGATAAGTTCGGGCCGAGGCGCGTGCTCGCCTTCGGAGCGATCTGGTGGGCGATCTTCACCGCCCTTACTGCCTCTGTCCCGGTGAAGATTGGCTCCGCCGTTCTTGTTCTAGTAGTGACGCGATTCCTGCTGGGCCTGGGAGAGGCCGTGGTGTATCCCGCCGGCAATCGCCTGGTGGCCGCATGGATTCCGTCCTCAGAGCGCGGCTTGGCGAACGGGTTCATTTTCGCCGGAGTCGGCGCGGGCGCCGGACTCGCGCCGCCGCTGATTGCCCACATTCTCACGCATCAGGGCTGGCGTTGGTCCTTCTGGGTCAGTGCGCTGATCGGATTGGTTGCAGGGGTGATCTGGTACTGGATGGCTCGCGACACGCCCGAGCAGCATTCCTGGGCCACTCCAGCGGAGGTGAAGTATATCGAGGCCGGATTGCCTCCCTTCACCGAAACGCATAAGCCGATTGCCTGGGGCGCGATTTTCACCAGTAAAGATGTCGCAGCGGTGACCTTCAGCTACTTTTGCTACGGCTACGTCGCCTACATTTTCTTCGGCTGGTTTTTCATTTACCTGAACGCGGTTCGTGGATTGGACCTGAAATCGAGCGCCTACTACTCCATGGTGCCGTTTCTTGCGATGGCATTCTGCTCACCCCTTGGTGGCTGGATCAGTGATGTGCTCACCGGACGGATGGGCAAGCGTCCGGGCCGCTGCGGCGTGGCCGCTGTCGCCATGGCGCTATGCACCGTATTTATCGCGATGGGCAGCTACGCGGCCGATGTGAGAGTTGCGAGCGTTGTGCTTGCCGGTGGCGCCGGCGCTTTGTATCTCTCGCAGAGTTCATTCTGGTCCGTAAGTTCGGAGATGGCGGGCAAGTCAGCGGGATCGGTCTCCGGAGTGATGAACATGGGCGGCCAGATCGGTGGCGCGATCACCGCGTATGTGACGCCGCTGATCGCCAAGCACTTCGGCTGGAGTATTTCCTTCTATACCGCGGCAGCATTTTCTATCCTGGGCGCCTTAGCCTGGCTGGTGGTCGATACCGATCGCGGAACGGCCCGGTTGCAAGGCACCTCGACGCAATCGTCCCCTCAAGCTTTAGGAGCACACCATGCTGAATCGTCTATCTAGCGGAAAAGTCATACTTCGCAACATCGCGGTACTGGCTGTAATCGGGATCGCCATACTGGCGCCCTGGTCGCGCACCTACTCCCACCCTGCTGAATCAAATTCCGAAGCCGCGCTGCTGGATGGCTATCGACACGTTGAGGTTGCGTCGGTTTCCGATGCGATTGAAAAACTGATGGGGAAGCGGATGTATCTCTCCCATCGTATGAAACCGATCTTCCACACGAAGTTTGCCGGCTTTGCGTTGACGGTGAAGCTCAAGAAAGAAGAGAACAAAGACCCGCATGCTCTGGACGGGATGCTCGCGGCAATCGATCAGGGCGGCCCGGATTCTGTTTACGTGATGGTGGTGGAGGACGGCGCCGACATCGCCGGCATGGGAGGGCTGATGGGGACCGCCATGCAGGCGCGGAATTTCGCGGGCGCTGTCATCGATGGCGGCGTGCGCGATGTTGCATACCTCACAAAGATCAATTTCCCGGTATACGCACTGGGCCAGGTTCCGTCCACGTCGGTCGGGCATTATCGCTTTGACGGAGCGAGCCAGACTGTCACTTGCGACGGCGTCGCTGTTTCGGCCGGAGACATTGTGGCCGCCGATGCCGACGGAATAGTGGTCGTGCCGCGGGCGAATGCCGCCGAGGTCCTTGCCACCGCGCAGGAAATGGATTTCAAGGAGCACTCGATGTACGCGTACATCGAGAAGTTGAAGTCAATCGAAGAAGCAGTAAAGAAGTTCGGACGTTTATAGGTTTTCCCGTTCGAGGATGCGAATACATTGATCGGAGGTTGGACTCATGAGCAAGAATTTATTAAGCCGTCGTGATGTTGTGAAAGCCTCCGCCATGGCTCTGGGCGGCGGACTACTCCTTGATGAACCCCTGCATGTATATGCAAAAGGCGTAAACACAAACTCCTCTCCATCCACGCTGAAAATCACCGACATGCGAGTCGCCAACGTGGTCAAGCCGGGGCCAAGCCCCTGCCCGATCATCCGCCTCGATACCAACCAGGGAGTCTACGGGCTCGGCGAAGTGCGCGACGGGGCCAGCGCCACGTACGCACTGTTTCTCAAGAGCCGGATCGTCGGCGAAAACCCTCTGCAACTCGACCGGATCTTCCGCAAGATCAAGCAATTCGGCGGTCATGCGCGCCAGGGCGGCGGTGTTTGCGCCATCGAGATGGCGCTCTGGGACATCGCCGGAAAGGTCTACAACGCTCCCGTCTACGCCATGGTCGGAGGCGGCAAGTTCCGCGACAAGATTCGTATTTACGCCGACACCACCGAATCGAAAGATCCCAAGATCTATGCGCAACGCATGAAAGAGCGCAAAGAAGGCATGGGCCTCACCTGGCTGAAGATGGACCTCGGAGTCGAGATGGTATCCGACACGCCCGGGACGCTGACCGGCCCCTCGGAGCTGAGTCCGTGGGAGGAGAACCAGTTCGAACATCCGTTCATTGCGAATGAGGTGACCGACAAAGGCATCGCCATGCTTGAGCAATTTGTCGCCGCTGTGCGGGACGCGGTCGGCATGGAAATTCCTCTGTCGATGGACCATCTCGGCCATCTCGGCGTCAAGTCGATCATTCGCCTGGGTAAGGCCTACGAGAAGTACAACCTCTCATGGATGGAAGACGTAATCCCCTGGAAATACACCGACCTGCTGAAACAGATCTCCGATCAAAGCCCCACGCCGATTCTGACCGGTGAAGACATCTACCTGAAGGAGCCATTTAAGGTTCTCTGCGAGAATCATGCGGTCAGCAAAATTCATCCGGATCTCGCGACCTCCGGCGGCATCCTCGAAACCCACAAGATCGGCGACATGGCAGAGGAATATGGCGTCCCCATGGCGATGCACTTTGCCGGAACTCCGGTCAGCTGCATGGCGAATGTGCACTGCGCGGCTGCGACGCAGAACTTCCTCGCCCTCGAGAATCATTCGCTCGATGTGCCGTGGTGGTCGTCGATGGTGCAGGAATATTCCAGCAAGCCGGTTGTGAACCACGGATGGATCGAGGTTCCCGACCGGCCGGGGCTGGGCGTGACCTTGAACGATGACGTCGTGCGCCAGCACCTGGCGCCCGGAACGGGATACTTCGACCCCACACCGGAGTGGGACCACGAGCGCTCCTGGGACCGCCTCTGGAGTTGAAGCAGTGAAAAAGCTTTCCTGTAGCCGCTCTCCGCTCAGCCCTATAATCGGTAGCGGATGAGCGCAATGTGTAGGTTTGTCTTCATTGGCGCGCTTTGGTTCGCCGCATCGCTGTGCCTGGCCCAGGATGGAAGCGTCTCCACGCGCCGCTCCCAGTCCGGCGAGGATAAGCAAGCCAGTTTCGCTGCCCACGTCCAGAGGGCGAAAGAGCATCTGGCAGCGAAGCGTCCCGATCTTGCTATCCCGGAGTTGCAGGCCGCCGCGGAGATCGAACCAGACAACGTCGAAGTGCAGGGAAATCTGGGCGTCCTGCTTTATTTTCAAGGCAAGATTCTCGAGGCGATTCCGCACCTCCGGGCCGCAGTCGAGCGGCAACCGGGGCTGTCGAAGATTCAGGGCTTGCTCGGCCTCGCGGAAGTACGAAAGCAAGACGCCCACGATGGACGCAAGGACCTGGAAGCCGCATTTCCCCTGATTGAGGATCAGAAATTCAAAGTGGAAGTCGGGCTGGAACTTCTAAGCCTCTACGCGCAGTCTGGCGAATTGGAGGAATCGGCCGCTCTGGTCGCGCAACTGCGCAAGGCAGCCCCGGATAATGCCGAGGTGCTCTATGCGGCCTATCGCACCTACTCCGACCTCTGGGGCGAATCGATGCTTGCGCTTTCGATCGCCGCGCCTGATTCCGCCCAGATGCACCAGGTGCTGGCGCATGAGGAGACGCGGCAGGGAAACAACGAACGCGCCATCACTCAGCTGCGCAACGCGATCGCGATTGATCCGCATTTGCCCGGCGCGCATTTTGAGCTGGCGGAGCTCCTGCGTTCTGCCGAAGATTCCAAGGTCAAGCAACAGGCAGAAGCGGAGTATCGGCTCGCGCTGCAGGAAAATCCTCAAGATGTAAAAACGATTCTCCGGCTTGCCGAAATCGACGCGCAGAACGGGCACAACGAAAAGGCGTTTGAGGAATATTCAAGAGCCGCAGAGCTACAGCCGAACGATGCCGACGCGAAGCTTGGCCTGGCCAAGGCCTTTCTGGAGAGCAATCAGAGAGACAAGGCTTTGCCGCTGCTGCAGGACGCGGTGAAGCTCGAGCCGACGAATGCTACCGCACACTATCGTCTCGGTAGTCTGTACCGGCAGATGGGCAAGGCTGAGGAAGCGAAACAGGAAATCGAACTGTACAAAAAGTACAAAGACATGAAAGAGAAGTTGCGGGCCGTGTACAAGGAGCTCCAAATCCAGCCCAAAGAAACTGCCGTGGATGATCCGGATGAGAAGTAGGCACCAGCATCAGTCAATTCCAATCCCCGTCATCCTGAGCGAAGCGAAGGATCCCTGGTATGCCTCCGGCCATGTCGTCTCGGGGAATTTTCATCCCTGTCTTCGAGTTGCCGCTCTCTTCGTCCTCAGCGCTATCGTTACGCTCTGCCTCGCAACCCAAGCCACAGCTCAAATGGGAACCAACACCCCGCTGCCCGCGAAGGAACGCGAAAAAGCGGAGGCCGAGAAGAAAGCTGCCGGCACACCGCTCCCAAACTATCCGAAGTTGGTCGACATTACGGACTCTACCGGCATTCATTTTGAACACCTGTCTAGCCCCGAGGCAAAGTTCATTGCCGAGTCGATGAGCGGAGGCGTAGCCCTCATCGATTACGACCGCGACGGCTGGCCTGACATCTACTTCACCGGCGCGCAGAATGTCGACATGGCCCAGCACGGAGTGAAAGCCCGTAGCGCTCTCTATCGCAATAACCACGATGGAACTTTTACCGACGTCACGGACAAAGCGGGCGTCGGATATCCCGGCTGGGCTTTCGGAGCTTCGGTCGGCGACTACAACAATGACGGCTGGCCCGATCTGCTGGTGACCTGCCTCAATGGCGTGGTTCTTTTTCGCAACAACGGGGACGGCACATTCACCGACGTCACCAAAGCCAGCGGCCTCGGCGGTGACTCGGGTTGGGCTACGGGCGCGGCTTTTGGCGACTACGACAACGACGGTTACGTGGATCTCTTCGTCTCGCACTACGTCGATTTCAACCTGAACGACCTGCCCGTTTTCGGTTCCAGCAAATCCTGCAAGTACATGGGAATCGATGTGCAATGCGGTCCGCGAGGTTTGAAAGGAGCTCCCGACAACCTCTATCACAGCAACGGCGACGGCACTTTCACCGAGATATCCAAAAAGGCGGGCGTCAATGACCCTGAGCGCCGCTACGGCCTAACCTCGATTTGGACGGACTTCGACAACGACGGAAAGCTCGACCTCTTCGTCACGAATGACGGGCAAGCGAACTACCTGTATCAGGGCGACGGAACGGGCAAGTTCGAAGACGTGGCGCTGCTCTCCGGAGTGGCGGCCAACGAAGACGGATTCGAGCAGGCCAACATGGGCGTCGCGCTCAGCGATTATCTCCACACCGGGCGCATGTCATTACTGCTCTCGCATTTCGACATTGAATACGCTGCCCTCTATCGCAACGACGGCAAAATGAATTTCTCAGACGCGTCGATTGCCTCCGGGATCGCGCGCGGCACCCAGGGATTCGTCGGCTGGGGCGATGCCTTCGTCGATTTCGCGAACCGCGGCTGGCAGGATTTCCTCCTCGTCAACGGACATGTCTATCCCCAGGTCGACACGCTGCCCCGCGAGACTCGTTATCTCGAACCGAAACTCCTCTTTTTCAACAATGGTGATGGAACGTTTCAAAACGTCAGCCGTCGAGTCGGGCCCGCACTGCAGGTTCCGCAAGTAAGCCGTGGGGTGGCCGTTGGCGATCTGTTCAACGATGGCAGGTTAGAAGTCGTCGTTGAGAACCTCGTCGGCAAGCCGATGATCCTGCGCCCGGAAGCAGGCCCGCCGGATCACTGGATCAGTTTTCAGCTGGAAGGAGTGAAGTGCAATCATCTGGCGCTGAATGCGCGAGTGCGTGCGATTGCCGGAGATTTGGTCCAAATGGGCGAAGTGCTGAGCGGTGGGAGCTATCTCTCGCAACACGACCTGCGCATTCACTTCGGGCTTGGCAATCATGCGCGTGTCGACCAGGCAGAAGTACTATGGCCGAACGGAAAAAGAGAGGTCCTCACAAATCTCGCCGCCGATCATTTTTATGTAGTCCGCGAAGGGGAAGGAGTGGTCTCAACTGAAACGCCAGAGAAGCCCCGGTAAATGGTGTAGGGACGGACGCATTCGCCCGTCCCGCCGAGCGAAGCGAGGCGTGAACCACCTCAATTCAACGATGTAAGCAAACCCTGAGCGCCTGAGGATTCACCGTGAAGATCGATCAACGAATTTGGCGATCTGTAACTCTGGGCTTTGGGACCCTGGTCCTCTTCTTGCCGCCGCTCCGATCCTTTCCACAAGCTTCCGCCACTTCGCCAAACCAGCAACTCCACCATGCTCTAAGCCTCGCCCAACAAGGCGATCCCCAGGGCGCGATGTCGATCGCCAACGAACTCCTGCAGCAAAATCCCAAATTCGTCGCTGCCATCAAGCTCAAAGCGATGCTGCTCGAGGAATCCGGACAACGCACCCAGGCCGCAGCCGCCTACGAAGAAGGCCTCAAGCTCGCTCCCGACGATCCCGACCTTTTGCTGAAAACTGGAATCTATAAGCTCGCTGGCGGCGACAAAGATCAAGCGCTCAAGTTGCTGCAACACTGCGTAAAGGTCACCCCGACCGACGGCGACGCGCAGTACTATCTCGCCCAGGCTTACCACCTCAACGGCCAGGACAAGCTTGCTCTCGCGGCGATCCGGCAGAGCCTGAAAGCTGAACCGGACAATCCCTCAGTGTGGCAGAAGTATGGCGAGCTGCTCTGCGCGACTGACGATTGCGACACTGGGCTCAACTGGCTGCTGAAAGCGCGAAAGGCCGATGCAACTCTGCCGCGCATCGATTACGACATCGGGGCCACAGAGTACAAGCGGATGGACCTCCAAAATGCCGCTCAATACGCC